>Ga0210113_1000288_pt1 | contig 12283 bp, 10 predicted proteins | sample MayberryNW_Catta_5_FD_185523 | JGI IMG/M metagenome (GOLD analysis project Ga0210113, IMG submission 185523) | Wetland microbial communities from San Francisco Bay, California, USA, that impact long-term carbon sequestration -... | ecosystem: Environmental > Aquatic > Marine > Wetlands ...
TGGCTGCGATGCCCGCCGCGATGCCCCGCGGGTCGCCGCTGTAGGCGCGGGCCCGGGTCCGGGACGCGCGCTCCTCGCGCGCCTCGCGAGCGGCCCGCTCGCGGGCCAGCCGCGCCGCCCGGGCGGCCTGGCGCTTGTGCTTCTTCTCGATCTGCAGGGCGCGCTCGCCGGCCGGGACCGTCGAGCGGGTCACCGATGCCTCGGGCGGCAGGTCGCCGATGCGGGTCACGGCGCTCTCGGCGCCCCAGGCGGTCATCCCGGCGGTGCCGACGGCGACAGCCGTCAGCCCGGCCGCGGCGACGACGGCCGTCGCGGCCACAGCAGTCCCCCGGATCGTGATCCGGTTCTTCAACGTTGGTCCTTCCGGCGTCGGCCGGCACCCTCAGGCGGCACCGGCTGGCGTCACCCCGGACACGGGCCGATCGCTGGACCTGTCCTGTCCTTCTGGGTCCCCGTCAGCGAGCGGCACGGGCCCCGGGCGGTGGTCGGCCTCGGGGCGGCGCGGGTGGCGACCGGCTCTCGGTCACTCAGCGTCACAGGACGTGACGGCCCCGCGCGGGGTCTGGCCCATCGACCATGACCCATGGACCGGCCGGAAAGCCAATGGAGACGCCGTGTTCTGCCTCACACCAGCGCGGCGGCGTGACCGACGTCACCGTACGACGGGGTCACCCAGCGTGACCGCGTCGTTCGACCGGGCGGGCATCAGACCGAGCAGTGGACCGGCCCGGTGGCGGGACGCGCCGGGTCGTGCCGGTCCACTGGCGCTCAGGCCGGCAGGTCCTCCAGCAGCTCGGTGACGAGCGCCGCGATCGGCGACCGCTCGGACCGGGTCAGGGTCACGTGGGCGAAGAGCGGGTGGCCCTTGAGAGCCTCGATCACCGACGCGACGCCGTCGTGCCGGCCCACCCGCAGGTTGTCGCGCTGGGCGACGTCATGGGTGAGCACCACCCGCGAGCCCTGACCCACCCGGGACAGGACCGTGAGCAGGACGTTGCGCTCGAGCGACTGCGCCTCGTCGACGATGACGAACGCGTCGTGCAACGAGCGGCCGCGGATGTGCGTCAGGGGCAGCACCTCGAGCATGCCGCGGTCCATGATCTCGTCGACCACGTCGCCGGTGACGAGGGCGCCCAGGGTGTCGAAGACCGCCTGCGCCCAGGGGTTCATCTTCTCGGCCTCGCTGCCCGGCAGGTATCCGAGGTCCTGCCCGCCGACGGCGTACAGCGGACGGAACACGACCACCTTGCGGTGCTGTCGGCGCTCCATCACGGCTTCGAGACCGGCACAGAGGGCGAGGGCGGACTTGCCGGTGCCGGCCCGGCCACCGAGCGACACGATGCCGATGTCGGGGTCGAGCAGCAGGTCCAGCGCGACGCGCTGCTCGGCCGAGCGGCCGTGCAGCCCGAAGGCGTCACGGTCGCCGCGCACGAGACGCACCTGCTTCTCCGGGGTGACCCGGCCGAGGGCACTGCCCCGCTCGGAGACCAGGACGAGCCCGGCGTGGCAGGGGAGCTCCCGGGCCTCGGGCAGGTCGGCGCGCTCGGTGTCGTACAGGCTGTCGACGAACTCGGCCGGCACGACGGCCTCCGCCATGCCGGTGAAGCCGGACTCGACCACACCCTTGCCGCGGTACTCCTCGGCCGCGAGCCCCACCGACGAGGCCTTGACCCGCATCGGCAGGTCCTTGCTCACCAGCGTCACGTCCGCGCCCTCGGCACCGAGGTTGCGGGCGACGGCCAGGATCCGTGAGTCGTTGTCGGCCAGCCGGAAGCCGGGCGGCAGGATCGCCGGGTCGGTGTGGTTGAGCTCCACCCGCACCGTGCCCCCGACCTCGCCGACCGGGATGGGTGCGTCGAGCCGGCCGTGCCGCACCCGTAGGTCGTCGAGCAGGCGCAGCGCCTGGCGCGCGAAGTAGCCGATCTCGGGGTGGGCCCGCTTGCCCTCGAGCTCGGTGATCACGACCACCGGGAGGACGACCTCGTGCTCGTCGAAACGCAGCATGGCCAACGGGTCGGCGAGCAGCACGCTGGTGTCGAGGACGAAGGTGCGCGGACGGTCGGCAGCTGCCACGAAGGTTTCCCCTCAGACGGAGGTGGTGACCGGGACCCGACCCTGGGGCCGGGCGCCGGCCCCTCCCTCTGCGCCTGGGACTAGCTCGCGCATCAGCACGGAGTGGGCCTCCCGAGCGTCCGGCGCGGATGCCGTCCGCTGGTTCCGGACGGTACGCCCGGAACGCGCCGGTCCGGCCACGACACGCGGACGGCCTCGCGGGTCACTCGCCGAAGCGACGCCCCCGGGCCGCGTAGGAGCGGATCGCCCGCAGGAAGTCGACCTTGCGGAAGTCCGGCCAGTAGGCCTCGCAGAAGTAGAACTCCGAGTGCGCGCTCTGCCAGAGCAGGAAGCCGGACAGCCGCTGCTCCCCCGACGTGCGGATCACCAGGTCGGGGTCGGGCTGGCCCTTGGTGTAGAGGTGCTCGGCGATGTGCTCGACGTCGAGCAGCTGCGCGAGGTCCTCGATCGTCGTCCCCTTGGACGCGTGCTCCTGCAGCAGCGAGCGCACCGCGTCGGCGATCTCGCGCCGGCCCCCGTAGCCGACGGCGACGTTGACGTGCAGGCCCTGGACCTGCGCGGTTCGGTCGGCGGCGTCCTTGAGGATCCGCGCGGTCTCGTCGGGCAGCAGGTCCAGCGCACCGACCGGCAGCACCCGCCACCGGCCGGCGTCGGCGATCTCGGTGACCAGCCGCTCGATGATGGCCAGCAGCGGGCGCAGCTCGGAGTCGGGCCGGTTGAGGTTGTCCGTCGAGAGCAGCCACAGCGTGACGACCTCGACGCCGACCTCCTCGCACCACCCGAGGAGCTCCTGCACCTTGTCGGCCCCGGCCCGCCAGCCGCGCGACTTCGGTGCACCGGAGGCCTTGGCCCACCGGCGGTTGCCGTCGAGGATCACCCCGACGTGGCGCGGGATCTGCTCGTGGTCCAGCGCGGCCTCCAGGCGGCGCGCGTAGAAGCCGTACAGCAGGTCCCGCACGTGCTGCACCCTAGACCCGCCCAAACTTACCGCTTGGTAACTTACGGGAACGTAGGTTACGGTACGGCGCATGGCCCCGGACCAGCACTCCGTCGTCGACTCCATCGAGGAGGAGATGCACCGGCTGGCCCGGACGGTCAAGCCCAGGCTGCGCGGGTGGCTGCACGCCGGCACCTTCCCGGTGTCGGTCGCCGCGGGCATCGTGCTGGTCGTCCTCGCGGACGGCACCCGCGAGACCGTCGCGACGGCGATCTACGCGGCCAGCGCCTCGCTGCTGTTCGGCATCAGCGCGCTCTACCACCGGGGCCACTGGTCGCCGCAGGCCGAGCGCCGCCTCAAGCGGCTCGACCACTCGAACATCTTCCTGATCATCGCGGGGACGTACACGCCGTTCAGCGTCATCCTGCTGGAGAACTCCGGCGGCACCGCCCTGCTGTGGATCGTGTGGGCGGCCGCGCTGGGCGGCATCGCCTTCCGCGTGCTGTGGGTCGGGGCGCCGCGCTGGCTCTACACGCCGGTCTACCTCGGGCTCGGCTGGGTCGCGGTGTTCTACCTCGGCGACATCCTCGACGCCGGTGGCTGGGCCGTCGTCGCGCTGCTCGCCGTCGGCGGCGTGTTCTACACCGTGGGCGGGATCGTGTACGGCCTCAAGCGGCCCAACCCGTCGCCCCAGTGGTTCGGCTTCCACGAGGTGTTCCACGCGCTGACCCTCGGCGCGTACGCCGTGCACTACGTGGCCGTGTCACTGACGACCTACTCCTGACCCTCGGGACCTGCGGGGTCGCTGTCCGGGCCCTGGGCGCGCACCCGCTCGACCTCCTCCATCGCCGCGCGCAGCTCGCGCAGCCACTCGTCGGCGTGCCGGCCGACCAGGCGCACCGACCAGGCGAGCGCCTCGGACCGGGACCGCGCGACGCCCGCCCCGACCAGGGTGTCGAGCACCATCCGCTCCGGCTGGCGCAGCCGGGTCATGACCGGGACCGCCAGGTGGGTGAAGAGCACGCGCTCACCGCCGACCCGCACGCCCCACGCGACCTTGCGGTCGAACCGGTGCTCGGCCTCGCGGGCGACCGAGATCCGGTCCTCGCGGGTGCTCTCGCGGAACTGCCGGGCCCGCCCCTCGGCCGCGGCGGCCCGCTCGGCCTCGCTCGCGTCGGCGGCGACCTCGGGGTCGGCCAGGGTGCCGACCACGGTGATCTCCTCGCGGTCGACCTCGACCTCGACCGGCCCGGTGAACCAGTCCTGCGGGAGGCGGCCGGTGAACCAGCCCCGCACGGCGCCGGCCAGCTCGCTGCTGTCGGCCCAGCCGGTGCCATGCTCCTCGCGGTGTCCGTGTCTCATGCAAACATGATTACTCGATTACGTCCTTAGCGCCAGGGGTGTTCACCGAGGGCGGACCGGCCGCTCCAGCACGGTGTACGTCTCGGTGCCGCCGTCGTGCGGCACCCGGTGGCTGCCGGTCCGGGCGAAACCCAGCCGCTCCACCAGTCGCAGGCTGCGTCCGTTCCAGTCCTTGACCACGACCCGGAACCGGTCGGCGTCCACCCGCCCGGCGGCGAAGTCGAGGAACGCCGAGGCGAAGCGCACCCCGCTCCCGCGCCCGACCAGGTCGGGCCGCATGCCGACGCCGACGTCGACGACCCCCTCCGCGTCGCCCAGGCCGGGGACGCGGGCGTCCTCGCCGAGGCAGCCGAAGCCGGCCAGCCGGCCGTCGTCGCCCTCCACCGCCCAGTAGCCGAGGCCCGGGTCCAGCCGGCCGTCGGAGTCGTAGACCGACCACGGTCCGTCGTAGCGCCAGCCCTCGATCTCGGCCAGGTCCTCGTCGGTGAGGTCGCGGACGCGGAAGGCACCGGACGACCCCGGCTCGGCCGTCACGGCCGGGCCCCGAGTGCCGCCGCCAGCACACCGGGGTCGGTGGTGGGGGCGTCGCAGACGAAGTGCCGGCAGACGTAGGCCGTCGGCTTCCCGTCGCGCAGCGGACGGTCCGCGAGCAGCGGTACGCCCGCCGGCCCGGCACCCGGGTCCCCCAGCGCCACGACCGCACCGGGTGCGGTGCCCTGCAGCGCCACCTCGTGCAGGCGCTCGGTCGCCGGGTCGTCGGCCGGGCCCACGACGGCGACCTCGCGCGGCCCGTCGGCGAGCGCCTCCGCCACGGCGAGGCCCCACCCGGCGAAGCGGGCGTGCTGCGCGGCCAACGGCGTGTAGACGGCGAGCGCCTGCTCGGCGGCCGCGCGGTGCCGGGCCGACCCGGTGTAGGCGGCGTACGTGAGCAGGGCTCCCGCGGCTGCTGCCTGGCCGGACGGCGTGGCGTTGTCGGTCGGGTCCTGGGGCCGGCGCATCGCCGCCAGCCGCGGGTCGCCGCGGTCGTCGGCGGTGTCGTAGAAGCCGCCGGCGCCGTCACCGAACCGGGTGAGCACCACCTCGAGCAGCTCGCCGGCGAGGTGCAGCCGGCCGGCGTCGCCGGTGACGGCGTAGAGCGCGAGCAGGCCCTCGGCGAGGTCGGCGTAGTCCTCCAGGACGCCGGGATGCGGACCGGCGGTGCTGTCGCGGGAGACCCGACGAAGTCGCCCGTCGACGAGGTGGACGTCGGTGAGGAGGTCGGCGGTGCGGGTCGCGGCGGTGACCAGGTCGGGGCGCGACAGCAGCGCGCCGGCCTCGGCGAGCGCGGCGACGGCGAGACCGTTCCAGGCGGTGACGACCTTGTCGTCCCTGGCCGGCTGGGCCCGCACGTCCCGGGCCGCCGCGAGCCGCTCACGCGCCGCCGCCCACCGCGCGTCGTCGTCGGGGTCGAGGGCCAGCTGCAGGGTCGACGCCCCGTGCTCGAAGGTCCCGTCCGCCGTCACACCGAGGAGGTCGGCGGCCCACGAGCCTTCGTCGGGGCCGAGGACGTCCACGAGCTGGTCGGGCGACCAGACGTAGGTCAGTCCTTCGACCCCGTCCGTGTCGGCGTCCAGGGCCGAGGCGAACCCGCCCTCGGGCGTCTGCAGGTCGTGCAGCATCCAGCCCGCGGTCTCGAGGGCGACGCGCCGCGCGGTCGCCGACCCGGTCGCCCGCCACAGGTGGGTGTAGACGCGCAGGAGCAGCGCGTTGTCGTACAGCATCTTCTCGAAGTGCGGCACGACCCACGCGTCGTCGACGGCGTAGCGGGCGAAACCGCCGGCGAGCTGGTCGTAGATGCCGCCACGCGCCATCGCCTCGCAGGTCTGCTCGACGAGCGAGAGCGCGACGGTCTCCCCGGTGCGCGCGTGGTGCCGGAGCAGCTGCTCGAGGACCATCGACGGCGGGAACTTCGGCGCGCCGCCGAAGCCGCCGTGCCGGCGGTCGGCGGAGGTCGAGAGGTGGCCGACGGCTGCGGCGAGGTCGGCCGGGCCCGGCGGGCGGGTGTGGGGCAGCGGACCGGCTGCCCGCTCGGCGAGCGCGGTGACGATCCGCTGCCCGGCGGCGACCACGTCGCCGCGGCGCTCCCGCCAGGTCTGCGCCACCGAGGTGACGAGCTGGACGAAGGACGGCATGCCAGGTCGCGGCCGGGGCGGGAGGTAGGTGCCGCAGAAGAACGGCTCGCCGGTGGGGGTCGTGAACACCGTCATCGGCCACCCGCCGGACCCGGTCAGTGCCTGGGTCGCCTCCATGTAGACCGCGTCGACGTCCGGCCGCTCCTCACGGTCGACCTTCACCGCGACGACGCTGTCGTTGACCAGTCGCGCGACCTCTGGGTCCTCGAACGACTCGTGCGCCATGACGTGGCACCAGTGGCAGGCCGCGTAGCCGATCGACACCAGCACCGGCACGTCCCGTCGGGCCGCCTCGGCGAACGCCTCGTCGCCCCACGGCCACCAGTCGACCGGGTTGTCCTTGTGCTGCAGGAGGTAGGGCGACGTCGCGGCCGCCAGTCGGTTCGGCACACCACCCACCTTCCCTCACCCGCCCCGCCGGGCAAACCACAGGCAAAGACCTGGTCGGATGCCTTGTCCCGGTCGGTGATCGGGCGCACCTTCAGGGCAACCGGGGCAGGGGGGTTCGGGCGACTGCGCCCGCACGCTTCCCGGTGGCCAGGGGTTGGGGAGCGAGATGGAGAAGGCCAAGAAGGAGAAGCGAGCGCACGTCCCGACGGTGGTCGTGGGCGTCCAGGTCCTCGAGACCCGGCTCGACGTGGCCCTGGCCCAGGGCCTGGGGCCCGACCAGCGAGCCGCCGCCGACGGGGTCCGGCGACTGCTGCGGATGGCGGAGGACGCGGCCTACGGCGTCGCGCCCCGCACCAGCGCGTTCGGCCGGTGGTGGCGCGGGACGCTGGTCGAGTCGGCGTTCCAGAACCTGCACGCCGCACGCGCCCAGATGGTCGACGTCTACGCCGACGAGGAGGTCGCCGCCGAGATCCCGGCGGCGCTGGCGCGGTCACAGCAGGCGCTGCACGCCGACGACCCGCGGCGCCTCGTCGGCGAGGCGCTGACCAGGATGGCGATCGGCCAGCAGCGCGCGTTCCTGCGACGGGCGATCGAGGACTCGTACGACGCGATGGACCACCAGCACGAGCGGCTGCGCAACTTCCGCAACATCATCCTGATGGCCGCGCTGTGCATCGCCGTGCTGGTCGCGGCCACCATCCTCGTTGTCCGCGCAAACCCGACCTACATCCCGCTGTGCTTCGCGTCATCCGGCGAGGCCATTGAAGGCAAGACGTTCAACTGCCCGACCGGCACCGGCGTCTCGGGGAACCGCAGCAGCGACATCGTCGTGGTGGCCCTGCTCGGCCTGCTCGGTGGTGCGCTCGCGGCCGCCGTGTCGATCCGTAACCTGCGCGGGACCTCGACGCCGTACGACGTGCCGGTCGCGCTGGCGCTGCTCAAGGTCCCGCTCGGTGCGTTCACCGCGATCGTCGGGCTGGTGGCACTGCAGGGCAGCTTCGTCCCCGGTCTCACCGCGCTCGACTCGCAGCAGCAGATCCTCGCCTACGCCCTGGTGCTCGGCTACGCCCAGCAGGTCTTCACCTACACCCTGGACCGCAAGGCGCAGACCCTGCTCGACGGGCTGCCGGCCAAGGACGCCACCGTCGCGCCCACCCGCAGCCACGACGTGGCAGCGGTGGTCGCTCCGGCGGAGATCGGCCCGGGGCCCGGCGACGGTGCGCCTCTGGTCCGCCAGCAGGGACCGCCCCCGATCGAGGAGATCGACCTGCGGACCGACCTGCCGGCGGAGAGCGCCGAGCTCGAGGTGCAACCCGCGCCGCCCGACGCCGACGACCTCGTGCAGGACGACGGCAGCCGCCCGATGCCCAACGTGCCGATCGGGGACCACCGCTGATGCGCACCTACGCCCAGGCCAAGGAGTTCGCCCAGCAGCAGCACCGCACCGGGTCGAGCGCCTGGCACAACCTGTGCCAGATGTTCTCCCGGCAGTGCGTCGGGGCCGCACCGTTCGGCGCCTCCGCGCGCGAGGCGTTCAACGCCACCCCGCCCGAGCACCGGCACCAGTCGACCCCGCCGCCGCCCGGCGCGATCGCGTACTACGGCTTCGCCGACCACGGGGCCGGCCATGCGGTCTTCGCGGTGAACGGCGGCTTCGTGTGGTCCAACGACATCCTCCGCTCCGGAAAGATCGACCGGGTCCGCTGGGACGTCTTCCCGAGCAGGTGGCGGCTCCCCTACCGCGGCTGGATCTCGCGGACCCCGTCCGGCGAGCTACCGGTCCAGCGGCGTGGCGACGAGGACGACCTGCCCGCTTACCGCCAGGGCCGCAAGGTCTACTCCAGCAAGATGCGGTTCCAGCAGGACGACTCCGACAGCGTGTGGAACATCCAGGTCGCCCTGATGGCCCGCGGCTTCGAGTTCGAGGACGGGCCCAGCGCGTACTACGGGCTCCACACCCGTCGGTGCGTGGCCGTCTTCCAGCGCCGCCGCGGGTGGGTCGGCCGCGACGCCGACGGCATCGCCGGCCCGCGGACGGTCGCCCGGCTGGGTCTGGTGTGGGTGGAGGGGTGAGCGGCAGGTGACCGACAGGTGACCGACATCGTCGACCTCCGCGATGCCGACAGCGGCGCCGACAGCGGTGCCGACAGCGGTGCCGACCGCGCCGCCCGCCCCGACGCCGAGCAGCTGCGGGCGTCGGCCCGGGGGTGGCACGGCGTGCAGCTCGCGGTGCTCGGCTTCATCGGCCTCTGCGGCGCCCTGCACGACGCAGAGGCCGCGGCCGGACCGCCGTGGGTGCAGCTGCTGGCTGCCGCGCTGGTGATCCTCGCCCTGGTGGTGGCGTGCGTCGCGACCGTGCTGGTGGCCGCCGAGGCCTGGCCGGTGCGCGACGCGGCGGGCAGCGACGACGGGCGGGCCCGGCGGACGGTCGGCCACCTGCGCGTCGGCATCGCGCTGACGTTCGTCGCCGTCGGGCTCGCGGCGCTGGCCACCACCTCGTCCTGGTGGCCGGCCGACCCCGACGGCGGCCTCGTGTCGGTGGCCACGGCGCGGGGGTCGCTGTGCGGGCAGCTGCTCGACTCCTCCGACGGCACCGTGCAGCTCGACCTGTCCGGCCGCCGCGTCGCGATCCCGCTCGACCAGGTGACCGGGATCGAGCCGGTCGCCGGCTGCCCGGGCTGAGGAGCCTGCCGGAGCCGGAGTCAGGTGGACGCCGTGGCGAACGCCGCGAGGGTCCCGCGCCGGTGTGCCAGCCACTGGTCCAGCCAGCCGGTGAACAGCGCCGGCGGCATCGGCCGGGCGACCAGGTAGCCCTGCGCCTGGTGGCAGCCGGTCCGGGCGAGCTGGTGCCAGGCCTGCTCGGTCTCGACCCCCTCGGCCACGACGACCAGCGACAGGTTGCGGCCCAGGTCGACGATGGACCGCACGATCATCAGGTCCTCGACGTCCCGTCCCAGGTCGGTGACGAAGCTCTTGTCCACCTTCAGCTCGTCGACCGGCAGGTGGCGCAGGTTGGACAGCGACGAGTGCCCGATGCCGAAGTCGTCGATCGCCAGCCGGACACCGAGCGAGCGCAGCGAGTGCAGCGCGGCGATCGAGCGGGTCGGGTCGCTCATCACCGTGCTCTCGGTGATCTCCAGGGTCAGCAGCGGTGCCGGGACGCCGTGCCGGTCCAACAGGTCCGTCACGACGTCGGTCAGCCCGTCGTCGGCGAGTGACCGGGCGGAGAGGTTCACGGCGACTCCGAGCGCGCGACCGTCGCGCAGCCACTCCGCGCACGCCGCCAACGCCTGGTCGAGCACCTGCTCGGTGAGCGCACGCATCAGTCCCGCTCGTTCGGCGAGCGGGATGAAGTCGTCCGGGGCGAGCACGCCGTGCGAGGGGTGGTCCCAGCGGGCGAGGACCTCGACGCCGCTGACGGACCCCGTCGCGAGGTCCGCCTTCGGCTGCACGTGGATGGTGATCGCCCGGGCATCGATCGCGGACCGCAGGTCGGTGACCAGCGCGAGCCTGGCCGGGCTCGAGGTCTCGAGGTCGGCGTCGAAGACCCGCACGCCCCCACCGGCCGACTTCGCGGCGTACATCGCCACGTCTGCGCGCTTGAGCAGCCCGCTGACGTCGGTCGCCTGGGCCGGCGCCAGCGATGCGCCGATCGACGCGCCGACCTGCACCGGGATCCCGTCCAGGTCCGTGGGGTGATGCAGCTCCGACAGGACGGCCTGGGCCACCGACCGCGCGTGCGCCGCGTCGACGCAGTCGGGCAGCAGCAGGGCGAACTCGTCGCCGCCCAACCGGGCCACCGTCACCGTCGGGCCCACCGCGTCGAGCATGCGCGCAGCGACCGCCTTCAGCAGCTCGTCGCCGTGCTGGTGACCGAGCGTGTCGTTGATGTCCTTGAACCCGTCCAGGTCCATGATCATGACGGCGAACTGCACGGTGCCGCCCTCGCGCATGAGGTCGAGCTCCTCGTTGATGCGGCGCTGGAGCAGCACCCGGTTCGGCAGCCCGGTCAACGCGTCGTGCAACGACTCGTGGCGGAGCTGGTCGATCAGCCGGCTGTTCTGCAGCGCGACACCGGCGTGGTTGGCCACTGTCTCGAGCAGACGCAGGTCGCTGACGTCGAAGGTGCGAACGTCGCCCAGCCGGTCGGCGACGGTGAGCGTGCCGATGACCCCCGCGTCGCCGCGCAGCGGCACGACGACCGCCTCGCGCCACCGCCGCGCCGCCAGGTGCGCCCGCGCCGCGACTTCCCGTCCGCCGCGCGGCATGAGCAGCGGGCGCAGCTCGACGCCGGGCTGCAGCGCCGAGGGGTCGTCCGGCCGGAGCTGCAGGCTCACCCGCTCCAGGCGGCCGCTGGGGCTGAGCGCGATCCGCACCGAGCTCGCTCCGGTCCCGAAGAACATGATCTCGGCGTGCTCGCTGCGCAGCAGCTCCTTCGCCTCTGCCAGGACGCTGCCCAGCGTCCCGTTCACCTCGGGCGTGCTGGTGACGGCTTGGCTGAACCGGTAGAGGCGCTCGAGGCTCAGGTGACGTTCGGACAGCCGGGAGTACGCCCGGTAGCCGGTCACCAGGAAGGCACCCGCTCCGACTGCCGGCAGCACGCTGATCGGCGAGTCGTCGAAGGCGTAGACGCCGAGGACCGCGACCGTGGTGACGCCCATGGCGAGCGCCGGGTAGATCGCGATCTCGGCAACCATGCCACGAACCGACAGCGACCTCTCGTGCAGCCCGATGACCAGCTGCGTGGTCGCGGCGTCCAGGACCGCAGTCGCGGCGACGGCGACGTAGACCGCCAGGAGCCAGCGCCAGCCGAAACCCTCGGCGTCCCCGAGCACCCGCGAGTACAGGGTGACCGCCAAGACGCCGTCGGTGGCCTTGAGCGCGAGGTTGTAGGCGAGCTTGAGCCCGCGCTGATGGCGGTGGAAGACGTAGGCGAAGGCGCCGCCGGTCACCAAGCCGGCGACGAGGGCGCCAGGAGAGGCGAAGGCCAGGCCGAGCACCAGGGGGATCTCGCTCAGGGCGAGGGTCTGCGCCTCGCGCTTGACCTGGACGTGCAGGACGAAGACCTCGGCGACGACTGCCATCGCGGTCAGCGCCAGGTAGGCGGCCAGCTCCTCACCGGTGACGGGCACCGGGACCACGCCGCCGAGGGCGGCCAGCGAGGCGGAGACGGTGACGAGCACGGCGACCACGCCCGCGACGGCCCACCACTGCGACGGCCGCGCGGCCAGCAGCCTGCGACGCCACCCGGCGACTGCCATGGCCCCACCTCCCCGTCAGGTATCGGCGGCAACGCCCAGACGTTGAGCCCGGACGTCAGCCCCAGCTGCCGGTCGCCCACGACGACCCC
>Ga0210113_1000289_pt1 | contig 12281 bp, 9 predicted proteins | sample MayberryNW_Catta_5_FD_185523 | JGI IMG/M metagenome (GOLD analysis project Ga0210113, IMG submission 185523) | Wetland microbial communities from San Francisco Bay, California, USA, that impact long-term carbon sequestration -... | ecosystem: Environmental > Aquatic > Marine > Wetlands ...
CGGGGATCAGTCGTCGTCGCCGCCGCCGCCGTTGCCCGGCATCGGCATCGTCTGCTGCACCTGCAGGAGGAACTCGCTGTTGCTCTTGGTCTTCTTCATCCGGTCGAGCAGCAGCTCGAGGGCCTGCTGGGTCTCGAGCGCATGCAGGACGCGGCGCAGCTTCCAGGTGATCTGGAGCTCGTCGCGGCCCATCAGGATCTCTTCCTTGCGGGTGCCCGACGCGTCGACGTCGACCGCCGGGAAGATCCGCTTGTCCGCGAGCCGGCGGTCGAGCTTGAGCTCCATGTTGCCGGTGCCCTTGAACTCCTCGAAGATCACCTCGTCCATCCGCGACCCGGTCTCGACCAGCGCGGTCGCGAGGATGGTCAGCGAGCCGCCGTTCTCGATGTTGCGGGCCGCGCCGAAGAACCGCTTCGGCGGGTACAGCGCGGTCGAGTCGACGCCACCGGACAGGATGCGGCCGCTGGCCGGCGCGGCCAGGTTGTAGGCCCGCCCGAGCCGGGTGATCGAGTCGAGCAGCACCACGACGTCGTGGCCCAGCTCGACGAGACGCTTGGCGCGCTCGATCGCGAGCTCCGCGACGATCGTGTGGTCCTCGGCGGGACGGTCGAAGGTCGAGGCGATGACCTCGCCCTTCACCGACCGCTGCATGTCCGTGACCTCTTCGGGGCGCTCGTCGACGAGCACGACCATGAGGTGGGTCTCGGGGTTGTTGGCGGTGATCGCGTTGGCGATCGCCTGCAGCACCATCGTCTTGCCGGCCTTGGGCGGCGAGACGATCAGGCCGCGCTGGCCCTTGCCGATCGGGGCGACCAGGTCGACCACGCGGGTCGTCAGGATGCCGGGCTCGGTCTCGAGCCGCAGCCGGTCCTGCGGGTACAGCGGGGTGAGCTTGGTGAACTCCACCCGGGTCCGGGCCTTGTCCGGCTCGGCGCCGTTGACCGTGTCGAGGCGGACCAGCGCATTGAACTTCTCCTTGCGCTCGCCCTCGCGCGGCTGGCGGACCGCACCGGTGATCGCGTCGCCCTTGCGCAGACCCGACTTGCGGACCTGGGCGAGCGCCACGTAGACGTCGTTGGGCCCGGGCAGGTAGCCCGAGGTCCGGACGAAGGCGTAGTTGTCGAGGATGTCGAGGATGCCGGCGACCGGCACCAGGACGTCGTCCTCGCTGATCTCGGGCAGCGCCTCGCCGTCGCCGGGAGCGAAGCCGTCGCGGCCGCGCCGGCTCCGGTTGCGGTCCCGGTAGCGGCCCCGGCGCCGGCCCCGGCCGCCGCGCCCGTCGAGGTCGTCGTCCTGCTGCTGACCGCCGCCCTGCCGGTCACCCTGCTGCCGGTCACCCTGCTGCCGGTCACCCTGCTGCCGGTCACCGCGCTGGCGGTCACCGCGCTGGCGGTCCTGCTGGTCGCCGTCCTGCTGGCGGTCCGGCTGGTCGGCACCCTGCTGCCGGTCGCCCTGCGCGGCGCCGCGGTCGGCGCGCGGCTCGCGGGTCCGGGTGCGGGCCGGGCGCTGGTCGCCCTCGCCCGTGGCGGGCGGAGCCGCCGGGGCCGCGGACGTGGCCGGCGCCGCAGGCGCGGAGCCGCCGTCCTGGCGCTCCTTGATGGCCTCGATCAGCTGGCCCTTGCGCATCCGCGCCGTGCCGGTGATCCCGAGCTCGGACGCGAGGCCCTGCAGCTCGGCGAGCACCATGCCGGAGAGGCCGGTGGCCTTGCGGGTGCTCTTGCGGGCCGGCTTTGCCGCGCCCTGGTCCGTCGTCGACCCGCTGCTGGCAGATGCGTCGGGCGGCGCCGCGACGGGGTCGAGAACGTCTGTGCTGTCGGACACTGACTGGTCCTTCCTCATCGACGAGGGTGCGGCTGGCGCACGTCCTCGGTCGCTCTAGTGGTGCTACCGGTGCGGTGCCGGCGTGCCGGTCCGCCGCGCCGGTGCCGCCTCGAGGCGAGGCGGACGTTGGGGGAAGATCGCTCGGGTGCGGCCGTCGTCGTCAGCACCGTGCGGGAGCACGGGCGAAGTCTCGAGGCGGAGCACCCGGCCACGTGATGTCAGGAGACCCCTGAGCCGGAACACCGGGTCGGGAGGTCCCTGAGTCGGTGGCGTCTGGTGCGATGTGGAGCGTAACACCATCGGTGGCCGGGACAGTCCAGGCCGCGCGAATTCGGTCAGGCCAGCGTGGCGCCGTCCCTCGCCAGGCGGAGCGGGAGCACTTGCCAGCCGGGCAGGCTGCCGCCGAGCCGGCCCCGATGGCTGCCCTCGACGTCGGTGAGCACCAGGACGCTCGGTCCGGCCCCGGACACCACGGCCGCCAGCCCGTCGGCCCGCAGCCGGCTGACCAGGTCGGCCGTCGCCGGCATCGCCGGAGCCCGCTGCGCCTGGTGCAGCCGGTCCTCGGTGGCGGGCAGGAGCAGGTCCGGGCGGCGGGTCAGCGCCTCGACGAGCAGCGCGCTGCGGCCGGCGGCGTGAGCGGCGTCGGCGTGCGGCACGGTCGCCGGCAGCAGACCGCGGGCCGTGGTCGTCGCCAGCTCGACCTCGGGCACCAGGACGGTCGCCCGCAGCCGCGGCGACGGGTCCACCCGGACGGCGCGCGGCCCGGCGCCGTCGGCCCACGCGATCGTCAGGCCCCCGAGCAGAGCGGCGGCGGCGTTGTCGGGGTGGCCCTCGAGGGCCGTCGACACGGCCAGCGCCGACGTACGTCCCTCGTCGTCGGCCGCACCGGCCAGCGCACGGGCGGCCAGCACGCCGGCGACGACTGCGGCTGCCGACGAGCCGAGTCCCCGCCCGTGCGGGATGCGGTTGGTGCAGTGCAGTGCCAGCCGCGGTGCGGGCATCCCGAGGTCGGCGAAGGCAGCCAGCGTCGAGCGTACGACCAGGTGCGACGCGTCTCGGGGCAGCGTCGCCGCGCCCTCACCCTCGACCTCGACCGTCACGGGCGGCTCGTCGTCCGCTGCGACCCGCACCCGCACCTCGTCGCGCAGCTCCAGCGCGAGCCCCAGCGCGTCGAACCCGGGTCCCAGGTTGGCCGATGTCGCGGGGACCGCGACCGTGACCTCCTCCGGCCCGGTCACAGGCCGAGCGCGCCGGCCGCGGCGCCGGCGTCGGCGGGGACCGTCGTCGTGCGCACCGTGAGCTGCGAGAGGGCAGTCTCGGTGTCCTTGAGGCCGTTGCCCGTCACCGTGCAGACCACGAGCTGGCCAGGGTCGAGCTCCCCCTGCCGGTGGCACTGCAGCAGGCCTGCCACCGACGCCGCACTGGCCGGCTCGACGAAGACACCCTCGGTGGCGGACAGCAGGCGCTGCGCGTCGAGGATCTGCTCGTCCGTGACCGCGTCGATGCGCCCCTTCGAGTCGTCGCGCGCCGTCACGGCCCCGTCCCACGACGCCGGGTCGCCGATGCGGATCGCCGTCGCGACCGTGTCGGGCTCGGCAACGGGCTCGCCGAGGACGAGCGGTGCCGCGCCGGCCGCCTGGAACCCCCACATCCGGGGCTGCGCGCAGAGGCCGTCCGCGGCGTACTCGACGTAGCCCTTCCAGTACGCGGTGATGTTGCCCGCGTTGCCCACCGGCAGGCAGTGCACGTCGGGCGCGCGACCCAGCGCGTCCACGACCTCGAACGCCGCCGTCTTCTGCCCCTCGATGCGGTAGGCGTTGACCGAGTTGACCAGCGAGACCGGGTGGAGGTCGGCGAGGTCGCGGGCCACCCGCAGGCACTCGTCGAAGCCGCCCTCGACCTGCAGCAGCCGGGCGTCGTGGACCAGGGCCTGGGCGAGCTTCCCGGCCGCGATGCGCCCGTGCGGCACCAGGACGACGCAGGACAGACCGGCCTTGACGGCGTACGCCGCCGCGGACGCGCTGGTGTTGCCGGTGGACGCGCAGATCACCGCGGTCGCGCCCTCCTGCACCGCCTTGGAGATGGCGACGGTCATGCCGCGGTCCTTGAAGGAGCCCGTGGGGTTGGCGCCCTCGACCTTGAGGTGGACCTCGCAGCCGGTGAGCTCGGAGAGGCGCCCGGCGGCGACCAGCGGGGTGCCGCCCTCGCCGAGGGTGACGACCGGGGTCGCGTCGTCGATGGGGAGCCGGTCTGCGTACTCGCCGATGACGCCGCGCCACAGGTGCGCGCTCACTGCCCCTCCACGCGCATCACGCTCAGGACCCGCCGCACGACGTCGAGCCCGCGCAAGGACTCGACGGTGGCCGACAGGGCGGCGTCGGTCGCCTGGTGGGTCACGATGACGAGCACCGCGTCGTCGCTGCCGTGCTTCTCCTGCCGCACGGTCTCGATCGACACCTCGTGGCGGGCGAAGGCGGTGGCCACCTGGGCCAGCACGCCGGAGCGGTCGGCGACGTCGAGGCTCACGTGGTAGCGGGTGACCGTCTCGCCCATGGGGCGCAGCCGCAGGTCGGCGTAGGCGGACTCGCCCGGCCCGCGACCGCCCGAGACCTTGTGGCGGGCCACCGCGACGACGTCGCCGAGCACGGCGCTCGCGGTCGGGGCACCGCCCGCGCCGCGGCCGTAGAACATCAGCTCGCCGGCGGCCTCGCACTCGACGAACACCGCGTTGAAGGCCTCGCGGACCGAGGCGAGAGGGTGGGTGAGCGGGATCATCGCCGGGTGGGCGCGGACCCCGACGCCGGACCCGTCGTCGGCGACCTCCGCGATCGCCAGCAGCTTGATGACGCAGCCCATCGCGCGGGCGCTCGCCACGTCGGAGGCCGTGACCTCGGTGATGCCCTCGCGGTGCACGTCGGCGGCGGTGACCCGGGTGTGGAACGCGAGAGCGGCCAGGATCGCCGCCTTGGCCGCGGCGTCGAAGCCCTCGACGTCGGCGGTCGGGTCGGCCTCGGCGTAGCCGAGCGCCTGGGCCTCCTCGAGCGCGTCGGCGAAGCCGGCACCACTCTCGGTCATCCGGGTCAGGATGAAGTTGGTCGTGCCGTTGACGATGCCGAGGACCCGGCGGACCCGGTCACCCGCCAGCGACTCGCGCAGCGGCCGCAGCAGCGGGATCGCCCCGGCGACGGCGGCTTCGTAGTAGAGGTCCACGCCGTGCTTCTCGGCCGCCTCGAAGAGGGTGACGCCGTCCTCGGCGAGCAGGGCCTTGTTGGCGGTGACCACGGACGCGCCGTTCTCCAGCGCGGCCAGGATCAGCCCCCTCGCCGGCTCGATGCCGCCGATCACCTCGACGACGACGTCGACGTCCGGCCGGCGGACGAGCTCCTCGGCGTCGGTGGTGAACAGCGCCGGGTCGACCGGCAGGTCCCGGGCCCGGCCCGGGCGGCGCACCGCGACGCCGGCCAGCTCGAGCGGCCGCCCGACCCTGGACGCGAGGTCGCCCGCATGGGTGGAGAGCAGCCTGGCCACCTCGCTGCCGACGACGCCGCAGCCGAGCAGGGCCACCCGCAACGGGTCCCGGTCGAGCATGCCCGTCAGCCTATGGCCCTAGCCGACGATGCGGATGTTGAACGCCGCCGTGCCGCTGGCCTGCATGACGGCGAGCCAGAACGGGAGGTAGGTCTCGAGCGCCCGGGCGGCCTCGATGCCGCCCAGGTCGTGCACCGACCGCTCCGGCCAGCCGAAGCCCGCGAGCAGCGAGCGCACGGCGACCTTGGCCTCGATGTCGTCGCCGGCGACGAAGACGTCCGTCGGCTCGGGCAGCAGGTCGGGCCGGACCATGATGTCGCAGTTCATCGTGTTGAGCGCCTTGACGACGCGCAGGTCCGGGTGGGCCCGCTGCAGGCGCTCCGCCACGCTGTCGTCGAGGACCGGGTCCAGCCGCAGCGGCCCGTGGGCCACGATCGCGTTGGACACGTCGACGAGCACCTTGCCGGCCAGGTCGCCCTCCGGCACCGAGGCGAGGACCTCGAGCGAGTGCACACCTCCGGTGGCGTTGACGAGCAGCTGCTCGGCGTGCGCCGCGGCGTCGGCGAAGGTCCCGGCCCCCGCCCTCTCGGCGTGCGACCCGGCCCACGCGACGGCGTTCTCGTTGGTCGCCGACCTCGAACCCATCACGACGTCGTGGCCGAGCTCGACCAGCCGGGAGCCGATCGTGCGACCGACCATCCCGGTCCCCAGCACACCGATCCGCACGGTCAGTCTCCTTCCGGCCGGTCGGCGCCGGCGTCGAGCGTCATCAGGTCGTCGAGCGTCTCGCGGCGGAGCAGCACCTGGCTGCCGGCCTCGGTGACGGCCACCACCGGTGGCCGCGGCACGTGGTTGTAGGTCGAGGCCATCGACCGGCAGTACGCACCGGTCGCGGCCACGGCCAGCAGGTCGCCGGGCCCGACGTCCGCCGGAAGCCAGGCGTCCTTGACGACCACGTCGCCGCTCTCGCAGTGCTTGCCCACCACCCGGGCCAGCATCGGCGGGGCGTCCGACGTGCGGGACGCGAGGCTCACCGTGTAGTCGGCGTCGTAGAGCGCGGTGCGGATGTTGTCGCTCATGCCGCCGTCGACGGAGACGAACGTGCGCAGCGCCTCGACCTCCTTGACCGTGCCCACCTCGTAGACGGTGACCGTCCCGGGCCCGACGATGCCCCTCCCCGGCTCGATGGCCAGCGACGGCACCGGCAGGCCGGCCGCCCGGCACTCCCGGTCGACGATGCCGGACAGCGAGCGCCCCATCGCCCGCACGTCGGCCGGGTCGTCGGCGCTGGTGTAGGCGATGCCGAGCCCGCCCCCCAGGTTGAGCTCGCCCAGCACCGCGCCGAGCTGGTCGCGGACCTCCGCGAGCAGGCCGATGACACGATGCGCAGCGACCTCGAAGCCACCGGCGTCGAAGATCTGCGAGCCGATGTGCGAGTGCAAGCCCACCAGCTCCAGGCCGGCCGCCTCCTGCACCGTGCGAAGCGCCGCGAGCGCCTCGCCGCCTGCCAGCGAGAAGCCGAACTTCTGGTCCTCGTGCGCGGTGGCGATGAACTCGTGCGTGTGCGCCTCGACGCCCACCGTCACCCGCACCAGCACCTGCTGGGTGACGCCGCGGGCGACGCACAGGGCCGAGAGCCGCTCGACCTCCTGCAGCGAGTCGACGACGACCCGGCCCACACCGGCGTCGAGCGCCGCGACCAGCTCGGCGCTCGACTTGTTGTTGCCGTGGAGCAGCATCCGCTCCCCCGGGAAGCCGGCCCGCACCGCGACGGTCAGCTCACCCCCGGTGCACACGTCCAGCCCGAGGCCCTCCTCCTCGACCCACCGGGCGACGGTCGTCGTGAGGAAGGCCTTGGCGGCGTAGAAGACCATCGCGCCGCCGAACGCGTCGCGGTAGTCCCGGCAGCGCGAGCGCAGGTCGGCCTCGTCGAGCAGGAACACCGGGGACCCGTGCTCGGCCACCAGGTCACGGACGTCGTGGCCGCGCATCGTCAGCGCGCCGGTCGCGGCGCGCCCTGCGCCGAGCGGCCACACCGCGGCGTCGAGCGCCGACAGGTCCGCGGGCGGCCCCCCGTGCGGGCCCTCGTGGGCGAGCTCGCCGGACCGGGGGCCGGCCGGGTGGACGCGCACGCTACATCCGGTCGGGTGCGGTCACACCGAGCAGGCCGAGACCGTTGGCGAGCACGACGCGGGTCGCCTCGACCAGCCACAACCGGGCCCGGTGCAGGTCGGTGGCTTCCTCGTCGCCGCGCGGCAGCACCCGGCAGGCGTCGTAGAAGCGGTGGTACGTCCCCGCGAGCTCTTCGAGGTAGCGCGCGACCCGGTGCGGCTCGCGCAGCTCGGCCGCCGTCGCCACCACACGCGGGAACTCGCCCAGGGCACCGAGCAGGTCACCCTCACGCTCGTGCCCGAGCAGCTCCGGGCGCAGCTCGCCCTTGTCGACACCGAGCTCGGCGGCGTTGCGGAGCAGGCTGGCCACCCGGGCGTGCGCGTACTGCACGTAGAAGACCGGGTTGTCGCTGGTCCTGCGCGACCACAGGTCGAGGTCGAGGTCGATCGTGGAGTCGGTGGAGTAGCGCGCGAGGGCGTAGCGGCCGGCGTCGGCACCGATCGCCTCGACCAGCTCCTGGAGGGTGACCGACGTGCCGGCCCGCTTGCTCATGCGCAGCGGCTGCCCGTCCTTGAAGAGGTTGACCAGCTGGCCGAGCAGGATCTCGAAGTTGTCCTCGGGGTCGTCGCCGTAGGCGGCGACCAGCGCCTTGTAGCGCCCGATGTAGCCGTGGTGGTCGGCGCCGAGCATGATCACGACCTTGTCGAAGCCGCGTTCGCGCTTGTCCAGGTAGTAGGCGCAGTCCGCCGCGAAATAGGTCCAGTCGCCGTCGGCCTTGATGAGGACGCGGTCCTTGTCGTCGCCGAAGGTCGTCGTCCGCAGCCAGGTCGCGCCGTCCTGCTCGAAGACGTGGCCGGCTTCGGTGAGCCGCTTCAGTGCCGCGTCCAGCTCGCCCTTGTCGTGCAGGTCCTTCTCGTTGAAGTAGACGTCGAAGTGCACCCCGAAGTCGGCCAGGGAGCGCCGGATCTCGGCGAACATCAGCGCCATGCCCTCGCGCCGGAAGAGGGCGACCGCCTCGTCGTGACCGAGCTCGAGGGCGTGGGGGTGGTCCTGCAGGACCTGCGCCGCGATGTCCCCGATGTAGGCGCCGCCGTAGCCGTCCTGGGGGGTCGGCTCGCCCTTGGCCGCCGCCAGCAGGGACAGCGCGTAGCGGTCGATCTGGACGCCAGCGTCGTTGAAGTAGTACTCGCGCACGACCTCGGCGCCGGTGGCCTCCAGCACCCTGCCCAAGGCGTCGCCGACCGCCGCCCACCGCACGTGGCCGAGATGCAGGGGACCGGTCGGGTTGGCCGAGACGAACTCCAGGTTGAACCGGTGCCCGGCGTTGAGGTCGCTGTGCCCGTACGTCGCCCCGGCCGTGACGACGGTCCGGGCGAGCTCGCCCTGAGCGGCCGAGTCGAGCGTCACGTTGAGGAAGCCCGGTCCGGCGACGTCGACCCGGGAGACCCCGTCGGCGCCGCGCAGCCGGGCCGCCACCAGCTCGGCGACCTCCCGCGGCGGCCGGCCGGCCGGCTTGGCCAGCTGCAGCGCGACAGACGTCGCGTAGTCGCCGTGCTCGCGCACCTTGGGTCGCTCGACCTTGACCGACTCCGGCACGGGCACGGCCAGCTCGCCGTCGTCGACGGCGGACTGGACCGCGGCGCGGACGGCAGCGGAGAGGTCGGCAGGCGTCACCGGGCCAGGCTATCCGGGGCTGGTCAGGAGGCCGGGCGGTCGACCAGGTCGCGGACGGTGCGCACCAGGGTGGCCGGGTCGAACGGCTTGGTGACGTATGCGTCGACGCCCACCTCGCGCCCGCGGACGATGTCGGACTCCTGCGCGCAGGCGGTCACCATCGCGACCTTCAGCCCACTGGTGCGCGGGTCGGCGCGCAGCTGCGCGACCGTGTCGAACCCGTCCAGCCGCGGCATCTTCACATCGATCGTCATGACGTCCGGAGCCGCCTCGTGGATCTTGTCCAGCGCGTCCTGGCCGTCGACGGCGGTCACGACCTCGAAGCCCTCGAGCTCGAGGTTGACGCAGATCAGCTGGCGGATGACGTCGCTGTCGTCGACGACGAGCACCCGGCCGGGACGGTCGCTCACGGCGGCGAGGGTAACCCCACCGCTCCGCCGCCCGGGCGCTCTTTGCCGACTGCTAGCCTCTGCGGTGCGTCACAGGGATCTGGCCTACGAGAGAAGGCCGAGAGGCCCCCGTAGCTCAGGGGATAGAGCACCGCCCTCCGGAGGCGGGAGCGTAGGTTCGAATCCTACCGGGGGCACCACATTCCGGATCTTTCGTCCGTGACCTTCGGCCAACCCGGCCCGAGTCCGGGCGACCGGTGCCTAGGCTCCGGCCACCATCGCACCCGCAGCGGGAGTGGCCCATGTCGGCGACCGGCACGATCGGCACCGCGATCAACGAGACCCGGACCTCGTTGGCGACCGTCTTCCGCAACCGCTCGCTGCGACGGCTGAACCTCGCGCTGGCCGGTTCGATGATCGGCGACTGGGCCTACTACACGGCACTCGTGGTCTGGGCCTACGGCGTGGGCGGCGCCACCGCCGTCGGCATCTTCGGGACGGTGAAGATGGCGGTCTCGGCCGTGGGCGCACCGTTCACGTCGGCCCTGGCCGACCGGATTCCCCGGCGCACGCTCATGGTGCTGTGCGACGTGATCCGGGTGGTGCTGGTCTCCGCGGCCGCCGCGATGATCGAGTGGGAAGGGCCGGACCTGGCGGTCTTCGCCCTGGCCGTGGTCGCTGGTCTGGTGGGGACGGCCTTCCGGCCGGCTCAGCTGGCCCTCACGCCGTCGCTGGTCGACGAGCCGGACGAGCTCACCGCGGCCAACGGGGTGGGCAGCACGATCGAGAGCCTGGCCTTCTTCGTCGGGCCGGCCGTGGCCGGCCTGCTGCTCGGTGTCGCCGACGTGGCTGTCGTCTTCCTCCTCAACGCCGCGACCTTCGTCTGGTCGGCCGTGCTGGTGGCCGGCGTGCACCCGAAGCCGGTCGCCGTGCAGCCCACCGGTCCGGACGGACCGGATGACGGTGCCGAGGAGCCGCGGAGCAGCTTCGTGCGCGAGTCCCTGGCCGGGTTCGGCATCGTCTGGCGGCACCCGGACCTGCGCCTGATCACGGTCATCTACTGCGCGCAGACGGTCGTGGCCGGCGCCTCCCTCGTCTTCGGCGTGGCCATTGCGCTCGACCTCACCGACCTCGGGCCGGCCGGGCTCGGCTACCTGGACTCGACGCTCGGCGTCGGGGCACTGGTCGGCGGCCTGCTGACCGTCGCGCTGGCAAGCCGGCACCGCTTGGCGAGCGACTTCGGCTGGGGCGTGTTCTTCTGGGCGGCTCCTCTGCTGCTCATCGCCGTCTGGCCGGTCGCAGCGGCGGCCTTCCTCGCGATGGCGGTGATCGGTGCGGCGAATCCCGTCGTCGACGTGAACGCCAACACGATCCTGCAGCGGCTTGCCCCCGACGCCGTGCTCGGCCGGGTCTTCGGCGCCCTCGAGAGCGCCCTGATCGCCACGATGGCCCTCGGCTCGCTGGTCATGCCGCTGCTCATCGCCTGGATCGGGCTGCGCTGGGGGCTCGTCGCGCTGTCGGTGCCGATCGCCGCCATCGCGCTGGTGTCGCTCCCGCGGCTGCGCCGGCTCGACGTCGGCATCAGGGAGCCGGCCGGCGTCTCGCTCCTCTACGGCGTCCCGCTCTTCCAGCCGCTGCGCCGGCCGCTCGTCGAGCAGCTCGCCGCCAAGCTGGAGCAGCGCCGCGTCGAGGCCGGCGACGTCGTGGTCCGCGAGGGGGACGTCGGGGACCTCTTCTACGTCATCGAGAGCGGCGCGCTCGACGCGAGGCACGACGGCCGGCTGCTCACGCACATGTCGGCCGGCGACCACTTCGGCGAGATCGCCCTGCTGCGCGACGTCCCGCGCACCGCGACGGTGGTCGCCACCGAGGACAGCGTGCTGCAGACGATCCAGCGCGAGGACTTCCTGGCGGCGCTGACCGGGGACGAGGAGCTGCGCGGGCGCACCGAGTCGGTCGCGGCCCGCCGCCTGGCCAACACCTGAGCGGTCAGGCCGACCGCGACCCGAGCCCGGCAAGCCCCTGCGAGAGCGCGGCGATGTCGGCGCTGCCCACGCGGCAGCAGCCGCCCACCCACCGCGCGCCGAGCGCCACCCACCGCTGCGCGGCGGCCGGGTCGACCGCCGCGCCAGCCGGCCGGCCCTCCCAGCGCCGCGCCTGCCCGTCCCAGGTCTCGCCGCTGTTCGGGTAGGCCACACCGGGCCGGCCGCTCCCGGCGACCGCCGCCGCGACCAGCTCCGCCACGTGCTCCGGCGCGGTGCAGTTGACCCCCACCCCGACCAGCGCGTCGACGTCGCGGGCCAGCCGGAACACGGCGGCGGCGTCCTCGCCGCGGCGGGTGGTGCGGCTGTCGGCGCAGGTCAGCGACAGCCAGGCCCGGGTGCCGGCCGGGAGCTGCGCCAGCAGGCCGAGCAGCACCGTCGCCTCCTGCTCCGACGGCACGGTCTCGACGGCGAGCAGGTCGGGACCGGCCGCGGCCAGCAGCTCCAGCCGGGGGCCGTGGAAGTCCCGCAGCGCCCGGTCGGTCAGCCCGTAGTCGCCGGAGTACTCGGACCCGTCCGCGAGCACCGCCCCGTAGGGGCCGACCGACGCAGCGACCTGGCGACGTAGGCCGTCCTCCTCCTCGGCGAGCAGCGCCGCCTCGCGTGCCAGCGAGACGCTCGACCTGATCAGCGCCGCGGCCTCGTCCTCGGGCACGCCCCGGGCCACGAAGCCCTGGACGCTCGCCTGGTAGCTGGCAGTCGTCGCGACCTGCGC
>Ga0210113_1000290_pt1 | contig 12277 bp, 10 predicted proteins | sample MayberryNW_Catta_5_FD_185523 | JGI IMG/M metagenome (GOLD analysis project Ga0210113, IMG submission 185523) | Wetland microbial communities from San Francisco Bay, California, USA, that impact long-term carbon sequestration -... | ecosystem: Environmental > Aquatic > Marine > Wetlands ...
CTGCCCGGCTCGGGCAAGTCGACCGTCGCCGCGGGCGTGGAGGCGCAGCTGCTCGGCCAGGGCCGCGCCGCCTACGTGCTCGACGGCGACAACCTGCGCCACGGGCTGAACGGCGACCTCGGCTTCTCGGCCGGCGACCGCGCCGAGAACGTGCGCCGCACCGCCGAGGTGTCGGCCCTGCTCGAGGCGCCGCGCTCGGACGCGATCCTGGTCGACGGCCGCCGGGACCTCCCCCACGTCCGGTCCCTCTGCCGGGTGCTGCGCACCACCGGGGTCGACTGCCCGGTCCTGCTCGTCACGACCGAGGGAGCCCTCGCGGCCGTCACCGCGGAGTGGGGTGTCGACGACGTGATCCTCGAGGACGCCGGCCCGGCCGAGGTCGAGGCCAGGTTGCGGCTCGCGATGGGTCGCCTCGCAGCCCGCACGGGTGCCGAGGACGAGGTCGGCGAGATCCGCCGGGGCGACGTGACCATCGACGAGGCGACCTACACCGCGCGGGTGAAGGGCCGGGTCCTGGACCTGACCTTCAAGGAGTTCGAGCTGCTGAAGTTCCTCGCCCAGCACCCCGGCCGGGTCTTCAGCCGGGCCCAGCTCCTGCAGGAGGTCTGGGGCTACGACTACTACGGCGGCACCCGCACGGTCGACGTTCACGTCCGGCGGCTGCGGGCCAAGCTCGGGTCCGACCACGAGACCCTGATCGGCACCGTGCGCAACGTCGGCTACCGGTTCGTGCTCCCCAAGGAGCCCAAGGACCCGGCGTCGGCCGACCTGCCGGCGCCGGCTCCGGTCGCCTGACGGCGTACACCCCCACACCGACGACGAAGGGTGGCACTCCTCGCGGAGTGCCACCCTTCGTGTCGTCAGGACCGCGGGCCCGGCCCGATCAGGGCAGCTCGGTGCTGCGCCTGGCCGGCGGAGCGGTCAGGTTGGCGTGGGCGCCCATGTAGTCGATGAGGGCGTCCAGGTCCACCTTGCCGCCGGTGCGTGGGGCACCGTTGACGAGCGCGGTGTAGCTGTCGCCGCCGTCGGCCATGAAGTTGTTGGCCGTCACCCGGTAGGTGCCGGCCGGGTCCAGCGTGATCCCGTTGAGCTTGATCGACGCCGGGTCCACCTTGCTGCCGTACGGCGCGCTGGCCGACCAGCTGTAGGTGAAGCCGTTGGAGATGCCCAGTCTCAGCACGTCCCGGCCACCGGGCCGGCCGGCGATCCACTGCTGCTCCAGCAGCGAGTCGATCTGGCTGCCGGTCATGGAGAACGTCTGCAGGATGTTGCTGAACGGCTGGACGTTGTAGGCCTCCCGGTAGGTGATCTGCCCGGGTGCCTCGCCTGCCGGCGAGTTGGTGTAGATGAGGTCGGCTCGCACGCCGCCGGGGTTCATGAAGGCGATCTGGCTGCCCGTGGACTCCCTCTGCGCGTCGGCGATGAGGTTGGGCAGCGAGGACTCCACCCCGCGGTCCGAGGTGCGCCTGATGTCCTGGGCGATCGACCCGACGATGCGGTTGCCCGGGCCGGCGGCCAGCGCCGTCCACTTGGCGACGATCGACGAGACCTTCGGGCTCGGCGTCACGGTGCGGGTCACCAGGTGGTTGGTCGCCTTGACGCTGCCACGGATGACGTCCTTGGTCTTGGCGCTGATGTTGAAGTTCGTCTCGGTCACGATGCGGCCGTAGGACATCGCGCTGGTGACCATGCGCTTGGCGCCCTGTGGGTCCGGGATGTTGCAGACGTAGGGCTGGTGGGTGTGCCCGCTGATGACCGCGTCGATCTTGTGCGCGAGGCGCTGTGCGATGTCGACGATCGGGCCCGAGATGTTCTTGCAGCCGCTGTAGCCGCTCTCCTGCACACCTCCCTCGTGGATCAGCACCACGATCGCCTTGACACCGTGCTTGCGCTGCAGGACCTTGGCCGCCTTGTTGCCGGCCCGGACCTCGTCACGGAAGTCCCAGCCGGCCACGCCCGAGGGTGACACCAGGCTGTCGGTGCCCTCGAGGGTCATGCCGATGAAGCCGATCTTCGCGCCGCCGAGCTTCTTGATCCAGAACCGAGGCAGGACGGTCTTGCCCGACTTCTCGTTCACGACGTTGGCCGCGAGGTACCGGTAGTCGGCGCCGGGGTAGACGATGTCGTTGCCCGAGGCGTCCTTCTGGAAGCAGCCCTCGACCGGGTGGCAGCCACCGTTCTGCATGCGCAGGAGCTCGGTGACGCCCTCGTCGAACTCGTGGTTGCCCACGCTCGAGACGTCCAGGCCCATCGCGTTGAGGGTCTCGACAGACGGCTCGTCGTGGAAGACGCCCGACGTGAACGTGGACCCGCCGATCAGGTCACCGGCGGCGACGGTGAGGCTGTGGTCGTGTCCGGCCCGGAGCTGGCGCAGATGGGCTGCCAGGTAGGCGGCACCATTGGTGGTCACGGCCTTGCCGTCGAACGTGACGTCGGAGTCCGGTGAGACGTCCGGCTCGATGTGGCCGTGGTAGTCGTTGAACGACAGCAGCTGCACCGCGATGCGGTTCGGGTGGTGGTTCTGCAGCTCCACCGGGGCGGCGGCGGCTGCCGAGGCCGTCGTGACGGCCAGGCCGACAGCAGCGGCGGCGGCGATGGCCGCCGACGCGCGTCGACGCAGGAGTCCGGGTGCGGACATGGCGCTCCTCGAGAAGGTGTGTCTGGTCGAGCGCACGCTAGCCGGGCGTCATCCCGTGCGTGGGCAAATGGCACAAGTCGCCGTGTAACCGACAGCCGGCGTGCCGCGGGGCGGCACCCCGGGTAGGGGTGCCGCCCCGCGAGCCGCGGCCGGCTGCTCAGCCGCCGATCACTGTGATCCGCCGGAACCCTTCGGGAGCAGTCAGCGGGCCCGCCTGCATGTACTCCACGAAGGCGTCCAGGTCGAAGTCACCCTGCTGGATGTTCGTCGCCTGGGTGAAGACGGTGAACCCGTCGCCGCCACTGGTGAGGAAGTTGTTCGCCGTGACCCGGTACTCCGCGGCCGGGTCCAGCGCCGCGCCGTTCAGCTCGATGTCGCTGACCCGCGAACCTGCGGGCTGGGTGACGTCGAAGGTGTAAGTGAAGCCCTTCGACGGCTGCAGAACCGTCGCCGAGACGACACCGGCGCTGTCCTTCGACCACCGCTGCTGCTCGAGCAGCGCGCCGATCTGTTCGCCGGTCATCGTCACGGTCGTCAGGATGTTCGCGAATGGCTGCACCGCGAATGCCTCGCCGTAGGTGATCGGCCCAGCCTCGAGGTCTGTCCGGACACCGCCAGGGTTCATGAAGGCGACGTCCGCATCACCGTCGGCAGGCGCGGTGGTCGCAGCGAGCTGGGCGTCGGCTATCACGTCGCCGAGCTGTGCCTCGATCGGGTTGCTCGCGCTCGTCTTGAGCAGCGTCACGGCGGCGGTCCCGACGACCTGGTCCCGGATCGGCGCGATGATGGTGTCGTAGGCCGACCGGATCGCCGTGACGTCCGCGTCCTTCGGCACCGTGCGCGTGACCAGGTGGTTGGTCGCTGTGGACTTCTCACGCACCACGTCGTGAGAGCGCTTGTTGATGGTCAGGTTGACCTCGGTGATGATCCGACCGAACGAAGCCGCGCTGGTGACGATGCGCGGCTCGCCCGCCGGGTCCGGGATCGAGCAGTTGTACGCCGCGTGCGTGTGACCGGTGATGACGGCGTCGATCTGCGGCGACAGCTGGGTGGCGATGTCCACGACCGGACCCGAGATGCTGTTGCACGAGTTGTAGCCGACCGCCGGGAAGCCGCCCTCGTGCAGCAGCACGACGATCGACTTCACCCCCTGCTTGACCAGCGAGGGCACCAGCGCGTTCGCCGTCTCGACCTCGTCCTTGAACTGCAGGCCGGCCACGCCGCTGGGGGTGACGATCGATGGCGTCCCCTCGAGGGTCATCCCGATGAAGCCGATCTTCTCCCCGTCGACCTCGCGGATCTCCGCACCGGGGAACAGCGTGTCGCCGGTCGAGGTCTTGACCACGTTTGCGGCCAGGTACTGGAAGTCCGCTCCGGTGAACTCGTGACCCGGGATCGGGCAGGAGTCCTGGTTGTTCGCCCCGGCGCCGTCGTCCAGGCAGCCGCCGTTCTGCATCCGCAGCAGCTCAGTCGCACCTTCGTCGAACTCGTGGTTGCCGACGCTGCTGACGTCGAGCCCCATCGCGTTCATCGTCTCGATGGTCGGCTCGTCGTGGAACGCCGCGGAAAGCAGCGGGGTCGCGCCGATCAGGTCACCGGCGGCGACGGTCAGGGAGTTCTCCGAGCGCAGCGACTTGAGGTGCGTCGCCATGAATTCGGCGCCGCCGTAAGCGCCGGTGTTGTCGATCCGCGACGACGAACCACTCGGTTCCTCGATCTGGCCGTGGAAGTCGTTGAACGACAGCAGCTGGACGCTGGCGAACTTGTCAGCGCGTGGGGCGGCGGACGAGGTGGACGCGGCGCCGACAGACGCCACGAGCGAGGCGGCCATCAGTGCGGCCAGGGCCACCGGGGTACGGCGGCGGAGGAGTCCGGATGCGGACATGCTGCTCCTAAGAGGATGAGTGGTGACTGGCGCAACCTAATCACCCGGTGGACCGGAGGCCCAGACCCCCCACGAAATCGTGACCTGCGCTTCGGCCGTCGGTCACGGTGCGCCGAGCGCTCGGTCACTCGGGCCGATCGGGTCCCCGCGTATGGTGCCGTGGTGCCCGACACCGGCTCCCCGCCCGCCGCGCAGGTGGAGGTCCTCGGCCCCCTCGACGCGGCGGAGGTCCGGGCGGTGTCCGACCTCGTCGAGGCGGCCACGGAGACCGACGGTGTCCGGCCACTGTCCGAGCACGTGATGCTCCACCTGCGGTACGGCGGGGACAGACCCGTGCGCAACGTCCTCGTGTGGTCGGGCGACGACCTGGTTGCCTACGGCCACCTCGACGTGACCGACCAGGTCGAGGGGGCCAGCGCCGAGGTCGTGGTGCACCCGGACCGACGACGGCAGGGGCTGGGCCACCGGCTGGTGCAGGCGACGCTCGACGAGACCCCCGACGGCCGGCTGCGCCTCTGGGCGCACGGGGGGCATCCGGGCGCCGCCGCGCTGGCCCGGTCGATGGACTTCGAGCTGTCGCGGTCGCTGTGGCAGATGCGCCGGTCGCTGCACGCCCCGCTCCCGGCGGTGTCGCTGCCCGAAGGAGTCGCCCTCCGTACCTTCCGTGCGGGCCGTGACGACGAGGCCTGGGTGCGGCTCAACGCCGACGCGTTCCGCGCGCACCCGGAGCAGGGGCACTGGACCGTCGACGACCTGCACCGCCGCATGCAGGAGCCGTGGTTCGACCCGGAGGGCTTCTTCCTCGCCCACCGCGGGGACGACCTGGTCGGCTTCCACTGGACGAAGGTCCACGGCGGCGATGAGCACGGCGAGCTGGTGGACGGGCCGCACGCGCACGAGGGCCACGGGCACGACCCGATCGGCGAGGTCTACGTCGTCGGGGTCGCCCCGTCGGAGACCGGCACCGGCCTCGGCAAGGCGCTCACGGTCACCGGGCTGCGTCACCTGCGGCACCGCGGCCTGCCCAGCGCCATGCTCTACGTCGACTCCGACAACGAGGCGGCCATCGGCCTCTACACCAGGCTGGGCTTCACCAGGTGGGAGACCGACCGCATGTTCAGCCGGGCCTGACGCCGCCTCGGCCCGACGCCGCGCGTCCGGATGAGCGACAAGCGAGAGGCCCTGTTCATTCGCCGTTCACCTTCCTCCGAATATCGAGTCACCTCCCGTCCCTAGCGTCCGCCGTGCCGGACACGACAGACGACGACTCACGTCCTTGGAGGGACACCCCGTGAAGCTCACCCGTATCTCTCGCCTGGCGGTCCCCTTGGCCGTCGGCGCGCTCCTGCTCAGCGCGTGCGGCGGGGACAACAACACCGACAACGCCAGCGCCTCGGAGAACGGTGGAGGCTCGCTGTCGGGGGCGGTGAAGATCGACGGGTCCAGCACCGTCGCGCCGCTGTCGACGGCGGCCGCCGAGCTCTTCAAGGAGGAGGCCCCCGGCGTCAACGTCACTGTCGGCACGTCCGGCACGGGTGGCGGGTTCGAGAAGTTCTGTGCGGGCGAGACCGACATCTCCGATGCCTCACGGCCGATCGACGATGCCGAAGAGGCACCGATCTGCGCGGACGCGGGCATCGAGTACAGCGAGATCCCGGTTGCCAACGACGCTCTCACGGTCGTCGTGAACGCCGAGAACGACTGGGTCGACTGCCTCACCACCGAGCAGCTCAAGGCGATCTGGGAGCCGGGGTCGAAGGTCAGCTCGTGGAAGGACGTCGACTCGTCCTTCCCCGACGAGAAGCTGGAGCTCTTCGGGCCCGGCACCGACTCCGGGACGTTCGACTACTTCACCGACGTGATCAACGGTGAGGAAGGCGCCAGCCGCGACGACTACTCGCCGTCCGAGGACGACAACGTGATCGTCCAGGGAGTCTCCGGCAGCAGTGGCGGTCTGGGGTACTTCGGCTACACCTACTTCGAGGAGAACAGCGAGGCCCTCAAGGCGCTCGAGATCGACAGCGGCAACGGCTGCGTCGCCCCGAGCGCGGAGACCTCGCAGGACGGCACCTACACCCCGCTCTCGCGCCCCCTGTTCATCTATCCGGCCAAGGGCTCGATCGACAAGCCGCAGGTCAAGGCCTTCCTGGAGTTCTACCTCGAGAACGACGCCGACATCGCCGAGGCGGCGCAGTACATCCCGCTCAACGACGAGCAGAAGAGCGAGGCGCAGTCCGCGTTCGACTCGCTCCTCGGGTGACGATGGCATCCACCCGAACCAGCGCGGCCGCGACTCCTGCAGGAAGGACTCTGCGGAAGTCGCGGCCGCGTTACGGTGAGCGCCTCATCGAGGGAACCCTCTTCGCTGCGGCTCTCGTCTCCATCGTCACGACGATCGGCATCATCGTCGCTGTCGCCGTTCCCACGGTGGAGTTCTTCCGGCAGATCTCTCTGAGGGAGTTCTTCACCGGCACGCGCTGGACACCGCTGTTCGCCGACCCGTCCTACGGGGTGCTCCCGCTGGTCGGCGCCACGATCGTCGTCACAGTGATCGCCATGATCTTCGCCATCCCACTCGGCGTCGGTGCAGCCATCTACCTCAGCGAGTACGCGGGCGACCGGACCCGCCGGGTCCTCAAGCCGGCGCTCGAGGTACTCGCAGGGGTGCCGACCGTGGTCTACGGCTTCTTCGCCCTCAAGGGCATCACGCCCTTCCTGCGGGAGATCTGGCCGGTCGGCGATGGCCCGGCGATCTTCAACGCGCTGGTCGCGGGCTTCGTCATGGGCATCATGATCATCCCGACCGTGGCCTCGCTGTCCGAGGACGCCATGTCCGCGGTGCCGCGGAGCCTCCGCGACGGTGCGTATGCGCTGGGCAGCTCGAAGATGCTGGTCGCGACCCGCGTGGTGGTCCCCGCCGCCATCTCCGGCATCATCGCGGCGATCGTGCTCGGCGTGTCCCGGGCGATCGGCGAGACGATGATCGTCACCATCGCCGGCGGTGGGCAGGCGAACCTCAGCTGGAACCCGCTGGAAGGCATGCTCACGATGACGGCCTTCATCGCGCAGGCCGGCTCGGGTGACGTGCCCACGGGATCGATCGACTACAAGACCATCTTCGCGGTGGCCTCCTTGCTGTTCGTGATGACCTTCGCCCTGAACCTCTTCAGCATCCGGCTCGTTCGCAAGTACCGCGAGGTGTACGAGTGACCACGACAATCGCCCGGGGCACCTCCGACTCACCGGTCAGGAGCCTTCGCGGTGGCCGGCGTCCACCGCGCGAGCTGCTCTTCCGCATCGCTCTGCAGGCATCTCTCGGCATCGCCATCTCCTTCCTTGCGGTGCTGCTGGGCTACGTGCTCTGGACCGGGCTGCCGAGGCTGGACGCCGACCTGCTGCTCAACATGCCGTCGACGCTGCGGCCGGAGACTGCAGGGGCGCAGTCCGCGATCATGGGCACGCTGTGGGTCATCACGCTGACAGCACTGATCACGGTCCCGATCGGGGTCATGTCCGCGATCTACCTGGAGGAGTATGCGGACCCGACCAGGTGGTGGAACAAGGTTCTCGACATCAACATCCAGAATCTCGCCGCGGTCCCGTCCATCGTCTACGGCATCCTGGGTCTGGGCGTCATCGCACGCGGGCTGGGGTTGGGCCTGACCGTGCTGTCGGCAGCGATCACCTTGTCGCTCCTCGTGCTGCCCGTGGTGATCATCGCCGGCCGCGAGGCGATCCGGGCAGTTCCGAACTCGATCCGCTTCGGCTCGCTCGCGCTCGGTGCCACCAAGTGGCAGACGATCTGGAAGCAGGTCCTGCCGGCAGCAGTCCCCGGGACGGCCACCGGGTCGATCCTCGCCCTGTCGCGGGCGATCGGTGAGGCCGCGCCCCTGTTGCTGCTCGGGGCTCTGGCCTACATCTCGTTCAACCCGGACGGCGTGCTCAGCCAGTTCACCGTCCTGCCGGTGCAGATCTACGACTTCATCAAGCAGTCTCGTGAGGATTTCGTGCCACTCGCCTCCGCCGCGATCTGCGTCCTGCTGGTGATCCTGCTCGTCATGAACTCCCTGGCGATCTACCTCCGCAACAAGTTCCAGAGACGGTGGTGACACCCTTGACCCAGCACGTCGAGTCTCGCTTTCCTGCCCTGTCCCAGTCCGAAGCCCGGGAGGCCGCCTTGACGATCGCCGGACAGGACACCCCAGGGCCATCGCCGGTCTCGGTGCCGAGTCCCGTCTTCGAGATGAGCGACGTCAGCGTCTACTACGACCACTACCAGGCGGTGCGCAACGTCGACCTCCCGGTGGCCCGGAGGGAGATCACTGCGCTCATCGGGCCCTCCGGCTGCGGGAAGAGCACCATCTTGCGCTGTTTCAACCGGATGAACGACCTCGTCCCAGGCGCCAGGGTCACCGGCAAGATCACCTTTCACGACGAGGACCTGTATGCGGACTACGTCGACCCGATCGAGGTGCGTCGGCGCATCGGCATGGTCTTCCAGAAGCCGAACCCCTTCCCCAAGTCCATCTACGACAACGTCGCGTACGGCCCGCGCGTCAACGGCGTGAAGAAGGGCCTCGACGAGATCGTCGAGCAAGCGCTTCGTGGTGCCGCCCTCTGGGACGAGACCAAGGACAAGCTCACGGAGAGCGCCCTCGCGCTGTCCGGCGGTCAGCAGCAGCGACTGTGCATCGCCCGGACCATCGCCGTGCAGCCCGAGGTCATCCTCATGGACGAGCCGTGCTCGGCTCTCGACCCGATCGCGACGTCGAAGATCGAGGACCTCATGCACGACCTCGCCGAGGACTTCACGATCGTCATCGTCACCCACAACATGCAGCAGGCGGCCCGGGTGTCCGACCGCACCGCCTTCTTCACGGCTGACGTGGACGACGCCGGTGTCCGGCACGGCCGGCTCGTCGAGTTCGACAAGACGGCGACCATCTTCAGCAACCCGAGCGACCGGCGCACCGAGGACTACATCACCGGCCGCTTCGGCTGACGCTTGACCCGGACGGCTACTCCAGGATCAGGTGGACGATCCAGTAGACAGCGGCGGCGACCAGGCCGGCCATCGGGATGGTCAGCACCCAGGCGACGAGGATGTTGCCCGCCACGCCCCACCGGACCGCCTTGCGGCCCTTGGTCGCCCCGGCCCCCATGATCGAGCCGGTGATGGCCTGGGTGGTCGAGATCGGCGCCTCGAAGACGTACGCCGTGGTGTACAGCACCGACGAAGCCACCGTCTCGGCGGCGAAGCCGCGCGCCGGGTCGATCTCGATGATCCGACGGCCGAGCGTGCGCATGATGCGCCAGCCGCCGGAGTACGTCCCGAGGCTGATCGCGCTCGCCGCCAGGACCACGACCCACCAGGGGATGTGGAAGTCGTCCTGGTAGCCGCCGACGACCAGGGCCAGCACGATGACACCCATCGTCTTCTGCGCGTCCTGCAGGCCGTGCCCCAGCGCCATCGCCGACGCCGACACCGTCTGCGCCATCCGGAAGCCGCGCTGGGTCGGCCCTGGCTTGGCCCTCCGGAACGCCCAGAGGATGGCGACCATCAGCAGGAAGGCGAGCAGTCCGCCGACCACCGGCGAGAGGAACATCGGGATGACGACCTTGTCGATCACGCTGTCCCACTGCACGGTGACCCCGCCGGCGAGGCCGGCCCCGACCAGCCCGCCGATCAGGGCGTGCGAGGACGACGAGGGCAGGCCGAAGTACCAGGTCGTGAGGTTCCAGGTGATGGCGCCGACCAGCGCGGCCAGGACCACCACCAGGGCATGCTCCCCTGAGGGCGGCTCCAGCACGCTGAACACGGTCTTGGCCACCTTGGTGCCGAGAAAGGCACCGACGAAGTTCATGACCGCCGCCATGAGGAGCGCGACCCTCGGCGTCAGGGCCCGGGTCGACACCGACGTGGCGATCGCGTTGGCCGCGTCGTGGAAGCCGTTGGTGTAGTCGAAGATCAGCGCGACCACGATGACCGCGATGATGGTGGCCAGCTCCACCGGTCAGGACTCCTTGACCGCGATCGTCTCCACCGTGTTGGCGACGTGCTCGAAGGCGTCGGCCGCTGCCTCGAGCTGGTCGACGACCTCCTTGAGCTTGAGGACGGTCAGCGCGTCGTACTCGCCGCTGAACAGCTTGGCCAGGATGCGCCGGTAGACCTGGTCGGCCTGGTTCTCCAGCCGGTTGAGCTCGATCCAGAACTCGCTGAGGTCCTTCATGGACCGCAGCCGCGGCATCGCGTCGGCGGTCAGCTCGGCCGCCCGCTCCAGCACGTCGACCTGGTCGGCGATCTCCGGGGGCAGCTCGGCGATGTTGTAGAGGACGACGAGGTCGACCGCCGCCTCCATGTAGTCCATGACGTCGTCGAGGGAGGACGCCAGGCGATAGATGTCCTCGCGGTCGAAGGGCGTCACGAAGGTCTCGTTGAGCTCGCGCATGATGGCGTGGGTCGCCTCGTCGCCCGCGTGCTCGCAGGCCCGCATCCGCTCGGCGATGGCCTTGCGCTCGCTCATCTCGGCGCCCAGCAGCTCCTTGAGCAGGCCCGCCCCCTCCATCAGGTTGCGGCCGGACGTGGCGAACATGCTGTAGAAGCTGTTCTCCCGTGGGGTCAGGCGGATACGCACAGGCTCTCCCGGATCGGGGCAGGGCAACGAGGAAGGTGCAGGTCCGGGTGAGGATGCTACGCAGGCACCTGCCCGGGACCGCAATCCGGGGCTCACCGGGCGGTCGGCAGCCCCGGTGCGCGAGGGTGGGCGGGGCCGTGGCGGCGGGTAGGGCTCGCTCAGGCCTGGCGAGGGGGCTTCGCTCCGCGCAGGCCGAGCACCTGGTCGATCTGCTCCTGGCTCAGTGGCTCGTCCGAGGACGACGCGGCGATGACCAGCTCGCCGTAGAGCTCGATCTCGTCGAGGACCAACGGGTCCTCCAGCCGGGAATCGGCCTTGTGGGCCACCGGTCTGCCTCCTCCGCCTCCGCCCGTCGGGGCCCACGCGAGGCCCCGCATGACGAGCAGCCTAGGTATGCCCGGGTTTGGACCGCCATGACCCACCTGGGCCATCCTGCGGTAGCCCGACCGAGGTCACCGAGGGCCACCGCAGCACTCGTCCTGGTGACGTGACACCCCGTCGGCCCCACCCAAGCGGGTCAGCCCGCCCGGGAGCGGGGCCCCCTCCGTGGTCCGGTCAGCCGGCCGTGAGGGCGGCCAGCGCCTGGTCGAAGACCTCGGTGTGCCGGTCGACCTCGGCCGCCGTCGTGGCCGGCGACATCAGCGCCATGTTGTGGAAGGGCGTGAGCAGGATGCCGCGGTTGAGGGCGTAGAGGTGCAGGAACTGCTCGAGCGCGAAGTCGCCCGACGCGTGGGCCTCGGCGCCGGTGCGCGGCGCCGTCGCGGTGAAGGTGTACTCGCCGCGGGCGCCGAGGCGGTTGCAGTGCCAGGGAAGGCCGTGCCGGGCGATGCCCGCGTCGACACCGTCGGACCAGCGGTCGCCGAGAGGCAGCATCCGCGCGTACGCCTCGTCGGTGAGCACCTCGGTGAGGGTGACCCGCATCGCGGCGAGGGACAGCGCGTTGCCGGCCAGCGTCCCGCCGATGCCGCCGACGTCGATGTCCTCGAGCGCGATCGAGCGGGCGATGCGGTCGGCCACTGCCGCGGTCATGCCGAAGGCCCCGGCCGGGATGCCACCCGCGATCGCCTTGCCCATCGTGATCAGGTCGGGGTCGAGCCCGTGCGCCCCGGTGTAGCCGCC
>Ga0210113_1000291_pt1 | contig 12242 bp, 11 predicted proteins | sample MayberryNW_Catta_5_FD_185523 | JGI IMG/M metagenome (GOLD analysis project Ga0210113, IMG submission 185523) | Wetland microbial communities from San Francisco Bay, California, USA, that impact long-term carbon sequestration -... | ecosystem: Environmental > Aquatic > Marine > Wetlands ...
GCACCGGGTGCTGGTGCACGGCGACCTGGGCGCCGAGCACCTGCTGGTCGACGGCGGCCGGCTGAGCGGGGTCGTCGACTGGAGCGACGCCGCCGTGTCTGACCCGGCCGTCGACTTCGCGCGGCTCCTGCGCGACTTCGGGCCGGCATTCCTCGACGACGTCGTCGCCGGCTACGGCGGCCCGCCGGACGGCGGCTTCCCCGACCGGGTCCTCTTCCTCGCCCGGTGCGCGGCGCTCGAGGACCTGGCGTACGGCACGGCGACGGGTCGCGCCGAGTACGCGACCGCCGCGCAGGGCAGCCTCACCTGGCTGTTCCCGGAGCACTGAGCGTCGAGCCCGAGGATCGGCGGCGGGGGTGGGATTCGAACCCACGAACGGTTGCCCGTTGCGCGCTTTCAAGGCGCGTGCCATCGGCCGCTAGGCGACCCCGCCGTGGCACCCGGTAGGGCACCGGTCCGACCGTACCGCCCGTACCGCCCGGTGGACCGTGCTCCGGAGGGGATGCGCGGTCAAGACACCGCGATCCGCCTCCGGGTGGGCGAGCCGTCAGTCCGCGGCGGCGGGCCGGCGCCGCTCAGCCGAAGGACGGCGGGAGCACGTCGTCGATCGAGTCCGTGGGGACGACGTTGACGACGTTGCCGGACAGGATGCCGGCGACCGTGCGGAAGGGCTCGCCGACGTGCAGGCCGTCGGCGTCGATGGAGTACTCGCGGATGTCGCGGTCGTGGTCGGACCCGCGCATCTTGAGCACGGTCAGTCCACGCTTCACCGCGCCGAAGACCTCGACGTAGCGCAGCAGGATGATGCTGTCGGTCAGCGTCGAGATGTGCGTCTCGGTCACCGACGTGCCACCGAGCAGGGTGTCGGTCGCGGCTGTGAAGAGACCGACAGTCTGCTTGGCCTTGACGAACGAGGTCAGCCCGATGATGAACTCGCGGAACGACTTCTGCGACCCGACCCGCTCGAGCGCCGACAGGCTGTCGATGGCGATCCGGGCCGGCTGGTACTCCTCGATGATCCGCTTGATCTCGACCAGGTGGTCCTCGAGCGTCGCGACCTCCGGGTAGGTCGACACCACGTGCAGCAGCCCGTCGGCCTCGGCCTTGGCGAAGTCGTAGCCCCAGCCGCGCGCGTTGCGGTGCAGCTGGTCGTGGCTCTCCTCGAAGGCCAGCATCAGTGACCGCTCGCCGCCCAGCACCCCGCCCGCGAGGAACTCGGTGACGAGCAGGGTCTTGCCGGTGCCGGTAGCCCCGGAGACGAGCACGATCGAGTCGCGGAAGAAGCCGCCTCCGCAGAGCGCGTCGATCTCGTCGTTGCCCGACGTGACGCGGGTGTCCGTCGAGCCCTGGTTCAGCTCCTGGACCGAGATGGGCAGGACGACGAGGCCCTCCCCGCCGAGGACGGTGAAGGGGAACTGGCCGCGGCGGTGCTGGGCACCGCGCATCTTGAGCACCTCGATGGTGCGACGGCGTGACTCGGCCTCGAGCGTGTTGCGCAACAGGACCACGGTGTCCGCGACGTACTGCTCGACGCCGGTCACCGAGACGTCGCCGTCGCTGTCGTGGTCGCTCTCGACGGTGAGGACGACCGTCGCGCCGAGCCGGCGCAGCTCGGCGAGCAGTCCTCGCAGCCGCTGGCGGGCACTGGTCTGGTCGCTCTCGAAGGCGAGCGCCGCCCCGAAGGAGTCGACGACGACCCGGGATGCGCCGGTGCGGTCGATCGCCTGCCCGATCTGCGCGAGCAGGGTGTCGACGTGCAGGGGGGCCACCTGGTCCAGGTGGCTGTCGTACCGGGGCGACCCGTCGACGAAGGCCCAGTCCCCGCGCTCCTCGAAGCCGGCGACGTCGCAGCCGAGGGTGGCCAGGTTGCGCCGCAGGTCGGCGGCGGACTCCTCGAGGGTCACGAAGACGCCGGGCTCGCCGACCTCGGCTCCGGCGGCGAGGAACTGTCCGGCCAGCACCGTCTTGGCACTGCCCGCGGGTCCGGCGATGACCGCGACCCGGCCGCGAGGGAACCCGCCCATCGTGACGTGGTCGAGGCCGGGGATGCCGGTCGGGATGCGCTCGATGGACGCGGCGTCCGCAGCCATCGGCACGGGAGTGCCGCCGTCGGGGGTCAGCTGGCTCACGACGCGGCCAGCCGGTCGGCCGTCGTGGACAGCGGCATGGTGAACCACACCGTCTTCCCGCCCGTGAACGCCGTGGTGCCCCAGTCGTCGCTGAGGTCCGCGACGAGGGCCAGCCCGCGGCCGCCCGGTCGGTCGTGGCTGTGGTCGCGCGGCATCAGGGGCTCGCTGCCGGGCATCCGGTCGGCGACGCAGACCAGCGCGCGGCCGCCGTCGACGCACACGCCGAGCTCGACGGGGGTGTGCGCGTGCAGGATCGCGTTGGTCACGAGCTCGCTGGCGAGCAGCAGCATCGTGTCGCGGGTGTCCTCGTCGACGTCGCCATGCCGGTCGAGCAGGTCGCGGACGAAGCGGCGGGCGACGCCGACCGACGCGGGCACCGGGTCGAGCCTGAGATGCTCGGTGACGGCGGACGGTCCGGGGACCAACGGTGGCGACGGCAGCCGCAGCACCGAGTCACAGCACACGTCCGGCACCCCCACGGCCCCTTCTCACGACCCGCCCGGTACCCAGGTCGGGTCCCGGTCACTCCCCCTGTCCCCCGCCTGAGACCGAGGTCACCCGGAGCGCAGCAGCACGCGGGACCGGTCCAGCATCGCCGCCGCCTGCGGAGCGCGGTCCGCCAGCGCCTCGACCGCGCCAGCATAGAGGTCGTCCAGGAGGTCGACGGGGACCTTGCGCGCCGTCATCACCCTGCGCAACCAGGCGGTGTACTCCTCCAGGATCCCCTCGTCCCGGGTGAGCTGGACGCCGGCGGCGCAGCGCAGCAGGTAGGCAGCCTCCTTGCGCAGCCGACCCTCGAGCGCCCGGCCCTGGCTGTGCAGCCGCGGCCGTCGCCGGTTCAACCGCGCCATCACGTCGTCGACCCAGTCGGTGGGCGCCACCGCGAGCGTCTCCCACTCGTCGGTGCCCGGGTCCACCGGAGACCGGAAGGGCGCCGGTGGCTCGGCCGTCCAGGCCCGCAGCACCGCCACGGCGGAGACCGGGTCGGCGACCCACGCGTCGGCACCGATCGCCTCGGCCCGGCCGCCGTGCGACCCGAACGCGCTGCCCGCGACGACGACCGGGACGCCGACCGCGTGCGCCTCGTGGATGGTCTCGCGGGCCCCCACCAGGGTCATCGCGGTCGAGCACGACAGCCCGAGTGCGGTCGGTGCCTGCACGGCGAGGAAGTCGCCGAGCGAGTCGCTGGGCAGGGAGGCGCCGACGTACGTCACCTCCACCCCCTCCGCCCGCAGGACGTCGGCGGCCATCCGGGCGCTCAGCGAGTGCCACTCGCCGTCGGCGCACGCCAGCACCATCGACGGCTGGCCGTCGTCGGGCATCCGCACGCCGGCCGAGAGCACCGCGGTCTGCAGCGCCACCTCGGTGATGCCGGTCGCGGTGTGCTCCTGCGCGACGCTCCACCGGCCGAGCTCCCACATCCGGCCGACCTCGACCTGCGCCGGGGCGAGCACCTGGCCGACGATGCGGTCCAGCGGCACACCCGAGCCGGCGAGGTCGGCGACCAGCCGGATCGCGTCACGCATCGAGGACCGGCTCAACGCGCCCACGTAGCGGGCCCGCGCCTCGTCGAGGTCGGCGCCCGGCGACATGGTCGCGGAGGTCACGGGCTCACCGTACGCAACGTCTGCGGCCCGGCAACGCCAGCGTGCTGCGTGCTAGCGTCGAGACGTGCGGCCCACCCCGGTCGCGCACCAACTTCAGACCACAGGGGAGCGCAGCAGCGCTGAGAGTGCGGCCCGTCCGCAGACCCTCCTACCTGATCTGGGTAATGCCAGCGCAGGGAGTCGGTTACCACCCCGCCGTCGCCCGTCCGGTCGTTCCGGGCGGACGTCGGCGAGGGGCTCAGACCGCGCGTCCCGTCCACGTCGGACAGGAGCGAGCACATGACCACCACCACCCGCACCTCGCACCCGGCCACGGCCCCGGACGCCACGGCGTCCTGGCGCACGGTCGACGTCGTCGTCGCCTCGGCCATCGCGGTCGCGTTCGGCGTCGTCTTCTGGGGCTGGGGCAACCTCTGGGAGACCTCGAAGGCCGCCTTCACCGCCTTCCCGCCGGCCCAGGGCGTGATGTACGGCATCTGGCTGATGCCGGCCGTCCTGGGCGCCCTGGTGATCCGCAAGCGAGGCGCAGCGATCTACACCGAGCTGGTCGCGGCGATCGTCTCCGCGCTGCTCGGCACGGCGTGGGGACTCTCGGTGGTGGCCTACGGGCTGCTGGAGGGCGGGGCGGCCGAGATCGTCTTCGCCTTCGCGCTCTACCGCTCGTGGCGGCTGACGACCGCGATCGTGGCCGGCGCGGCCGCCGGTGCCGCGGCGGCCCTGCTCGACATCGTCTTCTACTACGAGGCCTGGTCGGGCGCCTGGCAGCTGGCCTACACCGGCGTGCTCGTCGTGAGCTCGGCGCTGATCGCCGGGCTCGGGTCGTGGCTGCTCGTGCGGGCCCTGGCGCGGACCGGCGTGCTGGCCCCGTTCGGCTCCGGCCGCGACCAGGCCCGCGTCTGACCCCTTTGTGGACTCCGACACACCACTGGAACGGCGTGTCTGGTGCGGACGCGTCCACATGAGCCGGTGAATGCCCCTGTCGGCGCAGCTGCCCCGGTGGCGGTCGACCTGCGCGGCTGGGGGTGGCGGCACGGCGGCCGCCACGCCTGGGCGCTGCGCGGGGTCGACCTGCGCCTCGCGCCGGGCGAACGGGTCCTCCTGCTCGGGCCGTCGGGTGCCGGCAAGTCCACCCTGCTCAGCGCCCTGGCCGGGCTGCTCGACGCCGGCAGCGGCGGCGAGCAGGAAGGCGCGCTGACCCTCGACGGCCGGCCGGCGGCCGAGGTGCGGTCCCGGGCCGGCCTGGTCCTGCAGGACCCCGAGGCGGCCCTGGTCATGGCCCGCGCGGGCGACGACGTCGCGTTCGGCCTGGAGAACCGCGGCGTCCCCACCGACGAGATCTGGCCGCGGGTCGACGAGGCGCTGCTCTCGGTCGGCTTCCCCTACGGCCCCGACGCACCGACCGCGGCGCTGTCCGGCGGCGAGCAGCAGCGGCTGGCCCTGGCCGGCATCGTCGCGCTGCGTCCCGGGCTGCTGCTGCTCGACGAGGTCACCGCCAACCTCGATCCCGACGGCGCGGCCCTGGTCCGCCAGGTCCTCGCCGAGGTGCTGGACGCGAGCGGCGCGACCGCGGTCGTGGTCGAGCACCGGGTGGAGCAGGTGGTCGACCTGGTGCACCGCGCGGTCGTCCTCGAGCCGGGCGGCGGCGTCGCCGAGGACGGTCCCCCCGCCGAGGTCTTCGGCCGGGCCGGCGCCCGGCTGGCCGCGCGCGGCGTGTGGGTGCCCGGGCGCCGTCCGGTCGTACGTCGTCCCGCCCCGGTGACCGCCGGACCCGCCCTGGTGCGGGCCGAGGAGGTGGCCTTCCGGTACCCGGCCGCGCACCGCGAGGCCCTCCCGGCCACCGACCTGACCCTGTGCGCCGGCGAGGCGGTCGCGATCACCGGGCCGAACGGCTCGGGCAAGTCGACCCTCGCGCTCTGCCTGGCCGGGCTGCTCCGGCCGACCGGCGGCGACGTGGTCGCGCAGCCTGCGCTGGACCCACCCCGGCCCGCGAGGCCGCCGTGGCGGTGGCGCGGCCGCGACCTGGTCACCCGGATCGGCACGGTCTTCCAGGACCCCGAGCACCAGTTCGTCGCCTCGACGGTCCGCGGTGAGCTGCTGGTCGGGCCGCGTCACGCCGGCGCGACGGTCACGGCCGCCGCGCACCGGGCCGACGAGCTGCTGGACCGGCTGGGCCTGGCCCGGCTGGCCGCCGCGAACCCGTTCACCCTGTCCGGCGGGGAGAAGCGGCGGCTGTCCGTCGCCACCGCGATCGCCACCGCCCCCAAGGTCGTGGTGACCGACGAGCCGACGTACGGGCAGGACGCCCTGACCTGGGGCGCCCTCGCCGAGCTGCTCGCCGACCTGCGCGACGCCGGCTGCGCGCTGCTGACGGTGACGCACGACGAGCAGCTCGTCGGCGCGATCGCCGACCGCCGGCTGGCGCTCGGGTGAGCGTCCTGGTGCCGCTGGCACCGGACCCGGACGCGGCACTGTCGCGACGCAACCCGGTCGCCAAGCTGACCGCCGCGGGCATCGTCACCGTCGCGATGCTGGTCTCGCTCGACCCGGTGACCCCCGCCGTGCTCCTGGCGATCGAGGCCGTCGCGTTGCCGTTCAGCGGCGTGCGGCTGGGCACGCTGCTGCGCCGGTCGTGGCCGCTCCTGCTGGGCATCGGCGGGGTGGTCGTCGCCAACCTGGTCGGGGTCCAGGGCGGCGACGTGCTCGTCGAGATCGGCCCGGTCGACGTGACGACGGAGGGGGTCGAGTCCGCGGCCGCGGTGGCGCTCCGGCTGCTCGCCCTGACCCTGCCGGGCATCGTCGTGCTCGCCGCGACCGACCCGATGGACATGGCCGACGCGCTGGTGCAGCGGTGGCGGGTGCCGGCGCGGTTCGCCTACGGCGCGCTGGCTGCGCTGCGCCTGCTGCCGCTGCTGTCGGCCGACTGGCACATGATCGGCCGGGCCCGCCGGGCGAGAGGGCTGGACGCGGGCTGGTCGCCCGTGGGCCGGCTGCGGGCGTTCACCGGGCAGGTGTTCGCGGTGCTGGTCGCCGCCGTCCGGCGGGGGGTGCGGCTGGCGGCGGCGATGGACGCCCGCGGCTTCGGGACGGCCGGGGTCGAGCGCACCGTCGCCCGGCCGCAGCCGATGCGACCCGCTGACTGGGCCCTGGTGGCCGGCACGGCGGGTGCGGTCCTGCTCGCCGTCGCGGTGTCGGTCGCCCTGGGCGCCTGGCGTCCGCCCTTCGCCTGACGCCGCAACGTCATTGCGCCGCCGGATTGCGCCGCCGGATTGCGCCGCCGGATTGCGCCGCCGGCCTGGTCGGGCGGCGTCAGCCCGACGTGCGCGCAGCGGTGCGCAGCAGCAGCCGCAGGCCGAGCTCGTTGCCCCACTGCCGGGCCCGGTCCTCCTCGCCGGGGACCAGCGGGCCCTGGGTGGAGGTGACCCAGAAGCTCATCGCCGGGGCGAGCACCCGCGCGCCGGCCCGGCCGAGCCGCTTCTCCACGCCGCGGGCCGCCGACCCGGGCAGACCCGGCTTGTGCACCCTGGTGTCGAAGGTCGCGACCCGGGCGGTCGTGGAGCCGAGCCCGTCCAGCCACTCCCGCACGCCGACGCCCTTGGCGAGGGCGCTCGACGCACCCTGCTGACCGGCCGACTCACGGGTGCCGGGCCGGGTCATGCCGAAGGCGTGCGTGGGTCCGCCGACGACCAACAGCTCGACGTCGTCGTCCACCACCAGATCCGGGCCGGCCCGCGCCACCCGCACCGGCACCTTGTCGGACAGCCCCTCGGCGATCGCCCGGGCGACCACCTCGGTGTTGCCGAACATCGACTCGAAGACCACCAGTGCGCGCGTCATGACGTCCTCCCTCAGGTCCACGCTGACGCGCAGCAGGCGCGGTGGGACAGGGGCCGAGGTCCCTTCAGCGCAGCAGGAAGTCCCGGGCCGCCCTGCGGCAGCCGCGAATCGACCGTGAACCGACCCGATCGACCCCGACAGCGGCGTGATGCCACCGACAGCGGCTTGCACGCCGCTGCCGGTCGCGAATGATCACGGCACCGTGATCATTTCCGGCGGGCCAGGGCACTCACCGGGCGGCGGACACGCGGCGGTGCGCCGCCGCGGCGGCCGGGCTGTCGCCGAGCACGGCGGCGAGCAGCCGGGTCGCCGCCTTGCCCAGGACCCGGCCGGCGGGGGGCGGCAGCAGCGGCCGCGCCGCCAGCAGGGGCCGCAGCCCCGGCGGCAGGGTCGCCGCGGCGGCCGCGGCGACCACGCGGTAGGGCCTCCGGACGTGCGCCGGCAGCGGCGGGTCCAGCAGGAAGCGGTGGGCCGTCACCGTGGCCGGCGTCCGGGCCAGGCTCGGCAGGTAGTGGGCCCACGCGGCGGCCAGCCCGGCCCGGTCGTGCGGGACGTTGGCCGCGCCGAGCCGCTCGCCGACCACGGCCATGTCGGCCAGGTAGGCGTCGAGGTCGAACGGCGTCCGGCCCAGCCGCTGCACCGACTCGGCCAGCGAGTCCGCCAGGGCGAGGTGCACCCAGCCGAGCAGGTCCGGGTCGCCGGCGTCGTACGGTCGTCCCTGCGGGGTGACCCCGCGGACCGGGGCATGCGCCCGCCGGACCCGCTCGCACGCCTGCTCGGCCTGGCGGCTGGTGCCGAACGTCGTCACGGTCACGAACGCGGCGGTCCGCTGCAGCCGGCTCTCGGGGTCGGAGCGGTAGTCGGAGTGCTGGTCGAAGCCGGCGAGCACGGTCGGGTGCATCGCCTGGACGAGCAGCGCCCGGACGCCGCCGACCAGGGTCGCCGCGTCGGCGTGCACCGACCAGATCGTCGACCCCGGCCCGAACCACCCCGCGTCGCCCGGCTCGCCGATCGCCCGCACCCACGGTGCCGCCCCGTCCGGGTCCCCGGTCAGCAGGGTGCGCACCACGCGCCGGGCCGGGTTCCGCACGGCCCACCTCCGATCGGCACCGGGGGGCTCGACCCCGGCTCAACTCGATGCAACTCCGGCTCAACTGCTTCTCAGGCCCACCGCCCAGTGTGGTGCCAGCCACACCAGCACCCGCCTGACAGCACGGTCGTCGGTCACCCCTTCCCGGCGCACCGTGGTCACAGACGCGGCGCCCGACCGGGCACCGCACGACCGGACCAGCACGGACCAGCCCGGACCGACCAGAGGGACGACGCCATGGCCACCGCCACCGCAACCCGCCCGACCTCGACGCGACCGACCGCACGCGAGGCCGCGCCGACCGGCTGGCGCGTCGCGCCGCCGGCGGGCACCTGGACGATCGACCCGTCCCGGGCGGTCGTCGCGTTCTCCGGCCGCACCTCGTTCGTGGCGCCGACGATCCGGGCCCGCTTCGCCGAGGTCGGCGGCACCGTCGAGGTCGGCGACGAGCACGCGGTGCGAGTCGACGTCGACGTGACGTCGATGACCACCGGCAACCGGGCCTACGACGAGGTCATCTCGGCGTTCGACCCGTTCGACGCGGCCCGGCACCCGATGGCGGTCTACCGCAGCAGCGCGGTCGCCTGGACCCCCGACGGCGCAGTCATCGACGGCAGCCTGACCCTGCGCGGCGTCACCCGTACGGTCTCGCTGAGCGCGACGTACGACCTCGGCCGCGGCGGCGACCGGATGCTGGTGCGAGCCGGCGGCTCGATCGACCGCGAAGCGTTCGGCGTCCGGTTCGACGTGCCCGGCGTCGGCAAGCTGGTGCCGCGCATCATGCGGCTCGAGATCGACGTGGACGTCTTCCGCCTCTGACCTCCCGCCGGTGGTCGTGGTGGTAGCCACACCTGAAAGGTGTGGGCACCTTGCCGACAGCGGCCGGCGCGGTCGCAATCGGGTCAAGGTCGCCGCCCGGGGCGGCCGGCCGACCTAGGGTGACCGCTCGTGAGCGACCCGCAGGACGGCCCACCGGCGTTGGAGCTGGCGGGTGTGCGCCGGACGTACGAGGCGGAGACCGCCCCGGTCCGGGCGCTGCGCGGGGTGGACCTCACGGTCGCCCGCGGCGAGTTCGTGGCCCTGATGGGGCCGTCCGGCTGCGGCAAGTCGACCCTGCTGCACTTAGCGGCCGGGCTGGACCGCCCGGACGAGGGCTCGGTCCGGCTGGCCGGTGAGGAGCTCACCGTGCTGTCCGAGAGCCGCCTGTCGCGGCTGCGGCGGCGCCACGTGGGCCTGGTCTTCCAGTTCTTCAACCTGCTCGAGGGCATGAGCGTCGGCGAGAACGTCGCCTTGGCCGCCATGGTCGCCGGTGCCTCCCGCCGCGACGCCGACGCCCGCGCCCACGAGCTGCTCGACCTGCTCGGGCTGCTCGACAAGTCCGGCGCCGCGCCGGCCACGCTGTCCGGCGGCCAGCGGCAGCGACTGGCGATCGCCCGGGCGCTGGCCAACTCGCCGACCCTGCTCCTCGCCGACGAGCCGACCGGCGCCCTCGACAGCGACGGCGCCGAGGAGGTGCTGGCGCTGTTCCAGCGGCTGAACGCGGGCGGCCAGAGCATCCTGATGGTGACCCACAACCCGGACGTCGCGGCCGGTGCCTCCCGGGTGGTCCACCTGCGCGACGGCGTCGTCGCCCCCGCCGAGACCGGGTCGGCGGTCGCGTGACGCTCGTGCTCGGCCAGCAGGCCTCGGCGGTCACCCGCCAGCGGGTGCAGGTCGCGGTCGCCGGGGGGCTGCTCGCGGCCACCGTGGTGGCGGTCGCAGCCGCCCTCGACCTGCTCGCGTCGGCGCAGCCGGACTGGTGGGTGGTGGGCGCCGCGGCGGCGGCGCTGCTGGTCGCCGGTGCCGTCGCGGGCACGTTGACGGCCGTACGTCGCGAGGCCAGCCGGCTGCTCACCGCCGCGGCCGCCCTGACCGGGCTCGCGGCGGCCGTCCTGCTCGGCCTGGTGGTGTCCGTGCTGGTGCTCGGCCGGCTCCCGCACGCCGACGAGCGGGCCGTGGTGGCCCCGGCGCTGCTCGGGGCGGCGGCCGCGGCCCTCGCGTTCGGCCCCCTGCGGCAGGCCGTGGCAGGCGCGACCCTGCGCTCGACGCTCGGGCTGCGCCGCACCCCCGAGGCGGTGCTGGAGACCTTCGGCGACCGCGGCACCCGCGACGTGCCGCTGGAGGAGCTGCTGCGGCAGCTCGCCGAGTCGCTGCGGGCCTCCCTGGGGGTGCACAGCGTCGAGATGTGGACCGGCGACGGCGAGGGGCTGACCCGCCTGCTCTCGGTGCCCCACCGGGCCGGCGCGACGACCGAGCTGGGCCCGGCCGAGGCCGCGGTGCTGCGCCGCTCCGGCGTCGCCGGCGAGGCGTGGCTGGCCCTGTGGCTGCCCGAGCTGCTGGTCGGGCGCGGTGACGCGCAGGTGCGGGTGGCACCGGTCGGCTACGGCAGCGACCTGCTCGGTGCCCTGGTCGTCGAGCAGCCGCGCGAGGGCGAGCGGATCCGCGCCGACGACGAGCGGACCCTCGGCGAGGTCAGCCGCCGGCTCGGCGTCGTGCTGCACAACCGGGCCCTCGACGCGGCCCTGCAGGCGAGCCTCGACGACCTGCGCCGGACCAACGACGAGCTGCGGGCCTCGCGGCTGCGGCTGGTGTCGGCCGCCGACGCCGAGCGGCGCCGGATCGAGCGCGACATCCACGACGGCGCGCAGCAGCACCTGGCCGCGCTGGCGGTGAACCTCGGGCTGGCCCGCCAGCTCCTCGCCGACGAGGGCGAGGACCGGGCGACGGTCGGCGAGCTGCTGGCGTCGATGACCGAGGACGTGCGGGCGACGATCGCCGAGGTCCGCGACCTGGCGCACGGCATCTACCCGCCGCTGCTGCGCCAGGCCGGGCTGCCCGACGCGCTCAAGGCGGCGGCCCAGCGCAGCGCCGGGCCGGTGACCGTCCAGGCGGAGGACGTCGGCCGGCCCGGCCCCGACGTCGAGGCCGCGCTGTACTTCTGCGTCCTCGAGGCGCTGCAGAACGTCGCCAAGCACGCGCCCGATGCGTCGGTCGCCGTCCGGCTGGTCACCGACCGGGACTCCGGCGACCTGGTGCTGGCCGTGGCGGACGACGGCCCCGGCTTCGTCCGGCAGGGCGACTCGCCCGGCCAGGGCCAGCAGAACATGGTCGACCGGATGGGCGCCGTCGGCGGCTCGGTGACCTGGACCTCGACGCCCGGCAGCGGCACGACGGTCGAGCTGCGGCTGCCGCGCCCGGACAGGTCGCCGTGAACGCCGCGGTCGGCCGGGTCGCCCGGTCCGAGCTGCGGCGGCGGTGGCGGTCGATGGTCGTGCTCGGGCTGCTCGCGGTGGTCCTCGGCGTCGCCCTCGTGTCGGTCGACCACGTCGTGCCGGTCAGCGTGCTGGTGATCCCGATGGTCCTCGGCAACCAGATCCTCGGCCCGCGAACGTTGCCCTGGTTGGTGGTGTTCACCCTCGCGGTCCTGGTCGTGGGGCTCGCGGCGGTCGAGATCACCCTCGACGGCCGCCGTGTGGCCGGGATCGTGCTCGACTTCATCATCGGCCTGATCATCCTGGTCTCGTCGTTCCGGCGAAGCCGGCT
>Ga0210113_1000292_pt1 | contig 12232 bp, 7 predicted proteins | sample MayberryNW_Catta_5_FD_185523 | JGI IMG/M metagenome (GOLD analysis project Ga0210113, IMG submission 185523) | Wetland microbial communities from San Francisco Bay, California, USA, that impact long-term carbon sequestration -... | ecosystem: Environmental > Aquatic > Marine > Wetlands ...
GAGAACTGGCCCCGACTTCCACCACTCGGGGCGGGTCTTGGACGTGCGGCGTCCCGTGGCTGGTGGTCCGCCGACGACCTCGTCGGGGCCACCGCTCGCATCGGGACGTCGCGCGCCCCGGTAGCCTCGCAGCCGTGCTCAGCCCGCCCGGACCGTCCGCCCCGCGGCCGTCCGGGCTCCCTCCGCGCAGCGCCGCCGAGCTGGCCGAGCACCTCGGCGGCCGGCTGGTCGCCCACGACACCGGCCGGGCACCCGACGCCCCGGTGACCGGCGTCACCCTCGACTCGCGGGCGGTCCGCCCCGGCGACCTCTACGCCGCGCTGCCCGGGTCGCGGGCGCACGGCGCGCAGTTCGCCGGCGACGCGGCGGCCGCGGGTGCGGTCGCCTGCCTGACCGACACCGAGGGCCGGCAGCCGGCGCGGGCGGCCGGCCTGGCGACGTACGTCGTCGACGACCCCCGCCACCTCCTCGGCGGGCTGGCCGCGTGGGTCTACGGGAACCCCGCCGAGCAGCTGACGACGATCGGCGTCACCGGCACCAACGGCAAGACCACCACGGCCTACCTCCTCGAGTCCGGGCTACGCGCAGCAGGGAGGGGCGGCACCGGCCTGGTCGGCACGATCGAGACCCGGGTCGGCGACGAGGTCGTCGACAGCGTGCGCACCACGCCCGAGGCGCCGGACCTGCAGGCGCTGCTCGCCGTCATGGTGCAGCGCGGGATCGCGGCGGTCGCGATGGAGGTGTCCAGCCACGCGCTGGTGCTCGGCCGGGTCGACGGCACGGTCTTCGACGTCGCGGTGTTCACCAACCTCAGCGAGGACCACCTCGACTTCCACGCCGACCTCGACGACTACTTCGCCGCGAAGGCGTCGCTGTTCACCCCCGAGCGGTCGCGGGTGGCGGTGGTCGACATCGACGACGCGTACGGCGCGCGGCTGGCCTCGTCCGCAGGGGTGCCGGTGGTGACCGTGTCGCCCGCCGGCGGTGCGGCCGACTGGCGGGTGACCGACCCGGTCGTCGGCCCGCACGGCTCGACCTGGACGCTGCTCGGTCCGGACGGGGCGGAGGCGGCCTGCGCGACCGCGCTGGCCGGCGACTTCAACCTGGCCAACGCGGCGACCGCGGTCGTGGCACTCGTGACGGCCGGTGTCGACCTCGCCGCGGCCGCGGCCGGCGTGTCCGCGTGCCCCGGGGTCCCCGGCCGGATGGAGCGGGTCAGCGGCGACACCGACCCGGTGCTCGGGCTGGTCGACTACGCGCACAGCCCGGACTCGCTGGAGCGGCTGCTCGCGACCTGCCGCGAGCTGGCCGGTGGGCACCGGGTGGTGGTGGTCGTCGGTGCCGGGGGAGACCGCGACCCGCACAAGCGACCCGCGATGGGCGAGATCGCCGCCCGCGCCGCCGACGTCGCGGTGCTCACCAGCGACAACCCGCGCTCCGAGGACCCGCTCGCAATCCTCGCCGCGCTGCGGACCGGCGCCGACCGGGTGCCGGGGGGGCACGTCGAGGTCGTGGCCGACCGGCGGGCCGCCATCGAGCATGCCGTCGCGACCGCGCGGCCGGGCGACGTCGTGGTGGTCGCCGGCAAGGGCCACGAGCGCGGCCAGGAGGTCGCAGGGGTCGTGCACCCCTTCGACGACCGCGTCGTGCTGCGAGAGGCGCTGGGGCTGGTGCGACGGTGATCCCGCTCCGGCTGGCGGACCTGGCCGGTCTCGTGGGCGGGGTCGTGGACGCGGGTCACGACGACGTCCTGGTGACCGGCGCCGCCTCGGTCGACTCCCGCGCCGTCCCGGCGGGCGGGCTCTTCGTCGCGGTGGCCGGGGAGCGCGTCGACGGGCACGGCTTCGCGCCCGCCGCGGTCGAGCAGAGTGCGGCGGCCGCCCTCGTGTCCCGCCCGGTGGACGTGCCGCACGTGCTGGTCCCCGACGTCGTCGTCGCGCTGGCCCGGCTGGCCCGCTGGCTGGTGGACCAGCTGACCCCGCGCGGCATGCTCGTCGTCGGCGTGACCGGGTCGTCCGGCAAGACGTCGACCAAGGACCTGCTCGCCCGGCTGCTCGCCGCCGCCGGCCCCACCGTCGCCACCCAGGGCAGCTACAACAACGAGATCGGGCTACCCCTCACCGTGCTCGCGGTCGACGCGACGACGCGGCACCTGGTGCTCGAGATGGGCGCCCGCGGCCCCGGCCACATCGCCGACCTGTGCCGCACGGCACCGCCGCGGATCGGGGTCGAGCTCAACGTGGGGTCCGCGCACGCCAGCGAGTTCGGCAGCAAGGAGGCGACAGCGGCCGCCAAGGCCGAGCTGGTCGAGGCGCTGCCCGCGGCCGGCTCGGGCGGGGTCGCGGTGCTCAACGCGGACGACCCGCTGGTCGCCGCGATGGCGGCGCGCACGCCGGCGCGGGTCGTGACGGTCGGGCTCGACCCGACGGCCGAGGTCCGCGCGGAGCAGGTCCGGCTCGACGGCCAGGGCAGGCCGACGTACGTCCTCAGGGCGCCCGGCCACGACCCGGTCGAGGTGACGCTGCCCTTGCACGGCGCACACCACGTGGGCAACTCCCTCTCCGCCGCCGCCGTCGCGCTCGAGGCCGGTCTCTCGGCCTCCGAGGTGGCCGGTGTCCTGGCTGCCGCCCGCCCGGCCAGCCGGTGGCGGATGGAGGTCACCGAGCGCGCCGACGGGGTGACGGTCGTCAACGACAGCTACAACGCCAACCCCGAGTCGGTGAGGGCCGCCATCGACGCGCTGGCCGCGATGTCGGCCGGCCGGCGGGCCTGGGCCGTCCTCGGCGAGATGCTCGAGCTCGGCGCGGCGTCCACGGCGCAGCACGAGGAGGTGGGCAGACTGGCCCGAGGCTCGGGGGTCGCACGCGTGGTCGCCGTGGGGGAGGGCGCCCGGGGGGTCCACACGGGAGCGCTGGCCGCCGGTGCCGCCGACGGAGAGGAGTCGCTGCTCGTGCCGGACGTCGACGCAGCGGTCGCGCTGCTCGAGGCGCAGCTGCGCCCGGGTGACCTCGTGCTGGTCAAGGCCAGCCGCGGCGCCGGCCTCGACCGGGTTGCTGACGCGCTGCTCGCGGCGGACGGTGCGGCCTCGTGAGGCAGGTGCTGCTGGCCGCGTCGCTCGGCCTCGTCGTCACCCTGTTCGGCACGCCGGTCGCGATCCGCGCGCTGGTGCGCCAGGGCTACGGCCAGCTGATCCGCGACGACGGACCGACCTCGCACCACACCAAGCGCGGCACGCCCACGATGGGCGGCGCCATCATCATCCTCGGCACGCTGTTCGGCTACTTCGGCTCGCACGCCCTGACCTGGAGCCAGGCCACCGTGTCCGGCCTGCTCGTGCTGTTCCTCATGACCGGGCTCGGCCTCGTCGGCTTCCTCGACGACTACATCAAGGTGTCCAAGCAGCGCAGCCTCGGCCTGCGGGCCTGGGCGAAGCTCGGCGGCCAGATGGTCGTCGCGGTCGTCTTCGCGATCCTCGCGATGAACTTCCCGGACTTCCCGACCGACTTCACCCCGGCGTCCACCGAGATCTCGTTCATCCGGGACACCGGCCTGGTGCTGGGCCCGGTCCTGTTCGTCGTCTGGGCCTACATCATGATCGCGGGCACGTCGAACGGCGTGAACCTCGCCGACGGGCTCGACGGCCTCGCGACCGGCACCTCGGTGATGGTCTTCGGGTCGTACGTCCTCATGGGCATCTGGCAGTTCAACCAGAACTGCGCGCTCCGCGAGGCCACGAACAAGTGCTACGAGGTCCGCGACCCGCTCGACCTCGCCGTGGTCGCCGCCGCGATCATGGGTGCCTGCTTCGGCTTCCTGTGGTGGAACGCCTCCCCCGCCAAGATCTTCATGGGCGACACCGGCTCCCTCGCCCTCGGTGGTGCGCTGGCCGGCCTGGCGATCACGACCCGCACCGAGCTCCTGCTGATCCTCGTCGGCGGGCTGTTCGTGCTGATCGCGCTGTCGGTGATCCTGCAGGTCGGCTTCTTCAAGCTCACCGGCAGGCGGGTGTTCCGGATGGCGCCGCTGCAGCACCACTTCGAGCTCGTCGGGTGGGGCGAGGTCACCATCGTCATCCGGTTCTGGATCATCGCCGGGCTGCTGGTCGCGCTCGGCCTCGGCGTCTTCTACGCCGAGTGGGTCGCCAGCGTCGGATGACCGAGCCACCCGCCCCGCCCCGCCTACCTGCCGAGCTGACAGCGGGACCGGTCTGCGTCGCGGGCCTCGGCGTCGCCGGGCGCTCGGCCGCGCGCTTCCTCGCCCGGTCCGGCGTGCCTGTCGTCGCCGTCGACGCGCGGGAGCGCGCCGACGAGCGCCAGGTCGCGGCCGAGCTGCGGGCGCTGGGCGCCGAGGTGCTGCTCGGTGCCGATGCAACCACGTCGCTGCCCGAGCGCGCCACGCTGGTCGTCACGTCGCCGGGCTGGCGGCCGGACCAGCCGTTGCTGCTCGCCGCCGCCGACGGGGGCGTGCCGGTCTGGGGTGACGTCGAGCTGGCCTGGCGGGTGCGGCGCACCGACGCACCGTGGCTCGGCGTGACCGGCACCAACGGCAAGACCACGACGGTCCAGATGCTCGAGTCGATCCTGCGCGCCGGCGGCCTGCGGGCGGTCGCGTGCGGCAACGTCGGGCTGCCGGTCCTCGACGCGGTGCTCGCCGACGACCCCTACGACGTGCTCGCCGTCGAGGTGTCGAGCTTCCAGCTGCACTGGACGCGGACGGTGCGGTTCCGGGCCGCGGCGATCCTCAACATCGCGCCCGACCACATCGACTGGCACGGCTCGCTGCAGGCCTACGCCGAGGACAAGGCGCGGATCTGGCGCGGGGTCTCCTACGCCGTCCACAACGCCGACGACCCGGTGGTCACCGACCTGGCCCGGCTGCAGGAGGACACCCAGGACTTCACGCTCGGCCCGATCGGGGAGCACTGCCTCGGTGTGGCGGAGGGGCTCCTGCTGGACCGCTGCTACGGGCTCGGGCCGGACGAGATGCAGCACGCGTACCAGGGGAAGGACGGCGTGGCTGGTGTCGTGCTGGCCGGCCTCGACGACGTACGTCCTCCCGCACCGCACAACGTCGCCAACGCGCTGGCGGCGGCCGGGCTGGCCCGGGCCCTCGGCCTCCAGGGCGAGCACCGCGTCCCGCTCCCCGCAATCGCGGAAGGGCTGCGCCGCTTCTCGCCGGGCGGGCACCGGATCGCGCACGTTGGGACGGTCGACGGCGTCGACTACGTCGACGACTCCAAGGCGACCAACCCGCACGCGGCGGCCGCGTCGCTGCGGGCCTACGACCACGTGGTCTGGGTCGCGGGCGGCCTGGCCAAGGGCGCGACCTTCGACGAGGTCGTCGCCGGCGCCGCGGGGCGGCTCCGGGGCGCCGTGCTGATCGGGCAGGACCGCGCGCTGGTCGCCGACGCGCTGGCGCGACACGCGCCCGAGGTCCCCGTCGTCGAGGTGTCGCGCACCGACACTGGTGCGATGGACGACGTGGTGCGCGCGGCGGCCGGGCTCGCCGAGCCCGGCCACACCGTGCTGCTCGCGCCGGCCTGCGCGTCGATGGACATGTTCCGCGACTACGCCGCGCGCGGCGACGCGTTCGCCGCAGCGGTCCGGCGGCTGGCCTCGTGACGACCGTCCCCTCGACGGCGCCGCCGCGCGCCGCCACCACCGGCCCGTCGGACGAGGCCCACCACGCCGACACCGCCTACCGCGCGCTGCTCGAGCGAGCGGCGACCCCGTACTACCTGCTGCTCGGCGCCAGCGTCCTGCTGCTGGTGCTGGGCGTCGTCATGGTGTTCTCGGCGTCGAGCGTCACGGCGTTCGCCTTCCTCGGCTCATCGCTGGCGATCGTGAGCAAGCAGGCGATGTGGGTCGTCATCGGGCTGCCGCTGATGGTCCTCGCGTCCCGGCTGCCGGTGCGCGCGTGGCGACTGGCCGGCTACGTCGGCATGGCCGTCTCGCTGGCCCTGCTCGTCCTGGTCGCCGTCGCCGGCACCGAGGTCAACGGCAACCGCAACTGGCTCGACTTCGGCGGCCCGTTCCGGATCCAGCCCTCCGAGCTGGCCAAGCTGTCGCTGATCCTCTGGGGCGCGGACCTGCTCGCGCGCAAGGAGCGGCTGCTGCACCAGTGGAAGCACCTGCTCGTCCCGCTGGTGCCGGTCGGCGGCGGCGTGCTCGGGCTGGTCCTGCTCGGCGGCGACCTCGGCACCGCGGTGATCCTGGCCGCGATCCTCGCCGCGCTGCTCTGGACCGCGGGTGCGCCGGCCCGGCTGTTCGCCCTCGCCGTCGCCCCGGCCGGCCTGCTCGTCGTCTGGATGGTCAACGCGCACTCCTACCGGATGCAGCGGATCACCGACTGGCTGCACCCCGACCAGGCCGACCCGCTCGGCGCCGGGCTGCAGGCCCTGCACGGCAAGTTCGCCCTGGCCTCCGGCGGCTGGTGGGGCGTCGGCCTCGGCGGGTCGAAGGAGAAGTGGGGGGCGCTGCCCGAGGCGCACACCGACTTCATCTTCGCGATCATCGGCGAGGAGCTGGGGCTGGTCGGCACGCTGGCCGTGCTCGGGCTGATCGGCGCCCTGGGCTACGCCGGCCTCCGGGTCGCGATCGCGGCGACCGACCCCTTCGTCCGGCTGGCCGCGGCCGGCGTCACGGCCTGGCTGCTGGTGCAGGCACTGGTCAACATCGGCGCGGTCCTCGGCCTGCTGCCGATCATGGGCGTCCCGCTGCCGCTGGTGTCCTACGGGGGCTCCGCGCTCGTGCCGACGATGCTCGGCATCGGCATGCTGCTGTCCTTCGCCCGGCGGGACCGCAAGGAGGCGGCCCGCGCCGCCGGGCCCGGCGCGGGGCGCCCGGCCCGGGTGCGGCGGACCCGCCGAGAGGTGGCGCGGTAGCCGTGCACGTCGTCGTCGCCGGGGGAGGGTCCGCCGGCCACATCGAGCCTGCCCTGGCCTTCGCCGACGCGCTGCGCCGGCGCGACCCGGCGGCGGAGGTGACCGCCCTGGGCACCGAGCGCGGCCTGGACACCCGGCTGATCCCGGCTCGCGGCTACCCGTTGCGGCTGATCCCGCCGGTGCCGATCCCGCGGCGCGACCCGGTCGGGCTGCTCAAGGTGCCGGCCCGGCTGAAGGCAGCGGTGTCGGCCGCCGAGGCGGTGCTCCGGTCGGTGCAGGCCGACGCGCTGGTCGGCTTCGGCGGCTTCGTCGCCGGGCCGGCCTACCTCGCCGCCCGGCGGGCCCGGGTGCCGATCGTCGTGCACGAGGCCAACCCCCGGCCGGGCTGGGCCAACCGGCTGGGGGCCCGCCTGACGACGTACGTCGCCACCTCCTTCCCGGACACGCCGATCCGGCACGGCCGGCTGGTCGGGCTGCCGATCCGGCGGGCCGTCGCGACGCTCGACCGCGCGGGACGCCGGGGCGAGGGCCGCGCCGCATACGGGCTGGACCCCGACCGGCCGACCCTGCTCGTCACCGGCGGCTCGCAGGGCGCCCGCCGGATCAACGAGGCGGCCGCCGGCGCGGCCGGCCACCTCCGCAGCAAGGGTGTCCAGGTGCTGCACGCGACCGGCCCGGCGCAGACCGTGCAGGTGCCCGACGCGGCGACCTCGCCGCCGTACGTCGTCGTGCCCTACCTGGACCGGATGGAGCTGGCCTATGCGGCCGCCGACCTGGTGCTGTGCCGGGCCGGCGCCAACACCGTGGTCGAGCTGACCGCGGTCGGGCTGCCGGCGGCCTACGTGCCGCTGCCGATCGGCAACGGCGAGCAGGAGCTCATGGCCCGCCCCGTCGTCGAGGCCGGCGGCGGGCTGCTGGTCGACGACGCGTCCTGCACCCCGGAGTGGGTGCGCTCGGCGCTGACCCCCCTGCTCACCGACCCGGCGCGGTTGGCGACGATGTCCGCGGCCGCCGCGTCGTCCGGGCGCCGCGACGCGGACGACCGGCTGGTCGACCTGGTGCTCGAGGCGGTCGCGGCTCGGGGCGGGAGGAAGGCATCGTGACCGACCTGCGGACCGCCGGCGAGGCCGCCGCTCCGCCGCTGCCCGCCGAGGAGCTCGGCCGGGTGCACTTCGTCGGCATCGGTGGCGCGGGCATGTCCGGCATCGCCCGGATCATGCTCGCCCGGGGCCTGCCGGTGTCGGGCAGCGACGCCAAGGACAGCGTCGCCCTCTCCGCGCTGCGCGCTCTCGGGGCCACCGTCCATGTCGGCCACGCCGCCGAGAACGTCGGGGACGCCGACACCGTGGTGGTGTCGACCGCGATCCGGCCCAGCAACCCAGAGCTGCTCGCGGCGGAGCAGCGCGGGCTGCGAGTGATCCACCGGGCCGCCGCCCTCGCGTCGGTCATGGCCGGTCGGCGGGCGGTCGCCGTCGCGGGCACTCACGGCAAGACGACCACGACGTCGCTGCTGACGGTCGCGATCCAGCACTGCGGGGCCGACCCGTCGTTCGCGATCGGCGGCAACCTCAACGAGTCCGGGGCCAACGCGCACAACGGCTCCGGTGACGTCTTCGTCGCCGAGGCCGACGAGAGCGACGGCTCGTTCCTGCTGTACTCGCCGCACGCCGCGATCGTCACCAACGTCGAGCCGGACCACCTCGACCACTACGGCACCGGCGAGGCGGTGGCCGAGGCGTTCGAGCGGTTCGCCGGGCGGGTCGAGCCGGGCGGCTTCCTCGTCACCTGCGCGGACGACGCCGGGTCGGCGCACCTCGCCGGGGTGGCGCGGGCGGGCGGCGTCGACGTACGCACCTATGGCGAGAGCGCCGGCGCCGACCTGCGGCTCGACCGCCTGGTCACCCGCGGTCTCGGCTCGACCTTCGAGGCGGTGCTGCGCGGCCGGCGGCTGGGCCCGGTCGAGCTGCGGCTGCCCGGCCGGCACAACGCGCTCAACGCGGCGGCCGCGCTGGCGGTGGGGGTCGGGCTCGGGTTCCCGGTCGAGCGGCTGCGCGAGGGGCTGGCGAGCTTCAGCGGCACCCGGCGGCGGTTCGAGCACAAGGGCACCGTCGGTGGCGTCCGGGTCTACGACTCCTACGCCCACCACCCGACCGAGCTCGCCGCCGACCTGGCCGCGGCCCGTGACGTCGCCGACGGGGGCCGGGTGGTGGTCGTGTTCCAGCCGCACCTGTTCAGCCGGACCCGGTTCTTCGCCGACGACTTCGGCAAGGCGCTCGGGCTGGCCGACGAGGTCGTCGTCATGGACGTCTACGCCGCCCGCGAGGACCCGGTGCCCGGCGTCACCGGGGCGCTGGTCGCGGCGGCGGTGCCGCTGCCGGCCGAGCAGGTGGTCTTCGAGCCGTCCTGGTCGGCGGTGGCCGGCCACCTCGCCGGGCGCGCCCGCCCGGGCGACGTCGTGATCACGTGCGGCGCCGGCGACGTGACGATGATCGGGCCCGAGGTACTGGCCCGGCTGGAGCCGCAGCCGCCGGAAGGGGAGTCGTGAGCACGTCGACCCGGGTGTCCACCTCGATGCCGGAGCGGGTGGCCGAGCGCGACCGGTCTCGGCGGCGGACCCGGCTGGCCGTCGGTCTCTGTCTCGTCGTGGTCGCCTCGCTCGCGGCCGGCACCGGCTGGCTGCTGCTCGGGTCGAGCGTGTTCGGCGTCGAGACGGTCGACGTCACGGGCACCCAGCGGCTGGGGCCGGACCAGGTGCGCGACCAGGCCGCGATCGAGAGGGGCACCCCCCTGGCCCGGCTCGACGCTGACGGCATCGTCGAACGGCTGCGCGAGCTGCCGGCGGTGCGCGCCGTCGAGCTCACCCGCGACTGGCCGTCGACCGTGGTGATCCGGGTGACCGAGCGGCAGCCGGCGGCGGTCCAGCCGCGGGGCCGCGACTGGGCGCTGGTGGACCGGACCGGCGTCGTGTTCGGCACCGTGGCGCGCCGGCCCCGCGGCCTGCCGCGGATCAGCGCCCCGGTGACCGAGGGTGCCCCCGCCCTGCGCGCCACCCTCGACGTGCTCGACGCGCTGCCGCCACCCGTGCGCGACCAGGTCCGCGAGGTCCGGGCCGCCAGCCTGGAGCGGGTGACCCTGCGGCTGTCGCGGGGCCGGACCGTCGAGTGGGGAAGCGCCGAGCGCCCCGACCGCAAGGCGGCCGTGCTCACCGTGCTGCTCGGCCGCAGGGCCCGGGTCTACGACGTCAGCGCGCCCGACAGCCCCACGACCACCCACCGCTGACCCACCGCCCGACGGTGCCGGTGGTCGGTCACCCGTCCGCCGGGTCCGGTGCCGGGCGCATCGTGATGACCGTTCGTGCGCGGGCGCATGCGGTCGGTGCACTGCTCGGAATGACTATGTGAAACCCACCCATGGCGGGCATAGCGTCGGGCTGCACCGTCCGGGGCCACGGTGGCAACGGGAGGGGTGATGACGATGGCTGATCGTGTCGGCACAGGCAGGCCACTGAGCCGTCGGACGTTCATCAGGTGGGTGGGTGGGACGAGCGCGGGCTTCGTGCTGTACCACTATCTGCCCGGCGGCACGAAGCGGGCGCTGGCCGTGGTGCTGCCCGGGGGGACGCTGGACCCGGCGGACGTGGCCAAGTACCAGACCCCGATGCTGATCCCGCCGGTCATGCCACGGGCGGACGTCCTGACCTCACCGGGTGGCAAACCGACGGACTACTACGAGATCTCGGTGCAGCAGTTCGCGCAGCAGATCCTGCCGGCCGGCATGCCGCCGACGACGGTGTGGGGGTACGGCGCGGTCCGGGCGCGGAGCAAGCGGGGCCTGCTGCTCCACAACGCCCCCTCGCTCACCATCGAAGCGCAGTGGAACCGTCCGGTCCGGGTCACGTGGGTCAACGACCTGGTCGATGATCAAAACGGCTTCCTGCCGCACCTGCTGCCGGTGGACCCGACCCTGCACTGGGCGAACCCGCCCGGGGGGGCGTCGGGACGCGACGACCGGCCCACCTTCACGACCACGCCGGGGCGCTATGACGGGCCGGTGCCGCTGGTCACCCACGTGCACGGCGCCGTCGGGGTGGGCGACGAGAGCGACGGGTACCCCGAGGCGTGGTACCTGCCTGCGGCTGTCGACGTCCCGCCGGACTACGCCACCGAGGGCACCTGGTACGACTTCTTCGCCGGCAAGGCGGCCGACAAGTTCGGCGTCGACTGGGGACCCGGCTTCGCCACCTTCCAGTACCCGAACCCGGACCGCGCGGGGACCAAGTGGTACCACGACCACACCCTGGGCATGACCAGGCTCAACGTGTACGCCGGCCCGGCCGGGTTCTACCTGGTCCGCGGCGGCCCCGCCGGGGACAAGGCGGTGCTGGACAGCCGGGACGGCACCGTGGCGGTGCTGCCGGGCCCGGCGCCGAGGGAGGGCGACCGGTTCCCGTCCAACAAGACCTACTTCGAGATCCCCATCGCGGTCCAGGACCGGTCCTTCAACACCGACGGGTCGCTGTTCTACCCCGACTCACGCGAGTTCTTCGACGGCATCGTCGGCGACTACATCCCCACGGGCGAGTTCTCGCCGATCTGGAACCCGGAGTTCTTCGGCAACATGATCATGGTCAACGGCACCACCTGGCCGTTCCAGACCGTGCAGCAGCGGCGCTACCGGCTCCGGTTCCTCAACGGCTGCCAGTCCCGCTTCCTGATCCTGGACTTCACCCAGGTCCCGGGCGTCGAGGCATGGGCGATCGGCAACGAGGGCGGCTTCCTCTCCGCCCCGGTGAACCTGACGGCGGACCACGGCAACCAGCTGCTGATGGGACTTGCCGAACGGGCCGACCTGATCGTGGACTTCACGAACGTGCCGGTCGGCGACTACGTGCTCGCGAACGTCGGCCCGGACGAGCCGTTCGGCGGCGGGGAGCCCAGCGAGCCTCCCGAAGGTTTCGAGCCCTCCGACCCGGACAGCACCGGGCAGATCCTGCAGTTCCGGGTCGTGCCTGCCACGGCGCCCGATCCCACGACGCCGCCCGGGTTCCTCGTGCTGCCGGCCATCGCGGCGTTGTCGCCGGAAGCACGCGTCCGGCCGCTGGCACTGATCGAGGAAATGGCCATGGGTCATGACGCGGACGGCAACGAGGTCGAAGGGCCGGTCGAGGCCCTGCTAGGTGTCGTCGTAGGTGGATTCGCCGAGGACCGGTCGTGGATGGACCCGGTCACCGAGAATCCCGGGGTCGGCGAGACCGAGGTCTGGGAGTTCTACAACACCACCGGTGACGCCCACCCCATGCACATCCACGAGCTGCTGTTCGAGGTGGTGGACCGCGAAGGGCTGCTGCTC
>Ga0210113_1000293_pt1 | contig 12227 bp, 10 predicted proteins | sample MayberryNW_Catta_5_FD_185523 | JGI IMG/M metagenome (GOLD analysis project Ga0210113, IMG submission 185523) | Wetland microbial communities from San Francisco Bay, California, USA, that impact long-term carbon sequestration -... | ecosystem: Environmental > Aquatic > Marine > Wetlands ...
CGCCGAGAGGGCTTGGTTCGCGAACGACATGTCCATCACCGCCGCCGGATGCCCTTCGGCCGCCGAGAGATTGACGAGGCGGCCCTCGCCCAGCAGGTAGATCCGGCGCCCGTCGGCGAACGTGTACTCGTCGACGAACTCACGCACGCGCCGGACCCCTCGGGTGCCCAGCGCCGCCAGGGCGGGCTTGTCGATCTCGACGTCGAAATGCCCGGAGTTGGCCAGCAACGTGCCGTCCTTCATCAGCTCCAGGTGGTCGCGCCCGATCACCGTCGTGTCGCCGGTCACCGTGATGAACACATCGCCCACACGAGCCGCCTCGCGCAGGGGCATCACGGTATACCCCTCCATCACAGCCTCGATCGCAGCCGTCGGATCAACCTCGGTGACGATCACGTGGGCCCCCATGCCGCGAGCGCGAGAGGCCACGCCACGTCCGCACATGCCGTAGCCGCACACGACGATCGTGCGCCCGGCCAGCAGCCGGTTCGTGGATCGCATGATCGCGTCGATCGTCGACTGCCCCGTTCCGAAGCGATTGTCGAACAGGTGTTTCGTGTCGGCGTCGTTCACGCTCACGATCGGGTAGCGCAAGGCGCCGTCGCTGGCCATCGCGCGAAGCCGGATCACGCCGGTCGTGGTCTCCTCGGTGCCTCCGATGATCTCGGCGATCTGGTCCGTGCGTTCCTTGTGGAGCACGCTCACCATGTCGGCCCCGTCGTCCATCGTGATGTTCGGGTGGGAGTCGAGCACCGCGCCGATGTGCTCGAAGAACGTGTCGGTGTCCTCACCCTTGATCGCGTAGGTGTCGATGCCCGCTTCCACGAGCGCCGCAGCGACGTCGTCCTGGGTCGACAATGGGTTCGAGGCGCACAACGCCACCTCTGCGCCGCCCGACTGCAAGGTGAGCATCAGGTTCGCGGTCTCCGTGGTGACGTGCAGGCACGCCCCGATCCGGATCCCGTCGAGCGGACGTTCCTTCTCGAACCGCTCCTTGATCAGGTCGAGCACGGGCATCTCGGCCCCCGCCCATTCGATGCGGTCGCGGCCGGCCGCCGCGAGCCCCACGTCACGGATGTCGCTCGTCATCACGTCTCCTCTCGTATGCGAGGGAACAGGTCGACGAGCAACCTGCCCACCGCCGCCGCCGTCTCGTTCGAGACGCGGACGACCTGATCGTGCTCGACGTGCTCCCCGAACGCGTTCGTCAGCGAGCAGATCCCGAGCACGCGCATCCCCAACGCGATGGCGGGGAGCGATTCCGGCACCATCGACATGCCCACGACCGTCGCCCCCGCCCCCTGCAGCAGACCCACCTCGGCCGGCGTCTCGTAGGCCGGCCCACTCACCGCCGCGTAAACGCCGATCGAGGACGGGATGCCGAGCGCCTGGGCACGCTCGAAGGCGAGATCGCGGAGCGCCGCATCGTACACCTCGGTCGCGCTGATGAACGTCGGCATGCCGTCGGGGAAGCGCCACCCACGCAGCGGGGCGACTCCCATCATGTTCACGTGGTCACGCAGGACCACGACGGTGCCCGCCGCTTCGCCTGGCACCAGGCCGCCCACGGCGGCCGTCAGCACCATCGTGTCGGCCCCCAGCTCCTTGGCCAGTCGGGGGAGCAACGCGGGCACGTCCATGCCGTGTCCCTCGTAGAAGTGCACCCGTCCGAAGAACGCCGCGACCGGCACGTCGGCGAGGCTGCCGAGCACGAGGCGTCCGGCATGGCCGGGCACCCCCGACGGCGGGAACCCGGGCAGCTCCTCGAACGACAGGCTTGCGGTCTCCTCGAGCGCGTCGCCGAGCGCCGGACCGAGACCCGATCCGAGGACGACGCCGACGCGCGGGACGAGATCTGTGCGGTCCCGCACGACGGCCGCCGCCCGTGCGCCCAGATCGTCGCCCGGGCCCGGCACACCGCTCACGGCGCCGAGACCTCCTTGAGGAACGCCTTGAGCCGCACGATCGCGTCGATCGGCGACGGGTCAACACCGTAGGCGAGTCCCAGGTAGCAGCTCGTGTAGTCGCCCATGATGCCGAGTGAGAGGAAGCGCGAGAGCCGGTTCCGGCCGGTGGCCCAGACCTCCTCGGTGGCGGCGCCGGCATCGCGCGCGATCTCGAGGGAGATCGGGAACCGCACCGAGACGTCGGGGTGCTCCGCCTCGTCGCGCAGCGCGACCACGAAGACATCGTCGCCCCGCCCGTCGGACCACCCCACCACCTCGTTGTGGTCGAGCTCCGGGAGCGAGGCAGCCCACGCCGGCACCTTGCCGTTCTCGTTCATCTGCGTCTTCCAGCGGTAGGCAGCAGTCGATCCCACGCCGTCGGCGCCCCAGATCACCGGCTGTCGTCGGCCGATCCGCCCCGCCAGCGCCTTGGCTTCGTTCCGCTGGGTCGGCACGGCGGGGCCCAGGGCTTCGACGAGCGGGCCCATCACGGCGACCGCGTCGTGCACGTCATCGGACAAGCGCGGGAGCAGTCCGACCCGCTCCAGCGCACCCAACAGCGCGAACAGGAGGAAGCCGAGCGCCGCCCTCGGCAGGAAGCCACCGGGGACCCGGACCGGGGCGATGCCGAGCTCCGCCGATCGCTCGGCGAGGCGCCCGCCGGACGTGATGGGCACGATCCGAGCGCCTCGCTCCCGTGCCTCTTCGAAGCACGCGAGCGTTTCGGCCGTTCCTCCCGAGTACGAGGAGCACACGACCAGGCTGTGCGGACCGACCCAGGCCGGCACGACGGGCGACCGGACGACCTCGACCGGAACCGTCAACCGGTCGCCGTAGGTGGCCCGGAGCACGTCGCCCGCGATGCCCGACCCCCCCATGCCGCAGAACGCGATGCCGCTGACCCCGTCGGCCAACGGCAGCCCTTCGGTGGCGATGGCGAGGTCGTATCCCTCACGTGCCTGGCGCGGGAGCGACGCCACCGCCCCGAGCATGTCGCCCGCGTCGAGCGCCCTGAGCGCCTCGACGTCGTCGAGTTGGGTCACCGCGCCTCCGGGCCCCGCGCCGGCTTCTCGGCCTCGTCGATCAGCATCACCGGGATGTCGTCACGGATCGGATACCGGTAGCCGCAGGTGGAGCAGACGAGCACCTGCTCGGCCTCTCGGTAGTCGAGATCGCCACGGTCGTTCGGGCAGACGAGGATCTCCAGCAGCTGTGGATCGAGGGTCACGCTCGCTCCTTCCTCGTTCGGGCCGGCCTCACGACGGACCGCCACCCCGGATCAGCTCGAGCACCTCGGCGCTCTTCTCGGCGAGCAGCTCGGGCGTGCGAGCCTCGGCGTTCAGCCTGAGCAGCGGTTCGGTGTTCGAGGGGCGCACGTTGCACCACCAGTCGTCGAACTCTACCGTCAGCCCGTCGAGTCGGTCCTGGCGTCCGTCGGCGAAGTGACCGGCGACGACCTCGATCCGCGCCTGCTGGTCGTCGACGACAGAGTTGATCTCGCCCGAAGCGAAGTAACGGCGCAGCGGTGCCAACAGCTCGGACAGCGCACGACCGGACCTCGAGAGCTCCCCCAAAGCGACGACCGCCGCGATGAGCCCGGAATCCGCCCGGTAATTGTCGCGGAAGTAGTAGTGACCGGAATGTTCCCCGCCGAAGATCGCTCCGGTCTCGGCCATCACCTGCTTGATGAACGAGTGCCCGACGCGTGTACGCACGGGTACGCCGCCGTGCTCACGGATCACCTCGGGCACGGTCCAGGAACAGATCAGGTTGTGCACGATCTTGGCGCCCGGCTCGCGATCGAGCATCGCGATCGCGACGAGCGCCGTGAGCAGCGACCCGCTCACGTCCTCAGCCCGCTCGTCGACCAGGAACACCCGATCGGCGTCGCCGTCGAAGGCGAGCCCCACGTCGGCCCCGTGCTCGAGCACCGCTGCCTTGAGGTCCTTCTGGTTCTCGGGGTCGATCGGGTCCGCCGGGTGGTTCGGGAACGTGCCGTCGAGATCCGGGAACAGGTGGTGCAGCGTGACGGGCAGCCTCGACATCACGGCCGGGACCACGAGTCCCCCCATGCCGTTGGCGGTGTCGGCCACCACCGAGAGCGGGCGCATCGCCTCGACGTCGACGAACGAGAGCACGTGCTCGACGAACTCATCGAGCATCTCCCGATGCTCCAGCCTGCCGGGTTCGGCCTGCGGCTCCATGCCCGTCTCGACGAGGCGCCTGATGTCACGCAGTCCAGTCTCCTCGCCGACCGGTTTGGCACCCGCGAGGCAGAACTTCAGGCCGTTGTACTGCTTCGGATTGTGGCTCGCGGTCAGCATGATGCCCGGCATGTCGAGCCGCCCGGACGCGAAATAGAGCAGGTCGGTCGATGCGAGCCCCAGGTCGACGACGTCGACACCCTGCGACGTCGCGCCCTGGGAGATCGCTCCGGCGAGCTCGGGCGAGCTCAGGCGGCAGTCGCGCCCGACGACGATCGCCGAGGCGCCGCTCCAGTGGGCGAACGCCGCGCCGATGTCTCGGGCCAGCGCGGCATCGAGATCGTCGGGCACGACGCCGCGCACGTCATACGCCTTGAAGATGCGGTCGAGGGCGATGGACACGCCCGCATGTTACGGAGCGGGCGCCGGGGCGTCAGGCGAGGTCTGCGAGACGATGCCGGGGCGGCGAGCCCCGTTGCATCACTGCTCGACGACGAGCCCGATCACCGACGCCAGCGGTACCTCGTCGCCGTCCTGGTACCACCACTTGGCCTCGCAATGGTGGCAGGTGCGGAACGACAGGTCGCGCCCGCCGACGGTCATCGAGATGGCGATCAGGTCACCGGTGCGGCATTGGGGACAGGTTCCCGTTTCCATGTTCAGAGCTTCGGCTCCCGGAGGGCTCGAACCCCATAGCACAGCGCGGTCATTTGCCTGGACCAGGTGAGTGGTGTCGCTCGTGGCCCGCTTCGCAGGGTTGGGCCCCCGTACGGGGGACGCGAACGCCGCTCGGCCGACGTCGATCCCCCTCTCAGGGTGAGGTCAGACGGCCAGTGCGGGCTCGGCGTCCGCCGGAACCCCGGCGCGCGAGTCGTGCACGGTCCACCCGACCGGAGGCGTCATGCGCTCGACATGTTCCCTGCAGAGATCGAGCAGGTGCCGGTCTCGCTGCGGGAGGAGATCGCCGATCGCGACCTGTCGCTCGGCGTATCGCAATGACACGGTCGCCACGGGCTCGGCGTCACATCGCATCTTCGCGCAGCTTCGCATCGCGCCGCATCGTAAATGACAGGCGTGTGATCTCCAAGCACCTCAGGCAAGTCTCGACATCGACGGGACTCGGGCGCGTGCGCACAGAGATGTACCCCGCAGTGGCGCTCCGGTTTCCCTTCGCGTCGCTACGGGGTACGGCAAGAACCCTACGCCGGTTCCGCTCCGGACGGCAACCGTTCCGGCCAGAAAGTGTGACAAGAACGCGTGGATGCTCAGATGTTGACCGACGCGGGCGTATCGCCCTCGACCGCGGATCCCGGACGCGACCCGATGATGATCACGCGCATCCCGACCTCGACCATGTCGTAGAGCCGCTCGACTTCCCAATTGTGCATACGGATGCACCCGTGGGATGCATAGGTGCCGATCGAAGAGTCCGCCGGCGTCCCATGGATGCGGATCAGCCCGGGTGCCTCGTCGATGTAGAGGGCACGCGTGCCCATCGGTGCGGTCGGCCCTCCCGGCACGACCGCGGGAAGGCTGGCTCCCCACGTGTCGAGCGCCGGGTTGTACCAGGTGGGGTTCACCGCCATGCGGGTCAGCTTCCAGTCGCCGGGAGGGGTCGTGTAGCCGGGCATCGCGGTGGCGACGGACCACGTCCGGATCACGTCGAAGCCCTCGTAGAGGTAGAGCTTGTTCTGATCGACCCGGACGACGATCGTCCGAGGCATGTTCTCCGCCGTGACCTCGGGGCGCACCTTCAGCATCGGCAGATCGACGTGGGGAGCGCCGCCCCTCAGGGCGGCCCGCACCGTCGACCGCGCCTGCGCGAAGTCGAGGGCGCGGCCAGGCTTGGGTCGGACGAATCGCAGGCGCCCGCCGTCGTAGGTGATGTCTGCGTCGACGGGCTGGACCGCGACCTCGCGGGCCACCCGCCCGAGCACGGCCTCGACGCGGTTGTGGCCCGAGATCTTCAGGTCGACCTCCCGACCGACCGGCTCGTCGTTGAAGCGGTGCCAGAACCGGCTGAAGGTGCCCATCGTGTCGCTGAGGCCGAGCGCCTGGTTCACGGCGCCGAGGGCGTTCGATCGCTGCCCGAGCTCTCGGAGCGAGATCTTCCACGTTCGGTCACCGACCCGGAGCGCGATCCGCCGCTGCAACTCGACCTCCGCGGCCTCGCGGACGGCCGTGACCGCCTCCGGCTTCGTCATGCCGCCGACGTCGACGCCCGCGATCATGACCCCCGGCAGGATCCGGTCGGCCCGGTCCTGCTCGTACCGGTACGCGGAGTAGGCAGCGCCCCCCGCGGCCAGCACGAGCACGACGGCGACGATCGCCACGATGACGATCGCGCGGTGCTTCCGCGCCGGTGCGTGTGTTCCTCTGGCCATGGGTGACGGTCTCCGCCGGAAGGCGGTCGCGTCATGATACGCGACGCTGCAACCGGTTCCCTGTCGGTCGATCAGGCGGTTGTCTCACGCTCCGGTATCGGCACGCCGGCGGCGAGACCGAAGACCGCCCTCCCCTCGTTGCCCAGCGACGTCGAGGCCCCGAGCACCACCACGGGCTCCCCCACGGACGTCACCAGCAGGGCGGCGTCGCCGATCGTGTCGAGGAACTCGCGGGGCACACCGGCGACCGAGCCGGGCGGCACGGTGATCGTGGTGTCGGACGGAGCGTCCCCCTCCCGGGGGATGGAGCGGACGTCGACCGTGGCCTGCGAACGGCCGGTGTTCAGCACCAGCAACCCCGGCCTCCCGGGAGCGCCGGCGACGGTGGGAGGAACGACCCACGAGGTCGCCGGGGCAACCGAGCCCGCGGTCGCCCCGCCGTCCTTGCCAACGCCGGTCGTGCGCAGGGCCGCTGCGATCGGCGCACCGTCCTGGACGACCACGTCGACGGCCGACGGTCCGGTGGTCGTGACCGCGTACTGGGCCGCCGACTCCGGTGCCTGCGTCTGCTCGGCGAGCCCTCCGGCGGGCTGGGGGGCACCGGCCGATCGCAAGGTCGCCGCGAAGGTCGAGCCGATCGCTGCATCGCCGGGTCGTTCGACACCGGCTTCATCGGTCACGGTCGGCACCGCCACCGCGAGCACCGATCGGCCCGACCCCGTGGACGTGAGCATCAGCCGCCGGTCGCTCGGCGCCGACGACGCGAGCACGCTGCCGATGCCTCGGCCGTCGGACACCACGAGCGTCGAGGCCGCCAGCTTGCCCGACGAGACGTCGACCGTGACGCCGAGTCCCTGCTCGCCTTGGGCGAACGCGTTCAGGCGGACGGCCTGGCTCGCGCCGGGCCGCAGGGTGACGTCGGTCAGCTCGGAATCGCGCACGGGGGCTCGGTCGGCCGTGAACAGGGCCACGTCGAAGACGGCGTCGCTCGCGAACGGATTCATGACGACGAGGTAGGTCTGGTCACCCTCGCCGGTGGTCGCGGCCGCGGACACCAGATCGGTGCCGGCATCCGGCGAGCACGGTTCCGCGCCGATCCCGAGCTCCCCCTCGGCTCCCCGGATCAGCCACCCCGCGGCGACCCACCCGCCGAACGCCTCCACGAACGTCGAGGAGGATCGCCTGGAGGCATCGACCTCGAGCGCGACCTGGGTCCCGGCAGGCACCGTGACCTGCGACGAGCTCGCGGATCCGCGGGGGCCGAGCTCGGTCACGCGGGCGACCACGTCGTCGTCGCCCGGATTTGCCAGGAAGACGGTGCCCTCGTACCCCGGACCGCCACCGTGCGGGCAGAGCCAGATGAACGATTCCGCGGTGCCGGATGTCGGCCCCGACGGCTCCCGGGCACCCAGCCGATCGAACGACACGGCGCCGAGCGCGACGACCCCGACGACCAGCAGGGTCAGCAGGCCCTGGCCCCGTGCCCTCATCGCGCCACCGGCTTCCTCGTGATCCACAGGGCGACGGCCCAGAGCACCGCGAGCAGCCATGCCTGGATCGTCGCCGGAAGCTGCGCGTCGTAACGCACGACGACCGGCGCCTCCTGGCGCTCGAACCCCGTGGCCCAGCCGAAGGCCGTGAACGCGTCGCCGTCGGAACCGTCCACCCGCCACGCACCCTGGAACTCGGTGGAAACGAACACCGGCCCCGCCCCCCTTCCGCCTTCCCAGCCGCCCTCGACCTGAGCCATGGGCGCGACGCCGCGCACGGGCGAGCGGACGACATCGACCGGCGAGGGAGCGCGGATCGTCTCGTCGGTCGCGTCCCCGTCGCGCAGCACGGATGCGGGAGGCAAGGCCCGAACGTTGCGATAGACGGTGAGACCCGCCGCGGGCACCAGGTCGAGGTCGGCCTGCGCGTCGAGCAGATCACGCGCCGTCGGCGGGAGGTCGTCGCCCGCCGCGATCACGTAGCGCACCCCGAACGGAGCGAGGAGAGCCCCCGCATGGCGGGTCGCCCCGGAGAGGATCTCGTCGAGCGCCTCGTGAAGATGATCCGGCCCTGGTCCGGCCGAGGGGCGACCCATGTCGATGGCGAGGAAGCCGTCACGCCCGGTGAGACCGAACCGCAGCGTCGCGGGGCCCGCTTCCGCCACGCCCTGCGGATCGCCCCCGGGAGCCGGGAACGGATCGTTCGAGCGCCGGCCCACCCAGAGCACGCGGAAGTCGTGTCGCGAGGTGCTCTGCAGCACCGACCACGCGGCAGGCACCTTGTCCGGGCCCCCGACCGCCCACCCACCCACCAGCGCAACGATCGTTTGCAGCACCAGGCCGCCACCGACCACGATCGCGAGCAACCCGGTGAGGACCTGTCGCATGCCGAAGGACTCGCGTCCGAGCCCGGTGATCGCGGAGGACATGCCGTAGGCGACCAGCATCACCTCGGCCACCGCCGCGATCGCGAGGAACGCGAGCGGGTTCGACAGCGGAGCGGGCATCCACCATGCGGCCGAAAGCCACGACAGCGCGAGCCCGGCCAACGCGAGCAACATCGCCCGGATCGCGCGCACACGGAGATCGGCACCCACCAGCGCGAACGAGAACAGAGCCGCGAGCGGAAGGAACAGGGCGACCACCCACGTCCCGGGACCGCCTCCGGGGGCCAGCCGCGCCAGCCGGGTCAGATCGGTGGTGCCGATCTGCGACGTGAGCGCGGCCCCCTCGCCCGCGACGATCGTCGGCACGAACGGGAACAGGAGCACCGCGGCGGCGACGGATGCGAGGGCGACCATGCCGAGCCCGCGTATCCGTGAGCGCCCCGTCAGCAGTTGGACGGCCACGAGCACCGCCACCGCCAGCACGGCTCCCGGCAGGAACGCAACGAGGACCGCCAGCGTGACACCCACCCCGGCGACGAACCGCCACCTGCCGTCGGTGGGCTCCTCGGCATCGAACGCCGCCTCGACCCGTTCGTAGATCGCCGGCATGATCGCGAGCGCCACGAGAAGATCGAGACGTCCCTCCGAGAACGACCACATCATCAGACCGCAGACGAGGTAGGCGGCAGACGCGAGAACCGAAGGCCCCGGACGGCCGGTCAGCCGGACCGCGGCGCGGTAGGTCAGCACGCCGGCGAGCACCGGCGCGCCCGCGAGCACGACCTTCTGCGCGATCGCGGGGCTCGCGAGCGTCAACCACGAGAGGCCCCCGAGCGCGCCCAGGCCCGGGCTCGCCGCGAGCGGCCCCCCGAGGGGGGTGGTGCGATACGCCGAGATCAGCTCCGCCCAGAACCCGCTCGGGCGCGCGGGGAACGCCGGCAACACGCCACCGGCGAGCGCTTCGGGGCCGAGCAGGCCACGGACCGCCACCGCACCGAGGACGATGCCGATGAACGACCCGACGATCACCGGATGGGATCCGACGAGCGAGGCCGTGCGATCGCGCAGTCGGCGCGCGGAGGTCTCCTGCTCGTCTCGATCTTCGACCTCACGCTGTTCCTCGAGGATGCGCTCCGCCGTCTGGAACCAGCGGGGCAGCCGAAGCCCCGCCGTCTCCATGAAACGGCGGATCTGTCGATCCTTCACCCGCCGTTCCCGCTGGACGCGACGGCGCCGAGCCAGGGTTCCGCCGAGGTGAGCCACGTTCCAACCCCACGCGGACAGGAGATCGTAGGCCTCCTCGAACCGCCGAGAGAGCCCGAGGAAGAGCAACCGGATGGCCCCGAGCACGAGGGCGAGCGGCACGACCCAGAGCAGCGAGAGCAACCCGTAGTTCTTCAGGGTCGTCGCGATCGCGGCACGGTCCTCTTCGTAGCGTTCGCCGTGGGCACCGATGGCCCGGGTGTGCGCCGTCGGAGACTCCGGCCGATGACGGACCCGGGCGAGCGGCATCATCAGGACCCGGAGCCCCCCCAGACGGACCCGCCAGCACAGGTCGAGCGCCTGATGATCGGGCGCGAACCGTTCGTCGAGCGATCCGGCGCGTTTCCATGCCTCCCGTGAGATGAGCATGGCCGACGTCGACACGCAGAGCACCTCGAGGACGCGATCGAACTGGCCCTGATCGATCTCGTCGGCCTGCAGCGGCGAGTAGGCGTGACCGAAGATGTCGGCGGATCGGCCGACGTCGAGCAGGCGGCGGGGCTCGTCCCGGTCGACGACCTTGCAGCCGACGACGCCGACTCGATCCAGGCCCGGGATGCCGACGGCCGCCTCGACGAGGCGCTCGACCGCGTCCCGATCCAGCGCTGCATCATCGTGCAGGAGCAGCACGAGGTCGGCCTCAGAGGCGGCGGGCTGGTCCATGGCAGCGTGGAACGCGCCGGCCAGCCCGAGCGGGGTCGACAACGCGATCACCCGACGATCGCCGAGGGCGCGTTCGAGGATCTCGCGGGTGTCATCGGACGAGGCGTCATCGACGGCGAGCACCGCCATGCGCGGATAGGTCTGCGCCGCGAGCGCCGCGATGGTCTCGCGGAGCCAAGATGCTGCGTCACGTGCCACCAGAACGACGAGAACGGTGGGCGTGCGCTCGGGCGTGACGGCTGGGGAATCGGTCATGCGAAGGCTTCTGCCGAGCGGCAGGGGAGCCTAGCACGGCACCTCAGCCACAACGCGGAAGGGGGGGCTCGCAGCCCCCCTCCCCGATCACCGATGAACGCGATCAGCGCTTGCGTGCGGTGGTCTTCTTACGAGCCGTCGTCTTCTTCCGTGCGGCCGGGCGCTTCTTGGCCGTGGACTTCTTGCGGCCCGTGGCCTTCTTGCGAGCGGCGGGCTTCTTGCGGGCCGTCGCCTTCTTGCGCCCGGTCGTCTTCTTGCGGGCCGTGGTCTTCTTACGGGCCGCCGGCTTCTTGCGGGCCGTGGTCTTCTTGCGCCCGGTCGTCTTCTTGCGCCCGGTCGTCTTCTTCCGGGCCGTGGGCTTCTTGCGGGCCGTGGTCTTCTTTCGCCCGGTCGTCTTCCTGCGTGCGGCGGGCTTCCTCGCAGCGGTCTTCTTCGCAGCGGTCTTCCTGCGTGCCGGCTTGCGAGCGGCCGTCTTCTTCGCGGGTCTGCGGGCCGTTGCCTTCTTGCGACCGGTCGTCTTCCTGGCTGCCGCCATGCCTCCTCCCCTTTCCTGGTGCCTTCGTCGGACGGATCGTCGGCCGTGCCTCAGGACGCCATGCGCTTCAGGCGTCGGCGTTCCCGTTCGCTCATGCCGCCCCAGACGCCGTACCGCTCGTCGCGTCGGAGCGCGTAGTTCAGGCATTCGATGCGCACGGGACACTCGCTGCAGATCCGCTTGGCCTCCCTCGATGAGCCTCCCTTCTCGGGGAAGAAGACCTCGGGGTCGTAGTCGCGACACCGTGCGCGCTCTTGCCATGGGATGTAGTGATGCACCGCTCTCTCCCCCCAGAATCACACGCGTGTGATTCTGAGCGAATTCCCACCTTCCTGACAAGTGCTGAGACGAGTTTTTTTCTCACCACGATCTGCGCTCCCCGAAGCATCGTGGACAGCGGTTTCCGTGGTTGCAAGGGCTTCGGACCGAAAATGTGCCATGAACGCGTCGTGAAGGTGGTTGACCATCAACGTCAAGTTAGTTGACGGACTCAGGCGATCGAGGCGTCGGAACGCGTCACGCGGCCGTACGTCGTCGTTCGTTCGACGGGAACCCTCCCGATCGCGTTGATCGCCTCGTGGAACGCGTGCACCTCCATGC
>Ga0210113_1000296_pt1 | contig 12096 bp, 9 predicted proteins | sample MayberryNW_Catta_5_FD_185523 | JGI IMG/M metagenome (GOLD analysis project Ga0210113, IMG submission 185523) | Wetland microbial communities from San Francisco Bay, California, USA, that impact long-term carbon sequestration -... | ecosystem: Environmental > Aquatic > Marine > Wetlands ...
CGTTCTCCCGCGGCGGTCCGTTGCTGGCCAGCGCGCGGGCAGCGGCCTCGTCCTGCGGCGACGGACCGGGCAGCAGGGAGCAGACCGCCTCGACGGCCCCGGCGTACGGCGTGCCCGCCTCGACCAGGGCGAGCCGGAGCATCTCCAGGCCGGCCCGGTGCTCCTGCAGCACGGCGAGGCCGAGGTCGGGGTGCGACGCGGCGAACTCCAGGACGACCGGCAGGAAGTCGGGCAGCTCCGTCGAGACCAGCTCGTGGCCGCGGCTGCGATAGACCTCCTTGAGCCGGGCCAGCGCCAGGCCGCGCCGACGGGTCTCGCCCTCGGTCCACCACGACAGGTAGAGACAGCAGCGCCGCCGCTGGTCCATGGTCTGCACGTAGTGCTGCTGGAGGTCGAGCCCGCCGGGCTCGTCCATGGCCAGGAGACCGTCCACCGCGCGCAGCAGGGCCTCGCGCGCGGCGCGGTCGCGCAGGGCGCCTGCCGCGTCGCGCACCGCGGGGTAGGCCGCCCGCGTGCGCTCGTCGGGATAGGTCAGCAGCAGCGACGCGGCCTGCAGCACGACCGTCTGCTCGGCGGCTCTCATCGGGCGGTCCCCTCGGCGTCGGTCTGCTGTCCCTGCGCGCCGGGCTTCGGGGGGAACAGCCCACGGGTGCCACGGCCGTCCCAGTTGAGCAGGTTGACGGTGGCGCCCCGGGTCTCCGGGTGGGCGACGCCGTCGCCGGTCTGGCGGGCCTTCAGCGCGTGGAAGGTCTCGACGGAGACGGGCGCCGGCCGGCCGCTCGCCTCGCCGAAGGGGCCGCTGTCCATCATCCCGGGGCCGCCGTCGAAGTCGAGGGAGCAGGCGGCCTCCTCGAGCTCGTGGCCGCGCTCGGCGTAGGCGCTCGGGATGACGTAGCGGTCGTCGTACTTGGCGATCGCCAGGAGGCGGTACATCGCGGTCAGCTGGTCGCCGGTCATCCCGACCGTGCTCGCGATGGTCTCGTCGAGGGGCTCCTCGAGGGTCACCCGGCGCATGTAGGCGCGCATCGCCGAGAGCCGCTGCAGCACGGCGGTGACCGGAGCCGGGTCACCCGCGGTGAACAGCCCCGCGAGGTACTCGACCGGGATCCGCAGGGTGTCGATCGCGCCGAAGAGGTTGTCGACGTCCTCCCCGTCGTGGCCGGTGTCTCGCAGGGCGTCCGCCACGGGTGACAACGGCGGGACGTACCAGACCATCGGCATGGTGCGGTACTCCGGGTGCAGCGGCAGGGCGACCCGGTAGGTCTTGGCCAGCGCGTAGACCGGCGAGCGGGCGGCTGCGGCGATCCAGTCGTCGGCGATGCCGGACCGGCGCGCCGCGGCGACGACGTCCGGATCGGTCGGGTCGAGCATGATGTCGAGCTGCGCCTGGTAGAGCCGCTGCGGGTCCGGGGTGGCCGCCGCCTCCGTCACGCGGTCGGCGTCGTAGAGCACCAGCCCGATGTAGCGCAGCCGGCCGACGCAGGTCTCCGAGCAGACCGTGGGCAGCCCGACCTCGACCCGCGGGTAGCAGAACGTGCACTTCTCGGCCTTGCCGGTGCGGTGGTTGAAGTAGACCTTCTTGTATGGGCAGCCGGTCACGCACATCCGCCAGCCGCGGCAGCGGTCCTGGTCGACGAGCACGATGCCGTCCTCGCTTCGTTTGTACATCGCGCCGGACGGGCAGGACGCCACGCACGCGGGGTTGAGGCAGTGCTCGCAGATGCGCGGCAGGTAGAACATGAACGACTGCTCGTACTCGAAGCGCACCTTGTCGGCGACCTCGTCGCGCAGCTGCTGCACGACCGGGTCGAGCGGCGCCAGCTCCGGTCCGCCGCCGAGGTCGTCGTCCCAGTTCGCCGACCACTCGATCTTGTGTGGCTCACCGGTGATCAGCGACCGCGGCTCGGCGACCGGGAAATCGTCGCCGAGCGGGGCCGACGTGAGCTTCTCGTAGTCGTAGGTCCAGGGCTCGTAGTAGTCGTTGATGGTGGGCAGCACCGGGTTGCTGAAGATGCTGAGAAGCTTCCTCACCCGGCCACCGGCCTTGAGCGTGAGGCGGCCGCGCCGGTTGAGGGTCCAGCCGCCCTTCCACTGCTCCTGGTCCTGGTAGCGCCGGGGGTAGCCCTGGCCGGGGCGGGTCTCGACGTTGTTGAACCACACGTACTCGACGCCGGACCGGTTGGTCCACGCCTGCTTGCACGTCACCGAGCAGGTGTGGCAGCCGATGCACTTGTCGAGGTTCATCACCATGGCCAGCTGCGCCATGACCTTCATCGGTGTGCCACCTCCCTAGTACCGGACGTCCTGGTCGCGGCGGCGGACGACCGTCACCTCGTCGCGCTGGTTGCCGGTCGGGCCGAGGTAGTTGAAGGCGAACGACAGCTGCGCGTAGCCGCCGATGAGGTGGCTGGGCTTGACCAGGACGCGGGTCAGCGAGTTGTGGATCCCGCCGCGCTTGCCGCTGGTCTGCGAGACCGGGACGTTCACCACCCGCTCCTGCGCGTGGTAGACGAAGACCAAGCCCTCGGGCAGCCGGTGCGACACGATCGCCCGGGCGACCAGCACGCCGTTGCGGTTGACCGCCTCGACCCAGTCGTTGTCCCGCACCTCGATGGCGGCGGCGTCCTGCGGGCTCATCCAGACCGTCGGCCCGCCCCGCGAGAGCGAGAGCATCAGCAGGTTGTCCTGGTACTCGGAGTGGATCGACCACTTCGAGTGCGGGGTGAGGTAGCGGACGGTGACCTGCTTGGCTCCGTCCGGGCCGAGCCGCGGCTCGCCGAACAGCTGGTGCATGTCCAGCGGAGGGCGGTAGATCGGCATCGTCTCGCCGAGGTCGGAGACCCAGTCGTGGTCGAGGAAGAGGTGCATCCGGCCGGTCAGCGTGTGCCACGGCTTGAGCCGCTCGACGTTGATGGTGAATGGCGCGTAGCGGCGGCCGCCGGTCTCGCTGCCGGACCACTCCGGTGACGTGATGACCGGCACCGGACGGGCCTGGGTGTCGGCGAAGGTGATGCGCTTCTCCTCCGACCCCTCGGCCAGGTCGACCAGCCGCTGCCCGGTGCGCTCCTCGAGGCGCCGGAAGCCTTCGACGGCGAGCCGCCCGTTGGTGGTGCCGGACAGCGCGAGGATGGTCTCGGCCATCTTGACGTCGGTGTCCAGCGCCGGTCGGCCGTCCCCGGCGCCGCCGGCCATCACGCCGTTGCTGCGCGCCAGGAGCTCGACCTCCCGGTCCGGGCGCACGGTGACTGCCTTGGTGGTCAACCCGAGAGAGTCGACGAGCGGGCCCAGGGAGGCGAGCTTGTCGGCGATCGCACCGTAGTCGCGCTCGACCACGGCAAAGACCGGCATCGTCCGGCCCGGCACCGGCTCGGCCTGGCCGGCCGCCCAGTCGCGCACCCGGCCGCCGGGCTGGGCGGTCTCGCCCGGGGTGTCGTGCTGCAGCGGCACGGTGACCAGGTCCTTGCGGGTGCCGAGGTGCGTCCGGGCCAGCTCGGAGAAGCGGGTGGCGAGTCCCTGGAAGATGTCGAAGTCGGACCGGGTCTCCCAGGGCGGGTCGATCGCCGGCGTGAAGGCATGGACGAACGGGTGCATGTCGGTGGACGACAGGTCGTGCTTCTCGTACCAGGTGGCGGCCGGCAGCACGATGTCCGCCAGCAGCGTGGAGCTGGTCATCCGGAAGTCCAGGGCGACGAGCAGGTCGAGCTTGCCCTCGGGCGCCTCCTCCCGCCAGGTCACGTCACGCGGCCGGCGGTCCTGCGGCGTCTCCTCCGCCCGGACCGACGAGTGGGTGCCGAGCAGGTGCTTGAGGAAGTACTCGTTGCCCTTCGACGACGACCCGAGCAGGTTGGCCCGCCACAGCGTGAGCACCCGCGGCCAGTTCTCCGGGGCGTCCGGGTCCTGGGCCGCCCAGCCGAGGCGGCCGGCGCGGAGCTCGTCGGCAACGTGCTCCCCCGGCTGCTTCCCGCTCGCGGCGACGTCGTCGGCGAGGTCGAGCGGGTTGCGGTCGAACGTCGGGTACGACGGCATCCACCCCATCCGCGCCGACTGGGCGATGGCGTCGGCCGTGTGCAGGCCGGCGAAGTGCCCCTCGGCGAGCGGCGAGACGAGCGCGTCGGCCCGGTAGCCGTCGTAGCGCCACTGGTCGGTGTGCGTGTACCAGAACGCGGTCCCGATCATCTGGCGCGGCGGGCGGACCCAGTCCAGCGCCATGGCCATCGTGGCGTGGCCGGTGAGCGGCCGGCACTTCTCCTGCCCGACGTAGTGCGCCCACCCGCCGCCGTTGCGGCCCATCGAGCCGGTGAACAGCAGCAGCGAGAGGATCGCGCGGTAGGTCGCGTCGCCGTGGAACCACTGGCAGACACCGGCGCCCATGATGATCATCGTGCGGCCCTGCGACTGCTCGGCGTTGCGCGCCATCTCACGCGCCACCCGGATGCAGGCGTCCGCGCCGACCGAGGTGAAGGGCTCCTGCCAGGCCGGCGTGTAGGGCTCCGACGCGTCGTCGTAGCCGGCCGGCCAGGTGCCGGGCAGCCCGTCGCGCCCGACGCCGTACTGCGCGAGCACCAGGTCGAAGACGGTCGTCACGAGGTGACCGGCCACCCGTCGGGTCGGCACGCCTCGGTGCAGCACCTCGCCGTGGCCGTCAGGCGTGTCGAAGCGCGGGAGCAGCACCTCGACCGGCACGGCGCCGGCCTCCTCGGCCTGCGGGTCGCGGTACATCGTGAGCCGGGGCGCCACGCCGTCGAGGTCGAGGTTCCACCTGCCCATGCCGCTGTCGGTGTGCCGGAAGCCCATCGAGCCGTTCGGCACCACCGGCCGGCCGGTCCGGCCGTCGACCAGGACGGTCTTCCACTCGGCGCCCTCCACCTCGGCGGCGGCACCGCCCAGGTCGGCCGCGGTGAGGAACTTGCCGGGCACGTAGGCGCCGTCGCGCTCCTCCAGCTGCACCAGGAACGGCAGGTCCGTGTAGCTGCTCACGTAGTCGACGAAGAACGGCGTCCGCCGGTCGACCAGGAACTCCTTGAGGATGACGTGACCCATCGCCATGGCGAGGGCCCCGTCGGTGCCGGGCTGGGCGGGCAGCCACTCGTCGGCGAACTTGGTGTTGTCGGCGTAGTCCGGGCTGACCGTGACGACCTTCTGGCCCTTGTAGCGCGCCTCGGCCATCCAGTGGGCGTCGGGCGTCCGGGTGACCGGGACGTTCGACCCCCACATCAGCAGGTACGTCGCGTTCCACCAGTCGCCGGACTCCGGCACGTCGGTCTGGTCGCCGAAGACCTGCGGCGAGGCGACCGGCAGGTCGGCGTACCAGTCGTAGAACGAGGTCATGACGCCGCCGAGCAGCTCGATGAACCGCGCCCCGACCGCGTGCGACACCATCGACATCGCCGGGATCGGCGAGAAGCCCACGACCCGGTCCGGCCCGTGCTCGCGCACCGTGTGCACGTGGGCGGCGGCCATCATCTCGAGCGCCTCGTCCCAGTCGACGCGCACGTGGCCGCCCTTGCCGCGGGCCTGCTGGTAGACCCGACGTCGCTGGGTGTCGCCCACGATGTCGGCCCACGCCGACACCGGGTCGCCGAGCCGGGCCTTCGCCTCGCGGTACATCTCCACGAGCACGCCCCGGGCGTACGGGAAGCGCACCCGGGTCGGCGAGTACGTGTACCAGGAGAACGCCGCACCGCGCGGACAACCGCGGGGCTCGTACTCCGGGGAGTCCGGGCCGACGGACGGGTAGTCGGTCTGCTGGGACTCCCAGGTGATGATCCCGTCCTTGACGTAGACCTTCCACGAGCACGACCCGGTGCAGTTGACCCCGTGGGTCGACCTCACCACCTTGTCGTGGCTCCAGCGGTCCCGGTAGAAGACGTCGCCGTCCCGCCCGCCGGTGTGCTCGACCAGACGCAGGTCGGCCGAGACCTCGGCGTCCCGACGGAAGAACCTGCCCAGCCTGAGCAGCGCCTCGGCGCCGCTGCCGTCGAGACCGGCGGCGCCGGTGCCCCCGTCGGTCCCCGCGGCTGCCGTCACGAGCGGGCCACCGCCGGCTGCCCCGTGCCGCTGCCCACGCGGCGTACGGCGGTCAGGGTGTAGACCGTGGCCAGGGCCGCCATCCCGGCCAGCAGGGCCAGGCCGAGGCCGTAGTCGGACCAGCGTCCGTAGATCGACCCCATGAGCAGCGGCGGGATGAATCCGCCGAGCCCGCCAGCCGCCCCGACGAGACCGGTCACGGAGCCGACCATAGTCGCCGGGGCGCGCTGCGCAACCAGGGCGAAGGTGGCGCCGCTCGCGATGCCCAGGGCGGCCGCGAGCGTGAGGAAGGTGACGGTGCCGACGGGCATCAGGTCGGGGGTGAACGCCGCCAGAGCCGCGCCGACGGTGACGACGCCGAATGCCGCCCCCAGGACGTTGGTCGACCCGATCCGGTCGGAGAGGTATCCGCCGACCGGCCTCATCACGACCGCCACGAGGACGAACCCTGCCATCCGGTTAGCGGCGTCCGCCGGGTCCAGGGTGTACGCGGTCTTGAGGTACGTGGGCAGGTAGACCGAGAACGCGACGTACCCGCCGAAGGCCAGGGCGTACAGCGCGCTCGCCTGCCACGTGATGCGCAGGCGCACGGTCTTGCCGAGGCGGTGCACGAGGGAGCCGCTCGGCACGACCCGGCCGGGCGCGTCACGCAGCACCACGGCGGCGACCACGCCGTAGGCGACCAGCACAGCAGCGGTGATGAGGAACGGCGTCGCCGTGCCGTACGTCTCGGTCAACCGCACCGTCGTGAGCGCACTGATCGCGGTGCCGCCCATCCCCGCGCCGAAGACGCCGACCGCGGTGCCTCGACGCTGGGGCGGAAACCAGGCGTTGACGAACGGGACGCCGACGGCGAACGCCGTGCCGGCGATGCCGAGGAAGAAGCCGCCCACGAGCACGCCGGCGAACGACTCCGTTCCGCCGAGCCCCAGGTAGACCGCCGGTACCACCGTCGCCAGCGACACCACCGGGAACATGATCCGGCCGCCGTAGCGGTCGGTCAGCGCCCCGACCGGGATCCGGCCGAGGGCGCCGACGATCACCGGGACGGCGACGACCAGCGCCTGCTGGAACGACGTGAGGTCGAGGGACTCCTTCAGCCCGGGGCCGAGCGGGCTGATGAGCGCCCAGGCCCAGAAGTTGATGGCGAACCCGAGCGTGGCCAGCGTCAGCATCAGGGCCGGCTGGCCGTTGCGGGTCGGAGCGCCGGCCGGCGCCGTGGCGGGAGTGGTCATGACGAAGGCTCCTCGGTCTCTGTGCGTGCCGCGGCTGTGCGTGCTGCGTAGGACGGGACGGCTGGTCGGAGGTGCAGGAGGCAGGGTCCGGATCCGTCGAGCACCGGCGTCAGGCCGAGTCGTACGTCGTCAGCCGCATCGCCCAGGGCGCCGCGGACCATGCCGAGGTGCAACGCGCAGACGACCTCCGGCTGCTCGATCGCCAGGCGGGAGTAGGTGCAACGGTGCAGCGCGACGGTCCGGCCGTCGTCGGACGCCTCCGGCGCGAAGCCCAGCTCGTCGAGCATCGCGACGACCCGCTCCAGCGCGGACGCCGGGCTGTCCTCAGGGAGTGCAGCGGGCGGACGGTGGTGCCGGGCCCACTGCTCGCCGACGTCGGCGACCTCGTCCGGGGTGGCCAGGGTGCCGAGCGCGTCGCCGAGCACCCGCGCAAGTGACCGGTAGGCGGCGGCCTCGTCGACCGCTTCCTCCGGTACGGCGCGGTAGGCCACCGCAGGACGGCCCGGCCCGGTTGCGGGGGGGTGCTCGTCGCGGACGGCGCCGGCGGCGATCAGCCGGGCCAGCTGGAACCGCACGGCGTTGGCCGACAGGCCCACCGCGGCGCAGAGCTCGTCCACCCGCATGGCCCGGTCCGCGCCGCGCAGCGTCGAGAGCAGCCGCGCCCGGCTGCTCTCGACGTGCGAGGGGTCCACGGTCGTGGTCACCCCAGGAGAATCGACCAGTCCACTGGTGAGAACCAGGGACCAAGGTCACCTCGCTGCCGGGTCCCTCGGGTCAGGGCCTCGGCGGATGACCTTCGCCCCTGTGCCGCTCCGGTGGTGGCTCATAGCCTCGTACGTGCATGCGAGGAGGCGTCACGTCATGTCTCGTGTCGCGTCGGCTGAGTCCATTGTCGTGCGCACGCACGGCGCGGTGTCGGAAGCCGAGACCGAGTACGCGCGAAGACGGGTCGGTGCTGCCCTGCGGCACGCTCCCGAACCGGTGCTCTTCGTCCGGGTCAAGTTGACCCGGCTCTCGGATCCGGCAGTCCCCCGACCGGCCGTCGCCCAGGTCAACGTCGATCTCGACGGCCGGCTGGTGCGCGCGCAGGCCGCCCGGCCGTCCCTCCGGGAAGCGGTCGACGAGGTGCACGACCGGCTCCGGGACCGCGTCCGTCGGGCGGACCGGGGCTGGGAGGCGGCGCGCGGAGCGCGGCCGTCGGACCGAGCGCACGAGTGGCGCCACCAGACCGAGCCCGCGGAGCGGCTTCGGTACTTCCCCCGCCCGGTCGAGGAACGGCAGATCGTGCGGCGCAAGGCGTTCGGCCTCGGCCGGATGACCGTCGACGAAGCCATCGAGGAGATGGTGCTGCTCGACTACCGCTTCCACCTCTTCACCGAGGCCGGCAGTGGAGTCGACAGTCTCGTCCATCGGACCGACGAGCCGGTCGGCACTCACCTGGTGCAGGCGTGGACGCCTCCCGTCGCCGTCTCCCCCGCGAGCAGCGCCGTGACGGTGGACCCTCAGCGGGCTCCGCGGCTGACCCTCCCGGAGGCGGTCGAACGGCTCGACGCCATGGGCCCGGCGTTCGTGTTCTTCACCAGCACGACGACCGGCCGCGGCTGCGTGCTCTACCGCCGCTACGACGGGCACTACGGCCTGATCACACCCGCCGAGTGATCGGCAGTCGGCCCGGGCGCGGGTCGAGGGGTTCATAGAGCCGAGGGTCCGCCAGGACTGCCGTGGTCAGCAGGTCGACTCGACGTCGCTCACGAGCGTCTTCACCTCGGCGCCGAGGGCGGAGACCGCCGACGCGACAGCCGCCAGGCTCGCAGCGGAAACGTCGGCCTTCGCGGTGTCCGCGCTGGCCTTCACTGCGGAGTACGACGTCTCGACCGCCGAGATCTGGGCGGAGAACTCGGTCGTGGCGTCCTTCTTGACGTCCGCCAGGTCCCCCTTGATCGTCGTCAGCTGGCTCTGCAGGGCGTTGAGGCCGTTGGCAGTGACATCGACGTCCTTCAGGTCCTCGATCGACGTCTTGAGGTTGTCGGCCGAGTCGCAGACGGCCGGTTGGTCACTGCCGCAGGCGACGAGGGAGGCACCGAGCATGAGGGTGGCCGCCGTGTGGGCGAGGAAGGTCGTCATGCGCACACGATGCGTCGTCCCGACCACCGCGTGGATCCCCCGTCCCGGATGAGTCGCGCGGCGTCCCCCAGCGATGAGTTCCCGGGCCCAGGACGGTCGGACCGAGTATGGATGCGGGTATGGAAGCCAAGAACCTCGCCGATCACTACGGCCTGCCCCTGGTGGACTGGCAGCAGGTCGAGGCCCGGCTGGCGGGCGGGTCGCTCGCCGGGACGGGGGCCTCAGTCAACCGCAGCTGGCTGGCCACCACCAACCCCGACGGGAGTCCCCACCTGACCGGCCTCGGGCCCCTGTGGGTGGACGGCCGGTTCCACTTCACGACCGGGGAGACCACGCGCAAAGGCCGCAACCTGGCCCGCGACCCCCGATGCACCCTCGGCATCTCGACCGAGGACTTCGACCTCGCGGTAGACGGTGACGCGGCGGCGGTCGACGACCCCGAGGTCGTGGCGGAGCTCGCCAGGCGGTGGAACGCCGGCGGGTGGCCGGCCGAGCCCGACGCGTCCGGCGTGGCGCTGACCGCCGAGTTCAGCGCGCCGTCGGCCGGGCCGCCGCCATGGCACGTCTACCGGCTGACGCCGCGTACGGCCACCGTGGTGCTGGCCGCCGCCCCGGGCGGCGCGACGCGCTGGACGTTCTGAGCCGCTGCCGGACGCGTACGCTCCAGGTGCAGGTCTTCGCGACCGGAGCAACAACCGGAGGGAAGCACCGTGAGCAACAGTGGTGCCGGTGCGACGGCGAGTGGTGGTGCGATCTACGGGCTCGGCATGTTCGGCGCATGGGTGTTCTACTGGCAGCAGGCGGACACGTTCTGGGAGTACGCGCTCGCGGTGATCCAGGGCCCCTTGTGGCCGGCCTGGATGGTCTACGAGGCCTTCTCGGCTCTCGCCGCGTAGTCGTCCCGCGGGTGTCATCGAGACCGAGGAGCTCGCTGACCCGGGTTGTCACGACCGGCCGATCCGACACGGCTCGTGCGCGCTGCTCGCCAAGCAGCAGCGTCGGGACGTCCGGCCCTACCCGTGCGTGACGCTCAGTGGAAGGTTGGCGCTGCAGGGGACCCGGAAGCTCTAGTCGGTCCCTGAACAGGGGGAACAGCCATGACCACCCATCGCACCGCCGCGCGCACCCGCGTCGCCGTCGGCGGGATGACCGCGCTCCTGCTTTCGCTGGCTTTCGTCGGCACCTCCGCCGGGGTTGAGGTGAGCCTGACCCAGACGGTCCGGCAGGTCACCGACAACCTGGGCGACGAGTACGACCCCGCCATCTACGAGAACCTCGTCGTCTACACCGGGAACCGTGACAACAACACCGACGTCTACTACGTCGATCTCGACCTTCCCGACGCGGTCGAGCGCCGCGTCACGGAGCTACCAGGGGCCCAGGAGCTCAGCGACGTCTTCGCCCCGCTCGTGACCTACTCCGACCTCTCGACGCGCGACGTCTGGGTCTACAGCACCGTCACCGGTCAGGCGACCAACATCACAGCCGCACCTGGTGCCTACTCGTCCAACCCGACCATCGGCGAGCGCACCGTCGCGTGGGAGGACTCCCGGGACGCCAACATCGAGATCTACGGGATGGATCTGGCCACCGGCGTCGAGCGCCGGATCACCAGCAGCACTGCCACCGATACCGTGCCGGAGGTTTCCACCGGCGCGGTGTCGGACCGCGTCGTGTGGCAGGTCTGCGCGGACGGCATCTGCGACATCGCGCTGTACGACTGGTCGACCAGGGAGACGCGCATGGTCACCAAGAGCTCCGACGCGGACGAGCGCCGGCCGGACATGGACGGGGACGTCGTGGTCTACGACGGCTACCAGGACGGCGAGCGCGACATCTACGCCTACGACGTCACCGACGGAGTGGCACGTCGGCTCTCCCTGGCCGGAAGCCAGAACAACCCGAACATCAGCGGCGACGTGGTCGCGTTCGAGGACGTCTCCACCGGCATCTACCACGTCATGCTGTGGCACCTGCCGACCGGAGCGGTCCTGCAGCTCACCGACGACCCGGGCGGGGAGTACCTCAACGACATCGACGGCAATCGCGTCGCCTACACCGCCCAGCGCAACTCGCAGCTCGACATCTACGTCAGCACCTTCGACATCCACGTGTCAGGGGACTACGAGTTCACCGGCTTCCTCCCGCCGGTCAACAACGACGGCGTCCTCAACGTGGTCAAGGCTGGCCGCAGCATCCCGGTCAAGTTCAGCCTCGGTGGCGACCAGGGGCTCGACGTCCTCGCGCCGAGCTCGCCCACCTCGCACCAGGTCACCTGCGACCAGGGCACGCCGACCGACGACATCGAGACCACCGTCACTGCCGGTGCCAGCACACTCAGCTACGACCCGCAGACAGCGCAGTACACCTACGTCTGGAAGACGGAGCCCATGTGGACGGGGTGTCGCCAGCTCACGGTGACGCTGGACGACGGCACCCGACACACCGCTCTGTTCCAGTTCCGATGACCACGGAGGTGCCCCCGGCACCCGCGGACTTTGGTAGGGCGTCAGCCGAAGCCCGATTAGATCTTCAGGTGACGCCATCCACGGGGCGGCCGGGACTCGAACCCGGGAAGACGGCGACGGGCCGAGTACCCCGCTGTCGGTGGCAAGATCACGAAACCGGCTGAGGGCCCATCCGGCTTGGACACGGCCTGTGAGACCGGTTGTGTGTCAGGTCGGCTCTACCCTGGCCCGGTGATCGACCT
>Ga0210113_1000297_pt1 | contig 12091 bp, 13 predicted proteins | sample MayberryNW_Catta_5_FD_185523 | JGI IMG/M metagenome (GOLD analysis project Ga0210113, IMG submission 185523) | Wetland microbial communities from San Francisco Bay, California, USA, that impact long-term carbon sequestration -... | ecosystem: Environmental > Aquatic > Marine > Wetlands ...
CGCTCGACGACCGTCGAGCGTGCAGTGCACGTCAACGAAGGAGGCATCCCATGTCCCGTCGCATCGTCACCCTCACCGTGCTGATCGTCCTCGCGGCCACGCCGGTCGTCCTCACGGGAACCCCCGCGCCCGTCGCGGCGGCCGCGGTCGAGAAGATCAACATCAACACGGCCTCGGTGAACGAGCTGCAGAAGCTCAAGGGCATCGGCCGCGGCGTCGCCCAGCGCATCGTGAAATATCGGGAGGCGAACGGCCCCTTCAAGACCGGCGAGGATCTGCGGAAGGTCGAGGGCGTCGGCCCGGCGACCTTCGAGCGCAATCGCGAGCGCATCGTCGTGAAGTGAGACGGTGCCAATTTTTGTTTGGACTCGCAAAAACCCGAGGTAGGATGAGGGCAAATCGGCCGGAGCGACAACAGCGCTCCAGCAGCGTCCCCGCCGACAATCCCGTCGGCGGCTGACGTGGTCGAGCCTCGGGCCGGGAGTCGGCATCCGGTTCTGGGTAGGTGGGAACTGGGCCCGCGTGGCGGCCTTGCCGAGAATAGGAGGTGATCCAGCCGATGTGTTCCTCTACGGTGATCTGTGAGGTGGTTGCCTCCTAGGCAGGGTCCACGCTAGCTCCAGGTGGCGCGCCTGGGAGTCCAGGCACCACCGGCCCCGACGATCCCGCCTCACCAGCGGGGCGGCGCGACGCGCGAATGACAAGCATCACGCGCCGCAGCCATCGTCGGGGCTTTTCATTTTTACAACGACGCGCCCCGCGCCGTGCGGCGCGGGGCGGTCCGGTCGCTGCCTCAGGCCTTGCGGACGTTGGCCGCCTGCAGTCCCTTCGGGCCGCGCGTCACGTCGAACTCCACGCGATCGCCCTCGACGAGGCTCTTGAAGCCCTGCGCCTGGATCGCGCTGAAGTGAACGAAGACGTCCTCGCCACCTTCCTGGGTGATGAAGCCGAAGCCCTTCGCGTCGTTGAACCACTTCACGGTACCGGTTGCCATGTTTCTACTCGTCCTTCCGGAGCGTCGTGCGCTCCTGTTGCTCCGACCGGAATGGTCGGGTGTCGTGTCCGTTGGAGCCATTGCGCGGCACGGGATGGCCCAGGTGCCGCTCGATGGCGCGCAGCTGCTCGCGGTCTTCCGGTGTGGCGAAGCTCGTCGCCTGTCCGGTCGCCTCCGCGCGCGCCGTGCGCCCGATGCGGTGGATGTAATCCTCGGCCGAATGCGGGAGATCGAAGTTCACCACGTGCGCGATCTCGGGCACGTCGATGCCCCGCGCGGCGATGTCGGTGGCGACGAGGACGCGGTAGCGCCCGGCCCGGAAGCCGTCGAGCGCCTCCCGGCGCTGCGACATCGTCCGGTCGGCGTGCAGCCGCGTGACCCGGTGACCGGCGGCGGCCACCGCGCGCGCGAGCCGATCGGCCCGGTGCTTGGTGCGCGTGAAGACGAGCGTCTGGCCGCCGTCCTCCCCGAGCAGCCGGAGCAGCAGCGGCGTCTTGTCGCGGTTCTCCGTGGCATACAGGCGCTGCGTGACGGCGGCCACCGGCTTGGCGACCGTACCGACCTCGACGCGCTCGGGCCGCGACAGATGCCTGCGCACCAGCCGCTCCACCGCCTCGGGCATGGTCGCCGAGAAGCAGAGCGTCTGCCGGTCGAGCGGCGTGACGGCCAGGATCCGCTCGACCTGTGGCGCAAAGCCCATGTCGAGCATCCGGTCGGCCTCGTCGAGCACGACGATGCGCACGGAGCTCAGGGTGGCGCTGCGACGCTCCAGGTGATCGAAGAGCCGTCCCGGCGTCGCGACGATGACGTCGGGCCGGCGGGCAAGGCCCGCGAGCTGCGGGCCCATCGCCTCGCCGCCGATGAGCGTGACCGTGCGGACGCCGCGCGCGCTGCCGAGCACGGCAAACGTCTCGGCGATCTGCAGCGCCAGCTCGCGCGTCGGGGCGAGCACCAGCGCGCGCGCGCCGGCGCCCGGGCGCGTCGCACAGAGGCGCTCGATGGTCGGGATCGCAAAGGCGGCCGTCTTGCCGGTGCCTGTCTGCGCGCAGCCGATGACATCGCGGCCCTCGAGCGCGATGCCGATGGCCCGCGCCTGGATGGGCGTGGGCACGATGTAGCCGGCTCCCGCCACGGCATCGAGCATCGCCGCGGTGAGCGGGAGGTCCTTGAACGAACGAATCATGAGTGTCGTTTGCCTTTCTCGTGGTCTGCGTCTGCGGCTTCTACCGGGGTGCTACAAGAGCACCCGGGCCCGTCGCCGGGCCCGGGCGGAAGCGACAGGGGTAGGACCTAGACCTTGCGGACGTTCGCTGCCTGAAGACCCTTCGGGCCGCGGGTCACCTCGAACTCGACCCGGTCACCTTCGGCCAGGGACTTGAAGCCCTGGGCCTGGATGGCGCTGTAATGGACGAATACGTCCTCGCCGCCCTCCTGCGTGATGAACCCGTAACCCTTTGCGTCGTTGAACCACTTCACCTGTCCCTGTGCCATTCCTTCTGACCTCACTCTTCGGGGGTCTTCAGAGCGCCCCTGCGTGCTCCCGCGGGAATCGCGGGGTTACCTGCCGGTATTGGCAGGCAAACAAAAACGCCGCGAAGACCCGGGGGTCCGCGCGGCGTGGTGTTCCGATCTCGTCAATCGTCCCTAACTCCGTGTGAACCTGGAACCGCGGCAAGAATTACATGAGGCGAGGCGCGCTGTCAATGGAAATTCTGGCGGGCGGCGTTCTTCAATCCCGAGTCTACCAGCCGCGTCAAGGGCCCGGGCGTGCGGATCCGGCCCTCTCATCCGCCGCGCCCGGATGGCGTGGGGCGACGATCCCAGGACGAGGGCTTCAGTGACGAGGGCTTCAGTATAGTGAAGGCCATGCACGCGTGGCACGACGTCGAGCTCGGCGAGCACATCGAGCGCCACTTCAACGCCGTGATCGAGATCCCGAAGGGCTCGAAGGTGAAGTACGAGCTGGACAAGGCAACCGGCCTGCTGTGGCTCGATCGCGTCCTGCACTCGGCGGTGCACTACCCGGCGAACTACGGTTTCCTGCCCCGGACGTTCTGCGACGACGGTGACCCGCTGGACGTGCTCGTCCTCGGCCAGGAGCCGGTGGTCCCGATGTGCGTGCTGCGTGCCCGCGCGATCGGCGTGCTCGGCATGCGGGACGACAAGGGCCGCGACGACAAGATCATCGCCGTCCACATCGACGATCCCGAGTACGCGCACTACGAGGACATCGCGCAGCTGCCGCCGCACCGCCTGAAGGAGCTCGAGCGGTTCTTCATGGACTACAAGGTGCTGGAGCGCAAGGCCGTCTCGGTGGAGGGCATGCGCGGCCGGGCGGAGGCCGAGCGCGTGGTGCGCGAGGCGGCGGCGCTCTACCGCCAGCGCATCGCCCCGCCGGGCCGCGAGGAGGTCCAGGCGCCGTGACGGCCGACGTCATGGCGGGTGCCATTCTGGACGCGACCGGCGGCACGGATCCCGTGCGGCGCCGGCTTCGCCCTCCCGCCCCCCGACGCGGGGCTCCCGCCGCCGCCGCCGCGCGGCGCCCCCGGCCCCCTCGGCGCACCGCCTGAAAACGTTTTCCTTTTCACGAGATTGGGGCGGGTCCGCGCCCTGGACACGCGGCCGAAGACGATGCTAAACACCTGGAAAATTGGAGTTTTTCTTTCCGGGTGGCACGGACTGTGCTAATGTGCGTTCACTTCGAGCGCCTGTAACCCTGACATCATGGAGCGGTGATGTTCTACAACTTGCTGGCCGGGATGTTCTCGAACGATCTCGCGGTGGATCTGGGTACGGCGAACACGCTGGTCTACGTCCGCGGCGAGGGCATCGTGCTCAACGAGCCCTCGATCGTCGCCATCCATCAGGCCGACCACTCCGTTCTCGCGGTGGGGCACGAGGCGAAGGCGATGCTGGGCCGCACGCCCGGCAACATCGTGGCCATCCGTCCCCTGAAGGACGGCGTCATCGCCGATTTCGACGTGACCGAGAAGATGCTTCACTACTTCATCTCCAAGGTTCATCGCCGCCGCACGCTGGTGCGGCCGCGCATCGTCGTCGGCGTGCCCTCCGGCATCACCCAGGTGGAGAAGCGTGCCGTGCGCGACTCCGCGATGCAGGCGGGCGCGCGCGAGGTCTATCTCATCGAGGAGCCGATGGCGGCCGCCATCGGCGCCGGCTTGCCGATCCAGGAGCCGGGCGGCAACATGATCGTCGACATCGGCGGCGGCACCACCGAGGTGGCGGTCATCTCGCTGTCGGGCATCGTGTACGCCAAGTCGGTCCGCATCGCCGGCGACGAGATGGACGAGGCGATCGTGCAGTACATCAAGAAGCACTACAACCTGCTGGTCGGCGAGCGGCGCGCGGAAGAGATCAAGGTCACGCTGGGCTCGGCGTACCCGATGGGTGGCGACCGACGGACGATGGAGGTGAAGGGCCGTGATCTCATCGACGGCATCCCGAAGACCATCGTGATCACCGACGAGGAGATCCGCGAGGCGCTGCGCGAGCCGGTCATGACCATCGTGGAGACCGTCCGCACCTGCCTGGAGCGCACGCCGCCGGAGCTGGCCGCCGACATCGTCGACAAGGGCATCGTCATCACGGGCGGCGGCGCGCTGCTGCGCGGGCTCGACCACCTGCTCCGCCAGGAGACGAACCTGCCGGTGACGCCCGGCGAGGACCCGCTCTCGTGCGTGGCGCTCGGCACCGGCAAGGTGCTGGACGAGCTCGATCTGCTGAAGAAGGTCGCGATCCCCGCGTAGATCCGGGGGAGCTGGGGTGAGGATCCGCGCGCTGGCGTTGCTCGGCATCGTGGCGGGCGTCTGCCTGCTCCTGCTGACGCTGCAGATGCGCGGCCACGCCTCGGGCGCCACGGACCTCCTCGCCCTCTTCACCACGCCGGTGCAGACCGTCGTCTCGCGCATCAACCGCACGGCCTTCGGGCTCTGGTCCACGTACCAGGACTGGAAGAACGTGCGGGCCGAGAACCGGCGGCTGCGCGACCAGGCCCAGCGACTGCGCGTGGAGTCGCTGCGCGTGTCGGAGGTGGACGACGAGAACCGCCGGCTCCGGCGGCTGCTGGCGCTGAAGGAGGCGTTGCCGCTGCACACGATCTCGGGCGAGGTCATCGGACGCGAGTGGGGCGGCTGGGTGCGCTCGCTCACGGTGAACCGCGGCCGCAGCAGCAACGTCGTCCGCCTCACGGCCGTCATCGGCCCCGACGGCCTCATCGGCCGCATCGTGGACGTCCGCGGCGGCTCGTCGGTCGTCCAGGTGCTGACCGATCCCGCGTCGACGGTCGGCGCCCACGTGGTCCGCACGCGGACGCCGGGCATCATCGAGGGCGAGCCGCGCGGCACCATCCGCTTCAAGTACATGGCGCGCGACGGTGCCGGCATGCAGGTCGGCGACATGGTGGTGACGTCCGGGCTCGGCGGCCTGTTCCCGCGCGGCATTCCCATCGGGCGCGTGCGCGCCATCGACGACCGCGGCTCGGCGCTGTTCCACTACGCGCAGATCGAGCCGGCCGTGGACTTCGCGCGCATCGACGAGGTGCTCCTCCTGATCGGTGACGCCACGCGCGACGTGGCGGCGCAGTTCCCCGGGGCCAGCTGATGCGCACCTTTCTCGCGGTCGCCTTCCTGAGCGGCGGCGTGGCGCACGCGACGCTGGGGCCGGCCCTGCGCATCGCCGACGTGGCGCCGGACATCCCGCTCATCGTGGTCGTCATGCTGGCGCTGCGGCGGGGGCCGGAGTTCGGCTGCGGCGCGGGCTTCCTGGCCGGGCTGCTGCAGGACGCGGCGACCGGCGGTCTGCTCGGGGTGCAGGCGCTGACGAAGTCCGTGATCGGGTTCGCCATCGGCGGCGTGGGCAGCCGCCTGCGCGTCAGCGCGCCGCTCGTGCAGGTGCCCGGCCTCGTCGTGCTCTCGCTGGTGGAGGGTGTCGCGCGCTTCGCGCTGCTGCAGCTCTTCCACTTCCCGGCCCCCTTCGGCGAGCTGATGACCTACGTGGTGCTGCCGCAGGCCATCTACAACGGCTTCCTCGGCGCCGCGCTGGTGCTGGCGCTGTCGTGGGCGGAGTCGGTGCGGGAGCGCTCCTCGTGAACCTGAACCTCCGTCGCGGGCTCCCCACCCGGCGCGACCCGGGGCAGAAGCGCATCATCGGGATGTCGGCGCTGGTCACCGGCGCGCTCATGGTGATCGTCTGCCAGCTCTGGTACCTGCAGGTGCTGGAGGGCGGCCGGTTCCAGGAGGCCTCCGACAAGAACCGGATCCGCATCCGGCCCATCGCGGCGCCGCGCGGCATCCTCTTCGACCGCAACGGGGCGCCGCTCGTCGACAACCGCCCGGCGTTCACGCTGTCGCTCATCCCACGCGAGATGGAGCGCGACCCCCTCCGGCGCGACGCCACGCTCGGCCGGCTGGCCGCGCTGATCCGGATTCCCTACCAGGAGCTGCGTGACGCGATCGCCAAGACCTCGCCGGACTCGTTCCTGCCCGTGCGCATCCGCCGCAATCTCAGCATGGAGGAGATGCAGAAGGTCGAGGAGTGGAAGCTCGAGCTGCCGGGCGTGATCATCGAGGTCGAGCCGCAGCGCGTCTACCCGAACTCCCGCTTCGCCGCGCACCTGCTGGGCTACGTCCGCGAGGCGAGCGACGATCAGCTCAAGCAGGGGCGCTACCGGCGCGGCGACATGGTCGGCCAGAGCGGTCTCGAGCGGCTGCTCGACGAGTTCCTCCGCGGCAAGGACGGCGGCGAGCGCATCGAGGTCGACGCGATGGGCCGGCCGATGCGGCTGATCCAGTCGACGGAGCCGAATCCCGGCGCGCAGGTCGTGACCACCATCGACCGCCGGATCCAGGAGGCGGCCGAGAAGGCGATGGAGGGCCACGCCGGCGCCGTGGTGGTGATGGATCCACGCAACGGCGACGTGCTCGCGATGGTGTCCACGCCCGCCTTCCAGATCGACCGCTTCACCGGCTCCATCGATCGCGAGTGGTGGCTGAAGATCATGAAGGATCCCGAGTTCCCGCTGCTCAACCGCACGATCCAGAGCCAGTACGCGCCGGGATCGATCTTCAAGATCGTGGTGGCGGCGGCCGGGCTCCAGGAGAAGACGCTCACGCCGGCGGACCGGACGTACTGCAACGGCGAGTTCCAGCTGGGCACCTCGACGTTCCGGGACTGGAAGCGCGAGGGGCACGGCACCGTCGACACCCTCGATGCCATGCGGCACTCGTGCAACGTCTTCTTCTACCAGGCGGGCCTCAAGATCGGCGGGGCCGCCATCACGAAGTACGCCAGCGCGTTCGGCTTCGGCCAGCCGACCGGCATCGACCTCGGCACCGAGAAGTTCGGCCTGGTGCCGCAGCCGCGCGCGCGGGGGCGGCGCGGAGCGCCGGCGTTCCAGGCCGGCGACATCATCAACATGTCGATCGGGCAGGGCCGGCTCCTCGTCACCCCCATGCAGGTCGCGCGCTTCATGGCCGCCGTCGCCAACGGCGGGGTCCTGTGGAAGCCGCGCCTGGTGCAGCGCATCGAGCGGCCGGAGCGGGGTGTGGTGTGGAGCGACTCCGGAACGGTGACCGGGCACGTCGTGCTCAATCCCGCGGTGTGGGCCTTCCTGCGGCAGAGCCTGTGGGCGGTGGTGAACGACGAGGGCACCGGCCGCGGCGCCCGCATCCCCGGCCTCGACATCGCCGGGAAGACGGGGACGGCCCAGACAATCGCCAACTCCCGCTCGGACCGGGGACAGGACCACGCCTGGTTCGCCTCCTTCGCGCCGGTCAAGGACCCCGAGGTCGTGGTCGTCGTGCTCGTCGAGCGCGGCGGCAAGGGCGGCCAGATCGCGGCGCCGATCGCGCGCAAGATCCTCAACGCGATCTTCTTCGAGAAGGTCGCGGCCGCGGAGATCCTCGGGTGAAGCGCTCATGACCGTGCTCGGCGGCATCGACCGCCGGCTGCTGCAGAACGTCGACTGGCCGCTGCTGGGCGCCATGCTCGGGCTCGTGATCCTGAGCGCCACCACGCTCGCCAGCCTCCACGTGGGGCGCACCGGCGGCAGCGTCGCCCTCCGGCAGCTCGCGTGGTTCGCCCTCGGCCTCCTGGCCCTGATCATCGTCGTCTCCATCGACTACCGCCGGCTCGTCCGGCTCGCCCCGATGTTCTACATCCTGGGTCTCGCCGGGCTCGCGGCCGTCTTCGTCGTGGGCCGCACGGTCTCCGGGGCCCGGCGCTGGATCCTCATCGGGCCGATGTCCGTGCAGCCGTCCGAGATCTTCAAGATCTGCTTCGTCCTGATGGCGACGTGGGTGCTGACGTCCCGGTGGGCGCAGCCGGTCGGCAAGGTGACGGTCGCGCTGACCGTGCCCGTGCTCGCCGTGCCGGCGCTGCTCATCGTCAAGCAGCCGGACCTCGGCACCGCGCTCCTTCTCTTTCCCGTGCTGGCCGCCCTGCTCGTGGGTGCCGGCATCCGCTTGCGGCTGCTGGGCGGGCTGGCGCTGGCCGGCCTCGCCGCGCTGCCGCTCGTCTGGTTCGCCGCGCTGCGCGACTACCAGCGGGAACGCATTCTCGTCTTCCTGGATCCGTTTCGCGATCCCCTCGGGAGCGCGTACAACGTCATCCAGGCCAAGATCGCGATCGGATCGGGACAGCTCCTGGGCAAGGGCGTGGCCGGCGCCACGCAGAGCCGGCTCGCCTTTCTCCCGGAGCGTCACACGGATTTCATCTTCGCCGTATTCGCCGAGACGTGGGGATTCGTCGGGTGTCTCGTGCTGCTCACCTGCTACGCGCTGCTCCTGCTCCGCGGGTTCGACATCGCGGCCTCGACGCGCGAGCCGGTGGGGCGGCTCGTCGCCCTCGGCGTCACCGCCCTCTTCGCGACCCAGGTGCTCGTGAACGTGGGAATGGTCGTCGGTCTCCTGCCCGTGGTCGGCGTGCCGCTGCCGTTGATGAGCTACGGCGGCACGTCCATGCTCGTCTCCCTGACGGCACTCGGGCTGCTCCTCTCCGTGCGAATGCGGCAGTTCCAATGAGACGCGTGCGGGATCGGCTGAGGCCCGCGCCCGCGTCGGGGGAGTGCCGCCGTGAGCAAACGGATCGTCGTCAGCGCCGGCTTCATCGAGACCCGCGTCGCCGTCCAGGAAGGTAACCTTCTCACCGACCTGTACCTCGAGCGGCGCCGTCACCGCTCGATCGTGGGCAGCGTGTACAAGGGCACGGTGACCAACGTGCTGCCCGGCATGCAGGCCGCGTTCGTCGACATCGGCCTCGCCAAGGACGCCTTCCTGTACGCGGGCGACTACACGGCCACGCTGCTGCCGTCGGCCGAGGGCGACGCGGCCATCGAGGCCGAGGAAGGAGAGACGCCGCCGCGCGAGGCGACCGGTCCCATCGAGACGATGCTGGCGCGGGGCCAGCACGTGCTGGTGCAGGTCTCCAAGGAGTCGCTCGGCACCAAGGGGGCGCGGATCACCTCGTTCATCTCGCTGCCCGGGCGCTACCTCGTCTACATGCCGCAGGCCCGGCACATCGGCGTGTCGCGCCGGATCCGCGACGAGCGCGAGCGCGACCGGCTGCGCGCCGCCCTCCGCGCCCTCGAGCTTCCGCCGGGCGGCTTCATCCTGAGGACCAACGCCGAGGGGAAGGGGGAGGCGGAGTTCGCCGCCGACGTGGAGTTCCTGGCGCGCCTGTGGGCCCAGATCCAGGCGCGCTACGAGCAGGCCACGCCGCCGGCCGCGCTGCACGAGGAGGCGGACCTCACCTTCCGCGTCGTCCGCGACCTCTTCTCCCCGGACGTCGACGAGTTCGTCGTGGACGATCCCGACGTCCACGAACGCGTGCTCGGCTACGTGCGCGCCCTCGTGCCGGGGCTCGAGCCGCGGGTCAGGCTCTACACGGAGCGGACCTCCGTCTTCGACGCCTTCGGGATCGAGAAGGACATCGAGAAGGCGCTGCGGCGCCGCGTGTGGCTCAAGTCCGGCGGCTACATCGTCATCGACCACACCGAGGCGCTCGTCTCCATCGACGTCAACACCGGCAAGTACGTCGGCAAGCGGGACTTCGAGCAGACCGTCCTCAAGATCAACCTCGAGGCCGTCACGGAGGTGGTCCGGCAGATCCGGCTCCGCGACCTCGGGGGCATCATCATCATCGACTTCATCGACATGGAGGTGCCCGAGCACCGCGAGCAGGTGGAGAAGGCGCTCAAGCGGGCCCTCGCCGACGACAAGGCGCGCACCAACGTGCTGCAGATCTCCGAGCTCGGGCTCGTGCAGATGACGCGCAAGCGCGTCCGGCAGGATCTCCGAGCCCTCCTGAGCGTGCCGTGCCCGACGTGCCGCGGCGCCGGGGTGACGAAGTCCGACGAGACCCTGGCCGCGGAGGTGTTCCGCGCGATCCGCGCGAAGCTGGCCGGGGAGAGCGAGGCGCCCGCCCGCCGGGAGGTCGTGGCCCGCGTCCATCCCGACCTCGCCGCCTATCTCGAGGGCGAGGCGCGCGCGGACCTCACCCGGCTCGAGACCGCGCTGAACACGAAGGTCGTCGTCCAGCCGGTGGAGCGGCAGCCGCACCGGGACGAGTTCGAGGTCCGCGTGCGCTGACGGCGGGCACGAGCCGGTGGACGTCGTCGACGTTCACCGGTAGCATCCCGGGCCATGGCGAAGGTCACGCCCTCGCGCATCAGCGCGCAGAAGATCCTCGGGGATCTCCGGCTGGCATCGAAGAAGGGTGATCGGGCGGCGCTCTCGCTGGCGCTCGACCAGATGCGGACGCTGGCCCACTCGCCGCGGTACTGGGAGAAGTACCTCGCGCTGCTCCGTAACCCGCTGGCACGGCTCGTCGACCTGGTCGTGATCAAGCAGGGCGAGCGGATCGCCCACCAGAAGGGCTGGAGGCTGCCCAGGGCGACGCCGGCGCCGGAGAAGCCGCGCAAGCGCCGGAAGGCCGATCGCCCGCGCGGCGCGCGCCCGCGCACCGTCGCCGGCAGCGCCGCGCAGATCCCGCTCTTCGAGTGAGCCGCGCGCTCGTCGTCGTCAACCCGGCGGCGGGCGGCGGACGCACCGGGCGGGCGTGGCCGCGCCTGCGCGATGTGCTCGCCCGGGCCGGTCTGGACTTCGACTGGGTGGCGACGGGCGCCGCGGGCGACGCCGTCCGCCTGGCGGCCGACGGCGCGCGCGGCGGACACGACCTCGTCGTGGCCGTCGGCGGCGACGGCACCGTGAACGAGGTCGTCAACGGCGTGACCGGCGACGGGCGGATGCCGCTCGCCACCACGGGCGCCGTGCTGACCGGGCGCGGCCGCGATGCGTGCCGCAACTTCGGCGTGCCGGCGCGCGCGGAGGCGGCCGCGGCGGCGCTCGTGGTCGGGCGCGACGTGCTCTTCGACCTCGGCCTGGCGACGTGGGCCGATGGCCGGCGGCGGTACTTCCTCGGCGCCGGCGGCGCCGGCTTCGACGCGGCCGTGGCGGCGCGCGCGGCCTCGCTGCGGGCCCGCGGGACGCTGCCGTACCTCTTTGCCGTCCTGGCCACGCTCCACGCCTCGCGGCCGGCGGCGGCGACGATCCGGGTCGACGGCGCGCCGGCGTGGCGGACGCCGCTGATCGCCGCGGTCGCGGCGAATGCCCGCTACTTCGGCGGCGGCATGCAGATCGCGCCGCAGGCCGATCCGCGCGACGGCGTGCTGGACCTCGTCGTGCTCGGCGCGCTCGGCCGGCTGGAGATGCTCCGCTGGCTTCCCACCATCTACCGGGGCCGGCACCTGGCCAATCCCCGCGTGACCGCCCGGCGCGCCACGACCGTCGTCCTCGAGGCGGCGGTGCCGCTGCCGACCCAGCTCGACGGCGAGGTGGGCGGCGCCACGCCGGTCACCCTCACCGTCGCGCCGCGCGCCCTGCGCCTGCGGCTGCCGGCCGGTTGACAGGGCGGCGGCCGGGCGGGATAGTACCCCATGGGGGTATACGGATGCTGAACGCCGAGACGAAGGCCAAGGCCCGCGGGCGGCTGCGACGGATCGAGGGACAGGTGCAGGGGCTCCAGCGCATGGTGGAGAACGACGCCTACTGCGTGGACATCCTGCTGCAGATCTCGGCGGTG
>Ga0210113_1000303_pt1 | contig 12013 bp, 13 predicted proteins | sample MayberryNW_Catta_5_FD_185523 | JGI IMG/M metagenome (GOLD analysis project Ga0210113, IMG submission 185523) | Wetland microbial communities from San Francisco Bay, California, USA, that impact long-term carbon sequestration -... | ecosystem: Environmental > Aquatic > Marine > Wetlands ...
CGTGCTCGACATCATCAAGGACCAGGTCGACGGGACGCTCGCGTACCGGAAGAGCTGCCGGATGATGATCTGCGGCTCCTGCGGCATGCGGATGGACGGCCGCGCGATCCTGGCCTGCAAGGAGCGGATGGCGCCGATCGTCGAGCGCGGCCACGTCCCGGTGATCGCGCCGATGGGGAACCTGCCGGTGATCAAGGACCTCGCGGTCGACATGTCGCCGTTCTGGAGCAAGATCCGCGCGGTCAAGCCGTGGGTGGACACGGGCTACGCCGAGTACCCCGAGCGCGAGTTCGTGGTCGGCCAGGAGGAGATGGACCCGATCCACAAGGAGGCGCTCTGCATCATGTGCGGCTGCTGCGTCTCCGAGTGCAACTCGATGGAGTCGGATCCCGAGTTCCTCGGGCCGGCCGCCCTCGCGAAGGGCTTCCGGACGGTCGGCGACCCGCGCGACGGGGCGACGATCGAGCGCCTCCAGATGCTCAACTCCGAGCACGGGATCTGGGACTGCACCCGGTGCTACTTCTGCAACGAGCGCTGCCCCAAGGGCGTCGACCCTCGCGATGCGATCGCGAAGCTCGGCGCGGAATCCGTCAAGGAGGGCATCGACGGGGACATGGGCGCCAAGCACGCCAAGTGGTTCATCCGCTCCGCGGAGACGACGGGTTGGCTCCGGGAGACCGAGCTCGTGCCGAAGACGCAGGGGGTCGTGTCGGCGCTCAAGGAGACGAAGTTCGCCCTCTCGCTGCTCCGGCGCGGCAAGGTGCCGATCCCGGTGCCGCCCCACGTCGCGGACAAGGTGCACGAGGCGCGCCTGCTTCGCGAGGTCGTCCACGCGCAGGGTCGCCTCGGGGCGGCCGGGCACGTCCAGGGCGAGAAGGCCCTCGCGAAGCTCGACCACCATCTGGCCGACGACGACGGGGAGGAAGCCCAGTGAGGGTCGCCTACTACAAGGGCTGTCTCGCCTCGCTTTCGGCGAAGGAGCTCGACACGTCCACCCAGGCGCTCGCGCCGAAGCTCGACCTCGAGCTCGAGGAGCTCGACGCGGTCACCTGCTGCGGCGCCGGGGACATCCACGAGGCGGAGCCGGACTACTACCTCCATCTGAACGCGCGGATCCTCGCCTACGCCGAGGCGTCGGGAAACGACACCCTGATGACGATCTGCAACGTCTGCACGCTCAACCTCCGGCAGGCGAACTTCATGCTCCAGAACGACGAGGCGCTCCTCACGCGGGTGAGCGACAACCTCGAGTCGGTCGGCGCGCCGCCGTACTCGGGCGGCGTCGAGGTGAAGCACTTCCTCTGGCTGATCGCCGACGGCGAGGGCTACGAGCGGCTGAAGACGGTCGCGCACAAGGGCCTCAAGGGGCTCAAGGTGGCGCCGTTCTACGGCTGCCAGATCCTGCGGCCGTCGAAGCTCCTCGGCTACGACGACCCCGACCGGCCGCAGTCGCTCGAGGCGATCATCGAGGCCTGCGGCGGCCAGGCGATCGACTACCCGGCGAAGATCAAGTGCTGCGGCTTCCCGATCATCCAGGCGCGTGAGGAGACCGCCCTCGGCGAGCTGATCCAGCCGATCGAGCAGTCGATGGAGGCCGGCGCCGACGCGATGGTGACGCCGTGCCCGCTCTGCCATCTCTCGCTCGACGCCTGGCAGCAGAAGCTCGAGGCGCAGACCGGCCGGAGCTTCGGGATGCCGATCCTGCACCTCTCGCAGCTGATCGGCGTCGCGGCCGGGCTCGAGGATTCGGCGCTCCGCTTCCGGCGGCACGTCGTCCCGGTCACGCCGGTGCTCGAGAAGCTCGAGGCGCCGTAGCCGCTCGCCGCCGGACGCTCGGACTCGCGACGGCCGCGCTCGCGGGCGGGGCCGCGGCGTGGGGGCTGCACGAGGCGCAGTGGCTCGAGCGGCGCCGTCTCGACCTGCCGGTCGAGGGACTGCATCCGGACCTCGACGGGCTGCGGATCCTCCACCTCTCGGACCTCCACCTCGGAACGATCTCGCTGAACGCACGCGTCCTCCGGAAGGCGGTCGACTGGGCAGGGGAGGAGCAGCCGGACCTCGTCGCGGTCACGGGCGACCTCGTCACCCGCGCGGGCGGCCGCGCCGCGCTCGAGCGGGAGCTGGCGCGGCTGACGCCCCGGCTCGGCACGTACGTCGTCCTCGGAAATCACGACGTCGACGAGTCGCGCGATCCCTTCCGGCGCCCGATCGACCTCTCCGACCTGCGTGTCCCAGGGACGGCCCTCCTGCGCGACGAGCAGCTGAGTGTCCGGGCGGGCGCGGCGGCGGTCCAGGTGGTCGGCGTCGACCCCGTCACGTACCGGCGAGGCGGCTCGCAGCCGGCGGAGCGCACGGACGACGGCGCGGCGCTGCGGATTCTCCTCTGCCACTATCCGGACATCGTGCGCTGGGTCCCGCCCGGGCTCTTCCAGCTCGTCCTCGCCGGCCATTTCCACGGCGGCCAGATCTGTGTGCCTTCGCCGTGGGGGCGCCTGCGGCTGAAGGATCTCCGCGCGACGTACTGGGAGGGGCTCTTCGAGACGCGTGCGGGGCTGCTCCACGTGTCGCGCGGGCTGGGGACGAGCTTCGTCCCGTTTCGCCTCCTCGCCCGGCCCGAGGCCACCATGCTGACGCTTCGCACGGCACACTGAGGCGGTGGCGTACCGACTCGCTCCCGTCACGGCCGGCTCGATCCGCGACGCGCCGCCGCCGTGCGTGGACTGTGTCTTCTGGCAGGCGCGCGACGGGCGGACGACGGACAAGGACCGCTGGGCCGCCCGCATCGAGGACGCCTGGGGAGCCTGGGGCACGCTGTACGTCGCCGAGGAGGAGCGGCTGCTCGGCTTCATCCAGTTCGGCCCCTCGCAGTTCTTCCAGCGCGCGCGGACGATGCCCGCCGGCCCGCCGTCGGGCGACGCGGTGCTCGTCACGTGCGCGTACCTGGTCGACCCGTCCGCGCCGTGGGTGATCCAGAGTCTCTTCCTCGGCGCGATCGGCGAGGTGCGCGACCGCGGGGTCAAGGCGATCGAGACCTTCGGCTACCGCTATCCGGAGGGAACGAGCGCCTACGATCGCTGGGCGCACCGGACGATCTTCCCGAGCGACTTCCTGGCCGACTTCGGGTTCAGCCCGATCCGCTGGGACGGGCGCGTCGCGCTCGCCCGGCTGGAGCTCGGCGGCCTGCAGCCGGTCGAGGAGGGCACGCGCGAGGCCGTCCTGCGCAAGGTCAAGGAGGCCTTCACGCCGGCCCCTGTGCCGCAGCGGCCGTAGTCCGTTTTGCCGCCTTGCGAACCCTAGACGGCCGCAGCCAGAATCGTCCGCATGGACGAGCCGGTCGAGATGACGCCGATGAACGTCGCGCTCGCAGCGCTCATGCGCCTTCACGCTAAGGTGGATTATGTGATCGAGCTCCTCGAGGAAGAGAGCGATGAAGAGGCTGATTGATCCCGAGACGAAGGCGCGCTGGGCCAGGGAGGACGACGACCTTCGCCGGTTTGTCGAGCATCGTCTGCGCCTCGAGCGTGAGCGTGAACGCCGACGGCAACGGCTCCGCCGCGTGTCGTTCGGGCTGCTAGGCCGCTAGGGCAGACCGGGCCAGGAGGCCCTCCGCGATCTGGACGGCGTTCAGCGCGGCGCCCTTGCGGAGGTTGTCGTTCACGATCCAGAGCGCGAGGCCGTGGTCGGCGGTCGGGTCGCGCCGGATCCGGCCGACGAGGACCGCGTCACGGCCTGCTGCGGCTCCCGGGGTGGGCAGCTCGGCGAGCTCGACGTTCGGTGCGGCAACGAGGATCTCGGCCGCCTCGGCCGGCGCGAGCGGGCGCTCGGTCTCGAGCCAGACGGCCTGGGCATGTCCGACGAGCACCGGGACGCGGACGCACGCCGCCTGCAGCGGCAGCTCGGGCAGGCCGAGGATCTTCTGCGTCTCGGCGCGGAGCTTCCACTCCTCGCTGAACTCCTCGCCGTCGAAGTCCCAGTCCATCATCAGGTCGGCGCGCATCGGCTCGATCGCCCGCAGGCGCTCGATCCCGGCGTCGCCCGCGCCCGACATCGACTGGTAGGTCGCGAGCCGCACGCACGCGAGGCCGGCAGCGTCGTGGAGGGGCTTCAGCACGCAGCTGAGCTGGATCGCCGAGCAGTTCGGGTTCGCGACGACCGGCTCGGAGCCGGCCGCCTCGTCGTTCACGCCGGCGACCACGAGCGGGATCCCCTCCGTGAGCCGGAACGCGTCGGACTTGTCGATCACGCGCGCGCCCCCGTCCGCGGTCGGAGGGACGAGCTCGCGGCTCGCCTCGGTCCCGACGGAGAAGAAGACGAGGTCGAGGTCGCCGGAGCCGAGCACGGCCGGCGTCGCCTCCTCGACGGCCAGCGTGCGCCCGCGGTAAGCGAGCTCGCGACCGGCCGAGCGCGCGCTCGCGAAGGCCCGCACGTCGTCGAAGCCGCGCTCGGCGAGCAGCTCGAGCGTGACCGTCCCGACGGCGCCCGTCGCGCCGACCACGCCCACCCTAGGCATGCGCTCGCTCCGCCTCGGTCGAGCCGAGCTCGAAGGCGTCGTGCAGGGCCTGCACCGTGCGCTCGACCGACTCGCGAGGCACGAAGAACGCGATCTTGATCGGCGAGGTCGACACGAACTGCGGCTCGACGCCGAGCTCCCGCAGCGTGGCGAACGCCTGCGCCGCGATGCCGGGGTGGCTTCGCATGCCCGCCCCGACCACGCTCACCTTGCCGAGCTCGGACCGCTCGACCCAGTCCGCGTCGAGGGTCGTAAGGGCGTCCTCCGCCCCGCGGCGATCCTCGAGCGGCGCCGAGAAGACGAGGTCCGAGCCGATCTGGATCACGGTGTCGACGTTCACGCCGGCCTCCGCAAGCGCGCCGAAGAGGTCGGCCGGCGTCACGTCGCGCACCTCGAACACGGCCTCCTCGACCGTGTGCGTCACACCGGAGATGATCGCCTTCTCGAGCATGCGCTCGTCCTCCTCCCGGACCCACGTTCCGGCCTCGTCGGTGAACGTCGAGCGGACGTGCAGCTTCACGTCGTGGTTGCGCGCGAACTCGACGGAGCGTAGCTGGAGCACCTTCGCGCCAGACGCGGCCATCTCGAGCATCTCCTCGTACGACACCGCGTGAAGCTTGCGCGCCTCCGGCACGAGCCGCGGGTCGGCGGTGAAGACGCCGTCCACGTCGGTGTAGATCTCGCAGGCGTCTGCGCCGAGGGCGGCCGCGAGCGCGGCCGCGGTCAGGTCGGTCCCGCCGCGGTCGAGTGTCGTGATGTCGAGGTCGGTCGAGACGCCCTGGAAGCCGGCCACCAGCACGATCCGGTCGCGGTCGAGCGCCTCGTGGATCCGGCGGGCGCGCACCTCGACGATCTTCGCCTTGCCGTGCGCGGTGTCGGTCACGATCCCGGCCTGTGAGCCGGTGAGCGAGATCGCGCCGTGCCCGAGGTCGGAGATCGCCATCGCGACGAGCGCGCACGAGATGCGCTCGCCGACCGAGATCAGCATGTCGAGCTCGCGCGGCTCGGGCTCCGGCGAGACCTCGTGCGCGAGCGCGACGAGCTCGTCCGTGTGCTGCCCCATGGCCGAGACGACGCCGATCACGCGCCCGCCGCGCCGCTTCGCCTCGACGAGCCGGCCGGCGACCCGGCGGATCTTCTCGGGGTCGGCCACGGAGGTGCCGCCGAACTTCATCACCACGAGTCCGAGCCCGGCCTCCGGCTCGGTCGGCGCGACGGCCGGGACAGGCTCGAACGCGGTCTCCGTCATCCGGGAGATTGTAGGGACGGCACCTCCGGGCGAGGCATGCCTCGCCCCTACTCGAACCAGACGAGCGTCGCGAGAATCGCGTACAGCGCGACGAGCGCCCAGCCCTCGAATGCGACCGCCTCCCCGTCGCCGGTCACCTGCCACACGGCGAGCGCCGTCGCGGCGAGCGCGCCGATGAACACCGGGTTCAGGACGAAGGTCAGCGGCTCCGCGAAGAAGAGCGACGCGAGCACGAGCACGGGGAAGAGGAACACGGCGATCTGGCTGACCGAGTTCTTGACGACCGAGATGGCCAGGTCGCTCTGCCGCTTCCAGGCGAGGACGATCCCGACGACGTTCTCGACCGCGTTTCCCGCGATCGCGACGATCACGAGGCCGGTGAACGAGCGGGAGATGCCGAGCTCGTCGACCGCCGGGCCGAGCGCCTGCACGAACCAGTCCGAGACGAAGGCGGCGGCGGTCCCGCTCGCCGCGAGGAGCGGCACGGAGACGCCGAGCGGGATGCGCAGCTTCCCGCGCGGGCTTCGCCCCGGCTCGGGCGTCGGCGCGCCGCGGAGGTACCCCCAGAGCCACACGAGGTAGACGGAGAGCAGGAGAACAGCGCCGATCGTGGAGATCGTCTCCACGTGGAGGCTCGCGCGGTCGCCGACCTGGTCCGAGAGCCCGAGGACGACGATGATGAACACGGCGAGCATGAGCAGCGTGACCGTGTCGTTCGGGAGGCGGGGCTGGAAACGCATGACCCCGTCCGCCGAGCGGTAGGCGCCCGTCACGATCACGAGCCCGAGCACGAGGAGCGCGTTTGCGAAGATCGAGCCGAGGATCGAGGCCCGCGCGACGACGACCTCGCCGGCCGAGAGCGCGAAGAGGACGATGAAGAGCTCCGGCAGGTTCCCGAGCGTCGACTGGAGGACGCCGGTGACCGCGGGCCCGAAGCGCTCGCCGACCGCCTCGGTCGAGAACGAGACGACCCAGGCGAGCGAGGCGAGTGCGACGGCGCCGAGCAGGAACGTGAGAACGTCCGAGGCGCCGCTGAAATGGGCGATCCCGGTCGCCGTGGTGAGTGCGAGTGCGGCGACGAGGGCTCCGACCTCGAGCCGCTGGAGTCCTAGCCGCACCGCCGGAGCCTACCCCGGTCCGATCCCTTAAACGCCGAACCGAAGAACCCGGAGGCCCTTCGGTTCAGCACCGCGATTTCTATGCGATCTCGGGGGGGTGCGCAAGACCGCCGCCGACGAAAAGCTCGCTCTTTGCGAGAACTACATCTCGCGGCGTCCGGCGAGCGCCCGCCCGAGGGTCACCTCGTCCGCGTACTCGAGGTCGCCCCCGACCGGGAGACCGCTCGCGAGCCGCGTCACGCGGGTGCGCCCGCGGAGTCTGTCGGCCAGGAACGACGCGGTCGCCTCTCCCGTCATGTTCGGGTTCGTGGCGAGCACGACCTCGTCGACGCCGTTCGCCTCCACGCGCGCGAGGAGCTCGTCGATGCGGAGGTCGGAAGGCTCGACGCCGTCGAGCGGCGAGAGCGCGCCGCCGAGGACGTGGTAGACGCCGCGGAACGCATGCGTGCGCTCGACCGAGACAAGGTCGGCCGGCTGCTCGACGACGCAGATCACGTGCCGGTCGCGGCGCGTGTCGACGCAGATGGTGCAGAGCTCCTCCTCGGTGAGGTTCCCGCACTCGGTGCACGGACGGATTCGCTCCTTCACCTCGACGATCGCCGCGGCGAGCGCGAGCGCCTCCTCCTTCGGCACGCGCAGCAGGTGGAAGGCGAGCCGCTGCGCGGTCCGCGTCCCGACGCCCGGGAGGCGCGAGAGCTGGGCGACGAGGTTGTCGACGACAGGGCCGAACACGACCCGCATTGTGCCGGGCGGGTCTGCGGCCGCGGGCGCTAGAGGCCGGGCAGGCCGAGGCCGCCGAGGCCTCCGAGCGCGCCGCCGAGGCGCGACTGCATCAGCTCCTGGGCCGAGCGGAGCGCTTCGTTCACCCCCGCGAGGACGAGATCCTCGAGCGCCTCGGGGTCGTCCGGGTCGATCGCCTCCGGCTTGATCTTCACGGCGACGATCTCCCCGGCGCCGTTGGCGGTCACGGTCACCATGCCGCCCCCCACGGACGCGTCGACCGTCTGGGTCGCGAGCTCCTCCTGGGCCTTCGCCATCTCGGCCTGCATCTGCTGCACCTGCTGCATCATCTTGTTCATGTCCGGGCCTTTGGCCATGGCTACCCCTCTTCGTTGACTTCGCGGGCGTCGAACGTGCTCTTGAAGAGCGAGACGAACTCCTCCTCGCTCGTCGGGCCCTCGTCGGCGGCCTCCTCGGCCGGGCCCTCGCCGACCACGAACGCCGGCTCGAGCGGCCGGCCGGTCACCTCGCGGAGCACGTCGCGCAGGATGGCGGCGTTCTTCGGCTCTTCGGCCAGGCCGCGGTGGAACGAGGCGGCGGGCGTGAACTCGAGCGTCAGGCGCTCGCCGTCGAGGCCGATGGGCCTGGCCTCGTTCAGCACGGAGGACAGAGGGATCGAGCGCTCGCCGACCGCGGAGAGGACGACGCTCGTCCAGAGCTGCTGCAGCTGGTCGAGGCCGAGCTCGCCCTCCGGGGTCTCACGCTGCTCGGGCACGGGCGCCGGCTCGGCCGGTGCGGGCGGTGCGGCCGCCTCCGCCCTGGGCGGCTGCGCAGGAGCGGGCGCCGGCGCCGGGGCGCCGTCGCGCGTTCGGGCCTCGACCTGGTCGAGGCGGTAGGCGAGCGACTCGCGTGAGAGGTCGGCGCCGGGCCTCGTCACCTTCACGAGCGCGAGCTCGAGCGGGAGCCGTGGGTCTCCGCCCTGGCGGGCGTCCTCGACCGCGACCGCGAGGAGGTCGATCAGGCGCAGGACGGCCGGCTCGCCGAGCTGGTTCGCCTGCGAGCGCAGCCGCTCGCGTGTCTCGTCGGTGACGGGCAGCGAGTCGGGCACCTCGCCCATGTGCTGGACGAGCAGCAGGTGCCGCAGGTGCTCGAGCAGGTCGTGCACGAGGCGGTTCAGATCCTGTCCCTGGTCGGCGAGCTCCTCGACGAAGAGCAGGAGCCCCGCGGTGTCGCCGTCGACGATCAGGTCCCCGATCCGGAAGAGCGCCTCCTCCTCGACCGCGCCGAGGAGCTGGAGCACGGCCTGGACGGTGACCGCGCCCGAGGTCGCGGCGGCGAGCTGGTCGAGCGTCGAGACGGCGTCGCGGAAGCTGCCCCGCGCGCTCCGCGCGACGAGCGCGAGCGCGGCGTCGGGCGCCTCGATTCCCTCGCCGTCGGCGATCCGGCGGAGGAGCTTCGTCAGCTCGGGCAGGCGCGGTCGCGAGAACGTGAACGTCTGGCAGCGCGACCGGACGGTCGGGAGCATCTTCGAGAGGTCGGTCGTGCAGAAGACGAAGACGAGGTGCGGCGGCGGCTCCTCGATCAGCTTGAGCAGCGCGTTGAAGGCCGCATCGGTGAGCTGGTGCGCCTCGTCGAGGATGTAGACCTTGGAGCGGCCCTCGACCGGCTGGAGGACGACGCGCTCGCGGATCTCGCGGATGTCGTCGATCCCGCGCTGGCTCGCGGCGTCCATCTCGACCACGTCGAGCGACGTCCCGGCCGCGATCGCCATGCACGCGTTGCACGTGCCGTCGGGCGTAACGGTCGGCCCGTATGCGCAATTGAGCGCCTTCGCGAGGATGCGCGCCATCGACGTCTTGCCGGTGCCGCGCGGCCCGGCGAAGAGGTAGGCCTGGCGCACCTGGTCGCGCTCGATCGCGTTGCGAAGCGTCCGGACCACGGGCTCCTGCCCGACCACCTCGTCGAACGTCTGCGGCCGGTACTTCCGGTAGAGCGCCCCGCTCACCCCGCCATTGTACGGGGCGGTCCCGGCCTCTCGGCAGGCCGGTGGTACCCTGCGGAGGTCGGCCGCGCTAGGCGGGGAGCTAGCGGTTCCCTGAACCCGCAATCCGCTCCAGCGGGGCTGAATCCCCTCTCGAGGGGGTGGCTGCACGGTAGGGCTGGCGCACGTGAGCGTCGACGGCCAGGTCCCGCGCACTGAGAGCCTGCGAACCGCGTCAGGTCCGGGAGGAAGCAGCGCTAAGCGGAGCTTCTCAGGTGCCGCGGGCAAGCCTGGCCCGAGCAAGCGTCGCAGGCACCGCCGCCCAAGCGCCCTCGACAGCGGGTGCGCGGCCGACATAACCCGACTTGCGTGCGCCGTTCGGCTCCGCGGACGGCATGAAGACGCTCGTGGGGTCACGGCTTTGTGAGCAGCGCCCGCCCAGGTCGGGCGCTGCCGCGGCGCTAGAATTCGGACTCTTCCGGGCGCATAGCTCAGCGGGAGAGCGCCCGCTTCACACGCGGGAGGTCGCTGGTTCGATCCCAGCTGCGCCCATCACCGAAAGCCGCTGCAAAATGCGCGTCGTTCTTGCGCTACCCGACCGGAGACGCGTCGAACCTCCGCAAAGCTCGGGTTGGAGAGGGCGAAGGACGGGAGCGTTCGCGGGCCTGGGAGAAGGGCCGTGCTACATTCGTTGAGCAGCCGCTCCGGGCGCGCTTCCTGAGTGCCCCACTCGTAGCCTCGCCGGTATTGGCGGAGTGCTTCCGAGGTTCACCCCGCGCGGATAACCGGAAGGTTGAGGGGGTGAGCCGAATGGCCATCGAAGAGCTCCAGCGCAAGGCTGCTCATAACCAGGCCTTGTTTCGGGACGTGAACGAGCGGATCCGGCAGATCAGCGATGGGGGTGTGCCGGAGGGCGAGCCGATGGGCTTCATCTGCGAGTGTGCCGATCAGGAATGCACTCAGGTCATCGACCTGACGCTCGAGGAGTACGAGGCGGCTCGGCGCGTCCCGACGCGCTTCCCGATCGCGGTCGGGCACGAAGTGCCGGATGTCGAACGCGTCGTCGAGCGTAACGAGCGGTATGCGATCGTGGAGAAGTTCGGCGAGGCCGGCAGGATGGCTGCCGAGCTGGACCGCGAGTCCGCCTAGGACGAAGCGCCGGCTCTGCTTCAACCCCCGGGGCTTGCGTCGCGATACCGCCTCGCATGCTCCTCCAGCTGGCCCTGCAGCCGGTTGCGGATCGCGAGCAGCTGATCGGCCCACCCGTCGGGGCGGCTGGCCAACCATTCTTCGTCCGCCAGCAGGTCCTCGCAGGCCGAGAGGATCCCGATCAGCGTGTCGGCGGCCGGAAGGCCACCGTCGTCTTGGCCCGCCGCTCCCACCCCTTTTGAGCTTCCCGCCGCACGTTGTCTCGAGCGGGCGTTACCCGCCGGCTGGGGTGGGACACCTGCGCAGAGCAGGGAAGACGTTTGGTCGCCCTGCCGCAAGGAAAGACGTCGGTGCAATGCGCCGCTACGGGATGGAGACGCGCGCTCACGCGAAGACGAACCCGTCGGTTCGCCAGGAGGTAAACGACCGTGTCTACGAGATCTCAGTCGTGCGACCGACCGTATGGGCCGACTTCATGTGCGAGTGCCCGGACGACGGCTGTAACGCGTACGTATCGCTCACGTTGCGCGAGTTCGAGGAACTGAGGGCGGCCGGGCAGCCGGTGCTCGCTCATCGACCTAGCCGCGCCTAACGCAGCGGCTCGAGCGGACGAAAACATCATGTGCGGCGAGGCTCCAGTCCGACAAACCCGCACCGGCCCGCCACCACGTCGGGCCCGCTCATGCCCGGGGTACGCGATCGCCGCCGCCCTCCTCGCCGATCAGGCGGCTCGGTGGCCGTGCACCGCAAAATCGGCGCGTGCATGGATCCTCGACCCCTGGAAAGAGCCTCGCCGCGGCTCTCGAACTGGACACTGGCATGTTGATGCCTGACCGGATTTTTCGTCCATGACGACGGCCACGACGGTGGTGGTCATTACACGAAACCGCGCGGCCTCTCTAACGCGAACGCTGCAGCGACTGCGAGCGCTGCCGGAACGACCGTGCGTCATGGTGATCGACAACGCTTCGCACGACGGTACGCCTGCGCTCGTGCAGCGCCTTTTTCCCGAGTTCGGCTTGATCGTGCTCGAGAGCAACGCTGGTCCCGCGGCGCGCACTATCGGCGTTGCAGCGGCGAAGACGCGATATGTCGCCTTTGCCGATGATGACTCGTGGTGGCGGCCAGGCGCTCTTCGGCGCGCGGAACATCTCCTCGACCTACACATGAACGTTGCGGTGATTGCCGGCCGGACACTCGTTGGGCGCGAGCACTCGGAGGATCCAATCAACGAGGCGATGCGCAGGAGCCCGCTGGGTCAACAGCCCGGCTTGCCCGGGCCGTCC
>Ga0210113_1000304_pt1 | contig 12000 bp, 5 predicted proteins | sample MayberryNW_Catta_5_FD_185523 | JGI IMG/M metagenome (GOLD analysis project Ga0210113, IMG submission 185523) | Wetland microbial communities from San Francisco Bay, California, USA, that impact long-term carbon sequestration -... | ecosystem: Environmental > Aquatic > Marine > Wetlands ...
CCGCCATACCCGAGTTTGAGCGGATGTAAGCAATCCCAATCCGCACAATACTGCTACAGTCATTCCAACTCCCAAACTCACATGGGTTCGGCGAAGTCGACCCTCTAAGCACGCCTTCCAGCAGGGCAATACAGCAGCACCGGCAAAAATCGCCCATGGAATGCAGGATAGATAGGTACGACGATCCGACAAGATTTCCGCACCAAAAGAATAATGCGGAGCGAGCCAAAGAAGCACCAGGTAGCAAACGTAACTCGCCAACAAAAAAGGCCACCGTTTGGCGACAAAGATGATCCAGCCGGAAAGCGCCAGGAACGCTAACGCGCTCAGGAGCAAAAATCCGCCCTGCAGTTCGTAAACCGGAGACAGCGCAAACGGAATAACTGTTTTCCACAACTGAAACACAGGCGCCGCCATGAATTCCGCTATTGCTTTCACGCCAGACGTGCGAGGAATTTCACGGCCGGATGAGCTCGCGAGACTAGCCATGAAAACAAGCGAAATCGCGACAAGGCTCATGAGGATGTACGGAAATTTCTCTTTGCACAGACGGAATACCTCGGAACGAAGTTCGGGGCCTTTTGCAAGCCTGAGCCGTCCCAGAGGATAATGATCCATCACCAATAGAACTGCAGGAAAAACGATACCGCCCGTTCCCGACAGGAGAGATAGTCCATAGGCGGACACGGATAAGCTCATCCACCAGGGCTTGCGCCGATCCGAACGACTCACCGGGATACCGTGTAGATAGAATAAAGTACTGCAAAGAAGGAACAGCGAGGCGAGGATTTCGCTGCGAGCGAACGTCCACGCCACGGGCTCCACTCGCAACGGATGAATAGCAAAGAGAAGAGCGGCCAATCCAGCGGCGGCAAGTCTCGGGGCGCTGTAACCCGATTTATCATTGCCGAATGTTCCGAACAAACAGAGCTTCAACGCAAGAAAATAAACAGCTGCCGCATTAGCGATATGGAGCAGTAAATTCGTCCAGTGATAGCCGAACGGATCGGCCCACCAAAGGAGATCGTCTAACCCAAACGTCAACCATGTTATAGGTCCCGAACGGATGGCGGTAAAGATCCCCGTCAGATTCGACCCGTCGAGATCACGTTGGTGCAACGTGTTCATGAGACTCTTATCGTCCCAGCCGACCAACCCATTCTGTAGGACCGGGAGAAACACCCAGCCCGTCACGACCATGATCACAAAGAGCGGAATTGCTCGGGGACACAAGGCGATGAAGTCTATGATGATTCTGATATTGTCGGCGGAACTGGCGGATGGGCTTGGATTCAGCAGTTTCGGCACGGCGCTCTTTCAGGTATCCCGTATAACAAGAGGTTGGAACCGGTTCAAGCTTCAATTTTCCTGCGGTCTCTGTCAGAATGAGGCCGTCACAAAACACCACCGGAGTGAAATGAACACAGCGGTCGTATAACGGATGCTTTTTACCTCGCAATAATGACCTTAAAATCAAAATCACCAGCCGGAGGCAAAAATCCACGGGCTCGCGATGCAAGCGATGCCGAAATCAAAGTTGCGCGGTTGCGAGTCAAGTTTCACGAACTCTCCCGCTTCGCATTGACGCCTGCGGTCGTGTGCTTGATCCTGGCCGCCGTGGAACTGTCGATTCACATGCTCATTCCTGGCAGCTCGATTCGCGATCTCAACTTGCCGTTGGGCGCCCGTATTTTTTTGATCAGTTATTCCCTCGCGGTCTCGTTCCTCTTTCTAGCTATCGTTATGGGTTCATTGTTTCTCCTCAGATCGCTTTGCCACCGTTTTATCTCTGCCGGTAGAGCCCTTCGCCGGGTCACGACCGGCTTTGTCGCTTGTCTTGCTTGGCTTGTGCTCCTGGTTTACGGCGCGAGTTGGGGACTGTTTTGGCAAACCGGCCGTTTTATCGATAGCCGAACCTTTTTCTTCGTCGCACCTCATCCGCTCCAGGTTTTTCATTGGGTAGACCTCGACGTTGCGCTTCTGATTGTCACATTAACTTTGGCAGGAACTTGGATCCTCCTGTTTCGGTTGCCCGCCTGGGCGAAACGGCAGCCGGCGGCTTTTCAGCGCAAACTGCTCCTCGCGTGGGCATGGCTGATCGGACTCAGCCTCCTGGGAGCCTTTTTGGGAGAGCTCTATAGCGGCACAGACGCCCGGCAGTTCATGCGCACGGCCATGCTCTACGCAAGGAGCCGCGACGACGCCTCCGGACCGTTCTCGCGTGTCTTTGCAGACATCCAGAGATACGTCAGCAACCAGCCGGAGGAGCGGCTTCGAGCTGATGATATCCGGATTGTTCAGCGTCCGATTATTTCTATGGCGAAGTATCTGGAGACCGCCGGACGTCGCCAAACTCATCGTCCAAATGTCATCATCGTGATCATCGAATCACTGCGAGCAGATCAACTTCGGGCGTACGGCAGCAGACGCGATATCATGCCGGCCGTTGATGCTCTCGCACGTGAATCCCGGGTTTTTTTGAACGCCTACACGCATTCGAGCCACACCGACTATGCGACGATCACGCCGCTTTCCTCGCACTATCCGTTACGCTCGAAAACCGCGTACACATATCCGGAAAAGCCTTCTTACCCGAGAGTGTTGATTTACGACGTACTGAAAGCCCTCGAGTACCGCACCGCCATCTTTTCGTCGTCAAACGAATACTGGGGAGGCATGATTAATTTTCTGCGAACCGGTAACATTGACCGTTTCTTTCACGCGGCAAATTTCAAGGGGCCTTCTTACGTCATGGACGGAGATGCCGGTTTCGCGCAGTGGACAAGAGAAACCAAACATGCCGGAAGCGTCGACGACCGCCACACTGTTTCTGAAGCCCTCCAATGGATCGGAAGCGTCAAGCGGGAGCCCTTTTTTTTATCGTTAAACCTTCAAAGCAGCCACCTTCCTTACGCGGTACCGCCTGATTTCCCGCGACGGTTCGCCCCGGAAAAACTTGATTTCACAATAAGATTTGCGCATTTTCCCCGAGACAAGGTTCAGACGGTCAAAGACGTCTACGCCGACAGTCTAGCCTACGTGGATTCACAGATTGCCCGCCTGATAGAATACCTTAAACAGGAACGTCTGTGGAATAATACTTTGATAGTCATCACGAGCGATCACGGGCAGGCCTTTTACGAACATGATTTCGCGTCTCACGCCAGCGCAATATTCAACGAAGTCATGAAAGTGCCGCTGCTGATTCGAGCGCCAGGTCTTTCACCGGGGGTTGAGCATCGCTTGGCCCAGCACGTGGATATCGCACCTTCAATTCTAGGGTTCATGGGACTACGCGTCCATCCGAGCTTCCAAGGAGTCGATCTGATAAATTCGGCACCTGAGCCCAAACGCTCCGCCTATATGGTGGCGCAAACACCCTTGGCCTATCAATATGGGATCATCCGGTCAGGGTTCAAATTGATCTACGACGAACACGAACAAAGGTATTCGCTTTACAATTTGACCGCCGATCCCGGAGAGCAAACGAATATCGCAGGGTCAAAGCCTGAGGTCATCCAAGAGCTGGCCAAGCGGCTGCAGACTTGGCGCACGCTGCAGATCGAATATTATAACGATCGCCAACTACATCTCAAAGAGTACCCGCCCATTCTCGCTGACTAAGAAATTCGATTTTCTATCTCGCGTCGCAATCGAAGCGGCCAAGATAGATACCCGCAAACTTCGCCTCATCGCTCTTGCGGCAGCCATGACCTGGAAGAGCTCGCTCGAAGATTTCCACATCGTTCCGTCGCACGTGAAGCCAGTGCAGCTCACGGTCGGTACTTAGCAGCCATAGGGAACGCCCGGCCGCCACTTTGCTCAAGGACAAAATCTCGCGCGAAACCTCGTCTGCCGACTCTCGCCTAGGATTGCGATAGTCGTGGCGCGGACAACAAGGGGCGCCGATCCGTCCATGGACAACGCGGCTGATTGCGGGCAGCAGCATTGGGCCGTAGAGTTTAAACGGCTCCCTTACTGTGGCATGAACATAGAGAACATCACTTGATCGAACTCGCTGTGACATAAAATGGAGCGTCTGTTCGATTTCTTCATGATCCTCTGCAAAAATGGGCCCCGCCCCGACGGTACCAAAGAACACGAACACGGGGGTAGCGAGCCCCACTGCGGCTAAAGATCCCAAGATGGCTTCGAGCAAAGTTGGATTGAAGGGTTTCATCCATGAGGCAAGGAAACGTGCCGCTGTGTCGGTAAAAAGCTGTAACCCAAGACAAAAAATTAAAACTGTAATTGGAAATGCAAAGAGCAATAGCCGGTGGTGAAAGCCTGGAAGCGGAAAAAGTCCAACGACGTTGAGGGCCAGGACGCCAGCGGTCGGCGCGGTCAGTAACAGCGGCGTCGCGAGGCGTTCGAGCCGCGATATCCTGAGTTGAGAGACCCATAAATGAATTAAGCCTCCCAGTAAGGCTAAGATTGCTCCAATCCGAAAAACGCCGGCTCGGGCAAAGAAAAAACTGTCTGCCAGAGACAAAAACTGCGCTCCATAAAACCCCATAAACTCCAGGAAACTGCGTCCTTCATAGAATCCTTCACCAAAAAACTCCGCCAGCGCAGCGTTTTTGTTAGGCATGACAAACAACAGATAATTAATCAGCAGGACAAAAATACCTAGCGTCATAACCATAACCGACTGCGGCAATGTGCGGAGAGTTGCCTCCATGCTCGCAGTTCGCTCTTGCAAACCGTCTTTAAGGAACGTGATGTAAACAACGAATGGCCAGAACAGCATCGCCGGATACGAAAGAAAACTGCAGGCGACGACACCCGCCAATAATGAATAGAACCAGAGTTCAGTGCGTTTCTCCAGATAGCGGTATCCGAGGACCAGTAGAGCGACCGTGGAAAACACGTCGGCGCTATATTGCTTCAGTGACTGGCTATAGAGAATCAATTGCGGATCAAAAATAAACAGCACGATTGCCGCAATTGCGAAACTGGGCTTCAGTAAGCGCAAGGCAAGGAAGGAAAAAAGCGGGATGGAGGCGATGCCGAAAAATGCCGGCAAGAGCCGAAACGCGATGTTCGACGTGCCAAAGAACGCAGTGATGACACGGTTGAGTGCGACAAAGAGGGGCGGGGTCGTTTGCAGCCATGCATCATAATAGATTGCGTCGCGCAAACTCGCCGCACGGATCGAATTGGCGACCCATGCTTCATCCAGCCACAGGCTTCTTTCGAGGAACTGAACACGAATCATCACCCCGGCCACTGCCAGACCAACCAAGACCAAAATCAAGAAGTAACGTCCAGACGATGACTTTGGGTCGGCGTTTTTAATCGGCGAACCACTGCTTTTTATGGCCTTCGCTTGTTTACGCTTGCGTGTTGCCGCCGCTCGATTTGCCATTGTTTTCCTTCGAGTGAAAACCTTTTATGCCTCGAAACGCCTCTGGAGCGTGAAGTAATCTTGATAACGGGTTCAGGTTTCAGCTACTGTGCTCGACTGATGAAAAGAGCGGCACCAAAGAGCAGAGCCCGGAGGCCGGGCGGTAGCAGACCGATGACGGCTTCCGTATCTTCGCATAAATTAAATAAACAAAAAGCGCTTACGTGGACGTCCATTATTTTTGTTTTGCATGCTGTCGGTCTGGCACTGATCTTCGCTGCGCCTCAAGAGGCTTTCAATCGTCAGCCGATCGTCGAACAAGATTGGGGGCTTCATTTCCATCATCTGATGTCCATGGTCGCCTTCTGGCAAGAGGATCGAAGTTTGTGGGGCTATAACCCGCTGTTCATGGGAGGATACCCGTCCAATACAATTCAGGATTTAAGCATCAAGCTGTTCGAGATTGGCGCCCTGGCGCTGACAAAACTCGCACTGACACCATTGCAGTGGTTCAAAATCCTCGCTTTCCTCACAATGATGTGTCTGCCTTGGCTCCTGTACTTTGCGACACATAACTTCCTCTTTGATTATGAAAACAAGAACCTCGCAGCAACTTTCACTGCGGTTTTAGGCACAGCATATTGGTGGAACTCGCTTCCCCGTGAAATGTTCTTCTATGGCATGATCGGCTATGTAGCGGCAGCGTATCTTAGCCTGCTGGGAGTTTCGCTTTTCTATCGCATCGCCAATGAATCAGCAACCTGGACGCCATTGCATTTTGCTTGGACGTTTTTTGCAATCGTAATTCTTCCCCTTCATCTTCAAGGATTAATTATTTTCGTCCCTCCCATGCTGGCTCTGCTCGCCGCTCGCCCACGGCTGCTAAGCCGGAGCCCCATTCTTTGGATGGTCACGGCTGCGGCGATTGCATTTCTTGCCAATCTTTCTTGGTTGCATTCTGTCGTAACTCACTGGTCGGATGACGTGTCCGACGCAATTGTTGATCAGCTGCCTCTGTTCACCAGCACCAATCCTTTCACCGTCGTGCTTGATTATATTGGATTTGAGGGCCATTGGACGTTCCGATCACCATTTTGGGAAAAAGGCTTTCGCCTCATCTTGCTGGTTCTTGGTGCGCTAGGAATGTGGAGATTATTGAACGCTGAGGATCGAGCTCTCGGAATTCTGCTGGCCGCGGGTTTGATTACTTTGTTCCTTATTACGTTTTTTGGGTCCATGATCCCCTTTTCCAGGGGCTGGCAGCCGCTGCGCTTTAAGGTTCCGTACGATTTGTTTCTCGCCGTGGCGGCGGCTTTTTTGCTAGCCGAATGGCGTGTAAGGCAGTTTTCAGCATCACGGCCCTACACCATTCCACTGCTTCTGGGCATTGCCGCGATTTCATTCGTCATCAATGTCTCAATTACCGAGTCGCGAGGTCGGATGAAATTGCGCACTCAGATTCCTGCAGAAATTAATGCCATCGTCGATTGGATTGGGCGCGAAACGCCGAGCGATGCCCGCGTGCTGTTCGAAGAATCCGGTGACGAAACGGGATTTATTTACGACGGCATCTATCTTTCGGCGCTCGTGCCGCATCTGACCGGCCGCCAGCTGATCGGCGGACCGATCAATCTTTACAACGATCGGCATCATTTTGCCGAATTTCACTCGGGACAAATGTTCAAGAAGGACGTCCGGACACTCACCGACGATGAGTTGCTAGCTTATCTGCGGCTCTACAACATCGGCGCGGTCGTTGCGTTTCATCCGGCATCGCTGCAACGATTGCAAGCGATTCCGGGCCTAGTGACGCTTGAGCAACGCATCGGCCCCGTCCACCTGATGAAAGTCAATCAGCCGCTGACGTGGTTTGTCGCTGGCGAAGGCAAGGTCAAGGCCGGGTTGAATCGGTTGGAACTCTCGGAGATTACAGGCGATGAAGTCATCCTCAAATATCACTGGGTGGAAGGCTTGACCGCCTCGCCGTCCACCAGGATCGAACCGGTGAAAATGCTGGACGATCCGATTCCTTTCATTAAGCTCATCGCGCCGCCGTCGACTGTTAGCCTGCGCATCGGATCCCGCGAATAACGGCGGCTGCCAGCTCTCGTCCATCGACGTCAAGGCGCGCCGCGCGCTGATTGGTTTTTCTTCAAAAGTCGGATCGCTTCCTGGTAGTGTAGCTTGGCTTCGGCGCTCTTTCCTTGCAGCGCTAGAAGCTGTGCCAGGCTCTCGTGGGCCGGTACGAAGTCGGGTTGAATTCGCAGCGCGTGCTTGAAGAACTCGGCGGCCTCGCCGTAGCGATTTTGGGCGGCGTAGACACTAGCCAAATAATAACTCGCCTCCGCGGAATCGGGCATGAGCCGCACAGCCTCTTGAAGCGGCCGGATCGCTTCCTTCATCCGACCTTGTTTCGCCAGCGCCATACCGAGATTAAGTTGGACCAAGCCCAGCTTCGGATTGAGGGTTACGGCGCGCTGGAAATAGCGAAGGCCGCTCTCAAGATCGCCGAGCTGAGCGAGCAATTGGCCGTAATTGCTGTGCACTTCGGCGTAGTTCGGATAAAGCCGCAGAGCCTCGTCGAAGTGACGTTGCGCCAGATCGAGCCTCGACTGCGTGGCGTAGAGATTACCGAGATTGTAATGAGCGATACCATATTCGGGATCCAGCGCTATTGCCTTTCGAGCCAAATCGATCGCCTCATCGACTCGACCCTGCTTGTAGTAAGCGTTCGACAGATTGTTGTAGCCTTCGGCGCCGGGCCCCGGCTTGCCACGCAATGGCCAATTCACAACTATGGCGGCAAAAAAAATGACCGTTACGCCTGCGCCGATAGCGGACCACGCCCGCTCCTTATAAAGTCTAACAAGTTCGATGACGCCAGCTCCGGCAAATATTATCAACAGCGGCACCAGTGGAAAACGATAGCGGCCAAAAACATAAAAGATCGCAACACTCAGCGCCAGCGCGACGACCATAACATGCAGCAGCCAAAGGCGCCGCCACTGGCTGCGGGTCAACCACACACCCAGCAGAGCAAGCGGTGCTAGAATACCGAAATGATTGAACCAGCCGAAAAAAGCGAGCAGCGGCGAATACCTCTGGTAGATATAAAAATCGTCCGAGTCTTCGATCTCGCGCGCATTCCACACCAACAGCCATTTCGTTCCTAATAGCTGCAACCACGCGGCGGGGCGCGATTTGATGTAGTCGAGCGCTCGATGGAACCAGTAGCTCGACACTTGGCCCGAAGTAAGCTCTTGGCCGACCGCTTTTTCAGCTAGGCGCTTGGCATCCGACCCTTCAAGCTGCGGTTCACCAATAATCTTTCGGACCGAACCATACGTACCGTCGGCAGCGGCGTTGTTGCCGATAAAAAAATTCGGTCCGAACTGGGATGTGGTGAGGGTGAGCTCGCCGCCGACGATCAGATTGCGCAGACCCACCGGAACAAGCACCAGCAACAAACCGGCGAAAAACAATCCGATCCAACCCGCCCGGATTGACCGAGAATACCCGGAAAAATACAGCGCGATCCAGAGCGCGACCACGGGCGCAAGGATGAGCGCATTCTCGCGCGAAAGGCCGAATAGCCCGAGGATCACGCCGGCACCCAACCACCGTCGCCAACCTTGAGCTTCATCGACTCGAAATAAAATAAACAGCAGCAGCGTCAGAAGAAAAAGATCGAGAATACTCTTCTCGATCAAACCGTCGAAAAAGATCGCCGGCGCATAACAAGCAAGCATCAAGCCCGCCGCGATGCCGGCGCGGCGCGAGAATAGCCTCTCGCCGACTAGAAAAATCAGCGCGCATGCAACAGACCCGAGCGCAATTTGCACGATGCGAACCAGCCAAAGACTGTGGCCGAATAGAAATTGAAGGATGCCGAGAAAGTACGGATACAAAGGCGCTTGATAGAAAACTCTGTCTCCCAGCCAATCGCCCGCCGCAATCCGTTGCCCCCAGTCATCATACGTCCAACCGTCGCCGGCGAGATGATCAAAGAGCGGAATCGATTCAATTTGCGTCAGGTAAATCACACGAAGAACAAACGCTCCGCTAAAAATGGCGAAGAACCAAACCGTATTCGTATTGGCCAGTGGGTTGGACGTCTTTTCCCCTTCCGCGGCAACGCGGCGGCGTTCCGCTCGCGGGCGCTTCTCTTTACGGACTGCCGTATTCATGTAAATTGAAACCTGACTTGAGGCGTCCTCGCGTGTATCCAGTGAATGTTCGGTCTCCTAGACAGTAGCTCTTTGAGACTCTTGACGACAGCGCGTGATCAGGAGTGCTTGCTTGACTTCTGACTTTCGCTCGGATTATTGCTTTTCATTTAGATTTTGCAGGAAAGCACATGCCCTATAACAGCCTGTTCGATTTCGTTCAAGTTTTAGAGCGCACCGGCGAGCTCAGACGCATCGCGCATCCCGTCAAGGCGGAACTTGAGATCGCCGAGATTGCCGATCGGGTAATGAAAAACGGCGGTCCCGCATTGCTCTTTGAGAACGTCATCGGCAAGCAGATTCCGGTGCTGATCAATGCCTTCGGTTCGTCCAAGCGCATGGCATTGGCTCTCGGCGTGAGCGATATCGAAGCCATCGCCGGGGAGATCGCCAAGCTGATACAAACCAAACCGCCGAAATCGTTTAAAGATAAGTTTCAACTGCTTGGACAACTGATCAAGCTCGCCGGCATTCCGCCGAAAGTGGTCAATGACGGGGCGTGCCGGGAAATTATCCATCGTGAGCCGGACTTAAATATTCTGCCGGTGCTCACTTGCTGGCCGGGTGATGCCGGTCCCTTTATTACGCTGCCGATGGTGTTTTCCAAAGATCCGGTGAAAGCCACGCGAAACGTTGGTCTTTATCGCATGCAAATTTTCGATCAGCGGACGACCGGCATGCACTGGCACCTCCATAAGGTCGGCGCGCGTCACTATCAGCACCAAAAAGAGCGATCCGGCCGGCTCGAGCTGGCAGTTTGTCTGGGCGGGGATCCCGCCATGATTTACGCCGCGACCGCACCGTTGCCGGATCAAATCGATGAGATCCTTTTCACCGGCTTTTTGCGAAAAAAAGGCGTCACGCTGGTCAAAGGCATTACCGTCGACGTCGAGGTCCCGGCAGATTCGGATATCGTGATCGAAGGCTACGTCGATCCGGCCGAGCCCCTCCGTCGCGAGGGCCCGTTCGGCGATCACACGGGATTCTACTCGGTCGCGGACGAATATCCGGTTTTTCACGTGACCTGCCTAACGCACAAAAAGCAGCCGATCTATCCAACGACCATCGTCGGTCGGCCGCCGATGGAAGATGCTTATTTGGGCAAGGCGACCGAACGCCTGTTCCTGCCGCTGCTGCGGGTCACGTTACCTGAGATCGTCGATATGAACCTACCGGTCCACGGCGTGTTTCACAATCTCGCGATTATCGCAATCAAGAAGGAATACCCGGCCCACGCGCGCAAGGTCATGCATGCGCTGTGGGGTTTGGGCCAGATGATGTTTACCAAAACCTTGGTCATCGTCGACCACGACGTCAATATCCACGATCTCTCCGAGGTGACCTGGATCGTCGGTAACCATATCGATCCGAAACGCGATACCGTGATTGTCGAAGGCCCCGTCGATGTTCTCGATCACGCGGCGCCGGTATTGGGATTCGGTTCCAAACTCGGCGTCGACGCCACCCGCAAATGGCGCAGCGAAGGTTTCGAACGCGAGTGGCCGGATCCCATTGTGATGGATGACAAGACCAAAAAACATATCGATTCGATATGGGGCAAGCTCGGTCTATGAACCCTCCGGCGTTGACACAAACCAAAATCCAAAAGCTAAAATCCAAAATCATCGATTACGGACGCTTGGTGCGCTTCTCCCACACGGTGTTCGCCCTGCCTTTCGCCATGTCGTCGGTCGCCTTGGCATGGCCCAAACATCCGGTCACCTTGCAAGCGCTATTCTGGATCTTGCTCGCCATGGTCGGCGCCCGGACCGCGGCGATGGGCTTCAATCGTTTGGCGGATCAAAAATTTGACTCTCTCAACCCGCGCACCCGGGGCTGGGAATTGCCACGTGGAACGGTAAAAGCCAGCGAGGCCGCGGCCCTAACCGGCGCCTCGGCGCTGCTGTTGGTCTTTGCGGCGTATCAGCTCAATTGGATCTGTTTCGTTCTGTCGCCCATCGCCTTGGCGATCGTGTTCTTCTATTCGTTCACCAAACGATTCACCTGGGCTTCACACCTCTTTCTCGGGCTCGCGCTAGCGATCGCGCCGATCGGCGCCTGGTTGGCCGTCGTCACGCCGCCGATCAGCATAGCCGAGTTAACAACCCCGATTTACCTCGCTCTTGCGGTCGTCTTTTGGCTGGCCGGCTTCGACATCATTTATTCCTTACAAGATCGTGAATTCGACCGCTCCCATGGTCTCTACTCGATCCCAGTAAGATTCGGCATCGCCGCAGCCTTGCATCTGTCGAGTTTTTTTCACGGCTGCACGATCTTTTTTCTCTCGTTGGTTGGCTTCAGGGCTGGAATGGGACCGGTCTATTGGATCGGCTTGGCTCTGGTCGCCGGCGTTCTCATTTGGGAGCATCGGATCGTCACCCCGAAGGATCTGTCGCGCATCAATCGCGCGTTTTTTGATCTCAACGC
>Ga0210113_1000310_pt1 | contig 11856 bp, 10 predicted proteins | sample MayberryNW_Catta_5_FD_185523 | JGI IMG/M metagenome (GOLD analysis project Ga0210113, IMG submission 185523) | Wetland microbial communities from San Francisco Bay, California, USA, that impact long-term carbon sequestration -... | ecosystem: Environmental > Aquatic > Marine > Wetlands ...
GCGGGCTCGCTCGCGACGACCTTCACGAGCTCGCAGGGGCTCCTCCTGATGCTCCCGAACATGTTCAAGATCGCGGGCGAGCTCACGCCCGCCGTCATCCATGTCGCCGCGCGCACCGTCGCCACGCACGCCCTCTCGATCTTCGGCGACCACTCCGACGTGATGGCCGCCCGCACGACGGGGTTCGCCCTGCTCTGCTCGTCGTCGGTGCAGGAGGCGCACGACCTCGCCCTCGTCGCCCACGCCGCGACGTTGCGCACGCGCATCCCGTTCCTCCACTTCTTCGACGGCTTCCGGACCTCGCACGAGCTGAGCACGGTCGAGCGCCTGTCCGAGGACGACGTCAGGGCGCTCCTCGACGAGGAGCTCGTGCGCGCGCACCGGGCGCGCGCGCTGTCGCCCGACGATCCCGTGCTCCGCGGCAGCGCGCAGAACCCCGACGTCTTCTTCCAGGCGCGGGAGGCGGTCAATCCCTTCTACGCCGCCGTCCCGGGGATCGTCCAGCAGGAGATGGCTCGGCTCGCCGAGCGGACCGGTCGCTCGTACCGCCTCTTCGACTACGTCGGGCACCCGGAGGCGGAGCGCGTGCTCGTGCTGATGGGCTCCGGCGCGGGCGCGGCCGAGGAGGCGGTCGAGCGGCTCTGCGGCGAGGGCGAGCGCGTCGGGCTGGTCAAGGTCCGGCTCTACCGGCCCTTCGACGCCGCGGCCTTCGTCGCCTCGCTCCCGGCCTCGGTCTCGGGCATCGCCGTCCTCGACCGCACGAAGGAGCCGGCCGCCCTCGCCGAGCCGCTCTTCCAGGACGTCGTGACGGCCCTCGCCGAGCGCGCGGCAGAGGCTCCACGGGTGATCGGCGGCCGCTACGGCCTCTCTTCGAAGGAGCTCACGCCGGCGATGGCAGCCGCCGCGCTGGCCGAGCTCGCCGTCGACGAGCCGAGGCGGCGCTTCACGGTCGGGATCACCGACGACGTCGGCGGGCTCTCGCTCGAGATCGACCCGACGTTCACGACGGAGCCCGAGGAGGTGCGGCAGGCCGTCTTCTACGGCCTCGGCGCGGACGGCACCGTCGGCGCGAACCGGAACTCGATCAGGATCATCGCCGAGGCGACCGGCCTCCACGCGCAGGCGTACTTCGTCCTCGACTCGAAGAAGGCCGGCTCCACGACGGTCTCGCACTTGCGCTTCGGGCCGGCCCCGATCCGCTCGACCTACCTCGTCCAGCGCGCCGACTTCGTCGCCTGCCACCAGTTCGGCTTCCTCGACCGAATCGACGTCCTCGAGCTCGCCGCCGAGGAAGCGACCTTCCTCCTGAACGCGCCCTACGAGCCCACGGAGGTGTGGGAGCACCTACCCCTGGACGTGCAGGAGCAGATCGTCGAGAAGCGGCTTCGTCTCTTCGTCGTGGATGCGTCGCGAATCGCGCGTGAGGCGGGCCTCGGCAAGCGCGTCAACACCGTGCTGCAGACCTGCTTCTTCGCGCTCGCGGAAGTGCTGCCGCGTGACGACGCGATCGCGGCCATCAAGGACGCGATCCGCGCGACCTACGCCAAGCGCGGCGAGGCCGTGCTCGAGCGGAACTTCGCGGCCGTCGACCGCGCCCTCGAGGGTCTCGCCGAGGTCGCGGTTCCCGACGTGGCCTCGGCGACGCGGCGTCGGCCCGAGCCCGTCGCGGCGGGCGCGCCCGCGTTCGTGCGGGACGTCACCGCCGCGATCATCGCCGGCCGCGGCGACGAGCTCCCGGTTTCCGCGCTCCCGGTCGACGGCACCTTCCCGACCGGCACCGCGCAGTACGAGAAGCGCTCGATCGCGCCGGAGATCCCCATCTGGGACCCCTCGATCTGCATCGACTGCGCAAAGTGCGCTCTGGTCTGCCCCCACGCTGCGATCCGGATGAAGGTCTTCGCCCCGGAGGCGCTCGACGGCGCTCCGGACGGGTTCCTCTCGAAGGAGTGGAAGGCGCGCGACCTGCCCGGGATGCTGATGACGATCCAGGTCGCACCCGAGGACTGCACGGGCTGCGGGATCTGCGTCGAGACCTGCCCGGCGCACTCGAAGGAGGAGGTCCGGCACAAGTCGATCGACCTCGAGCCGAAGGTCGACCACCTCGAGGTCGAGCGCGAGCGCTACGAGTTCTTCCTCGGGATCCCGGAGATCGACCGTTCGCTCGTCGCGCCGGGGACGGTGAAGGGCTCGCAGATGCTCCAGCCGCTGTTCGAGTACTCCGGCGCGTGCGAGGGCTGCGGGGAGACGCCGTACCTGAAGCTCCTCACGCAGCTCTTCGGCGACCGCATGGTCGTCGCGAACGCCACCGGCTGCTCCTCGATCTACGGGGGCAACCTGCCGACGACGCCGTGGGCGCGGAACGGCGACGGGCGCGGCCCCGCCTGGTCGAACTCGCTCTTCGAGGACAACGCGGAGTTCGGGCTCGGCATGCGGCTGGCGTTCGACCAGCAGGAGGCGTCGGCCAGGGCGCTCGTCGCCGAGGTCGCCCCGAACCTCGCACCGGCCCTGCTCGACCGCGACCAGACGACGGAAGCAGGGATCGCCGCCCAACGCGCGCGCGTCGCGGAGCTCGAGGCCCGCTGCCGCGAGCTCGGGACGCCCGAGGCGCTCCGGCTCCTCGCCCTCGCGGGCGCCCTCGTCCGCAAGACGGTCTGGATCGTGGGCGGCGACGGCTGGGCGTACGACATCGGCTTCGGCGGGCTCGACCACGTGCTCGCCTCCGGCCGGAACGTCAACGTCCTCGTGCTCGACACCGAGGTGTACTCGAACACCGGCGGCCAGGCCTCGAAGGCGACCCCCCGTGCCGCGGTCGCGAAGTTCGCGGCGGGGGGCAAGCGCACCCGCAAGAAGGACCTGGGGATGATCGCGTCGGCCTACGGGGACGTCTACGTCGCGCAGATCGCGATGGGCGCCGACAACCCGCAGACGGTGAAGGCGCTCGCCGAGGCGGACGCATACGACGGGCCTTCGCTCGTCATCGCCTACAGCCACTGCATCGCGCACGGGATCGAGATGAAGAAGGGAATGGAGCAGCACAAGCTCGCGGTGGACACCGGCTACTGGCCGCTCTACCGCTACGACCCGCGCCACGCGCAGGCGGGCGAGCATCCCTTCAAGCTCGACTCGCGCGCGCCGAAGCTCCCGGTCTCCGAGTTCATGTCGCGCGAGGCGCGCTTCGCGATGCTCCAGCGCGCACGCCCGGACGACGCGGCCGCGCTCGGCGCGCTGGCCCAGCACGACGTCGACGAGCGCTGGCACGTCTACGAGCAGATGGCGGAGATCGACCACGAGCCCGCCGAGCCCGAGACGGCCAAGGAGGCGACGGCGTGACCGTCGACCTCTCGACCTCCTACCTGGGCCTGAGCCTGCGCGGGCCGATCGTCGCCTCCGCCTCGCCGCTGACGGGGAACCTGGACTCGCTGCGCGCCCTCGAGGAAGCGGGCATCGCGGCGGTCGTCCTCCCCTCGCTCTTCGAGGAGCAGATCGAGCACGAGCAGATCGATCTCCACGAGCTCCTCGAGCACCAGACGCACAGCATCGGCGAGGCGCTCACCTGGTTCCCGGAGCTCGAGGACTACAACACGGGACCAGACCGCTACCTCGAGCACCTCGCAGCCGCGAAGGCGGCGCTCGAGGTTCCGGTGATCGCGAGCCTGAACGGCGTTTCCGCAGGCGGCTGGGTGCGCTACGCGCGTCTCTGCGAGGAGGCCGGCGCGGACGCGCTCGAGCTGAACGTGTACGCGGTCGAGACCGACCCTCGGCACTCGGCGGCGGAGGTCGAGGAGCGGACGCTCGCCCTCGTCGCCCAGGTCCGGGAGGCGGTCTCGATCCCGCTCGCGGTCAAGGTCGGGCCGTTCTACTCGGCGTTCGCGCACATGGCGCAACGGCTCGCGGAAGCAGGGGCGGACGGCCTCGTGCTCTTCAACCGCTTCCTCCAGCCGGACATCGACCTCGAGACCCTCGAAGTCGCGCCGTGGCTCCCGCTCTCGAGCCCGGTCGAGCTCCGGCTCCCCCTGCGCTGGATCGCCATCCTCCGCGGCCGCGTGGAGGTCGACCTCGCCGGCACCACCGGCGTCCACGACTGGCAGGGCGCCTTGAAGCTGCTCCTCACCGGCGCGAACGCCGTGCTCGTCGCCTCGGCCTTCCTGAGGCGTGGCCCCGAGGTCGCGCGGGAGATGCTCGTGGGTATCCGAGCGTGGATGGAGGAGCGCGAGTACGAGTCTCTCCGGCAGCTGCAGGGGAGCCTCAGCCAGGTGTCGTGCCCGGACCCGGCCGCGTTCGAGCGTGGCAACTACATGCGGGCGCTGACCTCGTACGCGCCGAGGGTCGAGAGCGACCGCGGCGCGTCCCGTTAGAATCGGGGGTGTCGTGACGAGCCACGCCGCCGACCGTCCGCGGCGCCTGCCCCGCGGCTGGGCGCACCTCGCCTTCCAGTTCCTGATCTGGATGGGCTTCTACGTCGTCTACCAGGTCGCCCGCGGGGCCGCCGACCGCGACGTCGCGAGCGCGTTCCACAACGGCGAGTGGGTGCTTCGCACCGAGAGCCAGGTCGGCGCGCTCTTCGAGCCGGCGGTGCAGCGCGTCGTCGACACCTCGTCGGTGCTGGTGACCCTCACCTCGTACACGTACTGGCTCTCCCAGTTCGCGGTCGTCGGGATCACGCTGCTCTGGGTCTACTTCCGTCACCACGAGCGCTTCGCCGGCTTCCGGAACTGGCTCATCTTCGCGAACCTGATCGGACTGCTCGGGTACGTGTTCATGCCGACCGCCCCGCCGCGGATGTTCCCCGAGTGGGGCTTCGTCGACACGCTCGGCCAGTACTCCTCGGTCAACCACTCGAGCGGCCTGATCGCCTTTGCGTCGAACCCGTACGCCGCGATGCCGAGCCTGCACGCGATGGACGCGCTGATCGTCGGCATCGTCATGTTCGGCGTCGTCCGCTCGCGCGTGGCGAAAGCGCTCTGGTTCGCCTGGCCCATCTGGGTCTCCTTCGCGGTGATCTCCACGGGGAACCACTACTGGCTCGACGTCGTCGCCGGGTTCGCCATCGCGCTCGCGACCGGGTACGTCCTGCGCCGGGTGAGCACGCTGCGCCTCCGGCGCGCATGAGCGAAGACCCCGCGCGCGAGCCGGCCCGGGTCAGCCAACTCGACAAGGTCAAGCAGGAGTACACGCAGGCCGCGCGCGAGATCCTCGCGCGCTCGATGCGCGGGGTCGCGAAGACGAAGCTGACGCCGGACATGCTCACGCTCGTCGGCGTCTCGCTCTGCCTCGCAGGCGCGGTGCTCGTCGGCTTCGAGGATCGGAACGAGAAGCTCTTCTTCTGGCTCGGCGGCGTCCTCTTCGTGATCGGGTCGATCGCGGACATCCTCGACGGCGCCCTCGCCCGGGCGGCCAGCAAGGGCACGGTCTTCGGTGCGTTTCTCGACTCGACCTTCGACCGCCTCGGCGAGGCGGCGATGCTCGCTGCGATCGGGCTCGCCTTCATGCGGGACGGGAACGAGATCGCGCTCGTCGCGACGTTCGCCGCGGTCATCGGCTCGTTCCTCGTCTCGTACACGCGGGCGAAGGCGGAGTCGCTCGGGCTCCGTGGCGACGTCGGCTTCGGCTCGCGCGTCGAGCGGGTGGTCCTCATCTCGGTCGGGCTCGGGCTCGCCCCCTGGGGCTGGCTGCAGTGGCCGATCTACGCGCTCGCGGCGATCGTCTGGGTGACCGTCTTCCAGCGGATGCTCTTCGTGCGCAGGCAGCTGCGCGAGCTCGCCGAAGCCTCCTGAGGTGTAGCGCCCGCGCGAGCGGGTAGCCACCGCTCGACCGAGCACGAAGGAGGTGCACAATGGCCACCCGCAAGCAGACGCAGACCGCGAAGCGCAACGTCCGTCGCGCACAGAGGGCGGCGAAGAGCAAGAGAACGATCGCTCATCTTCCCGAGGCGACTCGCCGCGACCTCGGCAAGCAGGCGTCCCGCGCGAGGCAGCGCGCAGGTCACCCCGGGCACGCGCTCGAGGACCGCACGCGCGCCGAGCTCTACGAGCTCGCGCAGAAGCGGAACATCCGCGGCCGCTCGAAGATGGGCAAGTGGGACCTGATCCGCGCGCTCCGCACGGGCTGAGCTTACGCGGCGACAGCTTGCGCTTCGATCAAGCGGTAGCTACGCTGCTAGCAGTTTGAGTGCTAGCAAATCACCGAGAGCGGGCATCCTTGTACGGATGCCCGCTTCATTGAAGGGGGCGCTCGTCCGCGAGACGGCTCGCCGCGGGTCAAACGTCAACGACGTCGCCGTGGGAATCCTCGCCGACGAGTTCGCCCTCGACTACGCCCCTACCGGCCGCCGCCGCAAAGTGCTAGCAGGCTCCAGCCCCGTCCTTCTGCTCCGCGTTCCCCAGCAGCTGAAGGACGAGATCCACGCGGAGGCGTCGCGGCGCGACTCCAACGCGAACGACGTCATCCTCGCGGCGCTCGCCGAGGGTCTCGGCGTCCCGGCGCAGAGCAATCGCAAAGGAAGGAAGCTCATGGCCTCTCAGAACGGCTCCAAGAACGGCGCGCGCTCGAAGGACAAGGTGCGCGTCGCGATCATCGGCGTGGGCAACTGCGCCAACTCGCTCCTGCAGGGAGTCGAGTACTACAAGGACGCCAAGCCCGAGGACGCTGTCCCCGGCCTGATGCACGTCGACCTCGGCGGGTACCACATCTCGGACATCGAGTTCACCGCCGCGTTCGACGTCGTCAAGGGCAAGGTGGGCTTCGACCTCGCCGAGGCGATCTGGGCGAAGCCGAACGACACGATCAGGTTCGCGGACGTGCCGAAGACGGGCGTCAAGGTCTCGCGCGGGATGACGCACGACGGCATCGGCAAGTACCTCTCGCAGGTCGTCGAGAAGGCGCCCGGGAAGACCGACGACGTCGTCGGGATCCTCAAGGAGACCGGAACCGACGTCGTCGTCAACTACCTCCCGGTCGGCTCCGAGGCCGCGACCAAGTGGTACGCGGAGCAGATCCTCGAGGCCGGCGTCGCGATGGTGAACTGCATGCCCGTCTTCATCGCGCGCGAGCCGTACTGGCAGAAGCGCTTCGAGGACGCGGGGTGCCCGATCATCGGCGACGACATCAAGTCGCAGGTCGGCGCGACGATCACCCATCGCGTGCTGACCACGCTCTTCGGCGACCGCGGCGTGCACCTCGACAAGACGATGCAGCTGAACGTGGGCGGTAACTCCGACTTCCTCAACATGCTCGAGCGGGAGCGCCTCGAGTCGAAGAAGATCTCGAAGACGAACGCGGTGACGTCGATGCTCGACTACGACATCGGCGACACGAACGTCCACGTCGGCCCCTCCGACTACGTGCCGTGGCTGACCGACCGCAAGTGGGCCTACATCCGGATGGAGGGCTCGGCCTTCGGCGATGTGCCTCTGAACGTCGAGCTCAAGCTCGAGGTCTGGGACTCGCCGAACTCGGCCGGCATCGTCATCGACGCCGTCCGGCTCGCGAAGCTCGCGCTGAACAACGGCATCTCGGGTGCGCTCGAGGCGCCGAGCGCGTACCTGATGAAGTCGCCGCCGAAGCAGATCCGCGACGACGAGGCGCGCGAGGACATCGAGCGCTTCATCGTCAAGAACACGGTCGGGAAGGCGAAGACGAAGGCGACCACGAAGGCGTGACCCACCGGCGCCTCGCGCGCACGTTCTGGATCGGTGCGGCGGCGGCGCTCGTCGTCGCCGCGCTGATCGCCCTCGCCGCGGTGCTTCGCGGCGACTTCTCGGACACCGACGGCCGCATCCTCGTGACGCTCGCGGCGCTCCTCCTCGCGAGCGGGACGCTCATCTCCGGGCTCGTGCTCGTCGATCGCGACGATGCCCTGCTCGGCCGCGTCGCCGTCGTCGCCGCACCGATCGGCTTCGCGCTGCTCGAGTACGCGATCTGGGACTTCGTCTCCGACGGCGGCGGCGACGCGTGGCGCTACGGCTGGACCGGGGTCGTCGTCCTCATCGCCACGCTGATCGGGGTGACGGCGCGTCTCCTCGCCGAGTCCGCGTCGCTCGCGCCGCTCGCGATGCTCGCGGGCATGCTCGCGGGGCTGGCCGCTGCGCTCTCCACGTACGCGATCTGGGACGGCAGCGACTCGGAGAGCATGGGCAAGGGCCTCGCCGTGCTCTGGATCCTCACCGGGGTCTGCTACCTCCTCGTTCCCGTCCTCGAGCGGTTCCGCGGCGCGCAAGCGAGCGACTCCGAGGCGCGGGTGCTCGCCACGCTAGACGACGTCCAGCTCGTCCTCACGCGCTCGAGCGACGGGCTCGAGGTCGTCCTCGCTCCCGGCGAGCGCCTGGCGCTGCGCCGCAGCCCGAAGCGGGCAGCGACCTAGCCAGCGCTCGTCGAGTCCGCGACCCAGCCGACGCGCCTGTGGCTCGCGTCGCAGAACGGCTTCGTCTGCGAGTTGCCGCAGCGGCAGAGAGCGACCGCCTCGCCCTCGGGGCAGGTGAGCTCGTTCCCCGCGGCGTCGACGACCCGCACGTGCCCGGTGACCTTGTACGGCCCGTTCTTGCGCACCTTGATCTCGACGCCGCCCACGAAGCCCACGTTACAACTTGCAGCGAGCCGCTCGCGCCCCGACGCGGCGGCTCCGCGAGCGGCACGGCACCTCGCAAGTTACAGGTTGTGACTTGCGCCTCCAGGGCGTTGTGCCTCGGGCAGCGACCGGAGATCGACGGTCGGCGAGCCTGGTCTACACTCGCTCGACCGTGGGCCTCCGCATCTGCTTCGTCACGCCGTTCGCGTGGTCGCAGCCGCACGAGGTGAACGCGCACGTCGAGGGGGCGGCCCGTGCGCTGCGGACGCTCGGGCACCAGGTCACCGTCGTCGCCCCCTCGTCACGCGCGCGCGATCTCCTCGACGGGCGGCGCGCCCTGCAGCGCGGGCTCGATCGAGAGGTCGTCGCGATCGGCCCCTCGATTCCGATCTCACGGAGGACGCACATCGGCGTCCCCGTCGGCGTGCGCGCGAACCTCGCCCTCGCGCTCCGCCGCGGCCGCTTCGACGTCGTCCACGGGTTCGAGCCCGGGCTCCCGAGCCTCGCGTACCTCGCGCTGACGACCGCAGACGCGCTCACCGCAGCCACGTTCTTCTCCCCCGAGCGAGTCGGCTACCCGACGCGGAGATCACGCAGAGACCGGCTCCGCATCCGCGTCGACGCGCTCCTCGCGACCTCGGAGCAGACGATCGCAGCCGCACGCGAGCGACTCGAGGGCGACTACCGGCTCGTGGCGCTCGGCATCGACACCGACCTCTTCCAGCCGCGCCGGAAGCGGCTCGTCATCGCGGTCGAGCTCGAGATGGGGAGCCGGGCGGCCACGCGCGCTCTGCTCGGCTCGCTTCCCGACCTCGCGGGCTGGGAGCTCCATCTGCTGCACACGAAGCCGCTCGCCTACCGGCCCGCGATCCCGCGTGCCGTCCGCCCGAGAACGCATGTGCGGTCCATCCGGCGGCCGGAGCAGCGAGCCGCGATCCTCGGCGAAGCGTCGATCTTCGTCCCCGCAGCGGAGGGCGAGGAGCGTCTCGCTCTCGAAGCCGCTGCCTGCGGAGCGGCGGCTGCAGTGGTCGAGGACGTCGCGGCGCTGGTCGCCGACGAGACGCGCCGCTCCCAGCTCGGGGAGCAGGGGCGGAGGCGCGCGGAAGCTCAGAGCTTCGACCTCGTGGCGGCACAGCTGGACGAGGTGTACTCGGGGCTCACCCGCAAGCGGCGCCAGCCGCGGAGCCCGCGCGAGGACGACCCGCTCGCAGCGCGCGACTGGGTCGTGGTCGACATGCACATGCACACGGACTGGTCGCACGACTGCTCGATCCCGGCGGCCGACCTCGTCGACCACGCTGAGCAGATCGGCCTCGGCGGCATCGCGGTGACCGACCACAACGTCTTCGGCGGCGCGCTCGAGGCTGCCGAGCTCGCGGCCGACCGCGACCTGATCGTCATCCCGGGCGAGGAGGTGAAGACGGACGGCCAGGGCGAGGTGATCGGGCTCTTCCTCGAGGAGGAGATCCCGCGCGGCATGTCCTTCGCGGACACCGTGGCCGCGATCCGGGATCAGGGCGGCCTCGTCTACCTCCCGCACCCGTTCGACCGGCTGCACGCGATCCCGGACCCGTCGACCCTCCACCTCCACCTGGGCGAGATCGACGTGTTCGAGGTCTTCAACGCGCGTCTTCTGCGCGACTCGTTCAACGACGAGGCGCTCCGCTTTGCGCGCAAGTACCGGCTGCTCCAGGGCGCCGGCTCCGACGCCCACGTGCTGCAGGGCGTCGGCACGGGGGCGATGCGCATGCGGCGGTTCGAGGGGCCGGAGGAGTTCCTCCTCTCACTGCGGACGGCCGAGGTGCTCCGCCGCCCGAAGTCCCTCGCCTACCTGCAGTCCCTGAAGTGGGTGGCCCAGGTCAAGGAGAAGGTCCGCTAAGCGAGAAAGGTCCCAGCGACTCCGTGCCCGCCGCCGTGCCAACCGACGAGATCTACGAGCGCTACCTGAGGAGGGCCATCGCCGAGATCAACGAACTCGGCGACGAGCTTGCGCGGGCCGGCGACGAGCTGCGCGTGCCGGTGCTCGGCTCCGGCCATCCGCTCGCGGACGTGCTCCTGCTGAAGTTCACGCCACAGCCGACCGAGATCCAGGAGGGCGTCGCCTTCTACGGCCGCTCGGGCCAGGCCGTGTTGAAGTCGCTCCAGCGGCTGCAGGTCGATCCGCTCGCCGTCTACGGGACGAACTGCCTGAAGTTCGGGACCGAGGACCCGGCGGACGCGGCCGCCTGGCTAACCCGCGAGCTCCACATCGTCCAGCCGAAGCTCGTCGTCGCCATGGGTGAGCGCTCGGTCGCGTTCCTGAACGAGCTGCGCTTCCCGCTGTCGGATCCGGTCGATGCGGGGACGGAGGGAACGCTGCAGCGCTTCACGCCGACGATCGAGGCGCTCGTCACCCCGGACGTCGACGACTCGCTCGACGACGCTCCTTCGAAGACCCGCTTCTGGAACGCCCTCAAGGCGCTCGGCCCCTGGTGGGCAGCGCAGTCGCCGTTCTGAGCCGCGGCCGTCTCGGCGCCCTCGGCGCGTCGCTCGCGGCACTCATCGTGTACGGCGCCGTTGCGGAGAAGCTCCCCGGGCTGCCCGAGGGCCTCGACGTCGCCTTCCACAGCGCGCTCGTCTTCCCGTTCTTCGCCGCCGCGCTCTGGCTCGCGCTACCCCTCGCCCGCGGCTCGAGCACGCTCCTCGGCGTCGCGGCCGCGACTGCCGGCGGTGCGGCGCTCGTCCTCTCGGCGATCGACCTCGGCTCTGCGGCGAACGTCGCCAAGCTCGCGTGCTACGCGCTCGTCGGCTTCTGGTTCCTCTCGCTCTTCGAGGAGCTCTGGTGGGTCACGCTCGTCGCGGTCGTCGTTCCGTGGGCCGACATCTGGTCGGTCGCCGCGGGCCCGACGCGCTACGTCGTGGAGGAGCAGCCCGGGCTCTTCGAGCGACTCGCCGTCGCATTCCCGAGCCCCGGCGATAGCGCGGCCGTGAACATCGGCCCCCCCGACGTGCTCTTCTTCGCCCTCCTCCTCGCTGCTGCGGATCGCTTCCGGCTGCGGGTCGGGTGGACGTGGCTCGCGATGACCGGGCTCCTCGCGGTCACCCTCGCGCTCGTGTGGAGCTGGGACGACGTGTCGGGGCTCCCGGCGCTCCCGGCGATCTGCCTCGGGTTCGTCGTGCCCAACGCCGACCTCCTCTGGCGCGACGCGCGCACCGCCTGGAGGACCCGTACGGAAACCGGGGACAGTCACCCGCGGTGACGGTCACCTGCGGTGCCGTTACTCGCGCGCGAGAAGAGAGACCGACTCGACGTG
>Ga0210113_1000311_pt1 | contig 11845 bp, 14 predicted proteins | sample MayberryNW_Catta_5_FD_185523 | JGI IMG/M metagenome (GOLD analysis project Ga0210113, IMG submission 185523) | Wetland microbial communities from San Francisco Bay, California, USA, that impact long-term carbon sequestration -... | ecosystem: Environmental > Aquatic > Marine > Wetlands ...
CCCACTGGGTAGCGAAGATCTTCCCGCCGACGCGGAACGACGGGCGTCCATGATGATCCAGCTCGACCGCCTCGGGAAGGGCGAGCGCAAGTCCTCGGGCGTGCTCGAGCGAGACCACGGCCGTTACTCCCCGGCCGGCTCCCAGAGCTCGCAGCGGTTCCCTTGCGGGTCGACCGCCCAGCCGAAGCGGCCGATCCCTTCGAGCATCTCGACGTTCCCGTCGACCTCGACGCCGCCCGCCCGTAGCTGCGCGAGCATTGCGTCGAGGTCGGGAACGACGAAGTTCACCATCGCCTGCTTTTCCGCCGGCCAGTAGTCGTGTCCGCGGCGAACGGTGACCACACCTGCGCGGCGCGGCTCTCCGTGAACACGACGTAGCCGTCGTCCCGGACGGGCACCCCCAGGTGCTCGGCGTACCAGGCGACGAGCACCTTCGAGTCGCGCGCGCGGAAGAAAACACCGCCGATGCCGGTCACACGCTCCATCAGCGCACGGAGGCGAGCTGGCCGCACGCGGCCTCGATGTCCCGCCCGCGCGTAAGGCGCACGGTGGCCGGGATGCGCGCGCGGTCGAGCACGGACTTGAAGCGGTCGATCGCAACTCGCGACGACCCGTCGTACATCCCCGTCGGGTTGTACGGGATGAGGTTGACCTTGAAGGTCTTCCCGTCGAGGAGGGCGGCGAGCTCTCGAGCGGCGGCGGGGGAGTCGTTCACGCCGGCGAGCATGACGTACTCCACGAACACCTTGCGGCGCCGGAGCTCGACGTAGCGACGGCACTCGGCGAGAACGGCCTCGAGCGGGTAGCGGTCGTTCACCGGCATGAGCCCGGAGCGGAGGGAAGGGTCCGCGGCGTGGAGCGAGAGCGCGAGGCGGATCGGCTCGGTCGCCTCGTCCACGAAGCGACGGAGGCCCGGGAGCCAGCCGACCGTCGAGATGGTCGTGCGGCGGTGCGTGATCCCGAGGTCGGGCAGGAGGCGCGCCGACTCGAGCACGGCGTCGTGGTTCAGGAACGGCTCGCCCATCCCCATGTAGACGGCGTGGTTCACCGGGTCGCGGCGGCGGAAGTGCAGCGCCTGGTCGAGGATCTCCCATGCGGTCAGGTTGCGGCCGAAGCGCATCTGGCCGGTCGCGCAGAACGTGCAGGTGAGCGGGCAGCCCGACTGGGAGGAGAGGCAGAGCGAGCGCCGCCCGTCGCGATAGCGCATGAGCACGGCCTCGACGGGGTGCCCGTCGTGGGTCCGGAAGAGCGTCTTCACCGTCCCGTCGCTCGACTCGCGCTCGGTCACGACCTCCAGCGTGGAGAACGGCACCTCGCGCTCGAGGTCCGCCCGCAGCGCCCGTGGCAGCGTCGTCATGTCCTCGTACGAGGGCACGCCGTCGGTCGCCCACTTCCACGCCTGGCGCGCGCGGTAGGTCGGCTCGCCCCGGTCGGCGAGGACCCGCTCGAGAAGGCCGCGATCCATGCCCGGACGGTAGCGTCCCGGTCGTGATCGACCTCCGCTCGGACACCGTCACCGTCCCGACGCCTGAGATGAGGGCGGCGATCGCGGCCGCCGTCGTCGGCGACGAACAGAAGCGCGAGGACCCCACGGTGCTCGAGCTCGAGCGCCGCGTCGCCGAGCTCCTCGGTCACGAAGCCGCGGTCTTCCTCCCCACGGCGACGATGGCGAACCAGGTCGCGCTGAAGCTGCACGGGCGGCCCGGCGACGTCCTGCTGGCCGAGGAGCACTCGCACGTGCTCGTCTACGAGTACGGGGGCCCAGCGGCGCACGCGGGGCTCATGACCCGGGGGCTGCCCGGTGTCGGGGGCCGGATCACGGCGGAGCAGGTTCGCACAGAGTCGGCGCCGAGCATGAAGGGCGCCGACCAGCGGGTCGCCGCCGTCTCGCTCGAGGACACGCACAACAACGCGGGCGGGAGGGTCTGGCCCCTCGACGAGCTCGGGGACGTCGTCCAGACGGCGCACGAGCTCGGCCTCGCCGCCCACCTCGACGGAGCGCGAGTTCTCAATGCCGCAGTCGCGCAGGGGGTGACGCCGGCGACGATCGCGGCCCGCTTCGACACGGCGACGCTCTGTCTCTCGAAGGGCCTCGGCTGCCCGCTCGGCGCCCTCCTCGCCGGCTCGGGGGACCTGATCGAGCGCGCCTGGCGCGAGAAGCATCTCTTCGGCGGCGCGATGCGGCAGGCGGGGATCGTCGCGGCGGCAGGCGTCTACGCCCTCGAGCATCACGTCGAGCGGCTCGCGGACGACCACGCGCGCGCACGCTCGCTCGCCGGGGCGCTCCACGCCGCAGGCCTCGCGGTCGACCTCGAGCAGGTGGAGACGAACTTCGTCCAGGTCGACCTCGCGCCGCTCGGCCTGTCCCGCGACGAGGCGCTCACGCGTCTGCGCGAAGCGGGCGTCGGCCTGTCGTCGACGATCCACCCGACGGTGCTGCGCGCGGTGATCCACCTCGGCATCTCGGACGAGGACGTCGATCGCGCCGCAGACATCGTTCCGCGGGCGCTCGGCTCGGCCCTTCCGGTCGGCTAGACGGTCAGCGAACGACGAGCGTCGGGCTCGCGAGCCGGCGCGCGGGGTACCAGAGCCGTAGCTTGGTCCCCTTGCGAGCGGTCACCGTGCGCGTGAGGTACCCACGAGCGGACGTCCGGCGAGTGCCACCGAGCGAGACCCAGCGCCCGCGCTCGAGGCTCTGCAGCGCGTAGCGCTGACGCCCGTCCCCCGGCCGGACCTGGCCCCACAGCGTGGTGCGTTTGCCGCGCCGCGAGACCTGCGCGAGCGGCAGCATCGTCGCGGCGAGGGAGGGCTTCGCCTTGCCCGCGATCGTCTCGAGCCCGCTCTGCCAGCGGTCGAGATTGGGCTCGTCTCGGTACAGGTAGTGGATGAGCATGTCGACCTTGGACGCCGCGTACACACGCCGTGCGGACTCGCCGACGTAGCGCGCCTGGTCGGCCCGCGACACACCGAAGGGGTCGGGCGGGTTCGTCTGGTAGCCGTACTCGGTCAGCCAGACGCGAGCGCGAGGAAAGGCACGATCGACGAGGCCGAGGAGCCGCTCGAGCGTCGCCATGGTGAGCGTCTTGCACTTGCAGCCGCCATAGAACGGCGTGTCGCCCGGGAAGATCGGATAGGGGTGGTGCGCGTACGCGTCGAGCCGCGCGCCCGCCCGGTCCATGCCCCGGATGAAATCGACGGGCGACATGCCGCCCTGCCCGCCGCGGGGCGCCGTCACGCCGCCGGCGACGAGGGCGCGACGCGAGACCGCCTTGATCCCGCGGTACGCCGGGTTGAGAATCTGCCGGACGTACGTCTGCGGTGAGGCGGGCCGTAGCCACGGCGCCTTGTTCGGCTCGTTCCAGATGACCCAGTGCCGCACGAACCGGTAGCGACGTGCGGCCTGCTGCGCGAACCGCTCGAAGTCGAGCGGGTCGAGCGGCGCGACGTTCGGCCCGAAGCCGCCGTTCGCCCAGGCGGGCGTGCCCCAGAGGGTGACGACCGGCGCGAGCCCGCGCGCACGGAGGGCCCGCAGCAGGCGGTCTGCCCGCTGCCAGCGGTACACGCCGGGTCGCCCCTCGATGCGGTTCCACTCGAGGGTGACGCGCACGACGTCCAGGCCCAGGCGGTCGAGGATGGCGGCACGGGACGAAAGTGTCCCGGGCCCGTGCTCGAGCCAGGCGTCGTCCTGAATGCCGAACCGCACGCTCGACGCCGCGGTCGCCGAACCTGAGGTCGCGGCGAGCGACAGCGCGCAGGCGGCGACCACGACGACGACGAGGCGCATCCCGAACAAGTACCCGATCCGGACGCCGTCGGAACGCCCTCTTCAGAGCTTCCTTACGAGCTCCTTCGCGCTCGTTGACGGCTCAGCGGTCGCCGACGAGGAAGAAGGCGACGACGACGACCGCGTAGCCGGATACGAGCATGCCCCCGCGGAGGCGGCTCGAGCGGCCATCGAAGAGCACGAGGGTCGTGTACACGATCGACCCGGCGAGCGCGGCGATCTCGACCGGGCGGAAGCTCAGCGAGAGCGGGTCGAGCAGCCACGAGAGGAGGGCGACGGCGGGGATGAGGAACACCGCGACCTGCGCGGCCGACGAGAGCGCGATCTCGCCCGCGAGAGCGATCTTGCCGCGGAAGGCGACGATGACCGCGCCTCCGTGCTCCGCAGCGTTCCCGACGATCGCGACGATCACCGCCGCCACGAAGAACTCGCTGAGGCCCGCCTTGTCCGCGAACACCTCGAGCGACCCGACCAGGATCTCGGCGACGAGCGCGGTGACCGCGGTCGCGAGCGTGAGCGCGAGGAGCGACCTCCGCAGCGACCAGGCCTGGATCTCCTCGTCGCTCGCGACGTGCAGCGCACTGTGCCGCCGGAGCGAGTACCAGGTGACGCCGAGGTACACGATCAACAGCACGATCGAGATCGGGACCGTGATGACCTCGAGCGAGTGCCGATCCGGGTCGCCTTCCCAGCCCGGGATCGAGGGGATCAGGAAGAGCACGGTCGCGAACGCGAGCAGGCCGAACGAGAGGAAGCTCGAGTAGCGGTCGAGGTTGCCGCGGCCGCCCGCGACCAGCGAGGCGCCGAGGACGAGGAGCAGGTTGGAGATGACGCTGCCGGAGAGCGAGCCGCGAACCACCTCTGTGAGCCCCTCGTTCACTGCGATCAGGGCGATGATGAGCTCGGGCGCGTTGCCGAAGGTCGCATTCAGGAAGCCGCCGATACCGGGGCCCGTGTGCTCGGCTGCGTGCTCGGTCGCCTCGCCGATCAGCCACGCGAGGGGAATCAGCGCGAGCGCCGCGAGCACGAACTCGGTCGTCTCGGAGAGATCCGCGAGGTAGTGCAGGCCGATCGTCAGCGGCGCGAGGGCGAGCGTCCCGAAGAGGATCTTGCGGACCACGGGCGCGAACCCTATCCGCGCCGTTCCCCTCGCGAGCGCGGCTCGGTCGAGGACGGGGTCGCGTCGCCACTGCCTGAAAACCGGCGATTTGTCAAGACTTGCGGCCCGAGCACCGGTCGGCACACAATCGACCCATGAACGAGGCTGCAGCGGAGGTCGGAATCCCGCTCCGGGTCCAGGACGAGGTCGAGTGCCGCCACTGCGAGGTCCACTGCGAGAAGGTCGTCTACCCGGGCGCATGCGTCCGAATGGCGTGCCCGTTCGTCTACGCCTACGACGCGTGGGGGCGCACGTACATGGGCTGCCTGCAGAAGGTGTTCGGCGTCGAGATCGACCTCTCGCTGCTCCAGGCAGCGGAGTCCGACCGCGGCGGCTTCGGCCCGGTCCGCGCCCTGCGGGCGCCGCTGCCGATGTGCGAGGTCGAGGTCGTCGAGTGCTACGCGGGCCGCGAGGACGCGCTCGGCTGCCGGAACCCCGAGTTCCACGAGCTGCCGCGCGAGCGCGCGACGTTCAGGGTCTTCGCCCTCCTCGACGACGCTCGCTGACGTCTCCCTCAACGGGCCCGGCGACGGCGCGTCCCGCGGCGGCGGAGCGTGCGGAGGAGGTCGACGTCCTCCGTTCCGAGCCCTCCCTCCGGCCAGGTCTCGAGCACGGCCGGCAGGGCGCCGAACGCGGGGTGCCCGAGGAAGGTCGCGAGCCCGTCTCCGATCAGGCCGTCCGCGACGACGTCGTGCCGGTCCCGGTTCGACCCGAGTGGAGCCTTCGAGTCGTTGACGTGCAGCACTCGCACGCGGCCGAGGCCGATGCCTTCATCGAGGTCGTCGAGCGCGGAGTCGAGCGCCGCGGGATCGGAGACGTCCACACCCGACGCCCACCAGTGGCAGGAGTCGAGGCAGATGCCAAGGCGCGGATGGTCGTCGAGCGCGTGGAAGAGCGTGCCGAGCTCCGCGACGGAGCGCCCGATCGTGCCGCCGGCGCCCGCTGCGTTCTCCAGGCAGAGCCACAGGTCGTCGCTCGTGAGCTCGAGGAGCTCCCGGAGCGGCGGGACGACGATGTCGACCGCCTCCTCGAACCCGTAGCCGAGGTGCGAGCCGACGTGGAAGACGACCGCGTCCGCCTCGATGGCGCGCGCGACCTCCATCGTCGCCCGGAGCGCCTCGAGCGACTTCGCGCGAATCTCGGCGTCCGAGCTCGCGAGGTTGACGAGGTAGAGCGCGTGGCAGGAGACGTGGCGGACCCTCGCCTGTCGCCGTCGCTCGCGGAAGCGCTCGAGCTCTTCGTCCGAGTGTGCGGTCGGCCTCCACATCCGCGGGCTCTGCGTGAACACCTGCATGCACGTGCCGCCGATCCCCTCGATCCGGTCGACGGCCTTCGAGATGCCGCCTGCGGCGGACACGTGGGCCCCGTACAGCACGCTGCTATGCGCAAGACCGCCGATCCGCAGGAGCGGATCGGCGGTCGCGCGAAAACCCCTGAAGCGCGGCGGCTTCGCCGCCGCGGTCGCTGCGTCTCCTCGAGGGCACGGAAGTACGCTACTCGCGTCATGTCCGTCCGCGTCCGCATGGCTCCGTCTCCCACGGGGCTCCTCCACATCGGGGGCGTGCGGACCTTCCTCTTCAACTGGCTCTTCGCCCGCGGCCGCGGGGGCGAGTGCCTCCTGCGGATCGAGAACACCGACACGAGCCGGGAGGTCGAGGAGGCCGTGGCGCAGATCGAGCAGTCGCTGCGCTGGCTCGGCATCGAGTGGGACGGCGAGACGACCTTCCAGCTCGACGTCATGGAGCGGGCGAAGGAGGAGGCGCGGCGGCTCGTCGACGAGGGCGCCGCGTACGAGGACGAGGGCGCGATCCGGATCCGCATGCCGGACGAGGGCGTCACCGGCTGGGAGGACGCGATCAAGGGCCGCATCGAGTTCCCGAATGCAGAGCTCGAGGACGTCGTACTCGTGCGCTCGGACGGCCGCCCCACGTACAACTTCGCCTCGCCGCTCGAGGACTGGCTGGACGGCATCACGCACGTGATCCGCGGCGACGACCACGTCTCGAACACGCCGAAGCAGCTCAACGTCCTCGCCGCGCTCGGCGCCGACCTGCCCGTGTACGCCCACGTCCCGAGCGTCTTCGGCGAGGACGGGCGCAAGCTCTCGAAGCGTCACGGCGCCGTCTCCGTCGGCGAGTTCCGCGACGCCGGGTATCTCCCGGCGGCGCTGCGGAACTTCCTCGCGCTCATCGGCTGGGCGCCGGACGGCGAGACGACGATCATGGGCACCGACGAGCTCGTCGAGCGCTTCTCGCTCGAGCGGGTGGGCTCGAGCCCGGCGACGTTCGACTACGCGAAGCTCGACTGGATGAACGGTGTCTACCTGCGGGCCCTCTCACCCGAGGAGTACGCGGGCCGGCTGCTCGACTATCTCCGCGAGCAGGGAGTCGACTGGCCGGCGGAGCGTGTCCAGGCGGCCGCGCCGCTCGTCCAGGAGAAGATCGGGCGCCTCGGCGAGTTCCAGCAGTTCGCGGGTTTTCTCTTCCACGGAGTCGATCCGGACCCGACGCTCCTCGATGCGCGCATCCTCGCGGCCGCCGAGCAGGCGCTGAGCGGGGTCGAGCCCTGGGCCGCGGAGACGATCGAGGCCGCGTTGAAGGCGCTGTGCGAGGAGCTCGGCGAGAAGCCGCGGACCGTCTACCCGCCCATCCGCGTCGCGGTGACCGGATCGCGGATCTCGCCGGGCCTGTACGAGAGCCTCGAGCTGCTCGGGCGCGAGGAGTCGCTCGCGCGCATCCGCTCGGGCGTGGCGATCGCCTCGTGAGCGCGCTCCGGGAGCTCGTCGGCGCCGAGCTCGGCCCGACCAGCTGGATCGAGGTCACCCAGGAGCGGATCGACGCCTTCGCCGCCGCCACTGACGATCCGCAGTGGATCCACGTCGACCGCGAGCGCGCCGCGGCAGGCCCGTTCGGGACGACGATCGCGCACGGGTTCCTCACGCTCTCGCTCTGCGTGCCCCTGCTCCACGAGCTGCTTCCGCCCTCCGCCGCGATGGGCCTGAACTACGGCGTCGACCGAGTCCGTTTCCCGGCCGCGGTGCCGTCGGGCAGCAAAGTCCGGGGACGCTTCCGGGTCGCCTCGGTCGAGGACACTCCCGCCGGCGAGCGGGCCACGATCGAGGCCACCGTCGAGTGCGAGGGCGTCGAGAAGCCGGTCTGCGTCGCCGAGCTTCTCGTCCTCACAGTGCCCTAACAGCTTCTCACTGGATCCATCGGACAGGTCTGCTACCTTGGCGCGCGCCGTGAGCTGGAAACGCCTCGTCCCGCCGGTGGTGGTCGCCTGCGCCGCCGCTGCGGCGCTCGTCTCGGTCGCGTCTGCCGGCAGCATCGACGACGGCGATCCCTGCCCGAAGAACGGGAGCGGCTTACTTGTTTGTCCGCCGGGGACCGAGGGTGCGTCCTACTCGATCAAGTTCCACGGCGACGAGGACCCGATCTGCGCGCCAGGCGACGACAAGTGGTTCGCGACGAACGGCGCGGTCCCGCCCGGTCTGACGCTCGCGGAGAACGGCGTGCTCTCCGGGACGCCGACCCAGGCCGGAACCTACTCGTTCTGGGTCGAGCTGAAGCTTCCCGACTACTTCAATCCCGAGCCGCCGCCCGGCGCCGGCTGCAGCAGCAGGGACAACTCCGAGGAGCCGGTCTCCATCACGATCGTTCCCGGGGTCCCGCGGCTCGTCATCGGGCCAGAGCAGTCCGGCGTCCCGGTCGGCACGGTGAGCACGCCGTACTCGCTGCAGATGACGGCGACCGTGCCGGACGCGAAGACGTGGAGCATCGTCGACGGCGCGCTGCCGGCCGGCCTGACCCTCAGGCCCGCCGACGGCCTGATCTCGGGCATGCCGACAGTTTCCGGCACCTACGCGTTCACGGTTCGTGCCGAGATCAACCCGCAGCGCGTCGACACGAAGGCGCTCGCGATCATCGTGCGCGACCGGGTCGCGATCGGGACCGCGGTCACGCCGCCGTCCGAGGTCGGCGTCGCCTTCCTGCTGCCGCTCACCGCGACGGGCGGGACCGGAAGCTTCACCTGGACGGTGACGTCCGGGGCTTTGCCGACTGGGGTCGTACTCACTCCGACCGGCGCGATCGTGGGCAAGCCGACCGAGGCCGGTCGCTTCGCGTTCACCGTCACGGCGACCGACGCGGAGAGCAGGACCGGCGCGTACCCGACCACGCTGACCGTTGCCGAGCGCTTGCTCGTCGTCCGGCAGCGGCTCCGGCCCGCGAGGGTCGGGCGCTACTACCAGGTGCGGCTCAGGACGACCGGCGGCGTCCAGCCTGCGACCTGGAGGGTCAAGCGCGGCCCCCTGCCGCGCGGAATGCGCTTCGACCGGACGCTCGGCCTCCTGTACGGGACGCCGAAGCGCGCTCGCACGTACCGGATGCAGTTCGAAGCCCAGGACGCGCTTCGCGTGCGCTCGGCGGGCGCGGTGACGCTCGTCGTCAAGGCCGCGCCGAAGCCGAGCAAGAGCAAGAGCCGGGCCAAGAAGAGGCGCTAAAGCGCGACGCGTATCCTTCGGGGCGGGGGTAAGCCATGAAGGAACCGTCCGGCTCGAAGGACTCCACCGTCGGGGTGCTGCTCGTCTCGGCCGAGGCGGCGACGATCGCCGAGTGGCATCCGCGCCGCGTCGAGGAGCTCCGGAAGCTGGAGCTGCCCGTGACCGAGGCCGTCGAGCACGAGCTCGTCGGGCCGTCGTACTCGCACCCGCGCGGCTCGGGCGAGCGGGCGACCGCGGCGCGCTCATCGAGTCAGCGTGACCTGTGGGAGCGTCGCATGGACGAGCACCGCGTCCGCTTCACGCGCTCGGCGGCCGCCGCTGCGGCGCGCATCGCGAAGCGTCGCGGGTGGCAGACAGTGCTCGTGCTCGGCGACCCGCGCCGCGCGAAGCCGGCCTGCGAGCAGCTCGCTCGGGCAGGCGTGCGCGCGGTGCCGGTCGACGTGGTGCTCGACTGGATGCGCCCAGCTGCTCTCGCGCGTCGGCTCGCTCCTGAGGTCGAGCGCGCTCGCGTGACGTAGCCGCGCCACGCGGGCGCGACATGCTCTAGGCTGACGCCCCGAGATCGGGCGTGACGGCCTCCCCAAGGCGTGCTCTGGCTCCCCCAGCCGACATGCCGTTCTTCCCCCCGCCGCGCCCGATCTCGTCAAAGCAGGCGTGGCGAACGCTACTCCCTGCGTACCTGTCCGAGTGTCCAGACGAGTGCCCCCCGAAGGGGTGGACCTGCGATAGCGTCGCCCGCGTGCGCATTGCAGGCGTCCGGCTCGGCGCCCCCGTCGCCCGGCTTCTCACCGAGCGCCTCGACGGGACGGGCCACGCGGCCACGGCGGCGAGGATCCGCGACGCGATCGAGCGCGGGGTCACCATCGAAGCGCCGTTGACGATGGCCGACCACGACGCGATCCTCGACACGCTCGAGCGCGACTGCCCGCCGACCCTCTACCGGCCCGCCGTGAGCTGCTCGAGGAGCGGCGTCGCCTTCGACGCATCACGGGCGGGTAGCCCGGGGCAGGGACGCCGAGCGACCAGGACCCGGCTGTGGCCGCGACGTGCTTACGCGGCAAGGGCAGCCGGTGCCCGTTTGTGGGGGAGCTCCTAGTTGCGCGGTGCGCGCTAACAGGATTCGTCTCCCAGAGACTCCCTTCTTCTGAGTGTCGGTGCGTCGGCTGAGTCAACCCACCGCTCTACGCTGCCGTCATGGTTGGGCGCTACGACGCGCGAAACCCCGCTGTCGCGGGGCTTTGCACGTCGTACAGCGTGCCTGGAAAGGCCCATACGGGATTCGAACCCGTGCCGCCGCCGTGAGAGGGCGGTGTCCTAGGCCACTAGACGAATGGGCCGGGAGGGGAAGGGTAGCGAACCGCCAGCGGTCAGACGGCGGACTCGGGCTCGCGGGTGTCGAGTCGCTCCTCGAAGCCGCGGCGGATGGCCTCGCCGCTCGAGAGCACGGTCTCGTAGCGGACGCGGCGCGGCGGGAGCTTCACGATGCGCACGTTGTCGTCACGGTCGCCATGGCAGCGGGCGTACGCCGAGGCCTCGTCGAGGGGCCGGAGCCGGTCGCGCTTCCGCTGTCCCCACACGTTGCCGGACCCCTACCAGAAGGCAGGTCGAAAAGAAACCCCCGCCGCCGGCCCGGTGCGGAGTTTGCGACGAATTCCGAGCGCGGCTAGGAGGCTGCCCAGCGACAGCTCCACGGGCTCCAGTCGCGGCCCGAGACCACGAAGTAACGGTGCGCGGCGAGCGCCTGCTCGTGCGCAGTCGACCCGTGACCGAAGAGGCGCCGCTCGTTCGACCCCATCTGGAAGAGCCCCAGGTACTGGCCGTTCTGGGCGGTGGTCGTGAGGCGGGACTCGCACCAGGCGACGCCGATCGCTTGCTCCGCGTAGCGGCCGAAGACGGCGCGGATGGCCACCGTCGGCGGGGCCTTGGCGAGCCGCCGTGCTTCGCGCCGCGCGTCTCGCTTTGCGATCAGGTGCCGGTAGTACGCGATCTCGCGGCGCACCCTCGCGAGCCGTCGCTTCGTGTGCGCGAGCGAGGCTCGGGCGCTGCGCCCGGTCACGGTGGAGCTCAGGAGGAGCCGGTGGCTCTCGAAGAAGCTGACCGTGCCGCGAAGCCGACGGGCCGTGTCGAGCTTCTGCTGGAGCTTCGCGTCCAGGGAGACGGGACGGTTCACGCGCTCCGTCGCCGCCGAGGCACTGCCGCTCGTTGCCGCAACGGCCTGTGTCACGAGAGCGAACGCGCACAGGCCAACGAGTAGGGCTTTCAGGGTCGAACCTCCTGGTCGGGGACAGGGGCGCGGCCTCACCCACGAGGGGCCGCTCGTGTCTCACGAATCAGAAGACGGTAGCGAATGCGTCACGAGACACCGGGCAAACGCTTACAAAATGCTCAAGGAACGTGTCAC
>Ga0210113_1000314_pt1 | contig 11816 bp, 9 predicted proteins | sample MayberryNW_Catta_5_FD_185523 | JGI IMG/M metagenome (GOLD analysis project Ga0210113, IMG submission 185523) | Wetland microbial communities from San Francisco Bay, California, USA, that impact long-term carbon sequestration -... | ecosystem: Environmental > Aquatic > Marine > Wetlands ...
CCCCTGAAAATGACTGACAGCTCCGTCTCCACCTCGTTGCTGCCAGGATATCGAGTTCTGGATCTCACGTCTTCGATCGGCGCCCTCTGCGGTAAGCTTTTGCGCGATCTTGGCATGGACGTGATCAAAGTTGAGTCGCCGGGCGGCGACCCGATGCGCGGCGAGCCGCCCTTTGCGAAAGGCCGTTCGCACCTCGAAGGGAGCTTGCGCTTCGCCTATCTCAACGCCGGCAAGCGCGGCATATCGCTGGACCTCGAGCGGGGGGCGGCACGAGAGGTGCTGCTTGACCTGGTTGAGCGCGCGGATGTGGTTGTCGAGGACTTTGCTCCCGGAGATCTCACCCGGCTGGGTCTCGGCTACGAGGCACTGCTCGAACGGCAGCAGAAATTAATTCTCGTCTCAATCAGCGGTTTCGGTCAGGACGGTCCGTACGCTCACTACAAGAACACCGATCTGATCGGCAACGCCATGGGCGGACTGCTTTATATCAGCGGCGATCCGACAATGACGCCGTGCAATCCTCCAGAAACCCAGTCGTTCTATTACACCAGCTTATTTGCGTGCTACGGAGTCATGCTGGCGCTGTGGCAGCGCGAGACGCGCTCTATCGGCGCCTGGATCGATGCCTCGGTGCAAGCGAGCATGGCGTTGCAGGAGCACGTCGCGTTCAATTTTTCGGCCGAAGGGCGAGTGATGAAGCGTGCCGGCAGCCAACACCAGCACAATGCGCCGGCCAATCTGTTTCAGTGCAAAAACGGCTGGATATCGATCTTCGTAACGCAGACCCACTGGCCGCTTCTACTGAAAGTGTGGCCCGATCACGATCCGGCGCTGGATGATCCCAAGTGGATCAACAGCAACCTGCGCCGGCAACACGCCGACTATATCAACGCGCAAGTGACTTCGTTCACATCACGATTTCTCAAAGAAGACCTTGCAGAATTGTTGCAGGAGCGCGGCATTCCGGGATTACCGGTCAACTCTCCGGCCGATTTCATGAACGATCCGCACATGATAGCGCGCGGATTTTTTGGCAAGGTCAACCATCCGGTGCTGGGTTCCTTCATACAACCAGGCAGCCCGTTTATGGTCGATGGGCAACGTTCCCCGCCATCACCCGCACCGTTGCTCGGTCAACATAACGAAGAGGTCCTTCGTGGAGAGTTGGGCTTGGGTCCAAGCCAAGTAGCGGATGTGATGAATGCAAAATTAAAAAGTAAAAATTAAAAAATGGGGAGGCGGAATAAACCAAAATCAGGAGGCGAAGGTGACCAAGAATGCACGAAACATTCAGGAACGAAACGTTTCAGTTTGCGGTCGACATCGTTTACCACTGCCAGAGGCTTGCTGCAAAAGCAGGAGTCACCAGGAGCTTGGGGCGGCAGCTATTACGATCAGGGACATCTATTGGGGCCAACGTATAAGAGGCGCAGGCCGCTCAAAGTTTAGCCGATTTCGTTAGCAAATGCTCGATCGCCCTTAAAGAGGCGAGAGAGACTCTTTATTGGTTGCGTTTACTGGATGCAGGCGATCATTTGGCCAACGAAGATGGGAAGCTGCTTCGCCAAGAAGCCGACGAACTATCTCGGGTTATAGGAGCTACCATTGTTCGCACAAAGAATTCAGAAGTAAAAATCAAAAATGAAAAAATGCAGAGTGTCGGTGATAATTTTTAACTTTTAATTTTTAATTTCTAATTTCTCTATGTCTCCCAGTCAAATTCTAAAAGGCGTTCGCATTCTGGCCTTTACCACCGGCTATGCAGGGCCCTATGCGGGCCGCTTGCTCGCCGGTTACGGCGCGGAGGTGATCAAGATCGAGTCGAAGAAGGGAGGGCTCGATACTTTCCGCCACTACGGACAGCACAAAGATATCGACGCGGCGCCGCGCTTTATTGAATGCAATCTAGGCGTGCGTTCGATGGCGATCAATCTCAAGCATCCGACCGGCGCGCGCCTGATCCGAGAGCTCGCTTGGAAATCGGATGCGGTTTTGCAGAATTTTCGACCTCGGGTGCTCGATAAATTGGGCTTGAGCGACCAAGAGCTGAGAAAATCAAATCCAAAGCTTGCCATCGTGAAGCTGCCCGGATTCGGATCGGAAGGGCCAAAGAGCGGTTACGGCACATGGGGTTTCAACCTGACGGCCTTCTCCGGCATGACTTATTTATGGAATCATCCTGAACAGGATCGGCCGATCGGCAGTCAAGGCGTTTATCCTGATCACTTGGGGTTCGTTATGGGACCGACATTGATGCTGGCGGCGCTGCTCAACAGTCGCCGGACGGGTAAAGGCGTCACCATCGATCTCGCTCAGATCGAAGCGACGGCCTATACACTTGGCACAACCTATCTCGAGGTTTCGGTCAACGGCGACGATCCGCAGCCGAAAGGAAATCATTATGAGCCGGCGGCGCCGCATGGCTGCTACTCATGCACTGGGGAAGATCGCTGGTGCGTCATTTCGGCACGGAACGACGGCGAGTGGCGCGCTCTATGCCGCGTCATCGGGAGAGAGGAGTTGGCAGCCGACGCGCGCTTTGCCGATGTACCGTCTCGCCTGGCGCACCGCGCCGAGATCGACGCTATCGTTCAAAACTGGACTCAGCCGCAGACGGCAGAACAGGTGATGGACCGGTTGCAGTCTGCCGGTGTCCCGGCCGGTATCGTGCAAACCGGCGCCGATCTCTTGGAAGACCCGCAACTGCGTCACCGAAATTATTTCGCATCTTTTGATGACTCGCTGATCGGACCGTTTGAGATTCCGCGCGCCGGGATTGTGTTTCGCGGCGCTGTCGAAGAGCCGCTACGACTGCCGAGTCGGTTGGGAGCCGACAACGATTCGATCCTGACCGAACTCCTTGGTTACGATCATGCAACAATCGCGAGCTGGCGCGAGGAAGAGGTCCTTACATAACTCTTACGCGGCGGTTGCAAGATCCAAGCAGAAGGGAGACCCAGATGATGGCGAGAAGAGTTTTCGTCGTGATCCTGTCGATCGTGCTGTTCCACGCAGTGCCCGGGCTGGCTCAGGAACGGGTCAAGCTGCGCATCAGTTCTGCCACTAAGACGCTTGGTTATGGACCGTTGTGGGTTGCGTCAAGGATGGGTTTTTTCGAACGCCAAGGGCTTGATGTCGACCTGGTGGTGATTCGCGCCTCCGACGTGGGAATTCAGGCATTGGCGGGTGGCTCGCTGGATATCGCCGGCAGCGCATCGGACGCGCCGATCGCCGCGATCGAGAAAGGACTCGATCTCGTCATCATCGGTGGGATCATCAACGGACTCTCGCAGTCGATCATGGCCGCGAAAAAATTTAAGACTTATGAGGATCTGCGCGGCGCCACATTCGGCGCGATCAGCCTCACTTCCGGCGTGACCTTTGCGCTCAGGCAGGTTCTGAAGGCAAAAGGACTCGAATACCCGCGCGATTACAAACTGCTCGTCATCGGCGGCACGCCCCAAACCTATGCGGCTCTGGTTGCAGGTCAGATCGATGCGGCAGCATTGTCGTTGCCGGTGAATTACGCTGCCGAGGAACAGGGCTTCAACGAAATCGGTAGGTTTGTCGATGTCATCCCCAATTATCAGCTCGCCGCGCTTTCGCTCAAACGCTCATGGGCGGAGAAAAACCGTCCGGTGGTCGTGCGCGTCATGAAAGCGATGGCTGAAACCATGCGCTGGCTCCACCGGAACAAAGAAGCCGCCGCGACGTTTCTCGCCAAAGAAATGAAGCTTAAGCCCGAGCACGCGCGCCGCGGTTGGGAGTTCTACACTTCAAAACGCATTTGGCATCCCGACGGCGATATCAATTTGGACGGGCTTCGGATCGTCACCCAGATTTACTGGGAACAGACCCAGTCCAAAGGCGCGGCTCCTAAAGCGGCCAAGTATGTGGATCAAAGTTATCTCCGCGACGCCCTCAAGGAATTGGGCGGCCGGTGATTTCCGAATTTATTGGTCAATGGATGAAGAACGTGTTCACCTTGTACGCGAGGCAACCGTAGGGCACGGCGTGCCGTGCCTCTAGGGATAATAAAACGCGCTGCCATTCGTGGCAAATCTCTTGAATATTTGTCCGAGTGACCTTATAAATCGACGATCTGTTTCGTTGGATCGATTCGGAGTGATTAACCCACCTAAATCCCTCAAAACCGAACGGTTGCGATTGCGAAAAGCAAAACTTAGCGATGCCGAGGCGATCTTTTGCCAATATGCACAGGACGCGGAAGTCACCAAGTACGTCAGCTGGAGCGCGCATAAAGACATCGAGGAAACGCGCGAGTACGTGCGCATGTGCCTGCTCGCCTGGGATGTCGGCAAAGCTTTTCACTGGGTTATCGAGCGCAACGAGGACAAGCAGGCGATCGGCATGATCATCGCCCGGGTCGCTGGCGAAAAATGGGAGCTTGGTTATGTTCTGGCGCGGGTCTATTGGGGCCGGGGTTATATGACAGAGGCTCTTAAGGCACTGATTGCTTGGGCGTTGAAACAAAAAGACATCTATCGTATCTGGGCGGTTTGCGACGTCGACAACATCGCCTCGGCTCGGGTCATGGAAAAGGCCGGCATGCTGCGCGAAGGCACCCTGCGGCGCTGGTCGGTCCATCCCAATATTAGCCCGGAGCCGCGTGACTCTTACTGCTACTCGATCGTTAAATAGAAGATTGGAGTATTGGAATGGTGGAGTGCTGGAGTAATGGGATGAAACCCAGTACTCCAATACTCCTGTACTCCAACACCCCCGCCGCGTTCACTCACCCCTGAGATCTTTTTCAGCAGGTTGCAATTAAGCGGGGCGACTTTCATCCTTTGTCCAGGAATTCTATGCAAGCGCTATTTGCTCTCGGTTTTCGGCCGTTCTTTCTTCTTAGCGGGATATTCGCGATTGTCTCGACCACCGTCTGGGTTCCTGCGTTTGTCGGCGGCCTGGGGCTGAGCACGTACTACGGCCAGATCGGGTGGCACAGCCATGAAATGATCTTCGGTTATACGGTGGCGGTCATCGCCGGGTTTCTGCTTACCGCCGTGCGCAATTGGACCGAGCGCGAAACGCCGGCCGGCAGTCTTTTAGCCGGTATCGTTACCCTCTGGCTTTTCGGCAGAATCCTGCCGTTGTTCCCGGCAAATTTTTCCGCTTGGTTCACCGCTTTGATCGACCTTGCTTTCTTGCCGGCGCTAACTTTCGCTATCGGCGTGCCGCTGGTGCGCAGCGGTGAGACTCGGAACCTGCTGTTCCTGCCTCTTTTGGCTGCCCTGTGGATCGCAAATTGTCTTGTTCATGCGGAGGTTCTCGGTTTGGCGTCGAACCTCGCACGTCAGGGAATATTCCTTGGAATGAATTTAATTATTCTGTTGATCGTAATCATGGGCGGGAGGGTGATACCCTTTTTCACCGAACGAGCGCTGCCGGGTGCGGTGATGAAACGTCGGCCGTTCGTCGAATGGCTGTCCCCGCTTGCTGTCGTGATGTTTTTAGCGGTGGAATTCTTTCTCGCCGACTCGCTCTGGTCGGCAAGCTTCGCTGCTCTTGCGGCTTGTGCGAACGGCATTCGCCTCGCGGGCTGGTACAGCCAACGCTATTGGGGCGTTCCGCTGCTTTGGGTGCTGCATCTCGGCTACAGCTGGATTGTCGTTGGCTTCTTTCTGAAAGCCGGGGTGGGGCTCGGACTTGTTCCGCCGCAGTTTACTATTCATGCGTTTACGGTCGGCGCGATCGGCGTGCTCACTATCGGCATGATGGCGCGCGTCTCTTTGGGCCACACCGGCAGACCGCTCAACATAGGAACTGCCATGACAGTAGCCTTTGGCTTGCTTAATCTTGCGGCGCTCGCGCGAGGTTTGCTGCCGATTTTCTTTCCGCTCTGGTTTCCTCAGCTTATTATTGCAAGCGGAGCGCTGTGGATCGCGGCATTTGTGATCTTTGTCATCATCTACTCGCCCATACTTGCGCAGCCAAGAATCGACGGCCGCCCGGGCTAAGCAGTACGAGCGCGATCGGCGCTTATCCGACACTCGCTTGATGGTTTGCGAGAGTTTTTTCCAGGATCTCGTTCAACTGATAGGGCTCGCAATCACTCCGTCGAGGGCTGCCTGCGCAATTTCGATCTCAAGGTTCGGAGGGACGAAGGCTGAGGCAATTGAGGGTCTTTAGCGAGGGGCGGATTTCGCGCATTTTTTGAATTGCTTCCCAACCGCCAAGTTTCGGCAGCCCGAGACAAACACGGCTACCGTGATTTCGTCTTGGTGCCGGTTGAAAATCTCGATTGCCTGCACGGCGTCCTTGGCCTCCGAAACTTTGTATCCTTCGCGCTCAAGAAATTTCGCATGAGGCTCAGACTTCGTTGAGCTCCTGCTTCAGTTCAATCATGCGCAGTTCTCGCGCCACCGCCGCGCGCTTGAAGCGGCTGAACTGTTCGTGACTGGCCGCAACGTCTCTTCTGCCTGCCGTCGCACCTCCGCATCGGTGTGTCGGGAGATGATGATAGCGGCGGCCTGAGTCAGCACCGCGGCGAACTCCAGGGAGTTGTAAAAAAGCTTTCTGAGAGAACGCTAAAACGGGAGATCGTCTCCCGATTCGCGCATGGTTTGTTGGATGTGCTTCGCTGCGGCTGGACACTTCGCCAGGACGTACTCACAGAGGCTCTGGGCCGTGGACTCGTCAAGGAGAAAATGGACGCTCTGATCAACAATAATTCCGCTTCTCAATTGTTTATACTCTAGGGCGCTTCGATCACATAGAGAGATCAGCGCTTGGTACTCGGCGACAGGTATGCAAAAGGTCCAATGGGCGCTAAAACCGGTGCGGATTACATTCGCGCGCTGCTGGTTCATGCTGAACTCCAAGATGCCTCCTGTTCCGTAAAATAACAAAGCATTTTGCTTCGGCGCTAGCTCAAGAAGCTCTGACTATGTAACTTTAGGCATTTGTCCATTACATACGGACATTTCGCTTGTATAAACGTCAACGATCACATCTTGGATTTACACTCGGAAAAAAATTTTTTCGTTGTCGGGATCACGACTTTGTTTTTTGTTTCCATTTCAAATCCGGCGGCAGATGTTTGGCGTTTATTCTCGTGCAGGCAACGCTAGATGCTGCCGGCGAAGAATAAGTCCTTGATCGGTTGTCGGCCTCTTGACTGGCAGAATTGCGCCCGGCATGATCTTCGTCGTGAGTGCGCCGGATACGAAGACGCTCGGGGATATTCTGTATGCCGATAAGTCAAAGGTTCGCGTACCCGAGGATGAGTGGCTGCGGCTCGTCCGCGCCGTCGCCGGTGGTGACCAAGGTGCACTGCATTCCCTTTACGAGCAAACGCATCGAATCGTTTTTACGTTGATCGTGCGGATAACCGCGGATCGAGAAACTGCCGAAGAAGTGACGCTCGATGTGTTCTACGACGTGTGGCGAAAAGCCGCGACCTATGATCCTGCTAACGGATCGGTCGTCGGCTGGATCATGAATCAGGCACGCAGCAGGGCAATTGATCGCCTGCGGTTCGATCAGAGAAAAAAACGAGTGAACACGTATCCGCACAGTTTGCGGCCGACAAGCGACATTGTTGATCCTCAACAAGCGTTTCTGTTTGCGGAGCAGAGCCGCCTGTTGCGGAATGCGCTTGAGGTCCTGACTCCAGAAGAACGAAATGCGATCGAAACCGCATTTTTCTCTGAATTGACTTATGAAGAAACGGCAAGGAATTTGAATCAGCCTCTCGGGACCGTGAAGACGCGAATCCGCTCCGGACTGGGAAAACTTCGAGAGGCGCTGGGGCGGAAGAAATTGAAGGCCGGATGAACTCAAAACCGGGCAGACACAGTCAAGAGCATCTGGATCTCGTGTTCCTGTTTGCATTGCAGGCGCTTCCTGCGCGCGAGATCGCTTCGGTTGAAGCTCAAATCTCGTCATGCGAGGATTGCCGACAGGAAATCGAGACGCTCCTTGCCACTGTCCAGTCGTTTGTCGGCTGGTCCACCGATGTGTTGCGCCCCGCGGAATCTCTATGGGGCCGGCTCGCGCAGCGAATCGCAGGCGAAACGGCCGCGCGGCCGTTCGTACCTCCATTGGAAGCGCCGGTTAAACCAGAGTGGGAGGAAGCGGCGCCAGGTATCCACGTCAAAATTCTCGCAACGAACTCGGGAAACGACAGCGTGAGCATGTTGGTCCGGCTGGATCCGGGAACCGATTATCCCGGACACACGCATGCGGGCATCGAAGAACTACATCTTCTCCACGGCATATTGAAGGTCGATGACAAAACATTATATCCCGGCGATTTCATCCACAGCGAGGCGGGCAGCATCGATCATCGTGTGTGGAGTGAAACCGGCTGTACCTGCTTTCTGGTGACCTCGACGAAAGACACCCTTTTCTAATTCCTGGTCAATTTGTCGGCTCGTGGAATCAGAGCCCGGTTGTGGGTGGGGTCATCCATTAGCCGCGGACCAGCGCGGAGGCGCAGCGTCGGTCAAAATACGCCGAGTCCGCCGAAGGACGGATCAGCCTCCCCAGCTGGGAGAGGGTATCGGCGTAAATTATGGGCCGATCAACTCTATTGTCGGAAAATATGCGCGGTATCGCCGGGGATTCCGAGTGGTGAGATGGTCTTTCGCCCTTTGATGTTCAGCTGCTTTGCCGGTCGGCGGCGGGCCCGCGGCCACGAGAAAGATTGCATGCGGTATTGACCAGAGTGAGGTGGCTCAAGGCCTGCGGAAAGTTGCCGAGCATGCGCTTATTTCCCGGATCATATCCCTCTGATAACAGGCCGACGTCATTGCAAAGACTCAACAAACGCTCGAATAGCCGGCGCGCGTCTTCTTGGCGCCCCAGCAGGGCGAGATTGTCGGCCAGCCAGAAACTACAGGCGAGAAAGGCCGCTTCACCCGGCGGAAGACCATCAATATGCTGTTTTGTCCGGTAGCGCAGGACGAAGCCGTCGGCCATGAGATCGCGCTCGATCGCTTCAACCGTGCCTCTGACGCGCGCATCTCGAGCCGGCAGAAATCCGACCAGCGGGATCATTAGCAAACTGGCGTCAAGCTCTTTCCCGCCGTAGTATTGTACGAAAGAATTGCGCTCGTCATCGAAGCCATTTCGACACACCTCTTCGTGAATGGTCGAGCGCAGGAGGCGCCAACGCTCGACTGGACCCTGCAGGCCAAAGCGCTCGACCGCTTTCACCATCCGATCCACGGCGACCCAGGCCATCACTTTAGAATGGGTAAAATGCCGCTGTGGGCCACGCATCTCCCAGATGCCGTTATCGGGCTTGCTCCAGGCCGACTCCAAGTACTCAGTCAGCGCACGCTCGACGCGCCAGGCGTTCTCATCCGGCGCAAGCCCGGCGCGGCGCGCCAGGTGCATGGCGTCCATCACCTCGCCATAGACGTCAAGCTGGAATTGCTCACAGGCTGCGTTACCGATCCGAACGGGAACTGATGCCGCATAGCCCGGCAACCACGGAAGTTCCAATTCGGTGAGCCGCCGTTCGCCGGCCAACCCATACATAATGTTTAGCTCCGACGGATTACCGGCCACCGCGCGCAACAACCACTCGCGCCAGGCGCACGCTTCATCGATGTAGCCGCCAAGCATCAAGGCATACAACGTAAACGTCGCATCTCGCAGCCAACAATAACGGTAGTCCCAATTCCTCACTCCGCCAAGCTGTTCGGGGAGTGAAGTTGTCGCCGCGGCTACAATCCCCCCTGTCGGCGCATAGGTAAGCGCTTTGAGCGTGATCAGCGAACGCACGACGTTCTCGCGCCACGGTCCTTCGTAGGTGCAGCGCGAAGACCATTCCCGCCACCATTGCTCCGTGTGCGCGACGATATCCTCGGCGTCGACCATTGCGGGCGGCGGCTCATGAGATGGATGCCACATCAGGACGAAAGGCAATCTCTGCCCTTGCGAGACCGTAAATTCTGCCACGGTGCGAAAGTCCTCGTTGCGCAGATCGACGGCCGAGCTGAGGATCAAAGTATCCGGTCCCGCGACCGCCCGTATGCCGATGTCCGTGCGCCGCACCCAAGGAATGATCGAGCCGTAGTCGAAACGGATGATCAGCTGCATCCGCATGCGAACCTGTCCGCGTTTACCGACGACGATACGGACCAGATCGGTGACTGTGCTCCGCGGCGGCATACAGTCAATCAACGTCACTGCGCCATCGGCGGTCTCATAGTCGGTTTCGAGCACGAGCGTGCCGTCGCGATAACGGCGCCGGATATCACGAATCTCTCCTGCCGGAGCCAGCAGCCAGCGGCCATGATCCTCGCTGCCAAGCAGTGCCGCAAAGCAGGCGCCCGAATCGAAGCGCGGAAAACAGAGCCAGTCGATCGATCCGCCGCGCGCCACCAGTGCCGCCGTGTGACAGTCGCCGATCATTGCATAATCTTCGATGAGGGATGCCATAGGGAGATTTTGGATTTTAGATTTTGGATTGCCGATTTGCGATCGCCCTTGGCCTAGCAGATTCGCGAGCACAAATTGGAGTGTTGGAGTAATAGAGTATTGGAGTAGTGGGTCTTGAACCCATCACTCCACCACTCCACTACCCCAGTTCCAATGAGGAGCACACCTTTCGACGAAGCTCAGGGCAATCGGCATCAGCATGTGAGTCTTTTTCAGCAGCCTGCCAGTTAGTGCTCGGCTGCCCAGCACCGCATCCGTGGCAAAATTACCTCTTCGAGAAAAATCTTGATGCATGCAGCTATTGGAATCGCGAACAGCAAGCCCATTATCCCTCCCAATGCGCCGCCAATGATGACGACCACAAGAACCGTAGCCGCGTTCAAATTGGTCTGGCCGCTCTGGATCCAGGGGGTTAGCAACCAACCTTCCAATAGCTGCACTCCAATATAGACCGCGCTTGGCCACAACGCGATCGATAAAAAATTCGCGGTTTGGGCGGCGCCGGATGTCAGCGTGTCGGCGTATTTGAGGAGGATAACGATGGGCCAGCTTACAACCGACAAGTAAGGGACGATATTCAAGAGCCCGGTCAACATTCCAAGAAAAAACCAGTAAGGGACGGCCGTGAAATACCAACCGATCGAAAGAAAAACGCCCATGATGATTGCGATGATCAGTCTGCCGCGGAAGAACTGGCCAATGGCTTTGTCCATGCGGGAGAGAATCTCCACGATCCGTTCTTTTCGGTTCTCCGGCAGGTATTTCGACATGCTCTGGAGGGCGCGGTTAAAGCTCCACGAAAAAAAGAAGAAGTATACGAGAATCAGCGCTGCCGATAGGAGCAGGTAAGAGGTCGTGCTGAAGACCGTGGTCACGATACCCACCGCTTGCCCCGTGGTTTGGAATACCTGGCCCAGAATCTGCTGAGGGTCGAGCTGAAGTTGGCGGAGCGATCGTTCAAGTTGGTTCAAGAGATTACCTGGATGAATGTCGTAAGCGGCGGCCAGGGTGCGCAAGTACTCGGGCAGTCGGCGCGCCAGATCGGTCACCTGGCCCAACAAAAGAGGTCCGAGCCAGGATAGCAGACCGGCAAAGCTGAAGACAAAGATGGCCAAGAGGAGTGCGGCAGTGAGGGGTCGCGGCCAGCGCCATTGCTCCTCCAAGAAAGTTACTACCGGATTAAAAACATGGGCTAGAACAAGCGCGATCAATAACGGCATGAAAATTTCGCGGAGCCCGTACAGCAGCCAAAGGGTTGCCGCGATGAAAATCAAGAGAATAAGGTCTCGCGCCGCAGCGATCTGCCAAAGATGTTTGCTGTCAACGTCATCAGCGCGCGGCCGTCTCAATCGCGTCGCCAATGCTTCCGTCTTTTCTGGCTTTTGGATTTCGCTCTTCAT
>Ga0210113_1000315_pt1 | contig 11813 bp, 8 predicted proteins | sample MayberryNW_Catta_5_FD_185523 | JGI IMG/M metagenome (GOLD analysis project Ga0210113, IMG submission 185523) | Wetland microbial communities from San Francisco Bay, California, USA, that impact long-term carbon sequestration -... | ecosystem: Environmental > Aquatic > Marine > Wetlands ...
GGCGCGAGCCGGTAGTCCACCGAATACACCGCGCAGCGCGCGCCGTTGGCGAGCTGGCGGCACAGCACGTCGTGCGTGTCGAGGTCGCCGATCACCCAGCCGCCGCCGTGGTAGTACACGAGCGCGGGCAGCGCCTGGTCTGTCTTCGTACCCTGTGGCCGGTAATAGCGCAGCGCCACCGGGCCCGGCGCGATGAGCAGGCGCGCCTCGGCCACCTCGGGCGGGAACGCCTCGGCCCAGGACTGGCCGCCCTCCACGAGCAGCGCGTCGAGGTATATGAGCTGGCGCAAGCGCCTTTTCGCGCGCGCCGCGACGCCCGAAATCACCATCCCGGCGTAGCTGTGGCCGGCGAGCACGACGTCCTCCAGCTCCTCCCACGCGTACTCGCCGAGCCCGATGCGCCGCAGCAGGTCCACCCGCGCGAAGCCCGGATCGCTCGCGACGGCGTCCTCCGGCCTGGCGGGCAGCGTCGCGGTCACGACCTTCCGCGGCGCCGCCGGCGCCCGGCTGACACGCCGCTCGGCCAGCATGCCGTAGTAGCTGCGCGGCGCCTCGGCCACCACCTTCGCGTAGATCGGCTCGGCCGCCGCGCGCCCCCGTGTGTGCTCCACCGCGCGCCCGCGCCAGTACAGCGCCGGGATGCGGAACGCGCGCCCCCCCGGCGCCTCCGCCAGCCGCGCCCACTGCTCGGCCGCGCCGCGCACGTCGCCGCGGAGCCACGCGATCCAGCCGAGCCGCCACATCGCCGCGCCGGCGGCGTCGCGATTGGGAAACCGGGAGGCGATCTGCCGGTAGACGCCGGCCGCCTCGCCGTCGCGGCGGGCGTCGTCGAGCACGCGCGCGGTGAGCGAGAGCGCCTCCGCCACCTCCGCGTCGGCGCCGCTCGTCGAGACGAGCGCCAGCAGCCCGAGCGCGCGCTTGTCCTGTCCCGAGCGGATCAGCATACGAGCCTGCTGCAGCCGCAGCCGCGACCGCTGCTCGACCGGGGCGTGGCTCGTGGCCAGCTCGATGGCGCGCGCGGCCGCATCGAAGCGGCTCAGGCGCGCGGCGGCGTCGGCCACGACCCGCAGCGCGCGCAGGACGATGCCGGCGTCGCGCGACTCGGTGGCGATCGCCTCCGCCTCGTCGGCGGCCGTCTTCGGGACGCCGCCCTTCAGCAGGCGCTCCGCCCGGTCGATCCGCTCGCTCATCGAGATCGGCGGCAGCGGGGTGCCGCCCTCGACCAGCACGACCAGGCGGTCGCCCGCAGCCTCCGCATACGCGGTCGTCGGCGCGAGGACGCGGAGCTGACGGTACGCGAGGGCGGCGACGTCGGGCTGCTGGCGCGCTTCCGCCGTCTGGCCGACGAGGTAGAGGGCCTCGGGCACCTCGGGCGCGTCCGGGTAGCGCTCGAGGAGCCGCTTCAGCGCCGCGTGCGCCCCGGCCTCGTCACCCGCCCGCGACGCCAGCGCGGCGGCGCGCAGCAGCGCGCGGGGAGCCAGCCGGCTGTCCGGGTCGCGGTCGGCCACGGCGAGGGCGGCCGCCCGGGCGCCTTCCAGGTCACCCCCGCGCTCGAGGGCGTCGGCGCGGAGATAGCGAGCGTAGTCCCGGATGGAGCTGGTGAGGGCCGCCTCGGTGCCGAACTCACGGGCCAGCGGCCCGGGATCGCCCTGCTGGAACGCGGCCACCGCCTCCGCCCACGCCTCCTCCGTGTCCGCCGACGGCGGCGTCGCCGCGGCCGCCGCGACCGGCAGCAGCGAGGCGACCACCACGAGCCCGACCGCAGCGCGGATGGCCGCGCTGCGCTCCCGCAATCGCCGCCGCGTGAAGAGGATGCGCTGCAGCGCGGTCAGATTGGCAAGGACGGCCAGCACCCAGAGGGCGGGCTCCATGAGCCCGAGCAAAGCACCGGCGATGAGGCAGATCAAGCGCTCCGGCCGCTCCATCATCCCTACGTTACACGCAATCCCGATGGACTCGGCCCGTGCCTTCGTGTAGCTGACCATGACGGACCCGGCCAGGCCGGCCATGGCCAGGAGGGCGCCGCGCGCGTGCGGCATCTGCGCGTAGAGGACCACGATGCCCAGCATGACCACGATGTCCGAGTAGCGGTCGATCACCGAGTCGAGGAAGGCGCCGAAGGGCGTGACCTGCCCCGAGGCGCGCGCCAGCGAGCCGTCGAACAGGTCGAAGAGGCCGGCGACGATCAGGAGGATGCCGGCGGTACGAACCTGGCCGAGGACGAAGGCCGCGCCGGCGCTCGCGCTCACCAGCAGCCCGCACATGGTCAGGTGGTTCGGGCGCAGCTGCAGCCGGAACAGGAGGCGCCCCACCGGATCGCTCCAGGCCCGGACCGTGTCGCGATAGCGGCCGAGCATCAGATCGGCTGTCGCAGCGCCTGCTCGAGGGCGGACCGCACGCGCTCGATCGCCGCCGGCTCCTCGAGGCGCCGGCCCTTGCGGTCGAGCACGTAGAACGTGTCGAGCGCCTGGTCGATCTCGGTGGCGATGCGCGCGCTGGCGATGTCGAGGTCGAGCGCGGACAGCGTGCGGGTGATGAGATGGAGCAGGCCGAGCCGGTCGGGGCACTTCACCTCGATGACCGTGTACTCGTCGGAGAGCCGGTTGTCGATGGCGATCTTCGGCGGCGCCTCCTCGCCGACCGCCGGGCGTCCCGCGGCGCGGCGCCGCTCGAGCAGCGCGTCGACCGACTGCTCGCCGGTGAGCACCTTCGCGAGCGCGTCGAGCGTGCGGCTCCACTGGGCCCCGGAGGTGAGGGCCTCGCCGGTGGGGTCGTTGACCTGGAAGGTGTCGATCGCGATGCCGTCGGCGCGGGTGGCGATCTGGGCCGAGATGATGTTCACGCCGTGGGCGGCCAGCGTGCCGGCGATGAGCGAGAAGAGGCCCGGCACGTCTCGCGTGACGACGACCAGGTCGGAGGAGCCGAGGTCCGGGTGGTGGAACAGCTCGGTGGCGAGCGACCCGGACTCGAGGCGCGCGATCAGCCGCAGGTGCGCGGCCATCCGCTGCACGCTCGTCTGCCCGAGATAGCGATCCGACGCCATGGCGAGGTGCGCCTTCACCGGCTGGCGCGGGACGTCGCCGCCGAGGGCGCCGAAGAGCCGCTCGCCGAGCGCGCTGCGGTTGGGCTTCTCCACGCGCCCGCCCGTGAGCCGCGCCAGCGTGCGCGCGTACAGCTCGTGCAGGATGCGCGCCTGCCAGCCGGTGAGGACGCCCGGCCCCACCGCCCGCATGTCGGCGTACGTGAGAAGGTACAGCATGCGCAGGCGCTGCGGGTCGGCCACCGTCGCGGCGAAGGTCTCGATCGTCTTCGGATCGTCGATGTCCCGCCGCTGGGCGATATGCGACATCGTCAGGTGGTGGGCGACCAGGAACTCGACCATGCCGGCATCCTCGGGGGACAGCCCGATCCGCGCCGTGAGCTCCCGCACGAGCGGAATGCCCTTGGCGACGTGGCCGTGGCCCTTCGCCTTGCCGATGTCGTGCAGGAGCATGCCGAGCATGAGCAGCTCCGGCTTCTCCACCTCGTTGAACACCTGCGCCGCCCCCTCGGACTCCGCGGACTGGCCGGGCGCGAGCGCCTCCAGGTGCTCGACCGCGAGCAGCGAGTGCTGATCCGCCGAGAACTTGTGGTAGACGTCGTACTGCACGAGGCAGGTGAGCCCCCCGAACTCCGGCAGGTAGCGGCCGAGCACGCCGAGCTCGTGCATCACCGAGAAGGTCAGCGCCACCCGCCCCCACGTCCGGCAGATGTCCAGGAAGAGGTCGCGCACCTCGGGCGAGCGCTGGAACTGCTCGTCGACGACGTCGAGCGACTCCTCGACCGTGCGCTCGAGGCCGAGCGACAGCTCGCAGCCCAGCCGGTGGAGGTGCCAGAACACCTTCATGATCCGCGTCGGCTCGCGCCGCAGGACGGCCGGGTCGCGGTCGGCGCGGTGCAGCCGGCCGTCGAAGAAGACGAGCCCGTCGGCGAGGGCCTGCTGGCGCTGCCCCCGCTCCGCCGAGCCGCGCGCCGACAGCGTCTCCTGGCAGCGCGCGATGAGCCGGCGCGACACGCGGTGGATGGCGCGCGCGTTCAGGTAGTAGTCGCGCATGAAGCGCTCGACGCCGAGCGTCTCGCCCTCGTTCTCGTAGCCGAGGTTCTTGGCGATCCGCGGCTGCACGTCGCGTGCGAGGACGTCGTTCTTGTGGCCGGAGAAGAAGTGCAGCTCGTTGCGTACGCGCCAGAGGAACGTCAGCGCGCGGTCGGCCGCCTCCTGCTCGCGCGGGGTGATCAGCCCGCGGTCGGCCAGCTCGCGCAGCGTGCGGGCGCCGAACTTGGCGGCGCCGAGCCACATGGCGGTGTGCATGTCGCGCAGCCCACCCGCCGACTCCTTGATGTTGGGCTCGCCGATGTACGGCGAGGCGCCGTACCGGCGGTAGCGCTGCTCCCGCTCGGCCAGCGTCGTGGCGAGGAACTGCTCGAAGTCGTGCCGGTAGACATTGTCGCGCAGCACGCGTCCGAATCGCCTGAAGAGCTGCCGGTCGCCCACGAGGAGCCGCGCCTCCTGCATCGAGGTCCGGCTCGGGAAGTCCGTGCGGGCCATGGCGACGCAGTCCCCGAGGGAGCGGAGGCTGTGGCCGACCTGCAGGCCCAGGTCCCAGAGGGTGTAGAGCAGCTCGTGCATCACGCGCTGCACGTACGGCGACAGCTCCCCCTCGTACACGACCATGAGGTCGATGTCGCTCGACGGGTGGAGCTCGCCGCGGCCGTAGCCGCCGAGCGCGACGACGACGAGCGGCGTCGGCGCCAGGCCCGACGCCTCGGCCTCGGCGCCGACGACCCGCACGATGGCCCGGATCAGCTCGTCCATGAAGCCGGCGTACGCGCGGACGGAGTCCTGGCCTGACGCGCCGTCGGCGTGGCGCTGCTTGAGCGTGTCGCGTCCCTCGGCGAGCGCGCCGCGGAAGAAATCGAGACGCAGCCGCCGACGGTCCTCGGCGCGCTGTGCCCCGGCCTCGGCGCGCCGGGCCCGGCGATACAGCTCGGGCGGCATGACGGGGTCGAGCGTACCAGCGCGGCGGAATTAATGTCAATTCAGACGCAGAGTTAGCGCACCCGTCCCGCTGCGTCCGCGAAGCTGCGTCCCACGGCAGAGACGGCGACCTCGCGCGGGTCCGCGCGCGTCTCCGCGGCGCGCGGTGGACGATCCCTCACGCCGAGGCGCCATCCGTGCTGTCAAGAACCGGGCGCGTTGACATCAGCGCCGGTCTGGCGCGCCAGAATTGCTCGGAGCACGATTCAACTTCTTGATTTCCCTCGGCGGCCAACGTGGCATGCGCGGTGCAAACCGGGCTCGGACCGGGCTGCCGCGCATCGCCCGGACGGGGAGGGGTGAGATGGAGAAGGAGAAGGACAAGGAGAGGGAGAAGAACGGGGAGAAGCGAGACCCGGTTCGGTTCTGGGGCGGCGTGCTCGGCGCGTCGGCGCTCGGCCTCGCGGTCGTGGCCGCCGTGATCGTGCAGGGACAGGCCCCCAGGACCCAGACCGCGGCCAGGGCGCAGACGCCCGCGAAGGCGCAGACCCCCACGAAGACCCAGGCAAGCGCCCAGGCCCCGGCGAAGGCGGCGGCCCCGGCACGGGTGGCGGCCGCGGTGAGGACCGAGCCCGCGCCGAAGCCGCAGGTCGTCGCGAAGGCCGAGGCGGCCATCAAGCCGCCGGCGGCGCCGCGACCGCTCTCCGACGCGGAGCGCAAGCTCTCCGAGGAGCTGTGGGTGGAGCAGAAGAAGCTGGAGAAGCACGCGCGCGTCACGGCGGCGACGCCCGAGGGCCGTCGTCGCGTGGCCGGCACGATCGCCCGGCAGCTCGGCGTTCCCGAGAAGCTCGTCGACGACCTGCGCAGCCGCAAGGTCGCCTACGGCGAGATCACCGTCGCGCTCGCGCTCTCGCAGCCGCTGATGAAGCGGAACAAGGTGACGCGACAGCGTGCCGTCGACAGCATCCTCGAGCTGCGCAAGGCGGGTCAGGGCTGGGCGGCGATCTCGCGTGACCTGGGCCTCACGCTCACCACCGCGCTCGCCGCGGTGAAGAGGGCCGACCAGCAGCTCGCCACGACCGACACCGGCACCGCGAAGACGCGAAAGGGCTAGCCGGACTCGCTCGGCCGGGGTACGCGCGGGACCCGCCGGGTCAGCGCGCGCCCCGGATACGAGCGGCGCGCGAAGCCGCTCAGCTCCTCGACGAATCGCGTCGCGTACCGCGGCAGGACCCGCCGGGGATGCCACGCCAGCGACACCCAGCCGGCCACCGGGATCCCGTTCTGCACCACGGCGACGAAGCGCACGTTCCCGGTCGGAAGCGGAACGTTCGACGGCACGAGGGCGATGCCGTATCCCGCCCGGGCGAGGGCCAGCACGGTGTGGGGTGCGCCGCTCTCGAGAAGCACGCGTGGGCGGATGTGCGCGACCTGGCAGGCGGCGTCGAACCACTGTCGCGAGCCGAAATCCCGCCGCAGGACCAGCAGCGGCTTGCCGGCGAGGTCCCGGATCTCCACCACCGCGCGGCCGCGCGTGGGCGCCCCGCCGGGGAGGACCGCCAGCACGTAGACGGGGAACAGCAGGCGCTCCTCGAAGCGCGCGTCGGGACCGGGGATGAGCGCCAGGTGCAGTTCCCCGCGCTCGAGCCGCGCGGGGAGTCGAGCGCCGCCGTCCTCGACGAGATGCACCTCGACGTCGGCGTGCCGGCGGCGGTGGTGGACGAGAAAGGGCGCCAGGACGCTCTCGATCGTCTGCGGGGTCGCACCCACCCGGAGGACGCCGCTGTCGCCTTCCCGCAACGCGCCCGCCCGATCGACGAGCGCGTCGGCGTCGTCGAGGAGACGGCGGCTGCGCGCGGCCAGCTCCTCGCCATCCGCGGTGAGCCCCACGCGCTGCCCCAGCCGGTCGAAGAGCCGGACGTGCAGGTCGCGCTCGAGCGCGCCGATCTGACGCGACAGGGCCGGCTGGCTCACATTCAGCCGCGCGGCGGCACGCGCGAACCCTCCGGCGTCGACCACGGTGATGAACGCCCGGAGGTGTCGCAGCTCCATGCCGGCACTATACGAACGTTGCATGGGAAGGCCACCAGATTGTGCATTGGACAGCGCGTGAGCCGGCGTCTACGTTCGACGGCACAGGAGACGATCCCTCATGCCGGATGTCTGGTCGCAGGTCGCCGACATCGATGCCGCGACCCAGGAGCGGCTCGCCGACGTTCTCGAGACACGCGGCGCCGACGCGCAGCAGCAGGCCATGCGCCGCGAGTTCCTCGCGGACGTCGAGTTTCCCGCCGGAGCGCGCGTGCTGGAGGTGGGCTGCGGCACGGGTGTGCTGACGCGCCTGCTGGCGCGATGGCCGCGCGTCGACACCGTGGCCGGCGTGGATCCCGCCGGCCCGCTGCTGCACCGGGCCCGCCGGCTGGCGGCCGAGCTCGCCAACGTGACGTTCCACGAGGCCGACGGGCGGGCGGTGCCGTTCGACGGCGAGACATTCGACGTGGTCGTCCTCGACTCGGCGCTGTCGCACATCCCCGACCCGGACGCGGTGCTCGGGGAGGCCCGTCGCGTCCTGCGCCCGGGTGGGTGGCTGGCCATCTTCGACGGCGACTACGCGACCACGACGGTGGCGCTCGGCGATCACGACCCGCTGCAGGCGTGCGCGGCCATCACGATGGCCGGATCCGTCCACGATCGCTGGGTCGTCCGCCGCCTCCCGATGCTCGTCCGTCGCGCTGGCTTCGACGCGGTGCGGCTCCGCAGTCACGGCTTCGTCGAGACGACGGAGGGCGGCTACGCGCTCACCATCGTCGATCGGGGCGTCGACATCCTCCACGCCTCGGGGCAGATCGGCGAGGAGCTGGCGGCCGCGCTCAAGGCAGAAGCCCGGCGTCGCGTCGCCGCGGGCACCTTCTTCGGACACGTCGCCTACGGAAGTCTCACCGCCCGCCGGGGGGCCGCGCGACCCGCGTGAGGGCCGTCGCGATGCACACCGGCGCCGCAGGGCGCTGGTGGTGGTCGTCGGGAAGCGGCTACAATACGCCGGTGCGAAGGATCTGGCGTCCCGCCGTGGAATCCGTCACCCCGTACGACGCCGGCAAGCCGCTCGAGGCGCTCGTCGCCGAGCTGGGGCTGGCCGACCTCGTGCGCCTGGCCTCGAACGAGAATCCGCTCGGCCCGTCGCCGCGCGTGGTGGAGGCGGTCCGGCGGGAGGCGTCGAGCATCCACCTGTACCCGGACGGCGGCAGCACGGCCGTCCGTGACGCGCTCGCGCGCAGCCTCGGCATCTCGCCCGCGCAGATCGTCGTCGGCAACGGCGCCGACGAGCTGATCACGCTGATCGCGCTCGCCGCGTTCGATCCCGGCGACGAGATCGTCATGCCGCACCCGTCGTTCGAGCCGTACGCGACGGGGGCCAGCATCGCCGGCGCCCGGATGGTGCAGAGTCCGCTCGCCGGCTACGACACGGATCTCGACGACATGCGGCGACGGGTGACCGCGCGGACCAAGGCGGTGTTCCTCTGCTCGCCGCACAATCCCGCCGCCACCATCATCCGGCGGGGCCCGCTGCTGGCGTTCCTCGACGCGCTGGGCGAGGACTCGCCGCTGGTCGTGCTCGACGAGGCGTACCGCGACTTCGTGGACGACCCCGACTATCCCGACGGCGTGGCGCTGCTCGCCCGCTATCCGCGGCTGCTCGTGCTCCGCACGTTCTCGAAGATCGCGGGCCTGGCCGGGCTGCGCGTCGGCTACGCCGTCGGCGCGCTCGAGACCATCGACCGGCTGAACCGCGTGCGCGCGCCGTACAACGTCAACCGGCTCGGCCAGGTCGCCGCCGCCGCCGCCCTCGACGATCCGCAGCACGCGGCCCGGACGCGCGCGCTCGTGCTGGAGGAGCGCCGCTTCCTGCTGGCCGGCCTCGCCGAGCGCGGCATCGCCAGCTCGCCGTCGCAGGCGAACTTCCTGCTGGTCCGCGTGCGCGATGCCGGCCGCGCGCGCGAGCGGCTCCTCCGCGCCGGCATCCTCGTGCGCGACGGGGCCGCCGTCGGCTTTCCCGGGCACCTGCGCATCTCGATCGGCACGCGCGAGGTCAACGAGCGCGTGCTGAAGCTGCTGGAGGAGTGATGGCCCGCGAGATCGCCGTCGTCCACCACGCCGACCGGCGCACGGACGTGCACATGCCGTACGCCCCGGGCATCGTCGTCCGGCGCGGCGCCCTCGTCTTCCTTTCCGGCGTGACGGCGGCCGCCGTCTACCACAGCCACCCGCATCGCGAGGAGGAGTTCGACCTGCCCTCGACGATGCGCGAGCAGGCCGTGCTGGCCATGGAGAACCTCAAGAAGACGCTGGAGGCGGCCGGCTGCGGCCTCGGCGACCTCGTCGCGGCGACGCGGTTCCTGACGGACGTCAACGAGCAGGACGACCTCAACCGCGTCTGGGCCGAGTACCTGAAGGGGCACCTGCCCACCACCACCACGGTGGAGGTCTCGCGGCTGGCGACCCACCCGCGCTGCAAGCTCGAGATCAGCGCCATCGCCGTCACCGACGCCCCTTGATGGCCACGCTCGGCTTCGTCGGCCTGGGCGCCATGGGCAGCCGGCTGGCCCGGCGCCTCCTCGACGCCGGACACCGCGTCGCCGGCTACAACCGCACGCCCGACAAGGCGCGGGCGCTCGAGGCCGCCGGGCTCAAGATCGCCGCCTCGCCGCGCCGCGCCGCCGAGGGCGCGGCGGCCGTCTTCAGCATGGTCACCGACGACGCCGCGCTGCGCGCCGTCGCCCTCGGGCCCGACGGCATCGTGGCGGGGCTCGAGCGCGAGGCGGTCTACGTCGAGATGAGCACCGCGAGCCCGGCCGTCGCCCGCGAGATCGCCGACGCGGTCGCGGCGCGCGGCGCGGCGATGCTCGACGCGCCGGTCTCGGGCAGCACCATCAGCGTGGAGCGGGGCGAGGCGTCGATCGTCGTGGGCGGGGACGCCGCCGCCCTCGAGCGCGTGGCGCCCTACCTCGCGATCATGGGGCCCGGCGGGCTCACCCACGTCGGCGCGCTCGGTGTGGCGAAGACGATGAAGATCGCGACCAACCTCGGGCTCGCCGTCCAGATCCTGGCGTTCAGCGAGGCGGTGCTGCTCGCGGAGAAGGCGGGCATCGCGCGCGCCACCGCGGTCGAGGCGCTCCTGAAGTCCGTCGTCGCCTCGCCGATGATCCGGTATCGCGGCCCCTTCGTGCTGGGCACGATGCCGCGCGACGCCTGGTTCAGCGTCCCGATGATGCAGAAGGACCTGCAGCTCGCGCTCGACCAGGGCCACGCGAGCGGCGTGACCCTGCCGACGACGGCGCTCGCGCAGCAGTGGCTGTCGATGGCGCGCGGCGTCGGGCTCGGCGCGCGCGACTTCGCGACCGTCTTCGACGTGCTGGCCGGGCTGAGCGGCCTCCCCGCCTCGCCCAACCGCTGAGGAGTCGACATGGACTTCGAGTACGCGCCCGAGCACGAGGCGTTCCGCAAGGAGTTTCGCGGCTGGCTGGCCGCCAACCTGCCGCCCGAGCTCTGTCTCGACGACGCCGCCGACGACCGCGTGGCCAGCGACCGCGAGACGTTCGAGCGCCGGCGCGCGTGGCAGAAGACGATGCACGCCGCGGGCTGGGTCGGCATCAACTGGCCGAAGGAGTACGGGGGGCGGGCGGCCAGCCTCATCGAGCGCGTGATCTGGGACGAGGAGTACTCGGCCGCCCGCGCGCCCGTGCTGCCGGGGAACATGGGGCTGAACCTCATCGGGCCCACCATCATCCACTGGGGCACCGACGCGCAGCGGCGCCGCCACCTGGCGCCGATCCTGAGTGGCGACGAGGTCTGGTGCCAGGGCTTCTCCGAGCCGGGCGCGGGCTCCGACCTGGCGAGCCTCGCGACCCGCGCCGTCGACCGCGGCGACCACTTCGTCGTCAACGGGCAGAAGGTGTGGACGTCGGGCGCCCAGTACGCGCACTGGATCTTCCTGCTCGCCCGCACGGATCCCGACGCACCGAAGCACCAGGGTATCTCGGCGTTCCTGGTGCCGATGGACTCGCCCGGCATCACCGTGCGTCCCCTCGTGCTCATGACCGGGCATCCGCACTTCAACGAGGTCTTCTTTTCCGACGTGATCGTGCCGAAGACCCAGCTGCTGGGGCCGCTCAACCACGGCTGGAAGGTATCGACGACCACGCTGATGTACGAGCGGCACTCGACGGGCGCCCGCAACCCGATCGGCCAGGTCGCGGGGCTCATCGCCGTGGCCAGGCGGCTGCGGGTCGAGGGCGGCACCGCGTGGGACGACCCGCGCCTGCGCCAGCGCCTCGCCCAGCTCGTGATCGACTGCGAGGCGATGCGCTACACGCGCTACCGCAGCCTCACGCGCCAGCTCCGCGGCGAGCCGCCCGGCCCCGAGGGCTCGATCCTCAAGCTGTCCGGCTCGGAGCTCGGCGTGCGGATCGCGGACGCCGCCGGCGAGCTCCTCGGCATGCACGCGCTCGTGAACCGCCCGACCGCCGCCGTCCCCGACGCCCCCCGCTGGTTCAACCGGCTGATCGCGGCCCGCCAGTACACGATCTCCGCCGGCACCAGCGAGATCCAGCGGAACATCATCGGCGAGCGCGTCCTCGGCCTGCCGAAAGGCTAGCTGCCCTGGTTCTCGTCGACCGCCGGGCAACGCGGCGGCGGCGGGGTCCGGGTCTCGTGTTCGGGCACGCAAATCGACGAGGGTAGGCGCCTGTCGACGTTGAAACGATTCCGGGCCGGAGCCGACGCCATACCCTACAGCACGGCC
>Ga0210113_1000317_pt1 | contig 11798 bp, 9 predicted proteins | sample MayberryNW_Catta_5_FD_185523 | JGI IMG/M metagenome (GOLD analysis project Ga0210113, IMG submission 185523) | Wetland microbial communities from San Francisco Bay, California, USA, that impact long-term carbon sequestration -... | ecosystem: Environmental > Aquatic > Marine > Wetlands ...
CGGTGCCGAGCGCGACCGCCGCGGCGGTCGCCGACCAGCCGCGCTCCGTGTACAGGTAGAGCACGAGCAGCGACGTCAGCCCGATCTGGCCGACGATCAGCAGCGCGCTCGCCACGCCGAGCCGCCAGATTCGCGGATCGCGCGTGGCCGGGGGCGCCGGCGGGGCGGCCGACTTGCGCGCAGGCGGGTCGCGCAGCCAGATCCCGGCGATCACCGACGACAGCACCAGACCGCCCGCCAGCGCGAGCCCCTGGACGCCGGCGATGACGGGCACCGGCAGCGCCTCCACCCGATTGAACACGCGGTGCCACAGGCGCATGAACCCGGCCCAGCGGACGGGATCCGGCGACAGCTCCTGGACGGCCCGGAGATCCGCCCCGGCGCAGAAGACGCGGCCGGCGGCCGTGAGCGTCGCCACCCGCACGCCCGGGTCGGCCTCGATCGCCGCGCAGGCGCGGTCGAGGTCTTCCAGCACGCCGGGGCTGATGGCGTTGAGCTGGGCGGGCCGGTTCAGCCGGATCCGCGCGATGCCGCCGGACGTCGCGTACGTGACCGTGGTCGTCTCCATGTCTCCTCCCGCCACCCTCACATCATCGTGTAGCCACCGCTGACCGACAGTGTCTGGCCGGTGATGAACCCGGCGGCGCTCGAGGCCAGGAACAGCACCGCGCCCGTGATGTCGTCGGGGCGCGCCACCCGGCGCAGCGGATAGACCTTGGCGATCCGCGCCCGCATCTCGGGCGTCTGCCACTGCTTGTTGACGTCGGCCGCCCACATGCTGAGGGCGCCGATCTCCCCCTCCGCGTCGGGCATGGTCATGCCCGGGCACACGACGTTGAGACGGATCCCGTAGCGGCCGACCTCGCGCGCCACGCTCTTGCTGAGCGCGATGACGCCCGCCTTGCACGCCGCGTACACGCCCTCGCGGAACTCGCCCATCCGCCCGGCGTCGGAGCCCATGCTCACGATCGCGCCGGCCTTCCGCGCGATCATGCCATCGAGCACGGCGCGGGTGCAGTTGATCATGCCCCACAGGTTGAGCTGGATCTCCTTCTCCCACTCCTGACGCGTCTTCTCCACGAAGAGCCCGTCCAGCGTCCAGCCGACGTTGTTGACGAGGACGTCCACGCCGCCGAACCGCTCCTCCACCGCCCGCACCATCGCCTGCACCGACTCCCAGCTGGTGACGTCGGTCGGCAGCGCGACCGTCGCCTTGGCGCCCAGCCGCTCGGCCTCGCCGGCCACCTTGCGCGCCTGCCCCTCGTCCACGTCGGCGATCGCCACGCGGCTGCCCTCGCGCGCGAAGGCCAGCGTGATGGCCCGGCCGATGTTCGACCCGCCTCCCGTCACGATCACGCTCTTGCCGGCCAGCTCCAGGTCCATCAGCGTGTCCTCCTGTCGCGGCGACGCGCGCTCACCAGGCGACCGTCTGGCCGCCGTCGAGGTACAGCGTCTGCCCGGTCATGTAGTCGGATGCCGTCGAGGCGAGGTACACGACGAGCGGGCCGATCTCCGCCGGCTCGCCGATCCGTCGCGCCGGAATCCTCGCCAGGAACCGCTCGCGCGTGCGCGCGTCCGCGAGCGCCGCCCGGGGGATGTCGGTGTTCATGTAGCCCGGCGCCACGCAGTTGACCTGGATGCCGTGCCGCGCCCACTCGACCGCCAGGCTCCGCGTGAGCCCGTCGACGCCGGCCTTGCTCGCGCAGTACGCGGCGTAGCGCGGCACGCCGAGCACACCGTACATCGAGCCGACGTTGACGATCTTGCCGTGGCCGCGCGCGATCATCGCCGGCGCCACCGCGCGCGCCAGCCGGAACATCGCCGTGAGGTTCGTCGCCAGCACCGTGTCCCAGTCGGCGTCGCTCACCTCCAGCGTCGACCGGTCGAGCACGACGCCGGCATTGTTCACCAGGACGTCGACGTCGCCCAGCACGCGCGCCGTCTCCGCCACCGCCGCGGTCACCGCCTCGCTCCGCGTCACGTCGAGCGCGACGGCGACCGCCGTGCCGCCACGGCTCCCGATCGCGTCCGCGGTGGCCTGGCCCGCGGCGGGCGCGCGCGCGGCACACGCCACCGCGGCGCCGGCGCCGGCCAGCGCCTCGGCGATGGCCGCGCCGAGGCCGCGCCCGGCCCCGGTCACCAGCGCCACCCGCCCCGCGAGCGGGCGACAGGCCTCCACGTCAGCGCGCCCCGTCCGCCTCGCGGGCGAGGCGGTCGGCGATGAGCTGCCGCAGCCGGTACTTCTGCACCTTGCCGCTCGGGGTCATCGGGAACTCGTCGACCAGCTCCAGGCGCTCCGGGAACTTCTGCCGCGCGAGCTGGTGGCGATCGAGCCACGCCACCAGCTCGGCGAGCGTGAGCGCCGCGCCGGGCTTGGGCACGACGAAGGCGCAGGCCCGCTCGCCGAGGCGCGCGTCCGGCATCCCGACGACGGCGACGGCGGCCACGCCCGGATGCGTGAAGAGCAGGCTCTCCACCTCGGCGACCGGGATGTTCTCGCCCCCGCGGATGACGAGGTCCTTGGTGCGCCCGGTGATCGAGAGGTAGCCGTCGGCGTCGATCCGGGCGCGGTCGCCGGTGCGGAACCAGCCGTCGGCGGTGTGCGACTCGCGCGTGAAGTCCGGCCGCCTGTAGTAGCCGACGAACTGGGAGGCGCCGCGCACGAGCAGGTCGCCCTCGGTGTCCGCCGGCAGCGGTCGGCCCTCGGCGTCGACGACGGCGAGCTCCATGCCGGGCACGGGCGCGCCGTCGGTGGCGAGGACCTTCGCCTGCGGGTCCCGCGGGCCGACGCACGTCACCAGGCCGTTCTCGGTCATGCCCCACCCCGGGGAGATCGCACAGCCCAGCCGGGCGCGGGCGTCGGCCACGAGCGGGCGCGGGATCGGCGCCCCGGCCGAGATGAAGACGCGGAGCGAGGAGAGGTCGTGACGGCCGGGCACGTAGGTCAGGTCGCGCAGGAACGGGGTGGCCCCCATGGTGAACGTGACGCGCTCGCGCTCCACGAGCTGCGCCGCCGTCTCCGCGCTCCAGACGTCGAGCCACACGCCGGTGGCGCCCAGCACGAGCGTCGTGCAGACGCCGTAGAGGTAGCCGGTCTGGTGGGCGAAGGTGGACGCCATGAGGATCACGTCACGCTCCGACAGGTCGAGCCGCTCGAGCACCGGCCACACGCTGGCGAGCACGGTGTTCGGCGTGTGCATGACGCCCTTCGGCTCGCCCGTGGTCCCCGAGGTGAAGATGACCTCGTGCACCGCGTCCGGGTCGGTGCCGGGCAGGCCGCGCCGCCCCGCGCGCGCCTCCCACGCCGTGTCGGTGAGCGCGGTGAACGGCTGCATCCCGGCCGGCGGCGTGCCGCGCGCGACGAAGACGTGCTCGACGCTCGAGGCCTCGGGCCGGAGCGCCGCCAGCATGGCCGCATGGTCGAAGCCGCGGAACACCCCGGGAACGACCACCACGGCGGCCTCGAGCCGCGTCAGCATGAATCGCAGCTCGTGCGCGCGGTAGATCGGCGGAATCGGGTTGACGACGGCGCCCAGCCGCCCGGCCGCGAGCAGGACGAGGACGAACTCGCTCCAGTTCGGCAGCTGGCAGGCGATCACCCGCCCCGGCGTCACGCCGTGGGCGGCGAGCCCGTGGGCCACGCGCTCCACGGTCCGCGCCAGCTCGGCCCAGGTGCAGCGGCCCGCGCCGTCCACCATGGCCGTGGCGTCGGGCCGTCGCGTTGCCCACCGGTCGAGATAGCGTTCCAGCGTCTCGTCGCGCCAGAGCCCGCGCGCCCTCCACTCGCGCGCGCGCTCGGCGCTGACGAGCGTGTCGACCGGCGCCATCGCTACGTCCGGAACTTCTTGAAGTCGACCGGCCGCTTCTCGACGAAGGCGTTCCGCCCCTCCAGCGCCTCCTCGGTCTTGTAGTAGAGGTTGAGCGCCGTGGTCGCGAACTCGGCGACGCCGGCCCGCGGCTCGGAGTCGATGTTGAAGGACTGCTTGGCGAGCGCCAGCGCGGTCGGGCTCTTGTCGAGCAGCTCGCGGCACCACTGCTCGACCTCCGCGCGCAGCTCCCGGGCGGGGACCACCTTGTTGACGAGCCCCATGGCGAGCGCGTCCTGCGCCGAGTACTGGCGGCAGAGGTACCAGATCTCACGCGCCTTCTTCTCGCCCACGACGCGCGCGAGGTAGCCCGTGCCGTGTCCCGCGTCGACGCTGCCCACGCGGGGGCCGGTCTGGCCGAAGACGGCGGTGTCGGCCGCGATGGAGAGGTCGCACAGGACGTGGAGCACGTGGCCCCCGCCGATGGCGAAGCCGTTCACCATGGCGATCACGGGCTTCGGGCAGTGGCGAATCGCCGTGTGCAGGCGGTCCACGTTCATCGGTCGCTGGCCGTCCTGCGAGTAGCCGCCCGCGCCACGCTCCTTCTGGTCACCGCCGGAGCAGAACGCCTTGTCGCCGGCCCCCGTCAGCACGACGACGCCGACGGCGGGATCGTGGCGCGCGTCCTCGAACGCGTCGGTCAGCTCGTGCACCGTGCGCGTGCGGAAGGCGTTCCGGACCTCGGGCCGGTTGATGGTGATCCAGGCGACGCCGTCCTTCTTCTCGTAGAGCACGTCCGTGTACGTCATCGTTCCTCCCCGCGTGCGAACGCGAGCAGCATGGCATGGGTCAGGTCCCGCCCGCCGAAGAACTTCTCGAACGCCACGACCGCGTGGCCGCCCAGCCGGGGGAACGCGCGGCCGAACTCCGCGCTGCGCTCCTCCCTGGCGGTCGCCGGCAGCAGGCCCTGCCGCGACAGCCGGCCGTCGACGTAGCTGCTCCAGAGAATACGATACCGGTCGCGCACCGCGCGCGCGAGCGCGCTGCCGGCGACGTCCGGCGGCAGCGTCGCCTCGTAGCCGAAGGCCGGGTCGAGCATGTCGGCGACGTGGAGGAGCTCGCGGCGCAACAGGCGCAGCAGGCGGTCCGGCGCGGCCGCCGTCGCCGGCCGCACGCGGACGAAGAGCGTCCGGTCACCGTCGGGGCCCACGAGGAGGTCGGCCGCCTCGTCGCGCGAGGCGCGCGCCGTGGCGATCAGCCAGCGCGCGCAGCCGCGCGCCACCGCCGGCTGCGCGGCGAGGGCCTCGTGGAAGGGCACGTCCAGCGCCAGTCGTGCGAACCAGCAGGCGTGGAGCGCCGCGAACGCCGCCTCGCGCCGCTCGCCGTCGAGAATGTCGTAGACGGCGTCGCGCTCGGCGTGGAACTCGCGCTCGCGAGCATGCCCTCGTATCGCCTCGAGGAGGGTCGCCTCGAGGAGCTGCGGCTCGAGCTCCGGCCGAAGTGCCGGGAGGCTCACCCGCCTTCCTCCGTCACGAGGCGTCCGCACGCCGCCGGCGTCGGATCCGGCTCGGCGGAGCGCAGGCGCAGGAAGGCCGGGCCGACGGGGACGCCGGCACGGGCGCACTCGGCGCTCACGACGGCAGAGAGGAACTGGCCGAGCGCGCCGTGGAAGCCGCCGGGATCCAGGCGCGCGAGCCGACGCCCGAGCGCCGGGGCCCAGCGCCCGAGGTGGTCCCGGAGGAACAGCCGCGCGGCCCGCGCGGTGGCCTCGGCCATCGCGCCATCGCCGAGCGCCAGCGCACGCGCCTCCTTGCGCGCGAGCACCATGACGAACTCGCACTCGCAGGCGATGTGGTCGGGCCGCTCGCGCGCCCGCGGATCGAGCCGGAGACCGAACGCGCGGAAGAAGCCGCCGAGGTCGCTCATCTCGCGCTGCGGCGCCCACAGGGAGTCCTCGCCGTACTCGGTCTCGTACGGCGGCGCCGCGCCCCGCGCCGTGTGACCGAACAGGCGTCCGTGGGCGAGGCGAAGCGACGCCAGCGACGGCGCCGGCTCCACGGCGAGGGCCAGCGCGTGCGCGGCGAGGCCGTCGTCGACCACGGCCGCGGCATCGGCGAGCGCGCGGGCCCCGTCCCGGGCCACCAGCCGCTCGACCGTCTCCTCCGTCGGCGGCCGGAATCCGAGCGCGAGCGCCTCCCACATCGCGCTCCGCGCCAGCGCGAGGCCGTCAGATGGAATTGGCATGGGCGCGTGACCGGACGTGGATCGGCTCGTCGATCGCGGTGCGGAACAGCTCCGCGCCGTCCCGGCCGTAGGCCACCACGGTGTCGTTGTAGATCGTGATCTTCCGGCCGCGCAGGGTGCCCTCGTACGTCTTGGGCCCCTCGATGATCCGGTAGCCGAAGATCATCCGGTTGGAGCGGCGGAAGAGCTGCAGCACCGCCAGCAGCTCGCGATCCGGGTTCTCGTAGCGCTCGAGGGCCTGGTCGACGCCGGGCCCGAACATCTGGCGCAGGTACGGGCGCGGCACCCAGCGCGGCGGGATGTAGTAGCCGTTGGGCTCCGTGCCGAACTGTGGATAGAGCGGCAGCGCGACCTTCGCGACGTGCACGAGGTAGTAGAGCGGATGCTGGCGATCCTCCGCCCAGGTGCCGTCACGCTCGAGCTTCACGAGGCCCTGCATCCGGATCTGGCCGATGCAGGCGCTCATGCAGCGGGTCTCGAGCGCGACGCCCGGGCTCTCCGGATCCTTGCCCTCGATCCGCGGATAGCAGGCGATGCACTTCTCGGAGACGCGCGTGTTGCCGCGGTACATCGACTTCTTGTAGGGGCAGGCCTCCACGCACTTGCGATAGCCGCGGCACTCCGCCTGGTCGATCAGCACGATGCCGTCCTCGGGCCGCTTGTAGATCGCCTTGCGCGGGCACGCGGCGAGACAGGCGGGATACTGACAGTGATTGCAGATCCGGGCCAGGTAGAAGAACCACGTCTTGTGCTCGGGCAGCGTCTCCCCGGTCTTGTGGTACTCCCCGGGGATCCCGCGCGTCCCGACCGGGTTGTCCTCGTAGATGTTGGGCGAGTTCCACTCCTCGTCGGTCGGCAGGTACCCGAGAACGCGGGCGCTGTCCGGCGTCAGCAGGCGGTCGGCCTCGAAGATCGTCCGGCCCTCGTACCGCCCCCACGGGCGCCGCCGGTCGTCGCCCGGCGTGCCGGTCCACGTCATGCCGTCGGGATTCACCCGGTCGAGCAGCTCCAGCGTTCGCGTGTCCCAGAACATCGGGTAGCCCCCGTAGGGCTTCGTCTCGACGTTCGCCCACCACATGTGCTCCTGGCCTTTCGAGAACGTCCAGGTCGACTTGCAGGCCATCGTGCAGCTCTGGCAGGCGATGCAGCGGTTGATGTTGAAGACGAAGGCGAACTGCCGCTCGGGGTAGGCGGGCGGATACGGGTACGCCATCTCGCGGCCGAGGTGCCAGTTGTGGACGGTCATGGGGGAGTCTCCCTGCCCGGATGGCGGCCAAAGACGCCGACGCACTCCTCGATGATGGCCGCGATCTCCCGCTCGCCCAGCCGGCGGAGCGCATCGTGGGCGCCGGCATAGAACGGCGAGCGGAAGAGGGTCAGGAGCTGCGCGCCGTCGTAGCCCAGTCGCGCGAACTCCTCGGCGAAGACCCAGGCCATGTCGCGCGCAGCCTCCGCCCCGGCGGGCAGCGCCACACCGACGAGGATGGTGGGGTCGTCCGGATCCGGATCGGCGAGGGGCATGGTCACGTCCTCCGATAGAGATCACCGGCCAGGTAGCGCTTCATGAACGCGCTCTCGTTGTCGGGCGTGAACCCCGTGGTGGCCGGCGCCCACACGCCCGTGCCGCCGAGGCCGCCGTCCTCGGCCTTGGTGATCTTCACGAGGGTCTCCTTCGGCACGGTGTTGACCGCGTGGTTGTCCGCCTCGCCGCCGAAGATGAAGCTCATCGAGGCCTTCGCCTTGTGAAAGAGCGTGTCCGTCTGGTGCATGGGCATGTGCCAGTTGCGGGTCACCGACTGCTGCGAGCCGTAGCGGAGGTTGGCCTGGTACCCCGTGTTCGCGGACAGCGCGCGGCCGTCGGGGCGGGTCTCGTGGGCCTTGACGCTCTTCTCGGTGGCGATGAAGGGCGCGTGCTTCATCATCACGCAGTCGTACGGGTACGCGTGGTTGTACTTCACGCGCAGCATGCACCGGGAGACGCGATAGAAGGGGTCCTCGGGCCTGGCGCCGAGATACGGGCGGTCGGCCGGGTTGGCGTCGACGTAGACGTAATCCCCGTCGTTGATCCCCAGGTCGCGCGCCGCCTGCGGATTCATGTGAAGCTGATGCTCACCGACCGACGGAGCTCGCCGGTCGAGACGATACGGGTCTCCAAAATTCGAGTCGTAGAGCATGTGCCAGTCGACGTTGGACCAGCTCGAGTGCACGCGATGGCGCGTCTTCGGCGTCAGGCAGTAGAACCGGAAGCCCTTCTCCCACAGGAAGTTCGTCGTCCCCTTCACCTGGCTCCACGGCAGCTTCACGTTGCGGATCGTCCGCTCGTCCCAGTGCTCGGCGCCGAGCGGGATGCCGTAGTCCTCGGGCCGCACGAGCGGATTGGAGGAGACGATGACGTTGGGCAGGTAGGGCGTGGCCTCGGGGCCCTCGCGGTGGACGATGAAGTTCTCGCCGTACTCGATGGCCTCCGCCACGTCGGCGTAGGCATGTAGCCGGCCCGTGTCGGTGTGGAACGGCTCGCTGTCGTGCACCTGCTCCCAGAACGGGATGCGCGGATACGTCCGGAAGAGCATCAGCGCGCCGCCGGGCGGCCCGTACTTGCCGGCCATGATGTCGGCGAGCTTGTAGCCGGCGGTGGTCGTGGAGGTGTCGAGCAGCCGCTGGATGTAGACCTCGCGCTTGCCCTCGAGCGCGAACCTGAAGTAGTCGGCGAACCGCCGGTCGCCGGTGACCTCCGCCAGCGCGTGCGCGATGCCGGCCAGGATCATCAGGTCGTCGCGGCTGTCGAACACCGGCGGGATCCCGCCCTTCCAGATCTGGAGAAAGGGGTTCGAGCAGCTCGCCGTGATCTCGAGCCCCTCGAACTCCAGCCAGCTGTTCGCCGGCAGCGCGATGTCCGCGTACTCGATGGAGGCGGTCATCTGGAGATCGATCGCGCAGATCAGCTCGACCTTGGGGTTGACGTTCTTGATCAGGCCGTAGGCCCACTTCGCGTTGTTGATCAGGTTGACGTTCGTGAACAGGATCGCCTTCGTCGGCGTGGGCATGTGGCTCTGGCCGGTGAAGTTGCGCCGGCCGAACTTCGGCGTGTCGACGATGAGCGCGAGGTCACCGTGGTTCCAGTAGGCCGGCTCCTCGTCCTTCGTGTAGGCGTGGGCGTCGACGTCGCGGCCGTGCGCCGTCGGGTCCAGGTTCGGGTGGAACGGATCCTCGGCGACCCAGCCCTTGAAGCCCGGCCCGGTCTCCTTCGACCCCTGGAACAGGGCCGCCTTGTAGTTCCCCGCCCACGTGTGACACCCGGCGCCGGGCTTGCCGATGTTGCCCGTGAGCATCAGCGGCAGGTACGCCGCGCGGTTCATCTCGGTGGCGTGGAACCAGTGGTTGATGCCCTCGCCCTGGTGGATCGCGGCCGGCGCGATCGTCCCGAGGTCCTGGGCGAGCTGCCGGATGAGGTCCCTGGGCGCGTGCGTGATCTCGGCGACCGTGTCGAGGTCGTAGTCCCGGAGATGCGTCCGGTAGAGCCGCCAGAGGGTGGCGACCTCGACCTGCTTGCCCTCGCGGAGGGTCACCGTCCACGCGCCGTCGAGCGCCGGCCGGAGGCCCCGCGCCGCCATGCGGGCGCCGACGTCGTCCCGCGTCACCGCGCGCATGGTCTGGGCGCCCTCGTCCCAGATCACGAAGTCGCCGAGCTGCGCGTGCTGCTCCGCGGTGAGCCCCTGGACCTTCATCGAGGGACCGTCGGCGCCGAGCGTGGTCCGGTAGTCGGGCATGACCTCGTGGGCGCGGAGGCGCCGCAGGGTGTCGGTCCGCACCAGCAGCGGGAAGTCGGTGAACGCCTTGACGAACGCTGGGTCGTACCAGCCGTGCTCGATCATCAGCCGCGTGATCCCGAGCCACAGCGCGGCGTCGGTCTGCGGCCGGATGGGAATCCAGTAGTCGGCCTTGGTCGACGGCGGGCCGTACTCGGGCGCGACGACGACGATCTTGGCGCCCCGCTCCATCGTCTCGATGAACCAGTGGGAGTCGGTCAGCTTGTTCTCCACCAGGTTCTTGCCGTCCATGACGATCAGCTTCGAGAAGCGGAGGTCGTTGAAGTCACAGTCGGACGCCTGTAGCCCGTGCACCCACGGCTGCCCGGGGGCCTGGTCGCCGTGCCACGTGTAGTTCGACCACGTGCGGCCCGCCCTGGCCTCGGCGGGGCCGACGCGACGGATGGCCGCGTCGAGCAGCGCCAGCGAGTTGTTGAGCCGGTACATCCCGTACTTGCCGATGACGCCGAGGAGGCCCATGCCGCCGCGCATCTTGATCGTCCGGGTGCCGGCGGCACCCATCGCCTCCACCATCTCGGGCTGATAGCCCTGCGCGAGCAGCCGGGCCTTCCCCGCCTCGCCGCTGTAGCGATCGGCGATCGCGACCAGCGCCCGGGCGATGCACGTGAAGGCGTCCTCCCAGGCGATCTGCACGAACTCGTCCTCGCCGCGGCGGTCGAACAGGTACTTCGCACGCAGCTCGTCGGTGAGCTCCGGGAAGCCGGCGTCCGCCCAGGCCTTCCACCCCTTGCGCACGATCGGATGCTTCAGCCGGTACGGCCCGTAGAGCACCCGGTGGAAGGTGTAGCCCTTGGCGCACTGGCGCGGGTTCCAGTTCGACGTCGCGTGGTTGCCGTCGAGGTCGGCGTAGGTCTGGTAGTCGTACGTGTTGCCGAGTCGTGTCACGATCCCGTTCCGCACGAAGGCGCGCACACGACAGGCGTGCGTGTCGTTCGGCGAGCAGACCCAGTCGAAGGTGCGGTCGTACCCATACTGCTCGCGGTAGACCTTCTCCCAGTCGCGCGCCACCGACCCCGCCAGGGGATTCTCCTCGGGGTCCGCGGCCGCCAGGAGCCGCAGCGGCAGCCCGAGCTCGGTGGCGGCGGTCCCGGCGCCAACGCCGAGCCAGCGCAGGAATTCTCGCCGTTTCATCCGTTTCCCTCCCATCGTCACGGCTCGAGCACGAGGTCCTGCCAGATGGTCACCGATTTCTTGCCGTCGCGGTCGCCGGCGCTCCCGTTCCACACGGCGAAGCCCACGGGGACGGTGGCGCCGGGGGTGAGCGTCACCGCCCGCGGCCCGCGACCGGCGAGGTCGCGGCGCAGCATCACCCGGTAGGTTCCCGTCGCGTACACGCCGCGCGCGTCGACCGCCTGATCGTCGCGCGGTCGCGCGCGCAGCGTGCCGAAGCCCTGGGCCACGAGGTCCTCCGCCGGGCTCCGGCGCAGCGGATCGGACACGATGTTGCCGGCCGCCCAGCCGGTCACGAACGCGGGGTCGGAGCCCAGCGTGAGCGCGTGTCGTGTCGGCTGCTCGACGGCCCCGATCTTCGAGTTCGGATACGAGTCGATCCCGAGGTTGGGGTAGACCTTCTCGAGCTCCTGGAACGCCGGCTCCAGGTCCGCCTGGCGCTCGGACTTCCACATCCAGATGTTGACGTACTGCGCGCGGTGGCCCATCGCGAAGAACGGCGGCTCGGGCCCGAGCGAGAACTGCACGGCGACCGCATCGCGGAAGTCCTGCGGCCGCATCGCGGTGTGGTCGTGCGTCGGATCCGTCCACGTGAGCAGCAGGGCGATCCGCGTGCCGTCGTGGAGCGCGCGCACCGTGATCTCCTCCGGGCGCTCTCCCCGCCACCAGAGCGGCATCAGGTGCAGGTTCACCGGCGGGCCGAGCCGCCAGGCGCCGGCATCGGGATGCTCGGGCAGGCGCTCGACCCGGC
>Ga0210113_1000318_pt1 | contig 11780 bp, 7 predicted proteins | sample MayberryNW_Catta_5_FD_185523 | JGI IMG/M metagenome (GOLD analysis project Ga0210113, IMG submission 185523) | Wetland microbial communities from San Francisco Bay, California, USA, that impact long-term carbon sequestration -... | ecosystem: Environmental > Aquatic > Marine > Wetlands ...
GGCCGACCGGCACCACCGTCTCGGCGGTCTCGATCCCCGAGGCCTTGATCGCGTAGACCAGGGCCCGCCCGATGCCCAGCCCGATCAGCAGGCCGAGCACCGTGCCGTAGACCGCGATCAGCGCGGCCTCCCAGCGGACCATGCCTCGCAGGTGCGCCCGGGACATCCCGACCGCCCGCAGCAGACCCAGCTCGCGGGTCCGCTCCACGACCGACAGCGCGATCGTGTTGCCGATGCCGACCAGCGCGATGACGATCGCCAGGGCGAGCAGCGCGTAGACGACCCCGAGCATCGCGTTGAACTCGTCGACCACCGACTGGCGGACCTCGTCGCGGTCCTGGACCTCCACCGACGCGTACGCCGTGGTGACCCCCTCGACCGCGGACCTCAGGGCGGTGGCACCCACACCGTCGGCCCCGGTCAGGTAGACGCGGGTGTCCAGCTGGCCGGGCTGGGCGGCTGCGAACGCCGACCGGTCGACCCACACCGGGCCGGTCCAGTCCGGGTGGTCGAAGAGCGCGCGGACCGTGAAGGTCTGCCTCGCCCCGCCCGGGAAGACGACGGGCAGCGTGTCCCCGAGCGACAGGTCGTGGCCCTCGGCCCATCGGGAGCCGAGCGCTATGCCGTCCCTGCCCAGCCCGTCGAGCGAGCCCGACGAGACGCCGATGTCGAAGGCCCGGCCGACCGTGGCGGCCGGCCAGCCGCCGAGCTGGGTCACCGAGTCGCCGACCTCGGCCTCGGTCATCTGGGTCGGCACGGCCGCCGCCACCTCCGGCAGGGCATCGAGGTCCTCGGCCATCCGCGGGCTGGCACCGCCGTAGATCCAGGCGCCGGTGTCGGCGACCAGGTCGCCGCGGAACTCCTTGTCGAAGGAGTGGCTGACCGACCACTTGCCCGACGCCGCGAACACCGTGATGCCGCCGACCAGGGCGACCCCGATCATCAGCGCGGACGCGGTGGCCGCGGTGCGCCGCGGGTTGCGCAGCGCGTTCTCCCTGGCCAGCCGGCCGCGCATCCCCGCGATCCGGGGGAGCGGGGCAGAGATGACCCGCACGACGGGGCGGGCCAGCACGGGGGAGAGCACCGCGGTGCCGACGAAGCCGGCCAGCGTCCCGATGAGCACCAGCGGCAGCTCGCCGCCGACGAAGCCGGTGACCAGCGTGCCGGCGCTGACCACCGCGAGCAGGACCCCGAGGCCGACCCGCACCTTCGACGGCCGGGTCCGCTCGACCGCGACCGAGCGCATCACGGCGACCGGCGCGACCTTGGCGGCCCGCCGCGCCGGGAGCAGCGCCGACAGCAGCGTCACACCGACACCGAGCGCGAACGCGATGCCGAGCGACGACGCCTTGATCACCAGCGGACCCTCAGGGAGGGTCACGCCGGCGCTGCGCCAGAGCGCCTGGATCCCCTGGGCGACGCCGACACCGGCCAGCAGACCCAGCCCGGAGGCCAGACCGCCGATGACCAGCGCCTCGACGGCGACGCTGCGCCGCACCTGCTTGGCGCTCGCCCCGATGGCCCGCAGCAGCGCGAGCTCGCGGGTGCGCTGGGCCACCAGGATCACGAAGGTGTTGTTGATGATGAACGCCCCGACGAGCAGGGCCACGCCGGCGAAGATCTTCATGAAGACGGCGAAGAAGTCGGCGTCCTCGTTGCCGCGGCCGGCGTTCTCCGCGTCGAGCGCCGCACCGGTGACGACGTCCAGACCCTCGGCGCCGGTGCCGAGGCGGCTGCGGATCGCCGAGGCGACCTCGGCCTGGCTGACGCCGGGAGCCGCCTGCACGGCGATGCTGTCGACCTGGCCGTCGCGGCCGAGCAGCCGCTGGGCGGTGTCGAGGGTGAACAGCACGGTCCGGTTGCCGGCCCGGTTGTCCGCCGAGCCGAACCGCGCGACACCCACGACCGTCACCTCGGCCGGGCCGGCCGCGGTGAGCACGGTCGTCGGGTCGCCCGGGGCCAGGTCGGCCTCGTCGGCCAGGCTCTTGTCCACGACCACCTCGTCGGCGGCGCGTGGGCCGCGGCCGGTCGTCAGCTCGAAGGGGTTGAGCTCGGCGGCATCGGTCCAGGCCATGCCGGCGGGGGCAGCACCCATGCTGATGTCGTCGACGGCTTGTCCGTCGGGCCCGACGACCTGCGCGTAGCCCTCCACGCGCGGCGCGACCCGCTCGACGCCGGAGACCAGGGCGACCTCGTCGGCCACGGCCTCGGGCACCGGCTGGTGCAGGGTGCCGGCGAAGCCCTCGATGGTGGACGGGCCGCGGACCAGGGCGTCGGTGCCCTGCTCGGCGTCGGTGTAGACCCCGGAGAGGGTCGCCCGCATCGTGTCGGTGAAGACCATCGATCCGGCCATGAAGGCCACGCCGAGCAGGATGGCGATGACGGTGGAGGCAAGCCGTCGCTTGTGCGTGGCGAGGCCACGCAAGGTGAGGGCCAGCACCGGTCAGCCCTCCAGGTTCTTCATGTGGTCGAGGACGCGCTCCGCGGTGGGGGCGGTCATGTCGCCGACGACCTGGCCGTCGGCGAGGAAGACGACCCGGTCGGCATGACCGGCCGCGACCGGGTCGTGCGTGACCATCACGATGGTCTGCTGGGTCTCGTCGACCGAGCGGCGCAGGAAGGACAGCACCTCGGCACCGGAGCGGGAGTCAAGGTTGCCGGTCGGCTCGTCGGCGAAGACGACCTCGGGACGGCCGGCGAGGGCACGGGCGACGGCGACGCGCTGCTGCTGCCCGCCGGACAGCTCTGCCGGGCGGTGCGACAGCCGGTCGCGCAGACCGACGACGTCGATGATCCGGTCCAGCCACTCCTGGTCGGGGCGGCGGCCGGCGAGCCGCATGGGCAGCTCGATGTTCTCGGCGGCGCTCAGCGTCGGGACCAGGTTGAACTGCTGGAAGACGAAACCGATCCGGTCCCGGCGCAGGCGGGTCAGCGCCTTGTCGTTGAGCCCGGTGACGTCGGTGTCGCCGACCAGCACCTGGCCGCCGGTGACGGTGTCGAGGCCGGCGGCGACGTGCATGAGGGTGGACTTGCCGGACCCTGACGGGCCCATCACGGCGGTGAACTCGCCGGCCGCGAAGTCGACCGACACCGAGCGCAGGGCGTGCACGGCCGAGTCGCCGGTGCCGTACGTCTTGACGACGTCGACGGTGCGGACGGCGGCGTGCGTCTGGCCACGCGCGCTCGATCGGGGCTCGGGCAGAGCGGTGGTGGTCATCGATGGTGCTCCTGTCGGGGGGCTCCACCCCGGGGTCTCCAGGGGCGCGATGTCCACCGTGCCGCCCGCAGCGGTACGTCGCGACGGTGCTGACCGGAGTCCTGCAGTGGTGCCAGCACCACCCGGACTGCTCCCGCTGGCCCGACTCGCGGGCGCCCGCGGAGCCGTCAGGGAGTCGCCGGGTCCTCGCCGGCCCCCACCGGCACGACGGTGATGTTGCGCTGCACGGACTGCAGCAGCAGCTGGGACACGTCGACGACCTGCACGTCTTCGCGGGCGCTGCCGTCCTGCTTCTTGGCGGTCACGGCGTCACCGAGCATGACGAGGCAGAAGGGGCAGGCGGTGGAGACGACGTCGGGGTCGAGGGCCAGGGCCTCGTCGACCCGCTCGACGTTGACCCGCTTGCCGATCTTCTCCTCCATCCACATCCGGGCGCCGCCGGCGCCGCAGCAGAAGCCGCGCTCCTTGCAGCGGTGCATCTCCTGGGTCCGCAGGGCGGGGACGTTGGCCAGGATCTCGCGTGGCGGCGTGTAGACCTTGTTGTGCCGCCCCAGGTAGCACGGGTCGTGGTAGGTCACCAGCTGGTCGATCGGGGTGACCGGCGTGAGCCGGCCCTCCTCGACAAGGTGGTTGAGCAGCTGGGTGTGGTGCACGACCTCGTAGTCGCCGCCCAGCTGGGGGTACTCGCGGGACAGCGAGTTGAAGCAGTGGGGGCAGGTGGCGACGATGACGGTCCGCTGCGCGCCGGCCTCGTCGAGCACCTCGATGTTCTGCTGGGCGAGCATCTGGAAGACGAACTCGTTGCCCAGCCGGCGAGCCGGATCGCCCGAGCAGGCCTCGTTCTCGCCCAGGACGGCGAACTTCACGCCGGCGATGTGCAGCAGCTCGGCGAAGGCGCGGGTGGTCTTCTTGGCCCGGTCCTCGAGCGCGCCGGCGCAGCCGACCCAGTAGAGGTAGTCGACCTCCGCGAGGTCCTCGACGTCCTCGCCGAAGACCGGGACGTCGAAGGGCAGCCCCTGCGTCCACTCGAGGCGGGCCTTGGCGCCCATGCCCCACGGGTTGCCCTTGTTCTCGAGGTTCTTCAGCATCGTCCCGGCCTCGCTCGGGAACGACGACTCGACCAGCACCTGGAACCGGCGCATGTCGACGATGTGGTCGACGTGCTCGATGTCGACCGGGCACTGCTCGACGCACGCCCCGCAGGTGGTGCACGACCACAGCACGTCCGGGTCGATGACGCCGCCCGCCTCGGCGGTGCCGACGAGCGGCCGGTCCACCTGCGGCTGCCCGGACCCGGGGACCCGGCCGAAGCCGGACTCGGGGACGCCGTGGTGCGCGGCGCCGGGCTTCGCGGCCTCGGGGCCCGCCTCGTCGATGCCGGTCACCGCCGCACCGTCGGCACTGTGCCCGTCCGCCCCGAGGATGGCCGGTCCCTTGGCGAACAGGTGGTCGCGCAGGTCCATGATCACGAGCTTCGGCGACAGCGGCTTGCCGGTGTTCCATGCCGGGCACTGCGACTGGCAGCGGCCGCACTCGGTGCAGGTCGCGAAGTCGAGCATGCCCTTCCAGGTGAAGTCCTCGACCTTCCCGCGGCCGAAGGCGGTGTCCTCGTCGAGCTCGTCGATGTTCTCGAAGTCGATCGGCTTGCCGTCGACCATCATCGGCAGCAGCGGCCCGAGTGCCTTCGGCTCGCGCTTGGTCAGCACGTTGAGCGGCGCGATGAAGATGTGCAGGTGCTTGGAGTAGACCACCAGCACGAGGAAGCCGAGGACCACGCCGATCTGCAGCAGGATGCCGATGGTCTCCAGCACCTCGTTGGCGTCCTCGCCCAGCGGCTCGAGCAGCTCCGCGGTCGCCTTGGAGGCGAAGCACCACCAGCCGTCCTCCTGGAACGGGAACACGCCGGTGTTGATCTGGGCGCCGCGGTAGAGCAGCAGCGTCCAGATGACGTTGAAGATCATGAAGAGCACGAGCCAGGCGGCGCCGGTGTGCGACCCGTAGAACCGCGAGTCGCGCTCCTTGCGGGCCGGGGCCTGCCGCAGCCGGATGATGCTGAACGTCGCCAGGGACACGAGCACCGCGACGGCGAAGAAGTCCTCGAGGAAGCCCAGCAGCGCCCAGCGCCCGATGACCGGGATGGCGAAGTCGCGGTCGAACAGCGCGCCGTACGCCTCGAGGATCGTGGCCGCCAGCACGATGAACGCCCAGAACGTGAAGAAGTGCGCCAGTCCGGGCACCGACCACTGCAGCAGCTTGCGCTGGCCGAAGACCTCACGCAGCTGGTCCTTTGCCCGCTGCCCGATGCCGTCCAGGCGACCAGGCGCGGCCTGCCCGGACGAGATCAGGCGGTAGAGGTAGTGCACCCGCCGGCCGGCGATCGCCAGCGCCGCGACGGTCATGGCCAGGCCGAGCACGAGCCGTACCAAGGAGTCCTCCCGATCCGTCCCCCGACGCTGGCGTCAGCGTAGGGCCCACCCGATGCTACTCACCGGTAACAACGGGTCACGCGGCCCGGGGTGACGCTCCTGTCCGGGATGCGGCTCTTGTCCGACCGCGGTGCGTCACCTTACGGTCGGCACGACGTTCACCCCTGGAGGTACCGATGACGGCTCGGCTGCGCTCCCTGCTCGCTTCGCTCGCCGTGGCCGCGGTGCTCGTCGGGGTCGGTGTGGCGCCGGCCGGCCCGGCCCAGGCAACGGTCGAGCGGCCGACCCGGATGGCCTCCCTGGGCGACTCGATCACCCGCGGCTTCAACGCCTGCGGCTTCTACTTCGACTGCACGTCCCGCTCGTGGTCCACGGGCAGCTACTCCGGCGTCAACAGCCACCACCGGCGGCTGGCCGCGGTGCGGTCGCTGGCGGCGTACAACGACGCCAGGACCGGCGCCAAGATCGGTGCGCTGCCCGGGCAGGCGAGCACCGCCGTGTCGCAGCGTGTGCAGTACGCCACGGTGCTCCTCGGCGCCAACGACGCGTGTACGTCGTCGCCGAGCACGATGACCGGCGTGGCCACCTTCCGGGCGAGCGCCCGGGCCGGGCTGCAGACGTTGGCCGACGGCGGCGTCCGGACGATCTTCGTCGCGTCGGTGCCGGACATCTACCAGCTGTGGCAGGTCGGGAAGTCGAGCTCGTCGGCCCGCCTCGCCTGGGCGGTCTACGGCATCTGCCAGTCGATGCTCAGGAGCCCGACCTCGACCCAGCAGGCCGACGTGGACCGCCGGGCGTTCGTGCGCCAGCGGGTCGTCGACTACAACACGGTGCTGTCGCAGGAGTGCGCCGCGGTCGCCGGCTGCGTCTTCGACGGCAACGCCGTGTTCTCCTACCGGTTCTCCCTCGGCCAGCTCAGCACCTGGGACTACTTCCACCCCAACACCTCCGGCCAGGCGGTGCTCTCCTCGGTCACCTGGTCGAAGGTGTCGGCGGCAACCGGCTGGTAGCGGCCGGGCGATGCGGGCTTCGGTCACGGTCCCACCGAGGCGCAGATCGCCCAGGGGAACTGGGTGATCGACGAGATCCCCTCGTTGGCGGCCGAGACGTACCAGCCGGCACCGTTGTTCAGCGGAGCGCTGACGCTGATGCGGGGCGACCCCTCGTTCCCGTACGTGCTGACACCACCGCCGAGCACCTTCTTGCCGGTGGAGCACGTGACCGAGAAGGTGGTCCAGGTGCCGGGCCCCATCGGGACACCGTCGCCGACCTTGTACTCCAGGCCGCTGACCCCGGCCGGACCGGCGGGGCCCGCCGGACCGGCGGGGCCTGGTGGCCCGACGGGGCCGGACGGCCCTGGGTCCCCCTTGGGGCCGGGCTGTCCTGCACTGCCTGTCGGCCCCTGGGGGCCAGCTGGTCCAGGGAGGCCGGGCGGCCCCTGGAGCGAGCCGCTGAAGTCGGCGGCACCGAGCGACGCGTCGGCGATGTCTGCGCCGGTGAGCGAGCCGTTGCCGACGTCTCGGCCTCGGACGGTGCCGTCCTTGATCTGCTTGCCCGTGATGAGCGTGACGGCGGCCGCGGTCCCGCCCAGGCCGAGGCTCAGGACGAGCACGGCGAGCAGGCCGGCGGACAGCCGGCCGTGCCGGATGGTGCGGGTCATGGTGTTCTCCTTCTCGGACGGGTGGCCGCGGTCGGCCTGTCGGGTGGTGCGGATCGCTGCTAGCTCCGGACGGCGACGGCCTCGAGATAGGTGGCCGGCACCGCGATGGCGCCCGGCTCGCCCAGCCGGTCGTACGACGTGGTCAGCGCGACGATGTCGGCCTCGAGGGCCTGCGCCCCGGGCTCGTCGAGGGCTCCGAACGCCTTGTAGGTCGGGCCGTACCAGGTGCGGAAGGTGTCGACGAGGGCCTGCGCCGAGGTGAAGCGCCAGGTGAAGGTGCGCTCGCTGGTCGACAGCGACGAGATGCCGCCGCCGAAGATCTCCCGCAGGTGGGACTCGGTGCCCCACAGGATCGGCGACTGCACGCCCGCGGGCGGCGGCACGTGCTTGCCGACGGTCTTGAGCAGCTGGCCGATGAAGCCCTCGGGGGTCCAGCTCCCGACGGCGACCGTGCCGCCCGGGCGGGTCACCCGGAGCAGCTCGGCGGCGGCCTGGCGGTGGTCCGGCGCGAACATCGAGCCGAAGATCGAGGTGACGGCGTCGAACTCGGCGTCGCCGTAGGGCAGCGCCTCGGCGTCGCCCTCGACGAACCGGATGTCGTAGCCCTCGGCGGCGGCCCTGAGACGTCCGCGCTCCAGCAGCCCGGGGACGTAGTCGACGCCCTCGACGGTGCAGCCGATGCGGGCCGCCGCGATCGCGGCGTTGCCGCTGCCCGTCGCGACGTCCAGCACCCGGGTCTCGGGGCGCAGGTCGGCGGAGTCGACGAGCTGCTCGGCGGTGGGCTGGATGATCGCGGCGATCACGTGGAAGTCCCCGCTGGCCCACATCTGCTGCTGCTTGGCCTTGACGGCGGCGAGGTCGGGTGCGGTGACGGTCTGGGTCATGGACATGGTGGTGCCTTCCTTGATCGATGGGGTGGGTTGCGCCGCGGCGGACTCAGGCCGCGGTGCCGGTCGCCTTCCAGAAGACGTAGTCGGCGGTGTAGGGCACGGAGCGCGTCTCGCCGACGTCGCCGGCGGTGCACTCGGACGCGGCCGGTGTCAGCCCGCCGGTGGTCGCGATGCGCTGGATGTGCGTGGTAGCCGACAGCCGGCCGTCCTCGGGCCCGCTGGGGGCTGGCGTGGCGCGCAGCAGCAGCCAGGGGATCGCGGTCGGCGAGACGACGGCCTTGTCGACGACGGCACCGGCGACGGAGCTCCCGTCGCGGGCGGTCCAGGTCGGGCCGGCCGAGTGGGTGGCGAGCAGCCTGCCCTGGTCGTCGTGGAGGGTGGCGACCGGCCCGTCGAAGGACCAGGCGTAGCCCGTGGCGGTCGGGGCGCAGTGGTGGACCTGCCAGCCGACGGCGTGGCCGACGAGGTAGGGCTTGAAGTCCCCTACGACGTCGATGGTCGACGGGACCTCCGGTGCGGCCGGCCCGGCGTGCGCCGGTGCAGCGCCTCCCAGGACGACCGGGGCGGCGGCGAGCGCGGTGAGGGTGGCGACGACGGCCCGGCGCACGGGGGCCGGCCGGTCGGCGAGAAGGGTGGGTCGGGACATCAGCGGTCTCCGGTCGTGAGGTGGGTGCGGTCGATGGGGTGGGTGAGGCCGGTCGGGACCGGTCCGGTCGTCTGGCCGGTCGTCTGGCCGGTCGTCTGGCCGGTCGTCTGGCCGGTCGTCTGGCCGGTCGTCTCGTGGACCTCGTCGCAGGGCAGGCCGGCGAGGGCCATGGCGGCGCGGACGCTGTCCGCCGTGTCGGCCTCGAACAGCAGGAAGCAGGTCTCGTCGTCGGGGACGAAGAACGAGCGCACCAGGCGGACGGCGTGGCCGGACCCGGTGAGGGTCTCGGCGGCCACCCGGGCCCGCCCGCCGTCGTCGGCCGCGGCCTGGCTCTCGGTGTGCGAGCGGTACAGCTCGACGAGGAACTCGGGCACGTCTCCACCGTGCGGGCGGGCGCCGCGCGGCGAAACTACGGAAACCCTGAGTGTTAGGTCGCCGATCCCCGGCTGGGTCCCCCCGGTGCAGAGGACGCGGCGAGCCGGCCGGCCAGCTGGGACCGCGACCGGATGCCGAGCTTCGCGTAGGTGTTGCGGAGGTGGAACTCCACCGTGTTCACCGTGACGACCAGGCTGGCGGCGATCTGCTTGTTGGCCATCCCCTGCGCGGCCAGCTCGGCCACCCGGGCCTCGGTGGCCGTCAGCTCCCCGGCACCGGTCGGCTTGCGGGCGCCCACCCGGGACAGCTCCTCCCGCGCGTCGACCGCCCAGCCGGCCGAGCCGAGCTCGTCGAACGCGGCGGCAGCAGTCTCGAGGGTCTCGCGCGCAGCGCCCCACTGGCGGGCCCGGCGCAGGGCCCGGCCGAGGGAGAGGAGGGTGCGTGCCGCGTCGTACGGCAGGCCCAGGGCGCTCAGCCTGTCCGCCGCCTCGAGCAGGTCGGCCGTTGCGCTGTCGTCGACCTGGCCGCTCGCCAGCCGCACCGTCGCCGCCGCGCGCTGCGCGGTGACCAGCGCCCAGGGGTGGTCCTGCTCCTGCCCGAGCGCAGCGAGCCGTCCGACGACCTCCGCGGCAGTGTCCAGGTCGCCTGTCTCGACCAGGGCCTCCACCAGGTCGGGTGCGACCGGGAAGACCCCGGGCTCATCGATGCCGTGCTCCTGGCAGTGCTCCCACACCGGGAGCAGGTCCGGCACCGCCGACGCGGGGTCGTGCCGGAGCAGCGCGACCGAGGCGCGGGCCCGCTGCGCCTCGAACCGGTCCCACCGCACTCCCGTGGCGTCGGCGCGCGCGATCGCCTCGTCGGCCCACCGGAGGGCATCGTCCGCCGAGCCGACCCCGGCGGCGGCCAGGGCCCGGCACCGCTCGTACATCGGCCAGTGCAGCAGCCGGCTGTCGAGGGAGTCGGACCACTCGTCGAGCAGCTCCCTGGCAGCTGCCCAGCGGCCGACCCGCAGCTCGAGCTCGCAGAGGTGCAGCCGCTGCATCGCGTAGGCCCAGGGCGCCCCCTGCTCGTCGGCCGCACGCAGCAACCGGGTCAGGACCTCGCGAGCCGGGCCGATCTCACCGCGCCAGACCAGCCGCTGGCCGGCGACCCGGTCGGGTGTCGCGGTGTGGACGAACCCGTCGGCGTCACGGGGGTCGGTCGGGACGTGCATCGGCTGCCCTTGCAGCGCCTGGGTCCAGGCCAGCGCGTGCCGGACGAGCATGCGTTGGTCCGCGCGGTCGAGAGCCGCCGCGACACCCAGAAGGGCCCACTCGTGCGCCTGCGGCACGTTCTGCAGCCGGACGACGGCCTCGTTGTCGACCATCCGGGCGAGGACCGGTGCCCGTAGGGCCGGGTCGTCGCCCGCGGCGGCGAGCGCCCGGTCGAGATGCTCCCGAACGTCCTCGCTGTGCTCGATGTCGCCGCTCGTCAGCAGGAGGTGTCCGCGCACCCGCTGTATCGGCGTCCACGACGGGTCGAGCGAGTCGGCCACCAATGTCGTCATCTCGGTCTTGTCGCCGACGACCCGCAGCCGGTCGGCCAGGTCGAGCACCCGCTCGGGCCACTCCGCCGCGGTCCGCGGTGTAAGCCGCAGGGCGTGCCCGGCGAGGACGGCCGCCTCACGGGTGGCGCCGCGGACACCGGCGCGGGCCGCGGCCGAAGCGACGATCGCCGACTTGTCGCCGTCGGGGTCCCGCGACCCGAGGGCCACGTGGACGGCGCACTGCTGCTGGTCGCCGAGCACGTCGGCCAGCTCGAGGTGCAGGGCGTCGACCTGCTCCTCGGTGGCCAGGGACCGGGCCGCGGCGGCGAGCAGCGGGTGCGCCGGGCGCACCCGGTCGCGCTCCACCACCACCAGGCCGGACCCGACCGCCTCGGCCAGCACCTCCGCACCGCACAGCCGCCTGAGGTCGTCGCCGCGCAGGTCTCCGTCGAGCGCCAGCGCAAGCACCAGCCGCCGCACCTGCGGGGGCCGGGCGGACAGGCGGGTGCCGAGCAGCTCCTCGATGTCACGGGGGACCGGCAGGTGGTCCCCCGTCGCCTGCTGCTCCACGATCGTGCGCCCCACCGCCAGCGCGAACAGCGGGTTGCCCTGGGTCAGCTCGTGCACCCGCCGCAGGTCATGACGGGACAGGCGCAGGTCGAGGCGCTGGGCGAGCAGGGTCCGGATGGCCCCGAGGCTCTGCGGGCCGACCTGGATGCGAGCCAGCCCGTCCGGCAGCAGGCCGCTCTGCCAGTCGGGCACCGGCCCGGCGCGCCGGGCGTGCAGCAACCGGATCGGCGCCGTGCCCGGTCGGCGCATTGCGAACGCCAGGACCTCGGCCGACCCGGCGTCGATCCACTGCGCGTCGTCCAAGGCGACGAGGAGCCCGCCGTCCTCCGCCAGCTCGCGCTGCTGGGGGCCGTCGCCGCCTCCTTCCTCGCGCGACCGCAGCTCGGGGTCCTCTACGTGACCTGGGTCGGGGCACTCGCCACCCTCTGGGCGATCGCGCCCTGGACGCGACCGCGGTCGCGCGCCGACCTC
>Ga0210113_1000320_pt1 | contig 11773 bp, 9 predicted proteins | sample MayberryNW_Catta_5_FD_185523 | JGI IMG/M metagenome (GOLD analysis project Ga0210113, IMG submission 185523) | Wetland microbial communities from San Francisco Bay, California, USA, that impact long-term carbon sequestration -... | ecosystem: Environmental > Aquatic > Marine > Wetlands ...
CTTGTTTCACATCACGGATAGCAACCTTGTGGGATATTCGATTTTTCATCGATTTAGATTTCTCGCTCATTTAGTTACGTGATCTGCTCTAGCCAAGACATTCGGCGGGATCGTTAGCCCGATCTGATGCGCCGCTTTGAGATTAATGATCAGCTCGAATTTGACGGGCTGCTCGACTGGCAGCTCGGCAGGGTTAGCGCCTTTCAAAATCTTGTCGACATAGCTGGCGGCACGCCGAAATAAGTCGGAACTACTCGGGCCGTACGTCATGAGTCCACCGTCTTCAACAAATTCTCGTCGGTCATAGATCGCCGGCAGTCGGCTCTTTACCGCGAGATTTGCAAGTTCCTTCCGCTGAAGAACAAAAACGGGACTCGCCAGCACCAGTGCTGCGTCAGCCCGTGCCTTGCTTGCGCTGCGGAATGCCGTCTCAATGTCTTGGGGGCGTCGAGCATCTATGTATTGAAGCTGCACTCCGAACGCGCCGGCCGCGAGTTCCGTCTCTTTCAACACTTGCGCGTGCTGCGGAGAGGTCGAAGTCCCCAGAACGGCTACGCGGGAGAGTCTAGGAGCGACCTCCTTCAGTAGCTCAAGTTGTTTTCCGCTTAATTCCGGATAGAGATTCGACAATCCAGTAATGTTTTTGCCAGGCCGCGAGAGACTCGCGATGAACCCGTTCCTGACAGGATCGGTATCTTGTGTCATGACAATGGGAATCGTGGACGTTGCTTGCTTGGCGGCGCGGGTTGATGTCGATCCAGTTGTGACGATGACTTCTACCTTGAGGCGCGTCAATTCCGCCGCGAGATTCGGCAGTCGATCGAATTGTCCCTCCGCGTATCTCCACTCAATGACTAAGTTCTTGCCCTCGACGTAGCCAAGCTCACGCATGCCTTGTAGGAAGGAGTCAATTCGGGTTTTTTCTGTAGAAGGCGAGGTAGCTATCAAAAATCCTAAGCGGGCAACTTTCGTTGGTTGCTGCGCCTCGGCGAACGAGCAATGCGCAAGGACCACGGCACAAAGGGTAAGGAAGATGAATTTTCCCCTCATGTTTTTTCTCTGCTCGATCCGGTCATCACTTGACACTCGCTCTTTTTCACTTGATCACTTTATCCGCACGCGCCAGCACGCTCGGCGGAATCGTCAGGCCGATTTGCTTGGCGGTTTTGAGATTTATGATGAGATCGAATTTTACCGGCTGCTCAACCGGAAGCTCGGCTGGTTTGGTGCCTTTCAAGATTTTGTCCACATAGATTGCGGCCCGGCGATAGAGGTCGGCAAAGCTGGGTCCGTAACTCATCAAGCCACCGGCTTCGACGAAGGCAATATGCGGCATCATCGCGGGAAGACGGAGCTTGATCAATTGTTCGGCGATAAGTTTTCTATGTTCGAACGTAATGCCCGAACCGATAACCAGTATCGCGTCCTGGCGCTGTTTCGTCATCACGCCGAAAGCGCCGCTAATGTCACTGCCGCTGTTAACCTGGAAAAACCTGGTTTGTAACTTGAGAGCCTTTGCCGCATCTCCAATCGCCTTTACTTGGCCGCCCTCTTCACTCGGCGCGACTAAAATCGCCAGCCGTGAGATTTTCGGGAAGGCCTCCTTGAGAGCCTCGATACGCTTACCGCTGAGATCGGGAGAAAGATTGCTCAGGCCGGTGACGTTGCCGCCGGGCTTAGCCAGACTTGATACCAGTCCTTCACCCACGGGGTCGGCGACGGCGGTGATGACGATAGGTATTGAAGAGGTCGTGCGTTTTGCAACCCGAGCAGTGGTTCCGCCTGGAGCGACAATGACGTCGACATTTTGACGGACTAGATCCGTAGCCAGCTCTCGCAACTGGTCTTCGCCACCCTGGCTATAACGAAGTTCAACGGCGATATTCCGGCCTTCGACGTAGCCGAGGTTGTTCAACCCGTTGCGGAAACTATCGATCAGCGGATCGGGCGGCGAGCCGATTCGTAAGACGCCGATCCGCGCCATCTTCCCCGGCTCCTGTGCCTCCACTCGATGAATAGACAGCAGAAGTATGCAGGCGAGGCAGGTCGCGATGATTTGCCGCGTCACGGTGCTGATGCTCCTCACTCGACGACCTTGGGGCTCTCTTCGTCCAGGAATTGGTGGGTGCAATAGGGGCAGAGAAGCTTGATCTTTTTTCGCCGCAGCTCCTGATAGTGACAATAAAATTCGCCCTGACATTGCGGGCAGGTCACCCAGAATATTTTTGTCATGCTTCTGTTCCTCGGATTTTATCCCGCGAAGACGCGAAGGCGCTAAGTTTTAAGTTTAGGGATCAAGCCGATCCCCAAAATTGCGATCCTACCTTCGCGTCTTTGCGCCTTTGCGGGAGCCATCTCTCTTTGTCTAGACCTTCGGTACACGGTCGAGTACTGGGCGCGGAATAAAATCCTCCAACCTGGTCTTCTCCATCGCCGGTTTCGGCACCGCCACGCGAGCTTCATAGGGTCGCTGGACCGGCTTGGTAGCGTCGATGATCATCTTGGCGGTCATGATGTTGTCGGTCTGCGATGGATCGAGGGTGTTCCCTTTGACGTTCTTGATGATGTCGACGTCCTGGTCCGCTTGCACGCGCGTCGCCATCGCCCACATGACTTCCTCTTCATTATAGATGTCGATGTCGGAATCGACGACCACGACGTGCTTAACGAAATCACAGCCGCCGAGCGCAGCCAGCGCCGCCTGCTTGGTCTCGCCGTCGACTTTCTTATCGATGGAAATGTAGCAGTTGAAACGACAGCTGCCGGAGATCGGGAAATGCACGGCTTTGACGGTCGGGACGACGCCGCGGATCAGATTGAACAGGCTTCCCTCTTTGGGAATGCCGCCGAGCACCCAGGTGTCGCGGTGGCCCGTAAAGATATGCTGAAAAATTGCGTCTTTTCTGTGGGTGATGGCGCTCACTTCGATGACATTGCGGAGGCGCTGCGGGCCGTAGTAGCCGGTAAATTCTCCAAACGGTCCTTCGACTTCTTTCACGTTGGGCAGCACATGCCCTTCGATCACCATCTCGGCATCGGCGGGAACCATAAAATCTTCGCCGAGGGTTTCCGATGGCGTGAGTCGAAGCGCCGCACCCATGATGGCGCCGACTTTAGCGTAATCATCGACACCGAAGGGCGAGACATTCAGCGATCCTAAATAGAATGCCGGATGATGGCTGATCACGATGGCGACAGGCGTGGGCCGGTTCTTTTCTTCGTTCTTACGATGGATTTGCCAGTTGTGGCGCGGCGACATGTGCAAGCCGAGCTTCCTCGGGCCTTTCACCATGTTGCGCTGGAAGGCGATGTTGTAAAAACCCTCGTCCGGATCCTTCATGACCGGCGTCATGTCGATGTAAGGAGCTGGGTCCATCGCATGATGCCGGACGACCGGCAGGTCGTAAATATTTGCCTCGTCGCCGCGCTTGATGACATCCTTGACCGGCGCGTGGTTTCTCGGAACGGTTAGCGGCGCGATCATGGTGTCTTCGCGGCGAGCGTATTCGAGGCTCAGCGGCAACCCGCCGTCGCTGGTTTTCATGGCGAGCGCCAGCGCGCACCGCTGGCGAGTCGCGAAAACGTTGCTTAGCAGCGGGAAAGCCGACGGTTTACCGTTGAGATCGAGGGGCTTTTCGAAAAGCAGCACCGGGAACTTTTTCTGGTTCTCGAGATGCTGCAGCAAGGCGGTGACTTCGAAATCTTTGGGCGCGACGGTGCGATCGATGCGCACAAATTCATAGGGCAGGCGTTCTTGCAGGTCATCGAGGAAGACGCGCAGATCCTTGGACATGGAAAACTCCCCTACATGCCGTGATAACTTTTCAGACCCCGTGTCTTCACTTCCTGACATTCGGAATCGTCATTCCGGGCAAGCTGGCGAAGCAGCGCGACCCGGAATCCAGAAAATTCAAATTAGACCTGAATTCCCGCGTTCGCGGGAATGACGATCGAGGGGTCTCGACTTGTTCTTGTAGCCTCTGAATCATCACACCAGCTCTAGTCCTGCCACACTCGCCAAGGCTCGTTGCGTGTACACTTTGGCCATCTTCTTCCTATACCAGTAATCCAAATCGGCGTTGTCGAGCGGATGGGCTACTTTCGCTGCCGCTTCGGCGACTGCGTCAATCAATTCCGGAGTGACCTTTTTTCCTTGCAGTAATACGGATGCTTCGGTTATGACCTTTGGCGCCGACGCCACGGCGGTCAGAACCACGCTCGCAGAACGGCATTCGCCGCGTTCGTCGATATCCATTGTTGCGGCGACTCCCAGGATCGGAAAGTCGAAGGAGCCGCGGCGCCGCAGTTTGAGATAAGTGTTGCGCCGGGCCAAGCTTTCGCGCGGAATGAATAATGCTTTGAGCACCTCGTCTTTCGCTTTGGCCAAATACTCAATGCCGTCATCGCGATACAAATCTTCGAGCTTCACGCGGCGCTCGCCGGCTGGGCTAACCAGGATGACGTCCGCGCCCAGGCTCACCAGCACCGGCGCGGTGTCCGACGATGCGATAGCGAGGCACTTGGCGCTTCCGGGAGCGACCAGACAAATGTCGCCGTCTTTTTTCATGCAAAAGCCCACCGCCTGGCGCCAGAAGTGAGTTTGGTCGTAGTAGTTGCAGCGGGTGTCGACGAGAACATTGCCGCCGATGGTTCCCATGTTCCGAAGCTGCGGGGTCGAGACGGATTCAGCGGCGTGAGCAAGCGCGGGAAGATGTTTTGCGATCAGCCGATGACGGGAAACCGTTGTCAGGCTTTCCCCGGCGCCGATCCAGAGGCCGTCTTTGTTCTGACGAATTCCCTTCAGCTCGCCCAGGGCTCTAAGCGAAATTAAGTTGTGCGGCGTAAACTGGCCACGCTTCATTTTGGGATAGACGTCGGTGCCGCCGGCCACGAGCATCACGTCGGAGCCGAGGTCTGTTAACGCTTTGGTCGCCTGCTTCAGCGAGCGCGGTTGGAAGTAATTGAATTCAGGTAGACGCAGCATGGCTCGGTTATCGGTTCATCGGAAAAGCAGATCCTTCACTTCGTTCAGGATGACAGTAGTCGCCGTTTCAGCTTCTCTAGTGATTTCGTTCAAAGTTCCAGGTTCAAAGTTCAAAGGGGGGAGCCGGGGACGTTAAACCTTGAACCTTAAACATTGAACGGCCATTTTAGCTTTTCTGCTGCACTTCGATCCCGTCCCCCGGCTGCCATTTGATCGGCGCGGGGAATTTAAAATCCGGAATCGAAATCGGCTTCAGCCGTCCATCTAGAGCTCGCAGAATTTTGTCGGGGGTAATTGGGACTTCATGGATGCGCACGCCGATGGCGTCATAGACTGCGTTCGCCACGGCCGGGACCACCGGCAGAAGCGGTCCCTGGCCCGCTTCTTTGGCGCCGTAGGGTCCTTCTGGATCATCGGTCTCCACCAGAATAGTTTCAATCTCCGGAGTCTCCAAAGTCGTCGGGCTCTTGTACTCTAAGATCGACGGTATTTTGTGCAGACCGTTTTTGCGAAAGATCTGCTCCTCCATTAACGCTTCGCCCAGAGCCATATAAACGCTGCCTTCGGTTTGACCTTCAACGAGCAGCGGATTGAAGGCGCGGCCGCAATCGTGTGCGATCCACACTTTGTCGATCTTGATTTCACCCGTCAGACTGTCGCAGTGCAGCTCGACGATCGAGGTGGAAAAACTATAGGCCGGCGTGGGACCGACACCCGAGCCCTTGAAGTCGCGCGGGTTTTTCGGCGGCCAGTAGCTGCCGGTGGCACCGAGGGTGCCGTGTCTTCCCTCGGCTTTGCGCACAGCATCGCCGAAGGTCATGGCGCACGTCGGTAGTTTCACACTGCGAATCATACCTTCGGCGAATTCGAGATCGTCCGGCGGCACTTCCAGCGCTTTGCTAGCGGCTTCGAGCAGCAGGGGTTTGAGCTTGCCGCAGGCCTGCACCGCGGCGTTGCCGGTCATCACCGTGACGCGGCTCGAGTAACTGCCGAGATCGACCGGGGTCAAATCCGTATCAGCGGTTAACACTCTGATGTCGGCGGGTTCGATGCCAAATTCTTCCGCCACCGCGTAGGCGAGGATCGAATCCGAGCCCTGACCGATGTCGATCGAACCGCAAAAGACCGCGACACCGCCGCTGCGGTCGAGCTTGATCTGCACACCGGAGTGCGGCATGTCGTTCCAGTAAATTGGCAAGCCCGCGCCGCTGATATAGGAGCTCGCTGCGAAACCGACGCCGTGGCCGAACGGCAGCTTGCGATACTTTTTCTTCCATTCGGCGTGCTCGGCGACGCGCTCGCAGCACTCGCGGAGTCCCGTGCTGCTGATGCGCAAGCCGTTTACCGTGATGCTGTTGGGTTCGACCAGTTGCTTGAGCCGCAGCTCGATGGGGTCCATACCGAGCTTCTCGGCGATTTCATCGAGTTGAATTTCCAACGCAAAGCGAGGCTGGGGCGTGCCATGGCCGCGCTTGGGCCCGCACGCCGGCTTGTTCGTGAACACGCGCACGCCTTCGAACTTGTACGCCGGCACATTATAGGTCACCGTCTGCAGCGCGCCGGTGTAGTAGACGGTTGCCAGACCGTAACTGCTGTAGCCGCCGCCGTCGAGGTAGGTCCTATACTGCATCGCCTGAATGGTGCCGTCGCTCTTGACGCCGGTCTTGGCGAACATCTTGACCGGATGGCGGCCGCGATGGATGTAAAAAGACTCCTCGCGGTTGAGCGTGATCTTGACCGGCCTGCGCGTGATCATCGACAGCTTGGCGGCGCAGATTTCGTGCGAAAACGGATCGCTCTTGCCGCCGAAGCCGCCGCCCACGGGAGTGGCGACGACGCGGATGCGGCTTGCGGGAAGGCCCAAAACCTTGGCCAACGCGCGATGGACATAATGCGGCGTCTGGGTCGACGACCATAGTGTAAGCTTATCGTCGGGGCCGTAGAAGGCGACGGCGGCGTATTGCTCCATCGGCAGATGGGTATTGCCCTGGTAGAAAAAAGTGCCCTCGAAAATATGATCCGAACTGGCGAAGCCACCCTCGACATCGGCGAATTCGAACGATACCGCTTTTTGGATATTGGCGTGGCGGTTCCAGGTGTGAATACGCTGGCTTTCGTCGGTCGAGGTGAGCGCTTCTTCGATGGTGAGAATCGGCTTTAAAACTTCGTACTCCACGTCGATATAAGCGAGCGCCTTTTCCGCCAGGCTCTCGGTCGCTGCTGCCACCGCCGCCACCGGATCACCAGCGTAGCGCACCTTGTCGGTGACCAGCGCCTCTTCGTCTTGAGTCGATGGCATGATGCCAAACTTCTCCGGCAAATCTTCGCCGGTGATCACGGCGTAGACGCCCTCGAGCTTCAATGCGCGGGCGACGTTGATGCCGAGCACCCGCGCGTGCGGGTGCGGGCTGCGCAAGAGCTTGGCGTAGATCGTGCGCGGGAGATTGAGATCATCGGCGTAGACCGTTTCACCAGCGCATTTCGCCATCGCATCGATCTTGCGCAGCGGCTTGCCAATGACAGAAAATTCTTTCTTTTTCATAAAGTACTTTTCTATTCACCACGAAGTGACGCGAAGGACACGAAGTTCGGGAAAATAATTTTCTTATACTTATCTCAACTTCGTGCTCTTGGTGCCTTCGTGGTGGGTAAAATCATCGGCTCATTTCCTTGGCCGCCAGCTCCACCGCTTGCAAGATTTTCGTGTAGCCGGTGCAGCGGCAGAGATTGCCCGACAGGGCCTGGCGGATCTCGTCGCGGGTCGGCCGCGGATTTTCATCCAGGAGCGCCTTGGCCGTGAGCAGAATGCCGGGTATGCAATAGCCGCATTGCGCGGCCCCGAGGTCGGCGAAGGCGTTCTGCAGCGGATGAGGTTTGCCGTTCCGGGTCATTCCTTCGACGGTGGCAATTTCGTGATCGACCGCTTCGATGCCGAGCATCAAGCAGGAGAGCACCGGCGCGCCGTCCACAAGCACGGCGCAAGTGCCGCATTCGCCCAGTTCGCAACCATGCTTCGTGCCGGTGAGAGTCATGTCCTCGCGCAGCACCTCCAACAAGGTTTTATTGACCTCCGTTGCCACTTCCCGGGTTTCGCCATTCACCCGCAGGCGCAAGAGCATCTTCGTCGGACTTGCGCTAGCGCCGTTTCTCTTGTCTTTCCGCATTAGCGTTCCTGTGATGCCGTAGAATTTTTCAAATAAGAAATGCGCCTGTAGCGCGACAACCTCCACTAGGCGGCACGACGATCGTGGCAGATACGGCTAGATCGATCAGTAACTCACCTAAATTGCGCATTTCCCAAACATCCCATAACATTTTCTGCACAGCTTAGAAACACGACCAAATGCCCTATCTCCATCGACATCGCCAGCCATCACGCGCCTACTTCGGGGTATCTGAATCGCTTGTTCTTCCGGTCGATCTTGGATCTGCCTTGGATTGGTGAGTCACGATTCGGAAGCCAAAATTATGGAAGGCAGATGCGGCTAGTGGCCGCCGGATTCGCCGGAAAACAGCACGGCGCGACGATGAAAAAGCGTCGGAGCAAGCGCAACGCCCGCCGCGCCGAGCCCGGCCAGCGGCATGATGATGCCCGGTGCGATAAACAGTAATCCCGCGGCAAGAAAAACAATGCGTTGAAGCGGGTGCAGCAGTCCGAGGCAGTAGCCGCGAATAGCCCCCGCCACCAGTATGGCACCGACCATCGCCGTCACGACGGCGAGAGTGATGTGCGCAATACTTCCCCGCAATAACAGTCCCTCATTGAACACGAAGGCAAAAGGCACGAGAAAGGCGGCGATACCGAGCCGCACCGCTTCCCAACCGGTTTCCCACACCTTGCTGTTAGCGATGCTACAAGTGACGAACACCGCGATGCACGTCGGCGGTGTGTAAAAAGACGCAAGACCCCAGTAGATAACATAAAGATGCGCGGCCAAATCGCTGACGCCGAGGCTAATCAACGCCGGCGCCATGAGGGTGGCGAGGGTGATATAGGCCGGCGTCGCATCGAGTCCCATGCCGACGATCAGGCTGACGATGCCGACAAACAGAAGCGTGAGCGCAAGATTTCCGCCGGCAAGATCGACGATGAAACGCGAGATTTTGATTCCGACTCCCGAGAGCTCAAGCGCCCCAATCATTATTCCCACGGATGCCGTGATGACGGCGACGGTGAGCCAGCGGAGAACCGCGTCATCGAAGGCGCCCATCAAGCGTCTTGGTGTCAGCCAGTAGGAGCGATCGCGCGACATAAAACTCGCGATGATCACGAAAGCACACGTATAAATGCCGGCCATCCCTGGCGGGTAAGATTTTATAACAAGGAAATAAACCAATGCGACAAAAGGAATTAAGTAATGCCAGCCGCGGAGTAACACCGGGCGTAGACGAGGAAGCTCGGCCCGAGGCAACGCGCGAATACCATCCTTACAGGCCTGCAGATGTACTGAAACATAGACAATCAGAAAGTAGAGCGAAGCCGGCACCGCTGCGGCGATAACCACAGAGGAATAAGGCACCTCGATCCACTCTGCCATCAGGAAAGCGATCGCCCCCATGACCGGCGGTAGTATGATTCCACCTGTCGACGCAACAGCTTCAACGGCTGCAGCGAAAGCCGGTGTATAGCCCACGGTCTTCATCATCGGGATGGTAAAGACCCCGGTCGTGGCTGAGTTGCCCGACGGTGAGCCTGATATCGAACCAAACATGGCGCTGGCTACAACCGCCGCCTTGGCCGGCCCGCCGCGTGACCAGCCGGTCAGCGCAAGCGCAATATCCATGAACCAACGGCTAGCCCCGGCGGCTTCCATGAGCGCGCCGAAAATCAGAAATACGATGACGATGTTGGCGGCAATCCTCAGAGGTAAACCGAAAACACCCGCGGTCCCGACATAAGCGCTATAGAGGAGGCGATCCAACGGATAGCCTCGACCATAGAGGAGACCCGGCAGATAGACCTGAAATATGGTAATGGCAACAAACGATAGGATGATGATCGGGAGGGCCCAGCCAACGCTGCGTCGCACGGCCTCGAGCACCGGAATGGTGAGCATGAGCGACAGCACGATACCCTTGGTGTCGAGAAAACCGTACTCGCCGTAATCCAAAATATTTTCATGAAAAAAGATAACGTAACCCGCGCCCACCAATCCCGAGGCCATCAGTACAAAATCAGACCACGGCATGCGCCGCGCGCCGCTGGCCGAGACCGTACTCTCTGCATGGACCTCCTTAGGCCGCGCGGGGCGCAGTAAGAAGACCAAGACAATCGCAGAGGAGAGACTGATCGCGAGGTGTATCTCACTGGGAATGAACCAGCGAAACCATGTCGGGAGCTGGGAGACCACGATCAGGTGATACACCGCAATCACCGAGGTCAACCCGACACGTAACCGTGAGTTCGCCACGACGGATCTATGTCTCCTTTTCGCGTTTAACGATCATGCTATTGGCGCGTGATGCTTCCCGGCGATCAGGTTGATCCAGCGCAATTGTTTCCCGTCAGCGCCCAAGAAGTTTTTTCTGTGTCGCTTCATGCTCTGGGGTCCAGACGCGTTTTTCTTTAAAGTATTGGATCGCACCTGGGTGAAACGGCAGCGCGACGTTTCGCAGGGTGCGCTTGAGAGTCCAAAGCGCCGCTGCGCGATGGTACGTGGCGAATTCCTTGGTATTCTCGAGCAGCGCTTTGGTCACTTTATAGACGTTCTCGTTCGACACGCCGGGCCGGGCCAGGAAATAGGTGTTTAGACCGATCAGGTGAAGCTCCTTCTCCTGGCCTTCAAAAACCTGCGCCTCAAAGGTATCGCCCCACATCATCGGGGGAAGATGGCGCAGGATTTCATCCCGCTTGTCCTTGGAGGCGTAGAAAAACTCCAACACTCCGTCGGTCAGGGGTTTCTGGACCGCTGCCGCCTTGCGGCTGAAAGGCATCAAGGCTGCGTCGACGCTGCCGGCTCTGAGCGCGTTATAAGCCTGCGGTGAGTCGGTGGTTTCAATGATGTTGATTTTGTCTTTCTTTATACCAAACCCGTTGACGAAGGCATCCATGACCAATTCGATCTCGGGAAGCGCGCGGCGTTTGGCGATAACGTTGCGGCCCTCGAGATCCTGGATTCGTTTAATGCCGGCGCCCTTGCGCAGCAGTAACCATCGATAGCTGGGCTGGCCCTGGACGACTAGCCGAACATCGATGGGTTTCTTAAAGTTTTGCTGGCCCTTGAAGGCGGTGAACGCGGCGAAAGAATTGGCCAGGGCAAACTCGATTTTCGCAGCGTTGAGACCGAACATATTTGCCGATGAGCCGCCGACCGGCTCTACCGTGGCGTTCAAGCCCGAATGTTTCTGAATGACTTCGGAAGCGCCGATGGCAATGGTGTAAAAGACGCTGCCCACACTCGAGGTGCCGATGCGAATCGCCTCCTGCGCCGAGGTTTTCGTCACGAGCGTTCCGAGAAATGAAAATCCCAAAACGATCACAGCAGCGAATTTTTCACGTTGAGCCATAACGGTACCTCCGTCCTAAAATAGTATAAGCAAGCCTAGGCTTCATTTAGCTACAGTCAATAGCTTTGATCTCGAGATCGACCGCGATAATTCATACAGCCGCACCAGCGCGGCATCGCCACATAGCGTGAGCAAATCTGCAAACTTCAGAAACTGTGCGGGTTATTTTACCGGCTTATCAACGTGCAAAGTTGCGCCGTTAAATCTGCTGGCGATTCACTTCTCGACCTAGAGGTCTGCGGCAATCTGTGAGGTGAGGTCGTGCCGAGCGACGAATGATTA
>Ga0210113_1000324_pt1 | contig 11710 bp, 11 predicted proteins | sample MayberryNW_Catta_5_FD_185523 | JGI IMG/M metagenome (GOLD analysis project Ga0210113, IMG submission 185523) | Wetland microbial communities from San Francisco Bay, California, USA, that impact long-term carbon sequestration -... | ecosystem: Environmental > Aquatic > Marine > Wetlands ...
TTCGACACCGCCGACGTCTACGCCAACACCAAGGCGGAGACCGTTCTCGGCGACGCGCTCAAGGGCGAGCGGCGGCAGTCGCTGGAGATCTTCACCAAGGTCTACTGGCCGACCGGGCCCGGCGGGCCCAACGACACCGGCCTGTCCCGCAAGCACATCCGCGAGTCGATCGACGCCTCGCTGCAGCGGCTGCAGACCGACTACGTCGACCTCTACCAGGCGCACCGCTACGACACCGAGACGCCGCTCGAGGAGACGATGCAGGCGTTCGCCGACGTCGTCCGCGCGGGCAAGGCCCTCTACATCGGCGTCAGCGAGTGGACGGCCGAGCAGATCCGGGCCGGGCACGAGCTCGCGCAGGACCTCGGTGTCCAGCTGATCTCGTCGCAGCCGCAGTACTCCATGCTCTGGCGGGTCATCGAGGGCGAGGTCGTTCCGACCTGCCGCGAGCTCGGGGTCTCGCAGATCGTCTGGTCGCCGATCGCCCAGGGGGTCCTCACCGGCAAGTACGTCCCGGGTCAGGCCCCGCCCGCCGGCTCGCGCGCCACCGACGAGAAGGGCGGCGCCGACATGATTGCCCGGTTCATGAAGGACGACGTCCTGCGCCGGGTCCAGGAGGTCAAGCCGATCGCCGAGGAGCTCGACCTGACGATGGCCCAGCTGGCCGTGGCGTGGGTGCTGCAGAACGACAACGTCGCGTCGGCGATCATCGGTGCCTCGCGGCCCGAGCAGGTCACCGAGAACGTCGCGGCCGCCGGCGTCGACATCCCGGTCGACGCGATGAAGCGGATCGACGAGGCGCTCGGTGACGTCGTCGAGACCGACCCGGCGATGACGGCGAGGAACGCGCCGAAGCGCCGGGCCCGCGACTGACGAAGTTGATCACGGCACCGTGATCGTTTGCCACCGACTGTGGCGTGCATGCCACAGTCGGTGCGAGTTGATCACGGTTCCGTGATCAACTGCGCCTGGCCCGCGACTGAGAATCCGAGCCGTCGGCGGGCGGCGAGCAGGTGGACCAGCGGCCCGACCCCTCGGTAGGGGTCGGTGCGCCCGGCCCGCTCCTCGGCGGCCAGCAGGGTCGCCAGCTCGTCGGCCGGGGGCACCGGCTCGTCGAGAGGTACGCCGTCGCTGAGCACCCGGACGCCGTACCACCTCTCGACGGTCAGGCCGTGCCCGGCCAGGAGCCGCGTGAGCTCGCCGACCGTGTCGGCGCGGGCGGCGACCCCGAGCTCGTTGACGTAGCCGGTCGCGTCGAACGCCGCGAGCGCCTTCGCCCACTGCCGGCGCATCGCGTGCCGCAGGGCCATCGCCTCGCGGTTGCGGGCGACCAGCGACAGGACGCCACCCGGCGCGGTCGCCGCGGCCAGCCCGGTCAGCGCCGGGCCGGGGTCGTCGAGGTACATCAGCACGCCGTGGCAGAGCACCAGGTCGTACGTCGTCAGCTCGGTCGTCTCCGCCAGGTCGCGCACGTCCCCGACGAGCAGGGTGACCGCCCGACGGACCGCCGGGGGCTCGGACTCGAGCGCGAGCCGGAACGGCGCGAGCATCTCCTCGGCGACGTCGACCGCGGTGACCCGGTGCCCCTCGCGGGCCAGCCGCAGCGCCTGGGTGCCCTGGCCGGCACCGACGTCGAGGACAGTGAGCGGCCGGTCTGCGCGGTCCGCGAGCAGCTCGCGGCGGGCTGCGTCGAGCTGGGTCGCGACGAGGTGCTGGCGCACGACGTTGCGCAGGTTGCCCAGCCGGGCCAGCCACAGCTCGCGGCCCGGCTCGAAGCCGGCAGTGAAGGAGGAGGGGTCGGTCACCCGCGGGCGCGGCGGCGACCGGAGCGCACCCGCGGGGGCGGCAGCCGGAACCGGCGGATCTGCATGCTGCGCATCAGCGCGTAGGGCACCGCGCCGCGGTGGCTCTCGTCGGGATAGCTGCGGTCCAGGCCGCGGCGCAGCCGCATGACCAGCACCACCGAGTCGACGACCACCATGACGACCAGGGCCAGCCACAGGTAGGAGCCGACGAGCTGGAGCGCCGGCACCGGCACGATCGTCAGGATGAAGATCAGCAGGGCCAGCGGCAGGAAGAACTCGGCGACCGAGCGGCGGGCGTCGACGAGGTCGCGGGCGTACTTCTTGACCGGTCCGCGGTCTCGGGTCGGCAGGTGGCGCTCGTCACCGGCGCGCAGGGCCTGCATCGACCGGGTGCGCTCCTCGCGCTGCCGCTCGCGGGTCTGCTTGTAGGCCGCCTTGCGGTCGCGGGGCGCGGTGATCGCGCGCCGGCGGCCCTTCTCGACCTCGCGCCGCTTGGGAGTCGGGCGGCCCTTGCCGCCCGGCTTGGTGGTGTCGCCGGCCGCCAGGTCGGCGGTCGGCGCCGTCGACTCCTTGCTGCGCCCGAACACCCGCCCAGCCTACCCGCAGCCCTTCGCCCACCCGCCCCGGTGGCAACGATCGCGCGGGCCGCCGGACCCGGCCGGGGGAGAGGCACCCAGGTCGCGGGAACTCCCTCGGCCGACCACTCGTCGGGCGTCCTAGGGTGGGCACCACGAGAGCGGCGTACGTCGCGCCGTCACCGGTCCCAGTGAGGGGGCAGCGCGGTCGATGAGCTTCATGAAGCGGCTCAAGATGATCTTCAGTGCCAAGGCCAACAAGGCGCTCGACCGGGCCGAGGACCCGCGCGAGACCCTGGACTACTCCTACGAGCGCCAGCTCGAGATGCTGCAGAAGGTGCGCCGCGGCGTCGCCGACGTGGCCACCTCGCGCAAGCGGCTCGAGCTCCAGCAGGCCCAGCTCCAGGGGCAGTCGGACAAGCTCGAGAACCAGAGCCGGCAGGCGCTCGCCGCCGGCCGTGAGGACCTGGCCCGCGAGGCCCTGACCCGGCGTTCGGGCGTCCAGCAGCAGCAGCAGGACCTGGCGGCCCAGCACGCCGCGCTGCAGGCCGAGGAGGAGAAGCTCACCCTCGCCTCGCAGCGGCTGCAGGCCAAGGTCGACGCCTTCCGCACCCGCAAGGAGACGATCAAGGCGACCTACACCGCCGCCGAGGCGCAGACCAAGATCGGCGAGGCGTTCTCCGGCATCAGCGAGGAGATGGGCGACGTCGGGCTGGCGATCCAGCGGGCCGAGGACAAGACCCAGAGCATGCAGGCGCGGGCCGGCGCGATCGACGAGCTGCTCGCCAGCGGCGCCCTCGACGACCCGACCGGCACCGCCAAGGACGACATCACCGTCGAGCTGGAGCGGATGTCGAGCCAGAGCGACGTCGAGCTCGAGCTGGCCCGGCTCAAGGGCGAGATCGGTGGCGGCAAGGCCCCCGACGCGATCGAGGCGTCCCCCGCGGCGGGTGCACCCGCGGAGGCGACCCCGGCCGAGCCGGCCAAGACCGAGGGCGACCGGCCGTGATCGTGCGCATCCTCGGCGGCGAGGGCCAGCTCCGGGTCGACGACACCCACGGCGAGCTGCTCAACGGCCTGGACAGCGGGCTCGAGCGAGCGGTCGAGGCGGGCGACGAGGCGGGCTTCCGGTCGGCGCTGGCCGACCTGCTCGCCCAGGTCCGCACCCTGGGCGAGCCGCTCGCCGACGACGAGCTGGTCGAGTCCGACGCGCTGCTGCCGTCCGACGACGCGACGCTCGAGGAGGTCCGCGCGATGCTGACCGACACGGCCGAGGGGCTCATCCCCGGCTGATGGCCCGATCGCGCTACCTGCCCGACCGAGGCCTGACCGCCCGGATGGGCCTCACGATGTTCCTGCTCGGCCTGCTCTATGTCGTGCTGATCGTCGTCGTCACCTCCTACACCAACCTGGTGCTGGGCCTGGTCATCGCCTTCGGGGCGTTGTTCGCGCAGTGGTTCTTCTCCGACCGGATCGCGCTGTACGCGATGAACGGCCGGGTGGTGACGCCCGAGGAGGCACCGCAGCTGCACGGCATCGTCGACCGGCTGTGCGCCCTGTCCGACATGACGAAGCCGACGGTGGCGATCGCCGACACCGACGTGCCCAACGCCTTCGCCACCGGCCGCACGCCGCAGCGGGCGGTCGTCTGCGCCACCACGGGGCTGATGTCGCGGCTGGACGACCGCGAGCTCGAGGGCGTGCTCGCGCACGAGCTGTCGCACGTCGCGCACCGCGACGTCACGGTGATGACCGTCGCGTCGGTCGTAGGCGTGCTGGCCGGGTTCCTGACCCGGATCATGATCTTCAGCGGGATGGGTCGGCGGCGTGACTCCAACGGCGCCCCCGTCGTGCTCGTCGTCATGCTGGTCAGCATCGTGGTCTACGCCCTGGCCTTCGTGCTGACCCGCGCCCTGTCGCGCTACCGCGAGCTCTCGGCCGACCGGGGAGCTGCCTTCCTCACCGGCCAGCCGTCGGCGCTCGCGTCGGCCCTGACGAAGATCACCGGCGAGATGGGCCGGATCCCCAACCGTGACCTGCGCGAGGCCGAGCCGTACAACGCGTTCTTCTTCGCGCCGGCGATCGCGAGCGGGTTCAGCCTGTCGACGCTCTTCTCCACCCACCCGCCGCTCGAGCGTCGCCTCGAGCAGCTGGGCAGCATCTCGGCCCAGCTCGGCCGGCCCGGCGCGTGAGCCCCTCTTGTGGACGCCGACACACCGACCCGTCGGCGTGTCTGGTGCAGACGCGTCCACAAAGCTCTCGACGAGGGTCGACGGCGTGAGCTGGCTGGGCCGGCTGCTCGGCCGCAGCACGCCGCCGGCCGCCGGGCTGGACGCGCTGTTCGCCGTGCCGGGCGCCGCACTGACCCTGGAGTCCGCGACCGGGCTGCGGCCGACCGGCCTGGGCTCGGTGGCCTTCCGGGCCGCTGAGGGGGGCGCCTCGGCCGGGTCGGTCGCCGAGGCCGAGCGGCTCCTCTCGGCCGACGGCTCACCGGCTGTCGAACGTACCGTCGACTCCTACGGCTTCACCTGGCTGCTGGTGCGCCACGACCCCGCCGACGTCGACGGCGTCGCCGGGCTGGTCACCGACCTGCACGCGGTCAACAGCACGCTGGTCGACAACGGCTTCGGCCCCTCGCTGCTGTGCTCGCTGGTCGGCTTCGCCGGCGACGACGGGCGGCGGCTCGGGTTGGTCTACCTGTTCAAGCGCAGCACCTTCTACCCCTTCGCCCCGAGCGGCGACCAGCAGCGCGACACCGCGTTCGAGCTCCAGGTGCGCGGCGCCCTGGGGAGCGACCTGCCGGTCGAGCCGGACCTGTCGCGGTGGTTCCCGGTGTGGGGCGCCCCCGGTCTCTGACAATTCTGTCGAGTAGCCGCCGCTACGATCCCGGCCGGATCCTCGGACCCCCACGCACCCAGGAGGCGATGTGGACGACCGGGACGCCGCTGAGCTGCTGACCTTCGCCCGCGAGGCGGCGCTCGGTCTGCGCCGGTTGGACGGTCCGCGATGGCAGGAGCAGCTCACCGACCGGTACCCCGACCTGGCGGCGGCCTTCGAGTGGTTCCTCGACCACGGACGCGGCGACGACGCCATGGCCCTCGCACTCGCGCTGGTGGAGTACCAGCGCATCTCCGACCGGGTGCCCGAGGGACGCGACTGGCTGCGTCGGGCTCTCCCTGCGGCCGCCGACCAGCGGCTTCGCGCCACCGGCCTGTACGAGGACGGGATGCTCGCCTTCTGGCTGGGTGAGAACGACGAGGCGGCATTGCTGTTCCGGTCGACTCAGGAGCTGGCGGAGTCGGTCGGTGCACACTCTGTCGTGGCCCTTGCCCTGTGCGGGCTGGCGCGACCGGCGCTCAGGACCGACCTCGACCTGGCGACTGCCCTGTGCGAGCAGGCGCTCGACGTCCTGCGGGAGCACGACGACGTGCTGGCACGCGGCAGCGCCCTGCACGTGCTCGGGGTGGCCGCCCAGATGCGCGGCGACCTGGAGGAGGCGCGCGGGCTGATGCAGCAGCGCGTGGCCCTCGCGCGGGAGCAGGGCAACGTGTCCACCGTGTCGTCGGAGGTGGCGAACCTCAGTGCTGTCGAGCGGCAGCTCGGCAACCTCGACAGCGCGGAGGAGCTCGCCCAGGAGTCGCTGCGGATCGCGACGGCGCGCAGGGACTCCTGGATGCTGCCGTACATCTTCAACGCGTTGGCCGCGATCGCGGTGGATCGCGGCGAGCACACCGCTGCTGCGACCCTGCTCGGCCGGGCGACGGCCCTGCTCGAGGCGCAGGGCAACGCCTGGCCGCCGGACGAGATCGTCCACTACGAGCGCAGCCGGGCGGCGGTGACTGCCGTGCTGCCCCAGGACGAGCTGGAACGGGCGTGGGCGGACGGCGTCAGGGCGGCGCTGGACTAGTCAGGGCGGCGCTGGACTAGACGCGCCTCGACGTCATCAGTCCTTCTGCGCCTTGCTGCTCGGCAGGGCCAGCATCTGGTCGAGGGCGACCTTGGCCCAGTGGGCCGTGTCGTCGTCGACCTGGATCCGGTTGACCACCCGGCCCTCGACGAGCGACTCGAGCGACCACACCAGGTGCGGCAGGTCGATGCGGTTCATCGTCGAGCAGAAGCACACGGTGCGGTCGAGGAACACGACCTGCTTGTCGGCGTGCTGGGTGGCCAGCCGCTTGACCAGGTTGAGCTCGGTGCCCAGCGCCCACGCCGACCCGGTCGGCGCGGCCTCGAGGGTCTGGATGATGACCTCGGTCGACCCGACGTGGTCGGCGGCGGTGACCACCTCGTGCTTGCACTCGGGATGCACCAGCACGTTGACGCCGGGGATCCGCTCCCGCACCTCGTGCACCGAGTCGAGGCTGAAGCGCCCGTGCACCGAGCAGTGACCGCGCCACAGGATCATCCGCGCGTCTCGCAGCTGCTGGGTGGTCAGGCCGCCCTGCGGCTTGTGCGGGTCCCAGAGCACGCAGTCGTCCAGCGACATGCCGAGCTGCAGCACCGCTGTGTTGCGGCCGAGGTGCTGGTCGGGCAGGAAGAGCACCTTCTCGCCCTTTCCGAACGCCCACTCGAGCGACGCCTTCGCGTTGGACGACGTGCAGATCGTGCCGCCGTGGCGGCCGGTGAACGCCTTGATGTCGGCGGAGGAGTTCATGTAGGACACCGGCACCACCCCGTCGGCGACACCAGCGTCGACCAGCGCGTCCCAGCAGTCCTCGACCTGGCCGGCCGCGGCCATGTCGGCCATCGAGCAGCCGGCCGCGAGGTCGGGGAGCACGACCTGCTGGTGCCGGGCGGTCAGGATGTCGGCCGACTCGGCCATGAAGTGCACGCCGCAGAACACGACGTAGGGCGACTCGGGCCGCGCCGCCGCCTGCTGCGCCAGCTTGAACGAGTCGCCGGTCACGTCGGCGAACTGGATGACCTCGTCGCGCTGGTAGTGGTGCCCGAGCACGAAGACCTGCTCGCCCAGCGCCGCCTTGGCGGCCCGCGCGCGCTCGACCAGGTCGGGGTCGCTCGGCGACGGCAGGTCACCGGGGCACTCGACGCCGCGCTCGGTGCGCAGGTCCGGCTCGTTGCGCCCGATGAGCAGCTGCATGAGCGGCGACGGCTCGACGCCCTCGGGCAGGTCGGTGACGGTCACCCGGCGATCCTTTCATGGGTCATGCCACGATGACGGCGTGACGACGGCCGGTGGACGCAGCCGCACGACGGCGGTCGTCGGCGGCGGCATCCTCGGCCTCGCCGTCGCCCGCGAGGTGCTGCGCCGCGAGCCCGGCTCGACGGTCACCGTGCTCGAGGCGGCCGACCACCTCGGGGCCGGCCAGTCCGGGCACAACAGCGGTGTCGTGCACGCCGGCCTCTACTACGAGCCGGGGTCGCTGAAGGCGACGTTGTGCCGGCGCGGCATGGGGTTGCTCCGCGACTTCTGCGCCGAGCACGGCGTCGCCTACCGCGAGCTCGGCAAGGTCGTCGTGGCCACGACCGCCGACGAGGTCGTCGGGCTGGACCGGATCGAGGAGCGGTCCCGGCGCAACGAGGTGCCGGGCCTCGCCCGGCTCGACCGGCGCGGCCTGGCCGACGTCGAGCCCTGGGTCGGGGGGGTCGCCGCCCTGCACTCGCCGCGCACCGCCGTCGTGGACTACGTCGCGGTGTGCCGGGCGCTCGCCGACGACGTGCGGTCGGCCGGGGGAGAGGTCCGGCTGGGTGCACCGGTCACCGCGGTCCGGCCGGTGGGCGACCGGGCGGAGGTCGTCGCCGGTGAGCCACTCGTGGTCGACCGGCTGGTCGCCTGTGCCGGCGTGCGCAGCGACCAGGTGGCCTCGCTCGTGGGTGCCCTTGACGACGTACGCGCCGACGTCCGGATCGTGCCGTTCCGCGGGGAGTACCACCGGCTGCGGCCGGCGGTGCGCGACCGGGTGCGCGGCCTCGTCTACCCGGTGCCGGACCCGCGCTACCCGTTCCTCGGCATCCACCTGACCCGCACCGTCGGCGACGATGTGCTGGTCGGGCCCAACGCGGTGCTGGCACTGGCCCGCGACGGCTACCGGTGGCGCGACGTCGACCGGCGCGACCTGCGCGAGGTGCTGGCCTGGCCCGGCACCCGCCGGCTCGCTGCGCGGCACTGGCGGACCGGCGCACGCGAGCTGGCCGGGTCGGTGTCACGGCGGCGTTTCGCGGCCGAGGCGGCGCGGTACCTGCCGGGGCTGACGGCCGCCGACCTGCTGCCGGCCGGGTCCGGGGTGCGTGCGCAGGCGGTCGGTCGCGACGGCTCGCTGGTCGACGACTTCGTCGTGCAGCGGGTCGGCCCGGTGGCTCTGGTGCGCAACGCGCCGTCGCCCGGCGCGACGTCGAGCCTGGCGATCGCCGAGCACGTGCTCGACCTGCTCGCCGGCCGGACTGCCTAGGGTGACCCGGATGAGCGACCGGACGAGGGTGCAGCGCTACGCCGAGCTGGTGGTGCAGGTCGGGCTCAACGTCCAGCCCGGGCAGCCGGTGCTGGTCCGAGCCGACCTCGACCACGCGGAGGTGGCGCGGGCGGTCGTCGAGGCGGCGTACGTCGTCGGGGCCGCGTCGGTCACCGTCGACTGGACCGACGCGCACGTCCGCCGCTCGACCCTCGAGCACGCGCCGATGGAGACGCTGACCGGGACGCCCGGCTGGCGGCTGCAGCAGCTCCGCGAGCTCGGCGAGGCCGGTGGCGCCGTCCTCACGCTGACCGGCAACGCCCACCCGCACCTCTTCGACGACCTGCCGGCCGAGCGGGTGGCCGCGGTGCCGTTGCAGCTGGCCCGCGCCGGCCAGGCGCTCATAACAGACGGCGACGTCGCCTGGGCGGTGGTCGCGGCGCCGAACCCGGGCTGGGCCGAGCAGGTCTTCGGCACCCCGGACACGGAGCGGCTGTGGGAGGCGGTCGGTGTCGCCATGCGCCTGGACTCGGACGACGTGGTCGCCGAGTGGCGGGCGCACGTCGACCGGCTGCACGCGCGCGCCCGGGCCGTCGAGGCGCTCGACCTGGACTCGGTCCGTTACACCGGGCAGGGCACCGACCTGACGGTCGGGCTGATCCCCGGGTCGCGCTGGGTGAGCGGCTCCGTGACGACCACGGGCGGGGTGCCGTTCACGCCCAACCTGCCGACCGAGGAGGTCTTCACCTCGCCGGACCGGCGCCGGGCCGACGGGTCGATCCGGCTGACCCGGCCCCTCGTCATGCCCCGGGCCGGCGTCGTCGTCGAGGGGCTCGAGGTGCGCTTCGAGGACGGCCGGGTCGTCGACGTGTCCGCCGACACCCACGTCGACGCGGTGCTGGCCGAGCTCGACACCGACCCGGGCTCCCGCAGCCTCGGCGAGGTCTCGCTGGTCGACGGGTCCTCCCGGGTGCGGGCCGCCGGCGTGGTGTTCCACAACACGCTGTACGACGAGAACGCCGGCTGCCACGTGGCCTGGGGCCAGTCGTTCGCGATGGTGCTGCCCGACGTGTCCGACCCGGACGAGCGAGCCGCGGCCGGGCTCAACAGCTCGGCCGTCCACACCGACGTGGTCGTCGGCGGGCCGGGCGTCGACGTGGTCGGCACCACCCGGGGCGGTCGCGAGGTCCCGCTGATCACCGACGACGTCTGGGTCCTCCCGGTCTGACGCGGCCCTGGCTGGCCGCTGCGCGCCCTCCCGCCGAGCGCTCCCGACACGCCGGACACGCCGGATCGAGGCGGACCTCTTCGCAGCGCTCGGCGGCTCGGTCCTCCGGGGATGGGACATGATCCGGACATGCGCGTGCTGGTGGCCACGGACCGGTTCGACCGGGTCGACCGGTCCGACCAGCCGGACGACGGTGCCCGGTCGCTGACCGCCGCCGAGGCGGCCGAGGCCCTGGCCGAGGGGTGGGCGAGGAGCGCGCCGTACGACGTCGTCGACCGGATGCCGCTCTCCGACGGCGGCCCGGGCTTCCTCGACGTGCTGCAGCCGGCCCTCGGCGGGGAGCTGGCGGTGGTCACGGTGCACGGGCCGCTCGGCGAGCCGGTGCCCGCCCGGGTGCTGGTGGCCGACGGGACGGCCTACGTGGAGGCCGCCGAGGCGGTCGGGCTGCACCTGGTGGCACCGGCCGACCGCGACCCGGCCGGGTCGTCGACCGAGGGCGTGGGGGAGCTACTGGCGGCGGCGGTCGGCACCGGTGCCGCCCGCGTCGTCGTCGGCGTCGGCGGCACGGCCACCACCGACGGCGGGCGCGGCCTGGTCGACGCCCTCGACGGGCTCGATGCCGCCCGTGCCCTGGCCGGCCGGGTCGAGCTGGTGGCGGCGACAGCGACCGACGCCCCGCTGATGGGTCATTCGGGCGCGGCGCACGGCTTCGCCGGCGGCAAAGGGGCTGACCGGGCGACCCGCGAGGCGCTCGAGACCACGTTGCGCGAATGGGCCACAGGCACCGACGGCGGGCTGGCGGTCCGGCCGGGGGCCGGCGCCGGCGGTGGGATCGGCTTCGGGCTGCTGCTGCTCGGCGCCGACCGGGTCAACGGGACCGCCCTGGTCGCCGAGCTCCTGGGGCTGGACGACCGGGTGCGCGAGGCGGACCTCGCAGTGACCGGCCAGGCGGTCTTCGACTGGGAGGCGCTGCGCGGCCGGGTGGTCGTCGCGGTGGCCCGGGCGGCGCAGCGGGCCGGGCGGCCCACCGTCGTGCTGGCCCGCCGGGTCGAGGTCGGCCGCCGCGAGCTGTCGGCGGCCGGGATCGACGCTGCGTACGCGGTCGGGGACGACCCCGCGGCCGACGACGGGAGTGACGCTCCTCACACCCCGGAGGAGGACCTGGCGACGCTCGCCGCACGGGTCGCCCGCACCTGGTCACGCTGAGCCGCTCCGGCGCAGGCACCGGCGGAACGGCTGGGCCGGTCGGGCTGCCTGCCGATGGAGGGGTGCTGTGTCACCATGGAGGGGAATCACCCCACGGGGCACGAAGTTGGCCCTGACGACCAGCTGTCCCCCGTCCGTCTCTTGGGAGCCCGTCCATGACCGTTCAGGACCAGACCACCGAGCAGCAGGGCGTCGTCCTGACCGACGCCGCCGCGGTGAAGGTCAAGAACCTGCTCGAGCAGGAGGGCCGCGACGACCTCCACCTCCGCGTCGCCGTGCAGCCCGGTGGCTGCAGCGGCCTGCGATACCAGCTCTTCTTCGACGAGCGCGCGCTCGACGGCGACGTCCTCAAGGACTTCGGCGGCGTGGGCGTCGTGGTCGACCGGATGAGCGCGCCCTACCTCGGCGGTGCGACGATCGACTTCGTCGACACGATCGAGAAGCAGGGCTTCACCATCGACAACCCCAACGCCGGCGGGTCCTGCGCCT
>Ga0210113_1000325_pt1 | contig 11696 bp, 16 predicted proteins | sample MayberryNW_Catta_5_FD_185523 | JGI IMG/M metagenome (GOLD analysis project Ga0210113, IMG submission 185523) | Wetland microbial communities from San Francisco Bay, California, USA, that impact long-term carbon sequestration -... | ecosystem: Environmental > Aquatic > Marine > Wetlands ...
GTTCGCGGGCAAGGGCGTGCTCGTCGTCGGCGGCGAGGCCGACGCGCAGCTCGCGGCGCTCGTGAACCTCGACGGCAAGGTCGTCTACAAGACGCCCGAGGTCGGACGCGCGAGCATCGTCACGCGCGGCGGCAAGCTGGCCGTCGCGCTGTGGAAGAGCGAGCCGAGCAAGGTCGGCACGAAGTACACCGTCGAGATGCGCGCCGCCGCGACCGGCTGAGCCCGCCCGCCGGCTGAATCGCGCGCCGCCCGCCGCGTGTCTCAAGGTCGGGAGGCGCTGGACGTGGCGATGCGCGTGGCCGAGCTGTGGCGGTATCCGGTGAAGTCGATGGCCGGGGAGCGCCTGGAGCGCGCGCTCGTCACCGCGACCGGCGTGGCCGGCGACCGCGTGGTTCACGTGGCCGACGCGCGCGGTCGGGTCATCACGGCCCGGACACACCCGCGGCTACTGGCCCATCGAGGCGCGCTCGATCCCGACGGTGAGCCGCTGATCGACGGCCGTCCGTGGACGTCGGCCGAGGCCGCGAGCGCCGTGCGCGCGGCCGCGGGCGATGGCGCCCGACTCGCCCGCTGGGACGGACCGGAGCGGTTCGACGTGCTGCCGCTCCTCGTGGCCACCGACGGCGCCATCGCCGCGCTGGGGGTGGACGGCCGCCGGCTGCGTCCGAACATCGTCGTCGCCGGCGTCGACGGCCTCGCGGAGCGCGGGTGGCCCGGCTGCCGGCTCCGCATCGGTGACGTCGTGATCGATCTCGTGAAGCTCCGCGGCCGGTGCGTCATGACGACCTACGATCCGGACACGCAGGCGCAGGATCTCGACGTCCTGCGGCGGATCGCCCGGGACTTCGGGGGCCGCATGGCGCTCGACTCGGCCGTGGTCAAGGGCGGCACCATCGCGGTGGGCGACACGGTCACGCTGCTGTGCTGACGGAAGGGCGGTCAGGGACCGCTCGCGCCGGCTGCTCGCGGGCTGACCGCCGCCGGCCTCGGGGTCGGCAAGCGGCTGAAATCGCGAGGGTCCGGGCTGGCACCCTCGTGCTGCTCCTGCCGCCTCATCCACTTCGCGTGACCGTCCGCCGGTACCGGACGTAGCCGGCGGGCGCGGGCGCGTCGAAGCCCCGGCGCGTTGAAATGTTCCGGGTATTTGCGTACACTCAGCCTTTCCATGTTCGACTCGTTGAGCACACGACTGACTGCCATCTTCGACCGCCTGGGCGGCCACGGCCGCCTGACGGAGGAGAACATCCAGGAGGCCCTCCGGGAGGTCCGCGTCGCGCTCCTTGAGGCCGACGTCAACTTCAAGGTCGTCCGCGGCTTCGTGGAGCGGGTCAGGGCCAAGGCCGTCGGCCAGGACGTCCTCAGGTCGCTCACCCCGGCACAGCAGGTCGTGAAGGTCGTGCACGACGAGCTGGTCGAGCTGCTCGGCGGCAGCGGGCACCGCCTCGCCGCGGCGCCCCATCCCCCGACCGTCGTCATGCTGATCGGGCTGCAGGGCTCGGGCAAGACGACAACCGCGGCGAAGCTGGCGCGCATGTACGCCAAGCAGGGACAGCACCCGCTGCTCGCCGCGGCCGACACGTACCGGCCGGCGGCGCAGGAGCAGCTCCGCACGCTGGGGACCCAGCTCAACGTGCCTGTCGTCGGCGACGGGAGAGAGAACCCCGTCGCCATCTGCCGCCGCGCCCTCGACGAGGCGGCGGCGCGGGGCCTGACGCCGGTGATCCTCGACACCGCGGGGCGGCTGCACGTCGACGACGGCATGATCGACGAGCTCAAGCGCATCAAGCAGGACGTGAAGCCGCACCACATCCTGCTCGTGGTCGACGCCATGACCGGGCAGGACGCCGTCACCGTCGCCGAGAAGTTCAACGCGGCGGTCGGCATCGACGCCGTCATCCTCACCAAGATGGACGGCGACTCTCGCGGCGGCGCCGCGCTGTCGGTCCGACACGTCACCGGCCGTCCCATCGCGTTCGTCGGCATGGGCGAGAAGACCGACGCGCTCGAGCCGTTCCATCCAGACCGGCTGGCGTCGCGGATCCTCGGCATGGGCGACGTGCTGTCGCTGGTCGAGAAGGCGCAGCAGACGGTGGACCAGGACAAGGCGCAGGAGATGGTCCGCAAGCTCCGCGAGGACAGCTTCAGCCTCGAGGACTTCCGCGAGCAGCTGCGGCAGGTGCGCCAGCTCGGCCCGCTCGACCAGATCCTCGGCATGCTGCCGTTCGGGAAGGCGCTGAAGGCCGGTCCGAAGGAGCTCGACGGGGAGCAGGCCGACCTCGACCGGTTCGACGCCATCATCCTGTCGATGACGCCCGGCGAGCGGAAGAATCCCGAGGTGATCAACGGCTCGCGCCGGCAGCGCATCGCGCGCGGCAGCGGGACCTCGGTCCAGGACGTGAACCGGCTGCTCAAGCAGTACGCGCAGCTCCGGAAGATGATGAAGCAGTTCAAGAACGTGGAAGGCCGGATGGGAAAGATGAAGGGCCTGCCCGGATTTCCGACCCTGAGGGGGTGAGCACGTGAGCGTTTCGATCCGACTGAGACGGGAAGGCTCGAGCAAGCGGCCGCGCTATCGCGTGGTGGTCGCGGACTCGCGCTCGCCGCGCGACGGACGGTTCATCGAGGTCATCGGGCACTACAACCCGGTGACCGATCCGCCGCAGGTGAGCATCGACCGCGCGAAGGCGGAGGCCTGGATCAGCAAGGGGGCGCAGCCGTCCAACACGGTCCGCAAGCTGATCGCGCTGTCGCCGAAGCCGACGGCATAGGGGCGGGACCGACGCAACACGCAGCACCTGAAGCTGCAGCAGAGGCAAGACGTCGATGCGGGAGCTGGTGGAGTACATGGCGAAGGCGCTGGTGGACGACTCCGAGAGCGTCAACGTGACCGAGGTCGAGGGCGAGCGGGTGACCGTGATCGAGCTGCGCGTGGCGCCCGGCGACCTCGGCAAGGTGATCGGCAAGCAGGGACGTACGGCGCGCGCGTTGCGCACGATCCTGAACGCGAACGCGACCAAGCTTCGCAAGCGGGCCGTTCTCGAGATCGTCGAGTAGTGGCCGAGGACCGGCTCGTCGCCATCGGCGAGATCGGACGGCCGCACGGACTGCGCGGGGAGGTGCGGGTGACGCCGCTCACCGACCACCCGGAGCGGTTCGACCGGCTCCGGGAGTGCGTGCTGTGGGACGAGGCGCACGATCGGCGCCGCCCGTGCCGGATCACGGCGTCGCGCGTGCACGGCCACGCGGTGGTCATCGCGCTGGCCGGCTACGAGTCGCCCGAGGCGGCGGGCGCGCTCACGGGATGGCTGCTCGCCGTGCCGGAGTCCGAGGCGCTGCCGGCGCCCGAGGGTCACTTCTATCCCTGGCAGCTCGTGGGCTGTCGCGTCCTGACCGAGGACGGGCGGGACGTCGGAGAGGTTCTCCGCGTCGAGGGCAGCCCGGCGCAGGACCTGTGGGCGGTCGGCGACGGCACCCGGGAGCACCTGGTGCCGGCCGTCCCGGAGATCGTCCGGGAGGTCGACCTCGGCGCACGGCGGGTGGTGATCCGACCCCCGGAGGGGTTGCTCGACCTGTGATGCGCATCGACGTGCTGACGCTGTTTCCGCAGATGGTCGAGCCGGTGATCGCGGCGTCGATGCTGGGACGGGCGCGCAGCCGCGGACTCGTTGACATCCGCGTGGTCGATCTCCGAGACTACGCCACGGGCCGGCATCGCACGGCGGACGACTATCAGTTCGGCGGCGGCGGCGGCATGGTGCTGAAGCCGGAGCCCATCTTCGCCGCGGTGGAGGCGCTGCGCACGGAGGCGGCACGGGTGGTGCTGATGGATCCACGTGGGCGGACCCTGACGCAGGCGACCGCGCAGGCGCTGTCACGGGAACGGCACCTGATCCTCATCGCCGGGCGGTACGAGGGGGTCGACGAGCGCGTGGGCGAGTTGCTGGCCGACGACCGGATCTCGATCGGCGACTACGTGGTGACGGGCGGCGAGCTGCCGGCGCTCGTGGTGACGGACGCGGTCACGCGGCTGCTGCCCGGGGTGCTGGGCGCCGAGGGAGCGGCGGAGCGGGAGTCGTTCGCGAGCGGGCTCCTGGAGCCGCCGCAGTACACGCGGCCGGAAGACTTTCGCGGGGCGCGGGTGCCGGAAATACTATTGTCCGGGGATCATGCGCGGGTGGCGCGCTGGCGCCGCGAGCAGGCGCTGTTCCTGACCTGGCGGCGGCGGCCCGAGCTGCTGGCCGAGGCCACCCTGACCGAAGAGGAGCGGCAGCTGATCCAGCGATTCGAGCGCGGCGAGACGCCGGCCTAGCGGCGGCCGCGAGAGACAGACCAGAAAGGGACGGACAGTCATGGACGCGATTCGCATCGTCGAGGCGGGGCAGCTCAAGAAGGACCGGCAGCGGTTCGACCCCGGGGACCAGGTCCGCGTGCACGTGAAGGTCATCGAGGGCGAAAAGGAACGGACCCAGGTCTTCGACGGCACCGTCATCCGCCGGCGCGGCGAGGGCGCCCGGGCCTCCTTCACCGTCCGGCGCATCTCGTACGGCGTCGGCGTGGAGCGGACGTTCCCGCTCCACTCGCCGCGCATCGAGCGCGTCGACGTGGTGCGCCACGCGCGCGTGCGTCGCTCGAAGCTCTACTACCTGCGCGCGCTCGCCGGGAAGGCGGCCCGGCTGCGGGAGAAGCGGGTCAACGCCGTGCCCTCCACCGGCACCACCGAGTAGCTCGCCTCGACCCGGGCGTGACGCCGCCTCCCTCGGCGCCGTACCGTTACGAGGGCCAGGCGTGGCGAGCGGGGGTGACCCGCATCGCCGGCCTGGACGAGGCGGGGCGCGGCCCGCTGGCGGGGCCGGTCGTCGCGGCGGCCGTCATCCTGGATCCCCACCGCCGCGTGCGCGGCCTGGCGGACTCCAAGCTGCTCACCCCGGAGCGCCGCGAGGAGCTGTTCGCGACGATCCACGAGCGGGCGGTGGCCGTCGGCGTGGGCATCGTCGACCACCTCACCATCGACCGCGTCAACATCCTCCAGGCGACGAGGCGCGCCATGGCGGAGGCGATCGCCGCGCTGGCGGTGGTGCCCGAGCTCGTCATCACCGACTTCGTGTCGGTGCCGTCCCTGCCGTGTCCGCAGCGCAACATCGTGGACGGCGACGCCCGCTGCGCCACCGTGGCCGCGGCGTCGATCGTCGCCAAGGTGACGCGCGATCGGCTCATGCTCGAGGCCGACCGGCAGTTTCCCGAGTACGGCTTCGCGCGCCACAAGGGATACGCGACGGTCGATCACCTCGCGGCGCTCGACCGTCACGGGGCCTGTCCGATCCACCGCCGCTCCTTCTCCGGCGTCTGGCGCCAGGGAGAGCTGTTCGCGCTCGAGGCGGCCGACTAGCCTGTCGGAGTATCTCGAGGGGCCCACGGCTCCGCCGGGGGGCCCCGAGCCGCCCAAGGGGAGATCGGGGGGCGCGAGTGCATCCAAGGTTGGACATTGCGCCACGAGCGCGGCCGGCGCACGCTCGCCGCATGGCCGATCCCCGGCAGACGCTGAGCCGCGCCGCGGAGCAGGCGGCTGCCGAGTTCCTGCGGCGCGCCGGCCTCGCCGTGCTCGAGCGGAACGTCCGGTTCGCGGAGGGCGAGATCGACCTCGTGTGCCGCGAGGGCGACGTCCTGGTCTTCGTCGAGGTGAAGTGCCGCCAGGCGCGCTGGGGCGACGCGCCGGCGGCCGCCGTGTCGCGCCTGAAGCAGTGGCGCCTGACGCGGCTGGCGCGGCACTACCTCAAGGCCCGCCGCGCCGGCGAGCCGCGCTGCCGGTTCGACGTGGTGGCGGTCACGGCGGACGGCGCCGACATCGCCGGGGTCCGGCACCTGCGCGCGGCCTTCGACGCCGTCGAGCGATAGGCGCCCGGCCGCCGGCGCGCCGCTTGCCCGGTCGTCCGATTCGGGTACAATTCGGGCCCCATGCCCCTGCGTTGGGACGCGAACCGCTCGGCGCTCTCCTCCATCCTCGAGGCGATCGGCCGCACACCGCTCGTGCGACTGAACCGCGTGACGGCGGGCGTGCGGCCGCCGGTCTACGTGAAGGTCGAATGGTTCGGGCCGAGCGGCAGCCTCAAGGACCGCATCTACTTCCACATGTTCGAGCGCGCGGAGGCCCGCGGCGAGCTGCGCCCCGGCATGCGCGTGCTCGAGTGCTCGACGGGCAACGCGGGCATCGCGTGCGCGTTCGTGGCCGCGGTCAAGGGCTATCGCTGCACGATCGTCATGCCGGCCGGGATGAGCGACGAGCGGAAGAAGATCATGCGCGCGTACGGCGCCGATCTGGTCTTCACGCCGGGGGGCGAGAGCGACGTCGACCTCTCGCTGAAGCGTCTCGCGGAGATCCGCAGCGGCGACCCGACCGGCTACTGGGTGCCCGGACAGTTCTCCAACGCCGACAACATCGATGCCCACATGCGCACGACGGGGCCCGAGATCTGGGAGCAGGCCGGCGGCGTGGTGGGCGCCTTCGTGGCCGCGCAGGGCAGCGGCGGAACGCTGACCGGCGTGGGCCGCTACCTCCGCGAGCGGGACAACCGCGTGCGGCTCTATGCCGTCGAGCCCGCCGAGTGTGCCCTGCTCGCGCGGCGGGCGTGGGGCGCGCACGGCATCGAGGGGATCGGCGACGGCTTCATCCCCGACAACCTCGACGTCTCCCTGCTCACGGGCGTGATCACGACCACCACCGAGGAGGCGGTGGCCATGGCCCGGCGGCTCGCCGCCGAGGAGGGCCTCTTCTGCGGCATCTCCACGGGGTGCAACGTCGCCGCCGCCCTCAAGCTGGCTGTCCGCCATCCCGACCTCGCGTCGATCGTGACCATGGTCAACGACACGGGCCAGCGCTACTTCACCACCCCGCTCTGCGGCGAGGCCAAGCACGTCGACGTCCCCGAGCGCGAGCATCCCATGGACGCGAAGACGCGCGACGAGCTCGATCGCTGGCAGGCGAAGTGGGAGATCCTCACCTGAGACCGTCCGAGTGGGACTTCGTCGCCGCGCGGCGGCGACTGGAGTCCAAGGCCAAATCCGCGGGCGACAAGCTGACCTCCGTCGAGGACGCGGTCGCCCGCGTGGCCGACGGCGACCGCATCGCCGTGGGCGGCTGCCTCTTCTCGCGCACGCCCATGGCGCTCGTCCGCGAGATCCTCCGCGCGCGGCGCAGCGGGCTCACGCTCGTGCGCAACCTCATGTGCACGGAGGGCGAGTTCATGATGACGGCCGGCGCCGTCACGCGCGTGCTGACGGCGTGGATGTCCATCGGCCTGCCGTGGGGGGTGTCGAAGATCATGCGCCACTACGTGGAGAGCGGCGCGGTGGCGCTCGAGGAGTGGAGCCACCTGGCGCTCGGCCTGCGTTTCCGCGCCGCGGCCATGGGCGTGCCATTCCTGCCGTCGCTCACCATGCTCGGCTCCGACCTCGTCGGCGTCGGGGGCATGAAGACCGTCGTCGACCCCTACACGGGCGAGTCGCTGGCGGCCGTGCCCGCGCTCTTCCCGGACGTGGCGATCCTCCACGTGCACCGCGCCGACCGCTTCGGCAACGCCCAGATCGACGGCTATCCGCACATGGACGCCGACATCGCGCGCGCGGCCACCACCGTCCTCGTCACCGCGGAGGAGCTCATCACCGACGACGAGACGCGCCGCCATCCGGACCGGACCGTCATCCCCGGCTTCCTGGTGGACGCGCTCGTGCACGTGCCGTTCGGCTCCTACCCCCACGAGTGCTACGGGCTGTACGAGGCGGACTTCGACCATTTCGCCGCGTACACCGGAGCCATCGACGCCCGCGGACCGCAGGCGGTCGCCGACTATCTCGACCGCTACGTCTACGCGCCGGCGAGCTACGACGACTACCTGGAGCTCTTCGGCGGCGAGCGCCTGAAACGGCAGCAGCAGCTCGCGCGGGAGCTGACCGGATGACCGACTCGGAGTTGCTCGCCGTCATGGCCTCGCGCGTGCTGCGCGACGACACGACCGTCTTCGCCGGCGTCGGCGTGCCGCTCCTCGCGGCGGCGCTGGCCCAGCAGCGCCACGCGCCGCGGCTGACGATGGTGATCGAGGGCGGCATCATCGGGCCCCGCATCGAGCCCGGCCGGCTGCCGATCTCCACCAACGAGATGCGGGCCGGCCATCGGGCGCAGATGCTGCCCGGCATCACGGACACGTTCCTGTTCGCCCAGCGCGGCTTCCTGGATTATGGCTTCATGGGCGGCGCCCAGATCGACCAGTACGGCAACGTCAACACGAGCGTCCTGGGGCCGGACTACTGGAAGCCCAAGGTGCGTCTGCCCGGCACGGGCGGCGCCAACGACATCGCGTCCCTCTGCAAGGAGGTCATCATCGTCACCACCCACGAGCGGCGCCGGTTCGTGCCACGCGTGGACTTCGTCACGAGCCCCGCCTGGCTCGACGGCGGCGACGCCCGCCGCCGCGCCGGCCTCTTCTTCGGCGGCGTCTCGCGCGTCGTCACCACGCTCGGGATCTTCGGCTTCGACCCGGACTCGCGCCGGATGCGCGTGGAGGCGCTGCACCCGGGGATCACGCGGGCGGAGGTGCAGGAGCAGACGGGCTTCCCGCTCCTCGACGCGCCGCAGGTGGGTGAGACGGCGCCGCCGACCGCCGACGAGCTCGAGATGCTGCGCGCGCTCGATCCCGAGCGGCGCTTTCTGGGCTAGACAAGGAGCGCACCGTGCACGTCGGCCTTGCCATCAAGAACTTCGTCGGCCCCACCGAGTCCCCGGACATCGAGGCGCTCTACCGCTACGCCGTGCGGGCCGAGACGCTGGGCTTCGAGTCGCTGTGGGCCTGGGACCACGTGATCCTGGGCGTGGAGCCGGCGTTTCCCATCCTGGACGCCGTCGGCACGCTGACCGCGATCGCGGCGCGGACGTCGCGCATCAAGCTGGGCACCGGCGTGCTGGTGCTGCCGCTGCGCAACCCCACGGTGGCCGCCAAGGCCATCGGCACGCTCGACGTCATCTCGGGCGGCCGGCTCATCCTCGGCGTGGCGGCCGGGTGGTACGCCCGCGAGTTCGACGCCGTCGGCGTGCCCTTCCGGCAGCGCGGCCGGCTGTTCGAGCGGAACCTCGACATCCTCACCCGGCTCTGGACCGAGGACCGGGTGACACTGCAGGCGGACGAGCTCAACCTCCGCGAGGCCGTCATGCGGCCGCGTCCGGTGCAGCGCCCGCGCCCGCCGATCCTGATCGGTGGCTATGTCGATGCCGTCCTCAGGCGCGTGGCCACCCGGGCGGACGGCTGGCTCACGTACTTCTACACGCCCGAGTCGTACGCCAAGTCGTGGCAGAAAATCCAGGCCTTCGCGCGCGAGGCCGGGCGCGACCCCGCCGCCCTCACGGGGACCAACCAGCTGGCCATCCTGGTCGGCCGTTCCCGGGCGGAGACCGAGGAGCCGATGCGGCACTGGCTCCAGACGGAGTGGGACGTGGCGGCCTGGAGCGAGTCGACGATCGAGCACGCCATCCGGGGCAGCGTGAGCGAGTGCATCGCGCAGCTGCGGGCCCACGTGGCGAGCGGCGTCCACCGCCTGATCCTCATCCCCTATCGATACCAGCCGGAGCAGGTCGAGATCATCGCGAAGGAGATCCTGCCCGCCCTGACACGCTGAGCGTGTCGAACACGGAGGACCCCATGGCAGCCACGCACGACATCGCGGTCGAGGACGTCGAGTATCTCCGCCACGGCGACACGCCGCTGCTGGCGCGCCTCTTCAGGCCGCGCACGGGGGGTCCGTTCCCGATCGTGGTGGACCTCCACGGCGGCGCCTGGTGCCGCGGGGACCGGCTGAACGACACGCCGATCAACGAGGCGCTGGCCGCGAGCGGGGTGCTCGTGGCCGCGCTGGACTTCCGCATGCCGCCGGTGGCCTCGTACCCCGCGTCGCTGGCCGACATCCACTACGCCATCCGCTGGCTCAAGACCCGCGCCGGCTCGCTCGGTGGCCGTGCCGACCGCGTCGGCGTGCTCGGCGTCTCGAGCGGCGCCCACCAGGGCATGCTGCTCGCGATGCGGCCGCGCGACCCGCGCTACGCCGTCCTTCCGCTCGCCGCGGACGCCGACGCCCGGGTCGGCTGCGTGGTGATGTGCTGGCCGGTCATCGACCCCCTCGCCCGCTACCGGTACGCCCTGGCGCTCAAGGCGAAGGGACAGCCCTATCCCGAGGTGGTCGACCGCGTCCTCCCCTGCCACGACGCGTACTGGAAGACGGAGGAGGCGATGGCCGAGGGCAACCCCGTGCTCGCGCTCGAGCGCGGCGAGCCGGTCGAGCTGCCGCCGGTGCTCTACCTGCAGGGCACGCGGGACGTCGCCCACCCGCGTCCCGATCTCGAGCGCTTCGTGACGCACTACCGGAAGGCCGGGGGCCACGTCGACGTCCAGATGTTCGATGGCGAGGCGGAGGGCTTCATCAACAAGAACCCGGACTCTCCCGCGGCCAGGACCGCGCTCACGGGGATCGTCGACTTCGTGCGTGCGCAGCTCGGATGACCGCCGCTCAGCGCGCCATCGTCGACCGCATCCGCGTCTCGGCGCGGGTGGTCCGGCAGGCCGTGGACGGCGTCCGGCGCGAGCGCCTCGCGACACCGCCGCGGGACGGGGAGTGGTCGGCGCTCGAGGCGCTGACCCACCTCCGGGACGTCGTCGTGCACGTCCACGGCCTGCGGATCAGGCGACTGCTCTACGAGCCGGCGCCGGTCTTCGCGGACTTCGACGAGGAGGCCTACCGCCGTGCCAGCCTCGCGCGCGGCGAGAGCGCCGGCCATCTCCTGGAGACGATCGTCGGCGAGCACGAGCAGCTGGCCCGCCTGCTCGAGACGCTGCCGGACGCCGACTGGATGCGGGAAGGCCGACATCCGTCTCTGGGGCCGATGTCCATCGAGTTCCTCGCCCGCCGGGTCGGCGAGCACGCCGAGGAGCACGCGGCGCAGATCGCCGCCGCCGCGGGCGGCTCATGAGCGACCGCGCCGCGACGTTCGAGCGGGTGCTTGCCCTCGAGCCCGGGCGCACGGCCCTGCTCGTGGTGGACATGCAGCGGGGCTTCCTCGAGCCCGGGCAGGCCATGGAGGTGCCCCCGGCACGCGACACGCTGCCCGTGATCCGCGCGCTCGTGGACGGCTTCCGGGCGGGCGGCCTGCCGGTCGTCTTCACGGCCTTCGTGTACTCGCCGGCGGTGCCGCTGCTGGTCGGCGAGCTGCATCCAGAGCACAGGCCGGCGGCGCCGGGCGGCCGGCGTGGCTTCGGGCTGCCGTCCTCGTGCTGCCTCGAGGGCGATCCGAGCACCGAGATCGTCGAGGCGCTCCGGCCGCGTGACGGGGAGCCCGTGATCCGCAAGCGCTGGTACGACGCGTTCGCCGGCAGCGAGCTCGACGGCGCGCTCCGGGCCCGCGGCGTCGCCTCCCTCGTCGTGACCGGCACCATGACGGACATCTGCGTGCTGGCCACCGTGGTCGGCGCCTTCAACCGCGAGTACCGCGTCACCGTCGTCGACGACGCCGTGTCGACGCTGTGGCCCGAGATCCAGCGTGCCACCCTCGACATCATTGGCCGAGCCTACGGCCGCGTCGTATCATCGAAGGCGGTCGTCGACACGCTGACGACCTGGAGGTAGGCGATGCGCGAGCCGCTCACGTTCTCGGGGATCATGCC
>Ga0210113_1000326_pt1 | contig 11572 bp, 11 predicted proteins | sample MayberryNW_Catta_5_FD_185523 | JGI IMG/M metagenome (GOLD analysis project Ga0210113, IMG submission 185523) | Wetland microbial communities from San Francisco Bay, California, USA, that impact long-term carbon sequestration -... | ecosystem: Environmental > Aquatic > Marine > Wetlands ...
CACGCCCAAAATTAAGCACTCGGGGCGTGGCTCGGGTGGTGGCCGATGACCTACAGACGCTTTGCCTGGGCTTGGAACGAGTCGTCCCTTCGTGTCCAATAAACCCGGTTGTCTAGATACTTATGAACTCTTTAATAAAATCTATATAGAAGAGAACGGTTGACGAGCGTCTTTCCGATAAACTGCTCTGCTTTCGGACCACCGCCCGCGTCAATTGATCTCAAATTGATGGTATTCGAGCCAGTACCACTTGAAGGCTTTGGCGAGATCGTCAAGCTGTTCCGGCGTTGGCGGTTTGACGAGATATGAGTTGGCGCCGAGCGCGTAGCAACGACTCAGGTCGCTGGCTTCGTTGGAGGAAGTGAGCACGATGACAACCGTAGATTCAAGCTGTTTCTGACGCCGAATCCAGGCCAGCACCTCGTGGCCTGAAATGAACGGCAGTTTGAGATCAAGAAAGACGACGGCCGGCAACGGATACTGATCGCGGTCTGCGAATTTCCCGGCGCCGCCAAGGTAATCAAGAGCTTCCTGACCATCCTCGACGACCAACAGCGGATTGACAATGCGGGCGCTCTTGAGCGCGCGCTTCATGAGAAACACATCGTCCTCGTTGTCCTCGACGAGAAGTAACGCTCGATTAGTCGTTGTCATGTTTGACCTCGTTGAGAATTAACCAGAAGCGGCTGCCTTTGTCCATACCGGATTGCACTCCGACCTCGCCATTCATGCGCTGGACGGCTTTGCGCACGATGGCCAAACCGATACCGGTGCCGCCATACTTTTTTTCCGGATAAACCTGTCCAAAGATTTGGAAAATACGCTCATGATGCGACGGATCGATGCCGATGCCATTGTCCGCGAAAGTCACTCGTATTTGGCCATTCACGCGCTCGCTACGGATGCGGACTTCGGGTTCCAAGCCCGGCGCGATAAACTTGACGGCGTTGCCAAGTAAATTGGTGATGCACTGAGTCAAGTAAGCCTCGTGCCCCAGCACCCGATGAAGCCGTGTCTCGACAAGAATGCGGGCCTTCGGCGCCTGAAACTCAGGATGAGCCGAGATGATATCCTCTATCAGCCGCTCCAAGTCAATCGGCCGTAAGTCGATTTCGCCTTTGGCCACTCTGCTGTAGGCGAGCACGTCCTGGACCAGCAAATCTAAACGGTTCGCAGCTCGAAAGATTCTGTCCAGGTAATGTTTGGCTTCGCCATCCAGCCGAGCGCCATAATCGCTCAACAAAGCCTTGGCGTAACCCTGCATGGCGCGCAACGGCGCGCGCATGTCGTGCGAAACGCTATAGGAGAAAGCCTCTAATTCGCCGATGGTATCTTGCAGCCTCGCGGTGCGCTGTTCCACCAGCGCATCCAGGCGCTTGGCTTCCGATTTCATCAGCTCCTCCGCTTGTTTGCGCAAGGTAATGTCGTTGTCAGTGATCAGCACTCTCGCCGGAACGCCCTCGGCGTCGCGGTCCAGTACCCAGCGGGTGCTCACGTGTATGCGAGTGCCGTCACGGCGGGTCTGGACGAGATCGCCGGCCCAACGATTCTCGCGCAACAGCTTGACCAGAATCTGCTCCTGTGACTCCGGAAATTCCGTTTGCAATAGCTCGTGTTTGGCTTTTCCCATCGCCTCCGACCTGGTCCAGCCGTAGATTTCCTCAGCACCGCGGTTCCAGTAGATAATTTTGTCATCCATGTCGCGCACGATAATCGCGTCGGTGCTCAGATCCAGCAGCCGCGCCTGCTCCGCAAGGCGCTGCTGGTTCTCCTGAGTTTCGGAAAGCATCCGGTTGAAAGCATCGGTGAGGGATCCCAGCTCATCTTCCGTCGACTTGAACGCGCGCACCGAGTAATCGCCCTCACGACTGACCATTTCAGCGGCTTGAGTCAGCGCCAGAACGGGTTCGGTGATACGTTTCTGCAGGAAGCTCGACAACACAAAAGCCAAAGCCAATGAACCGAGAAGAACGGCGATCACGATGATTGCGGAGAGCCAAAGCTGCTGGTATAAGCCGCCGAGCGACAACTGCAAGTAAAGCGTCCCGATCGGCTTTTGCTCCTGCAATACCGATTTGAAAATCACCAGCTCACCCGCCCTGAATTCATCGCCCTCCGGCTCAGGCCTCTGCGGCAATCGGTCATACCCGAGAGTTCGCGGATATTTTGCAAAGAGATTGCCCTCGCGATCATAGACCGCCGCCGCCACGATATCGGGTTCCCCTCTGAGCGCCGCGAGAATTTCTTCGGCGACCTCCGGGTTGTCGAATGCCAACGGTGCAGCGCTGTTATCGGCGACTACGGTGGCGAGGGTTGAAAGACTGCGCACCAGTTGGGCCCTGAAGTTCACCGCTTCGAATGTGACGAAAGCCACGGCGGTGACCAGCAGAACAATGGCACTGGCGGAAAAGATTACCGCTCGGACGCGTTTCTGGATCGAATGTTGCGGCTCGGGCATTTTATTCTTGTCCGATGATCTCCGCCGCGCGCAGCAGCCGCGGATCGAGCACGAGCCGCGCGGCGGCGGCGGCCTTGGGATTGACGCGAAGCTTGATCTTGTTTTGCTCGGTCGCAAACCGAATCATGGCATCGTAACTGGCTGGCAAACCGTCATCGTCCGCGACGGTCAAAACGCTCCTGCCGGCAAGCGCCGCGCTGATTTCCTTTGCCTGGCGCGGTCCGGTAGCGCCGACGAAAAGCATATGACAAGCTTTGGTTTGGTCAACTGCCTTCTGGCGCTGAGTTACGAGTCTGCGGCCATGAGCCGTCTCGCCGCGCACCGCGCCATCGAGAGCATCGCCGAAAGGATTTTCTCCGAGGACGCAGATGACGAGCGGGCTATCCGCACTTGCAAAGACATCGGTCGGCCACTGCGTGAACTGGGCCAAACGCAATAAAAACACCGCCTTCAGCTGATACTCTTTGGAAACCTGCGCGCGGCCTGACCCGGGTAAGAAAAAGATCGGCGAAAGAGCGATCACGCAAAGCGCGAATTGGCACAGAACCCGGGAAACCAAACTCGAGATGATTTCCCGCAAAGGCGCAAAGGCGCAAAGAAAAACATCGCCGAGGAGCAGCAACAGTTCCCTCCTCCCCCGCGTCCGGGGGAGGACAGCGGTGGGGGTTGCTTCAGTGCTTTGGTAGCGGGCTAACATGAGTTTCGCTGCTAGGGCTTCGTCCCACTATTACCGCCCGTCCCAAACTTCCACGTGATCTTGCCAAAGACGCTGCGCGGGATTTCTTGTCGCGTCGCCGCCGCGCCAAATTCTGGATGCTGGTTATCCAAAAGATTTTGGCCGACGATCGCGAATTCCCAGCCAGGGGTCGGACGCCAACCCAGCCGCAAGTCCAATGAGACGTAACTCGGCACGGTCGGGCCGCGCTGGTTGAGGTTATCGACGTAACGCAAGACCGAATCGAGCTCCAGATTTGCCGGTAAATTGATCATCGATTGGACGAGGAACTGATGATGCGGATCGTTGCCTTCCCCTCGGCCGCGATTGACGTCGAGGCTGCGATCCAAATCGATATCCTTCTTGAAAAAAGTGTAGCCGCCGCGCAGCCGCCACCAGTCAAACGCCTGCCAGGCGAGCGATAACTCCACGCCGTAGGTTTTGGCGCTTAGCTCGTTGAGGATGATCAATTGCCCCGGCGTGCCGGCGATCGGCTCGACACTGCGAATATCGTCGTAATCGTTATAAAACGTGGAGATGGAGAGCCCGAGTCGTTGGGTCAACTCTGTGCGATAACCAAGCTCGTAGGCGATGACTTTCTCGGAGTCGAAGCGGTCTCCGCCGCCGCGAAGCAAAAACGGCGGTGAACCCGGCGCGAAAAATTCAGTATCGATGCGGCTCGGCGAACGAACCGCGCGCGAAACCGCCGCCCACAGCGTGTGGTTGGCGATCGGCATCCACGCTATGCGAGCGCCCGGCTGAAATTCGAAACCGGAGTAATCGTTGTGCTCGAACTTCGAGCCGATTGTCAGGACCAGTTGATCGCGCACCAGCGAAATCTCGTCCTGTACGAAACCGCTGAAAAGATGCAGATCACGCCGTCCCGGCAGAAACGCCAACGCCGCAGTGTTCTTGACGTCGTCATGCATGAACCGGTAGCCGCCGCCCCAGATGAGCCGGTTGCGCTCGCCGAGCAATAGCCGATGTTGGAACTCAATGTCATACGTGTTCAGCACTTCCGTGATGGACCCGGGAATCCGTCGGTAAGTTCTGTCCCAATACATTTGCAGAGTCATGTCGGACTTGTCGGTCAAAGGATGGGTCAAGCGGCCGATCAAGTTCTGGCCGTCCACGGTGACATCGCCCGGCGCAGTCTGGCCAATTTCGCCGCCGTAGAAATTGCCCTGGAGGCTTCCAATTGCGCCGTGCGCCGGCAACCAATCGGCGCGAAAACCGCCTTGCCCTGTAAACCAGCTACTGTCGGCATCGCGACCGCTTCGCAGTTTCGTATCGTCGCGATCGAAGCCCATGCCGTAGACACGGAAATAAGAATCCGCTCCGAGCTTGCCGCCGTAGCGAGCGTTGCCGAAACCTCTCAGTTGGGAACCGCCGCCGGCGCTCAGCAGCGCGCCTTGCGTATCTCGCGCGCTCTTGGTGATCACGTTGATCACCCCATTAACGGCGTTGGCGCCCCACAGCGTTGCACCCGGTCCGCTGATCACTTCGATGCGATCCACGTCTTCGAGCATGACGTTCTGCACATCCCAAAAGACTCCGGAAAAAAGCGGCGTGTAGACGCTGCGGCCGTCGATTAACACCAGGAGCTTATTCGCGGTCGTGGAGTTGAAGCCGCGCGCGCTGATCGCCCATGTGCTGGAGTTGACCTGCGCGACCTGAAGGTTCGGCGCCAACCGCAACGCTTCGGGCAGGCTGGTCACGCCCGACCGGTGAATCTCCTCGGCGGTGATGACTTGGATGGCGGAAGCGGCTTCGACAAGGCGCTCGACTCGCCTGGACACCGTCGTGATCTCGAGATTGAACAACTCCTCGAAGGCAAGCTTTTTGAGCGCGCCGATTTCGCTGGTCGTTTGACTGCTCGTCTGCGCCGCCAGCGGACTGGCGAGCATCGCCAGCGCCAGCAACACCGCCCACCAACGGCCCAGGGCTGCGTTTGATCTTTTCCTCTGCTTCATCTGCCCGTGAGATTGTTTTGCAACCGGCGTAAAGCTTCCGTTGTGTCATTCTGAACGCAGTGAATAATCTCGTTGAAGCGATAACTTACATAAGCAGATCCTTCCGCTAGCATCTCAGGATGACAGTGCAACATGGTCTCCACTTTGGGGACGACAGGGGCGCTTTCGTCATACGCTTTTCGCGGTTGGCTCGAGGGCTCGTCATAATTGTCCTGCCTAGGGTTTCGCTTCGCCGTTGCCGCCTGTCCAAAACCGCCACGTGATTTTGCCATAAACACTCCGTGGAATTTCCTGGCGAGTGGCCGGCGCGCCGAATTCCGCGTGACGCTTGTCCAGAAGGTTTTGGCCGACGATGGCAAATTCCCAGTTAGGCGTGGGACGCCAGCCCAAACGCAAATCCAGCGCGAGATAGCTCCGGACGACCGGTCCAATCTGATTGAGATTGTCGACGTACCGCAGCACCGAATCGAATTCGAAATTTGCCGGCAAGTTGACCATCGACTGCAGCAGGAACTGATGCTGCGGGTCGTTGCCTTCGGCGCCACCGCGGTTGATATCGCGGCCCCGTCCGAGATCGAGATCTTTCTTGAAGAAGGTGTACCCGCCGCGCAAGCGCCACCATTCGAGCGCCTGCCAGGTTAACGCAAGCTCGACCCCGTAGCTAGTGGCGCTCAGGCCGTTGCTGATAAAAACTTGCCCCGGGGCGCCGGTCGGTTCGACGCTCCGGATCTCGTCATAGTCGTTGTAGAACGCCGCTATCGACAAACCGAGCCGTTGGGCCAGCTCCGTGCGATAGCCAAGTTCGTAAGCGATCAGGGTTTCCGACTCGAAGTCGTCTCCACCGCCGCGCAGCAAGAAAGGCGGGGTGCTCGGCGTGAACACTTCGGTATCGATCCGGCTCGGCGAGCGGACCGCGCGCGCTATCGATGCCCAGAGATTATGATTCGGGGCGAGCAGCCAAGAGATGCGGGCGTTGGGCTGGAACTCGAAGCCGGAAAAGTCGTTGTGCTCAAACTTCGAACCGAGCGTGAGAAACAATTTTTCCGGAAGCAGTGCAATCTCATCTTGAAGGAAGCCGCTGAACAGTTGCAGGTTGCGCTTTGCCGGGAGGAATGCAAAGGCGGCGGTATTGCCGGCGCGATCCGCGACGACTCGATAGCCGGCGCCCCAGATGACTCTGTGCCGTTCGCCGAGCGGGAACCGATGTTGGAATTCCAGATCGAAAGTGTTCAAGTGCCCCGCGAATAGATTGGGTGTGCGCCGCCAGGTTCGGTCCCAGTAGAGCTGTAAGCTTAAATCAGAGTCGGCAGCCAAGGGATGCGTCCAACGTCCGAGCAAGTTCTGACCGTCGACTGTCAGATCGCCGGGAGCAGCGCGATGGAAGCGGCCGCGATAGAAGTCACCTTGAAACGTGACGCTGTCGCCGCTCGGCGGCAGCCAGTCGGTTCGAAATCCGCCCTGGCCCATGTTCCAGTCGTTCGTTGCTCCCCGGCCGTTTTGCAAAAACGTGTTGTCTTTTTCGAAACCCATGCCGTAAACCCGATAGTGAAAGTCTCGGCCCACCGTGCCGCCGTAGCGACCATTGCCAAAGCCCTTGGTGAAAGAGCCGCCGCCCCCGCTCACCAGCGCTCCTTGAGTGTCGCGCGCACTCTTGGTGATGACGTTGATGACGCCGTTGACGGCATTGGCTCCCCAGATGGTTCCTCCTGGGCCGCTAATCACTTCGATGCGGTCGATATCTTCCAGCATGACGTTCTGCACGTCCCAGAACACGCCGGCGAAATTGGTGTAAACGCTCCGGCCGTCGATCATCACCAACAGCTTGTTGGAGCCGACCGTGGTAAAACCGCGCGCGCTAATGGCCCACTGCCGCGAATCGAACTGCGCGACGTGGAGATTGGCGGCTAATCTTAAAGCTTCCGGAAGGGTGTTCGCGCCGGAACGGCGGATATGTTCGGACGTGATGACCTGTACGGCAGATGCGGTCTCCAGCAGGCGCTCAGCCTGCTTGGACACCGTCGTGACTTCGATATTGAAAAGTTCCTCGAAAGCGAGTTTCTTGAGCGCGCCGATGTCGCTGGTTACACCGGTCTGTGCTATCGCTGGACCGCCAACGATGAACGTGGCCGCCACAACACTACACATCACTCGCCAAAACCGAGCAAAAGTAAAACGCGATCGTTTCGTCATCGGAGTAAGAATCAAAAAGTTATTTCTAATACCGATACTGTTGGCCCGTGTCAATTCAGATCTTTATTTTTCACCGTAAAGAATTGCTTATCCTTGAAGAATGTTGCGTGAAAGCCTTTCTGAAGCAAATCGTCTCGGGATTGGGACACAGCGTGTAAGCCCGTCGGTAATTTCATTCACTTCGTCTTGACGCCAGTGCTGCAACTGTACTAGCTAACCAGAGTGGTATCCGCTCGACGGTTGAGACGGCGGAAGGAAGCAATATGGCTATTATCGACTTAGACTCGCATTTTCGCGACGGCTGGCTACTCGACGAAATCTACCGACTGCCGGAGCCTTTCGCGAAATATTCGCCGAAACGAATCGGCGCCGGTAAATATTTTTATTCGAAGTTCGAGCACGGTCTTTCACCGATGGAGGATCCGGTCGCCAACGCCAACTTCAAAAAGCCGGTGACGCATCAAGTTTTTTATAATCCGGAAGCGAACCAGCGCGGCAACGAGGTCATGCGCTGGCAACAGGGCGGTTACGACATGGAATACCGCATGGGAGATAACGCCCGCGAAGGCATCGAGTTTCAGTTGATCTTCCCAACTGCGATTGACATCCCATCACAGAATCCCGGCGCGCTCGGAGCGGCGGTTGCGCGCTCGTATAACGATTGGGCGCACAAGCTCGTCGCCGGTTACCGCGACCGGCTATCGCCCGTCGCCATGATGCCCGCCGGCTGCCCGGAAGAAATGCCTGATGAGCTACGACGTTGTACCAAGGAGCTGGGCTGCAAATCCGCCCACCTGGTGAGCTATACTTTGGATCGGCAGATGGACGATCCGGTGTTTTTTCCTTTCTACCAAGCCGCGCAGGAACTCGATGTTCCGCTGTTCTGCCATCCGAGCACGCTCGGCGCGCCCGGGACGTTGATCAACCGGCAAACACATTTTTTCCCGATGCACATTCTTGGCCGGCCGCTCAATTGCGTCGCGCCGCTGGTCGCCTTGGTGCTCGGCGGCGTTTTTGAAAAATATCCGCGTCTGAAAGTTGTTTTCTTTGAAGTCACGGCGGAATTCTTGATCTTCTGGATGCATCGCATGGACGACGACTATGAAGTCATCAAGGATTCCGGCATGTGCCCGCAGTTGAGCCTGCTGCCGTCCGAATACGTGAAGCGCAATTGCTACATCACCTGTGAGTCCGACGAGAAGTGGTTGCCACTGGCCTTGTCAGAAGTCGGCGAGACGCACGTTCTCATGGCAACCGACTATCCGCATTTCGATTCGACGTTTCCCAAGACGGTGAGCGGGATTCGCGAGCGGCCGGATCTTTCACCGAAGCAAAAGAAGCTGATTCTTGAAGAAAATGCTTTGAATTTGATTCATATGTAGGCTCGAGTAAAACGCGAACAGCATGAAGTTAAAGAGTTCAATGCATCAAAGCCTTCGTTTCCTCGTGCGCTTTGTAGTTGAAAGTTTTGCGGTTTGGGTAAATTTTATGCATCTCCAAGACTCCCGGATTCGGATATTCCTCGCCCCGAGTCGCCAAGACGCTAAGTTTTAGGAATTTTTTTTACTTCGCGCCTTTGCGTCTTTGCGGGAGATATTCCGAGATTTTGGTTGCGGCTCTGCCGCGCTAGGTGCTTCGTGCGCTTCGTGATTAGTAAAAGCCTATGGAGGGACTTTTATGGCGAGCCGAGAATATCTTAAAGGTGATACGCGGCAGCGCGAGCGCGCCTATTCGCCAGCAGTCAAGATCAACGGCGGCACGACGATCTATATGGCCGGGCACACCGGTTACCAGGACGAGAAAGGCGAAACTTATCCGGGCAACTTCGACGGTCAAGTGCGCGTCGCATTCGAGCGCATGCGCAAAACCCTCGAAAGCGCCGGCGGCAAACTGGAGGACATCGTCACCATGACGGTGTTTATCACCGACATGGCCAACGGCACCCGTTTCACCCAGCTGCGAAAAGAATTTTTCGGGGAAGGCCGCTTTCCCGCCAGCGCGCTCATCGGCATTAAAGAACTGGCCCGTCCTGAAATGATGATCGAGATTCAAGCCATCGCAGTGGTAGATTGAAGATAGCAAAACTCGAGTGTCCAATTGCCCATTCGAAGCCAAGTTCAAAGAGAAAACAGACGTTCGCACTACGGAGGTGAACCATGGAATCACCGCTAAAAGTTTCCGGCATCGATCATGTGGTTTTCCACGTCAAGGATCTCGCCCGCTCCAGAAAGTTTTACGTCGACTTTCTCGGCATGGAAGTCGATCACGAACGTTCCTGGCAGTGTTTTCTCAAGTGCGGCAAGCAGGGCGTCGCGCTCTTCGAAGTTGACGGCGGACAGGACGTCCACGGAGGCAGTGAAGTCAATCACATGGCGCTCAAACTCGACACGGGTGACCACGAACGGGTTAAGACCACGCTCGAGAATGCCGGCATCGAAGTTTACGGACGCAAAGGGGATCCGCACTGCATCTACTTCCACGATCCCGACGGCCATCGGCTGCAGCTTTTAATGCCGAACGAATAATCGTCTTCGGAAACTAAAACCCCAACCTGCTTCAAAGCAGGTTGTCGAAAGACGATTAACGCCACACACATATGAGTGTTTTTCATCAGCCTAGCGAGCGACGTTGCGAGGGCTCCCATGCGCTATGAACTCTATTATCAACCATCGATCCAAGGCCGCGGCGAGTTCATCCGGCTTTCGCTGGAAGATGCCGGCGCAGACTATTTAGATGTTGCGCGCGATCCGAACTTCGGCCGTCCTGGAATTATGAAATTCCTGGAAGACCCTTCCCTGGAACGACCGCCGTACGCGCCGCCGTTTCTGAAAGCCGGCAAGCTCTTGATCTCCCAAACAGCCAACATTCTGCAATTCCTGGCGCCGCGGCTCAACCTCGTGCCGAAAAACGAGTCCAGCCGCCTCTGGGCGAATCAGCTGCAACTGACGATAGCCGATTGGCTGTATGAGACGGGCCAAACGCACCATCCGATCGCGAACGTTCTATACTACGAGGAACAGACTGCCGAAGCGAAAAAGCGCGCCAAGCATTTTCGAGCGAATCGCATGCCCAAGTTTCTCGGTTACTTTGAACGGATTTTGCAGCGCCACCCGAAAGACACCTTTTTTATCTTGGGCAAGAAAGTCTCTTACGTCGATCTTTCGCTGTTTCAGATGATCGAGGGACTGCGCTACGCCTTCCCGCGCGCCACGGCGCAGCTCGAATCCCAATGCCCGCGGCTGATCGAGCTACACGACCGCGTCATGGCCCGTCCGCGCATCGCCTCCTATTTATCCTCAGAGCGGCGGTTGCCGTTCAACGAATCAGGTATTTTTCGCCACTATCCCGAGCTGGAAGAGGAATAAAAGCGGCATTTCGGGCTAGATCCCCGATCCGAAACTAAAGTATTGGGGCAATATGTTGTGAACGGAAGGATCCTCGAGCGAGTAAACATTCATTCGCACCAATGGCGGCATATAAATATGCACCGAAATGGCTTTACCCTGGTCGCCTTGAAGATTCGAAATTTGATGAATTAGAGATGTTTCCTCGACGCGAATTTCGCCGACGGTATAATCGGCTGAGGTCATCGACTTGATCATGCCATTCGGCGCTTTTTCAAACAGCGACTCGGTCAGCTCGCCATGCAGAATCTTTAAGCCGCCTAAGGACCCGGCGTGATCATGAATCGAAGAGCGCTGACCGACATTCCAACACATGATCATGATCTCAAACTCGGCGGTTTTATAAAAAAGATTGCGCGCATACCTTGTCTCTGAAAACAGCGTATGACCTATAATCTCGTCAGTTGGGATGACTAGCCGGTCAAGAATATCCTGCATTCTGGCCGGACACATCACGGAGGCATCAGCTTGAAGGACCTTGATCAGCCCGGACAATGAGAGATCGTGATTGATTGACATGAACTTTCTTGTGATGATGTAAGCCGTTTGGGGTCCGTCTATTCAGATTACGCCAGGGTGGCAGCACTGTCAAAACTGCCACCCGGGCTTTCGTAAAACCCATATACTAATGAGTTCGTTATTAAGGGACTATCTGCTGGTCTGCGAACGACGGGCGAGCCCTTCCGATCGCGGTCAATGTTTTTCTGCCTTGCCGGCCACCCCCCACCTCTCGATGGGTGGAAATGCCCAGCGGCGGGGCCTGAAAACAAGCTTTGTACTCCTGTGCCCGCGCTCTCCAGGTCTCACCCCTCGTTCGCCTCTTGGTTACTTA
>Ga0210113_1000327_pt1 | contig 11570 bp, 9 predicted proteins | sample MayberryNW_Catta_5_FD_185523 | JGI IMG/M metagenome (GOLD analysis project Ga0210113, IMG submission 185523) | Wetland microbial communities from San Francisco Bay, California, USA, that impact long-term carbon sequestration -... | ecosystem: Environmental > Aquatic > Marine > Wetlands ...
AAGAGCGCGCCTTCGAAGTCATTTTCGGCTATACGATCATGCTCGATGTCACCGCTCGCGGCTATGGCTTGAGCAAGAATTTGTCCGGCACGCGCAACGTGCGCAAGGGATTTGAAACTTTCGCGCCGATCGGTCCGTGGATCACGACCAAGGATGAGATCACCGACCCGCACAATCTCTGGATGAAGCTTTGGATCAACGGCGAGCTCAAACAATCGGCGAAGACCGACGCCATGATCAATGACATCGCCACTCAGGTCAGTTTTTTATCGCAAGTCACGACGTTGTTGCCTGGTGATCTGATCACAACGGGAAACCCGGATTCGCCCGAGTTCCAGGAAAAGCTCAAACCCGGCGACGTTTTGAGGGCGGAAATCGAGGGGATCGGCGCGATGAATCTTGGCGTGGCCAAAGAGAGTTATTAAGGAGTTCAAAAGTAATAGTTTCCACGACTCGCCCCTTCGTCCCAGTAGGTCTACTAACTAACGGACTCCTTAGGAGTTCAAAACCCCACCTCTTTTCTCCCGCGCGAGGCCGGGAGGATGAAGGAAGGCGTTGAACGGCTTACACGGCTTTGACTGTTTGAACCGAAATAGAACTTAACCTTTACGTCGGTCATGAGAAGGTAAAAGAGGATTATGGTACGCATCGCGCCGTTTCGAGGAGTTCGTTATAGTCAGAAAAAAATTCGCGATCTGGCGAAAGTCATCGCCCCGCCGTACGACGTCATCTCGAAGAGCGAGCAAGAACGGCTCTACAAAAAATCTCCGTATAATTTCGTTAGACTCGACTTGAGCCAGGAAGCCGACTCTTACGACGCCGTAGCGCAAACTTTGAATGATTGGCTGGCGCAAGGAATCTTCGAGCGCGATCAGGAGCCGGCGATTTATTTTTCGTCACAGCGCTTCAAACTCAAGGGCGGCGAAGAAAAAGAACGTTTGGGCTTTTTCGCTCTCATCGAGCTGCAAGACTTCACCAGCGGGGAGATTCGGCCGCATGAAAAAACCCACGACGCGCCCAAACAAGACCGCCTAAAACTGATGCTTGCGTGCCAGGCGCAGCTAAGCCCGATCTTTGCCCTCTATGCGCAGCCCAAGCCAACAATCAACCGCATCCTGGCGGTCGCGGTCGAAGGAGTGGCCCCGTGGCTTGACGTGGAACAGGATAACGGCGATCACTGCCGGCTGTGGCGCATTATCGATTCCGCAGTGATTCAAAAAATTCAGCAGGAAATGCGCGACCAAAAGCTTTTGATCGCCGACGGCCACCATCGTTACGAGGCTACTCTGAGTTATCGCGATCATATGCGGCGTGAGCGCGGCCAGTGGACTGGCCGGGAAGCTTTCAACTATGTCATGGCTTACTGCGCCAACATGAACGACAACAACGTCGTGATCCTGCCCACCCATCGGCTGGTGCGAGGATTTGAGCACAAGCCGTTTTTAGAGTTGGAAGAAGCGCTGCAGACTTATTTTTATGTGGAACAGCATCCCAAGACACCCGACGGGAAAGTCTCCTTTCTCAAGGCGCTCAAGGCCGCTGCGAAAAAATACCGCGTGATTGGCGCGAGCTTCAAGCGCGATCCGCGCTATCTTATTTTGCGCCTGAAGAACAAGCGCATCATGCAGCGTCTGGCCAAAGATTTGAGCGCTCCGTTAAGGGAGCTCGACGTGAACACGCTCCACTTGCTGATCCTCGAGCATATTCTCGGCATGGCGCCCGAGCAGCAGGAAAGCGGCGACACGGTCCGCTACTTCGAAGACGAAGAAACCGTTTTGCAGACTCTAGAGAAAGAGGAATTTCAGGCCGCGTTCCTCTTGAACGCGCCGAAAGCCGAAGAAGTTCTCGCCATCGCCGCAGCCGGCGAAAAGATGCCGCAAAAATCAACCTACTTCTACCCCAAGCTAAGCTCCGGTTTGATCGTTAATAAGGTCGATCCGGAAGAACAGATCGAAATCCCGGGATAGGGTATTTCACCGCAGAGACACTGAGTGCTCAGAGACAGGAGAGCTCGTATGCGATATTTCGGATTCGGATATTTTCTCCCGCCAAAGCGCTAAGCACGCCAAGTCCAGAACAATATTTCTCTATTCTTTGCGGTCTTTGCGTCTTTGCGCGAGATACTCCGATTCTTTTGGTTGCGGCTCTGCCGCGCTGGGTCTTCGTGGTGAGGCTTTTGCTGCCCAAAACTGATTTACTTGAGTGGCTTCACGTGCTGCCCGCCGCCCGGCTGCCCGACGATCTTACCATCCAGCATGACGGTCTTGCCGCGCAGAATCGTGCGCACCGGAACGCCTTTGACCTTCCGCCCATCGTACGGCGTCCAGCCCACTTTGGTGTAAGTCGTCGAGTTGGAAATCACCTCTTCCTTGTTCATGTCGACGATCACCATGTCGGCGTCGGAACCCGGTTGGAGCACGCCCTTGCGCGGGTAGACGTTAAAAATCCTGGCTGCGTTATAGGAAGAAATTCTAACCAAAGTATCGAGCGACAGTTTGCCTTCGTTGACTGCAGTAAGAAATAGCCGGAGATAATCCTGGATCTGCGGTTCGCCGCCGGGGCAACTCCACATATCGTGCCAACCCTTGTCCTTTTCCTCTCTCGTATGCGGCGCGTGATCGGTGCCGATAATATCGACGGTGCCATCGTTAATCCCTTCCCAGAGCGCATCCACATGCGCCGGCGGCACCCAAAAGCCGAGACAGTAGGGCCCCAGCTTCTCGACGTTCTCCCACGTGCCGAGAAACATCGCCCACGGATTGATCTCGCAACTGCAGGGTCGGCCCTCGTCCTTGGCGCGACGCAGCATGGCCAATCCTTCGGGCGTCGTCATATGAAGAATATGCAACTGCGCGCCGAGCGCTTTCTGCATGCGAAACAGGGTCGCCATCGCGGTGTCCCAAATGATGCCGTCGTAATCGCGATAGGCTTTGGCGTAAGCTTGCGGACTGCGATCCTCGCGCTTCCAGTAGCGCCCTTCGATCTCGTCCATCAGGTCCTGATCGTGGGGATGCACCATCAAGGGCAATCCGGTGTGTCCGACAGTCTCGAAGCATTTGAAAAGTTCACCGTTGTTGTTGATGCCGATCCCCGGCATATGCGGATAATCGCGGCCGGTGTCCTTGACCATGAAGATTTTGAACGCCAGCGGGCCTTCCTTGGCGAGACCCGGAATTTCTTCGGGCACGGTGCCGGAAGGATTGTGATTGAAGTCGACGATCGCGTTTTTGCTGTGATGTTCGAGCAAGGCGCGGTAACGCTCGACGGTCGTGGTTGGCGGATTGACATTGGGCATGCCGATCGAGAACGTCACGCCGCCAGCTGCTGCGGCCATCGTGGCGGTGGTGATATCTTCCTTGTGAGTGAATCCCGGATCGCGATGATGGGTGTGAGTATCGATCAGACCGGGGATAATCTTCATCCTCTTGGCATCGATTACCGTATCCGCGGAGGCGGGCAACACGGTCGGCTGGCCGAGCGCGATGATTTTGCCGCCGCTCACGGCGAGGTCCGCGTTAACGAAGCCGCCTGGCGTCCAAACTTCGCCGTTCTTAACCAACAGATCGACCTTCTCCATGAAAAAATCTCCCTTCACTCTGAATCGAAAATTTCTTATATGATCGGCCGTTACGCCTGTCAACCAAGCCGGCGATCGGAGGCTGTTTTTAGAGCGCTCCGGCTTGACTCCAAATTACAATTCTGGAACTATTCCCTCGCTGTTGACTCTCGACATGGTTAGCAACGACAAGGAGGTGTCGCATTTTATGAAATTCAAAAATGGTTTTTCCACCGGCGCGGCGATTCTCGCTCTGCTCGTGGCCGCGGCGGTCCAAGCGCAAGACGTAAAAATGCTCGAGGCCGCAAAAAAAGAGGGAAAGGCCGTCGTTTACGGATCTCTCGAATCGGATTCGGCCAACTCGATCTTCAACGAGTTCAAGAAAAAAACCGGCGTGACCGTGGAGTACTGGCGCGCGTCGGCCACCAAGGTCATGGATCGCGCTTTAAGCGAGTACCGCGCCGGCCGGCCGCTGTTCGACATCATTTTGACCAACGACAATCCAATGCAGATCATGTTGAAGGAAGGTATTTTTGCCAAGTACGAGTCGCCTTCGGCCAAAGAATTTCCGCAGAATGCCATCGATCCGAATCTCGGCCCGCGTTACCGCAACGTTGTCATCGGCGTCGTTTATAATAAGAGCGCGATCAAGGAAGCCGATGCGCCGAAATCCTTGCAGGATCTGGTCAATCCTAAATACCGCGGTAAACTCGTCATGCCCGATCCCACACAACACACAACGACGACCCAGTGGGTGGCCAGTCTTGAGAAGTTGATGGGCAAGGAAAAGGCGGAAAAATATATTCGCGATCTCGCGGCCATGAAACCGGTGCTGGTCGAGTCGCTTTTGCCTGCCGCCGAGCGTGTCGTCACGGGCGAAACGCCGATCGCGATCACCTACGTCAAGTACGCCTATATCTATGGTAAAAAGGGCGCGCCGCTCGATTACGTGCGTCTCGGCAAGTTCATGGGTGATGGGCACTATTTGACCTTGAGCAATAAGGCGCCGCATCCCAACGCCGGAAAAGCCGTGATCGATTATTTTTTGGGTCCCGAGAGCATGAAGATGATGGCGCAATTGGGTGAATTCGTTAATCGCAAGGGTGTCTATCCTCCGCTCGCCGATGCCGATAAGATCGAGTTTGTCGAAATGTACGACCTCGGCTCAAAAGGTTTCGCCGAGAAGAAAAAGGAGTACCAGAAGATTTTTCTGCGTTAGCCGTCAAGCATAGAAAAGGCAAATCGTGTCTGTCAACGAAAGAGCGCAGGCGATCGAAGCCGACGTTTCGACCGCCTGGGGCCGCTCTCGCCTCGGAGCTTTTCTAAGCCAGCCGGTGAGTTGGGTCTTTATTATCGTCGGCGGCATTATTGGCTTCCTCAGCCTCTACCCGACGTTTTTTCTTTTCTACGGTAGTCTCACCGATGCGCCGCTGGGCGTCCCGGGTCAGTTTACAATACAGAACTATGTGCGCGCGTACACTGACCCGGAAGCTTATCCGCTCTTGCTCAACTCCTTCATATTCGGCTTCGGCGCGTCCGGCCTTTCGATCGTTTTCGCGCTGACTCTCGCCTGGATCACCATCCGTACCAACGCGCCCTATCGGAGACTGTTCGAGCTGACGGCAATCGTGCCGAACATTCTGCCGCCGATCCTGGTTTCGATTTCGTGGGTCATGTTGCTTAACCCCAGCAATGGACTGATCAACGCAGGGTTGGTACAGCTTCTCGGTATCGAAAAAGGTCCGTTTAATATCTACTCGATCGCGGGACTGATATTTGTCGAGGGTCTGATCCTGACGCCGCTGGCGTTTTTGATCATCGCCGCCGCCATGAAGAGCATGGATCCTTCTCTCGAAGAATCAGCAAAGACACTGGGGTCTAATGAATTCGGCATCATGCGGCGGATCACATTTCCACTGATCCGGCCGGCGATTCTTGCGGCTGCCACTCTGAATTTTGTGCGCGCCGTGGAAAGTTTCGACACGCCGGCGATCATCGCGTTGCCCGCGCGCATCGAAGTATTCACGACCAAGATCTGGCGCGAAGCGCTGGGTTCGTTTCCCACCAATCACAATCTGGCCGCCGCCTACGGCGTCGGCATTCTCGGCATCGCGCTGGTGTTCGTTTACCTCTACCGGCGATTCACTTCGCAGGTTGAAAGCTTTTCCACCGTCACCGGCAAAGGCTTTCGCCCGCATCAAATCGATCTCGGACCGTGGCGCTACGCGGCGTCGGGTATCGCCTTGTTGCTGCTGATGATGCTCGTCGCCCTGCCGATCCTGGTTCTGATCCTGGTCGCGATCTTACCATATTACCACGTGCCCACCTGGCAGACCTGGCAGAACTTGACCTTGGATAATTTTCGCTATGTATGGGTGACGCCGCGCGTGCACAAAGCGTTCATGAATAGCCTGTTTCTTGCGCTGGTTGGGGCTACTGCATGCATGCTGCTCGCTTCGCTCGCTTCGTACATTACGGTGCGGACGAAAATCGCGGGCCGCGGAATAATCGAGGGGCTGGTGTTTATTCCCTGGGCGTTTCCTGGAACGGCCATGGCTCTGGGATTGCTCTGGGCCTACGTTGATTTTCCGATCCCGGTTTATGCCACAATCTGGATTATCCTAATCGCCTATGTCACACGATTTCTTCCCTACGGTTTGAGGGCCGTCACCAGCACCATCATCCAGGTCCACAAGGAGCTCGAAGAAGCTTCGATCGTCTGTGGCGCGGGGTTCCTGGCGACCTTTCGGCGCGTGATGATTCCAATGATGCGCCCGGGCGTCATGGCCGGGTGGATTATTCTGGTAACGATCTTCATGCGCGAGTTCAGCGCGACTTTGTTTCTCTACAGTCCCGGCGCCGAACCGCTCGGTCCGCTGCTCTATTTTCTTTATCTCGACGGCATGCGTGGCCGCGTCGCCGCCATCGGCCTGGTGATTTCGGTTATATCGATTATTCTCATCGCCATCGCCCAACGCTACTCGCGCTGGGACACGAAATAAGATAAGAAAATAGTCTCGCGCAAAGCCGCCAAGTAAGCTCGTTCTTCTCCCCCGCGACGCGGGGGAGAAGCCAAGAGGGGGCTTGAACGGAGCGGAGCGGTTGAACGGTTTGAACCTTTTGCCGCCTAGAATACGTGGCGGGATAAATGATTTCATAAATTCTTAGGGAGTTTGGCATGGAGAAATTATTTCTGACCGTCGCTTGCGGCGACTACGATCGCACCAAGCCTCTACAGGACGGCTCCGTCGAGCCGGAAGGAATTCGACTCAACTACGTCGCGCTGCAGTCGGAAGAGATTTTCTGGCGCATGGGACACTACCGGGAATTCGACGTCTCGGAAATGTCGCTCTCCGCCCATGTCACCATGATCGGTCAAGGCAACTCTCCCTTCGTGGGTATTCCGATATTTCCCTCGCGATACTTCAGACATTCTTCGGTTTACTACAATCTCGAGTCGGGAATTAAGAAACCCGAAGATTTCAAAGGCAAAAGGGTTGGCACTCCGGAATACGCTATGACGGCAGGGGTATGGATTCGCGGCTTTTTTAGCGACGACTACGGTGTAAGAGCTCAGGATATGAAATGGTTTCTCGGTGGCCAGACCGATCCCGGTCGAAAGGAACGAGTCAAACTCGACCTTCCGCGGGAAATCAGTGTCCAGTCTATTCCAGATGATAAGACGCTCAACAGCATGCTGGAGAGCGGCGAAATCGATGCCTTGATTTCCGCCCGAAGTCCTTCCTCCCTCGGCGACGGCTCGGGAAAAGTTCGACGCTTGTTTCCCAACTACAAGGAAGTGGAAATCGAATACTACAAACGCTCGAAAATCTTTCCGATCATGCACATTGTGGTCATCCGCAAGGACGTCTATGACAGTCATCCATGGGTCGCACGCAGTCTCTACAAGGCCTTCTGTGATGCCAAGAGCCGCGCGTTTCAAACCATGCACATTTCCAATGCTCACGCCTACGCGCTTCCGTGGCTCTCGTGGGAGAGAGAGCAGCTCCGAGAGATTTTCGGCCCCGATTGGTGGCCCTACGGCATCGAGCCAAATCGGCACGTGCTCGAATCGTTGATCCGCTACATGACGGAGCAAGGGCTGCTAAAAAAGCCGCTCAAGGTGGATGACATTTTTGCGCCAAGCTCGCTTGGAGAGTTCAAACTTTAGCAGGCCGCTGAAAAAGACTCATATGCGTCGTTACGCTCAATCGTCTCGCTACGTCGTAAACGCTGGAGTACTGGAGTGGTGGAGTGCTGGAGTAATGGGCTAAAACCCACTACTCCAATACTCCTATACTCCAATACCCCATTTTTTTGCCTCTGAATCTTTTTGAGCAGCCTGCATCGCGGGCTTTCATAAGCGGGCAGAGAAGCATCGCGAGTGGTGGGAGGGGTGGACTTTTGCAACGATTGAAACGGCGGAAACTTTCCGCAGGCGCCTTACGCATGGTCCGCTCCGCGCGGATCGCCCACCTCGCCACTGCCGATGCTTCCGGTCATCCGCACGTCATTCCCATCTGCTTTGCCTTCAACGGCAAGAAATTTTTTTCGCCGATCGATGAAAAGCCCAAGCGCGCGGCCCCGACCAAGCTGAGGCGCGTACGCAACATCGAAGTGAACCCGCGTGTGGCGATCGTCATTGATCATTATGAGGAAGACTGGAAAAAGCTCGGCTACGTTCTCGTTTTCGGCACGGCGCGAATCCTGCTCGGCGGGAAGGGTCACCGAGACGCCGTGCGCCTGCTGCGCAGAAGATATCCGCAATATCGCAGCATGGCAATCGAATCGAGACCGATGATCGTCGTGAGCCCACTGAGTACCGTGGTCTGGGGACGCGCTTAGCGGCAGTATTGGTGCTCAGGTGATCCCGAGGGTTTTGATCAGGCGGAAAAAATATTTCTCGTGTACGCCGAGGATCTTCGCCGCCGCCGCTCGGTTGCCGTGGGATTGACGAAGCGCCGCTGCGACGAGATTTCTCCGCGTCGCCTCCATCGCCTCGCGATAAGAAAGATTTTCCGAACCATGGATTGGCGTTTCCGTTGAGGCGATGCGTCCCGGTAAATCCTGAATTGTCATCACGGGTCCGTTACCAAGGACGACGGCGCGCTCGATCGTGTTTGCCAGCTCGCGCACGTTGCCCGGCCAATGATAGGCGCCGAGTTTTGCCAGAGCGTCCGTTGTGATTTCGTGAAAGGTCTTCTTCGATTCCGACGAATACCGGCGCAAAAAATACTGCGCTAATGGCGCGATATCCTCTGTTCTCTCTCGCAACGGCGGCAGGCTGATCGGGATCACGTTCAATCGATGATAAAGATCCGCCCGAAACCGGTCTTGTTTGACCGCGTCCTCCAAGTCCCGATTGGTCGCCGCAATGATCCTGACATCGACGTGAATCGGTCTGACCCCGCCGACTCGATCGAATTCGCGCTCCTGCAGAAATCTTAGAAGTTTGGTTTGTAGCTCGTGGGAAATATCGCCCACCTCGTCGAGAAAGACTGTACCGCCGTTCGCCAGCTCGATCTTTCCTTTTTTCTGCTGATCCGCGCCCGTGAACGCGCCCTTTTCGTGGCCGAACAGCTCGCTCTCGAGAAGTTCCTTCGATAGCCCGACGCAATTGATGGCGACAAACGGTTGGTTTGTTCTTTCGCTCCAATTGTGAATCGCGCGGGCGAAGACCTCTTTTCCCGTGCCGCTTTCTCCGAGGAGCAAAACTGTGGCATTACTCTTTGCTGCCTTCTGCGCGGTTTCCACGGCTTCTCTCATCTTCTGACTTGCGCCGATAATCAGGCGATAGCGCTTGTCCGCATCTTCCGAGAAAAGCTCCACCTCCCGTTTGAGCGCTTCCCGCTCCAACGTCTTCCGCACCACGATGTCGAAATGTGCCGCGTCGAGCGGCTTGGTGATGAAATCATAGGCTCCTTCTTTCATCGCTTCGACCGCCGTCTCGATGGAGCCATGGGCGGTAATGACGATTGCCGGAACACCGATTCCTTCCTTGCGGAGCGCGCGCAGAACCTCGATGCCGCCCATCTTGGGCATTTGCAGATCCAGTATCACGAGATTCGGCGGATCCTTCCGAATCGCCGCGAGCCCCTGCTCGCCGTTGCCGGCTGTGGCCACATCGCATCCCAGCGGCCGAAGTCTCACCTCCACCAGACGACGTGAAGCCGGATCGTCGTCAACGATCAAAACTCTGGTGCCGCTAGTTTGCATCCTGTTCGCTCAACTCTTCACCGCAGAGACCCGGCATAAAAAAGTTCAAAACGTTCAAGCCGTTCAACCGCTGCGCTCAGTTCAAACCCCCACCTCTTTCCTCCCCCGCGTCGCGGGGGAGGATGAAGAAGGCGGAGTTTCCTTTGCGCCTTTGCGTCTTGGCGGGAGAACATCCCGTATCTAACCTCTTAACTCCACGTCCTCAAGCGTCTCCGTGGTGAATCGTTCCTAATCTCCGGTCTTTGATTTACTCCCCACATGCGCGGCTATTTCCTGGATAAATATGTTCTTGTCGATGGGCTTGGTGACGTAGCCCGCACAGCCGGCCGCCAGCGCTTTTTCCCGATCGCCCTTCATCGCATACGACGTTACCGCGATCACCGGAATGTCCGCCGTCGCCGGCTGCTCTTTTAGTTTCCTGGTGACTTCGAGCCCATCCATTCCAGGGAGCTGAATGTCCATTACGATCAAATCGGGGCGCTCCCTTTCGAGCATCTCCAAGGCCTCCACCCCGGTCGCTGCCGCGCGCACGTCGTAGCCTTGAGATCGAAGCAGAAATTCCGCAAGACGCCGATTCACCGGATTATCCTCAACCAGCAAAATTTTCTTTTCACTCATAAAGATTTTTCCCGCCAAGGCGCAAAGGCGCCAAGTTTTAACCGAATAAACGGAACTTATCCATAAACTAATTTTCCGAACCTTTGCGCCTTCGCGCCTTTGCGAGAGATAATCTTTCTGCTGACTCCCCCAATCCAAGATCCAAAATCGCAAATCCAAAATTAATTGATCGGTAGTGTAAAGAAAAACCGGCTGCCCTTTCCCATTTCGCTTTCTAGCCAAATCTTTCCGCCGTGCATTTCGACGAACTTCTTCGCCAACGCCAAGCCCAACCCCGTGCCTTGAGGTTTTCCGGCGTCACTCCCCGCCTGTTGAAACTCCTGAAAGATCCTTTCCTGATCTTCCGGCGCTATTCCCGGGCCCGTGTCCCCGACCTCGATGCGTGCTGCCCCGTTCTCGGAGTCCGCGCGCACCCAGACCTTTCCCCCTTCGGGCGTGAACTTGATTGCGTTACCGACCAGGTTCAAAAGCACCTGCTTGACGCGCGCACCGTCCATGGGGAACGGAGCCAAACTGTCGTCGCTTTCAATCCTGAGATCGATCGATTTCTTCACTGCCAGCGATCGCGTCGTATTGGAAACCGCCTCGACCACATCCTGCAACAGCGCCGGCTCGATCTGCAGCTCCATCTTTCCGGCTTCAATCTTCGCGAGATCGAGGACCTCATTGATGAGGCCGAGAAGATGCTTTCCACTGCTCAAGACGTCGGTCAAGAACTGCGACCGCTCCTCCTCGCTCACCTGCAGCGACGGGTCGAGCAAGACCTCGGAGAAACCGATGATCGCGTTCAGCGGCGTGCGCAGCTCGTGCGACATGTTGGCGAGAAACTCCGACTTGTGGCGATTCGCCGCCTCGATCTGCCGCCCTTTCTCTTCGATCTCGCTGAACAGCCCCGCATTCTCGATCGCCACTTTGGACTGGCTGGCGAGCGTAGTAAGGAGATTGACCACCCGTTCGTCGAACTGACCCGGCGACCGCCGTAGTAAAACGATTCCGCGGGTGACTCCATTGTCCCTCATGGGAACCGTTAGCACGGATCGAAAGCCTGCTTTTAGCGTAAAATCACGGAACGGATGCTCGTGAGCATCTCCCATGTCAGGGACTTGAAGCGGTTGATCGGATTCGGCGGCTTGCCCAATCGTTGTTTTGCCCAGGTCGATTTTTGTTGTTTGGATTGCAC
>Ga0210113_1000328_pt1 | contig 11538 bp, 11 predicted proteins | sample MayberryNW_Catta_5_FD_185523 | JGI IMG/M metagenome (GOLD analysis project Ga0210113, IMG submission 185523) | Wetland microbial communities from San Francisco Bay, California, USA, that impact long-term carbon sequestration -... | ecosystem: Environmental > Aquatic > Marine > Wetlands ...
CGCGCAGGGAGCCGCCGTGCGCCTCGGCGATCGAGCGGGCGATGAAGAGGCCGAGGCCGGCGCCCGGCGTCGAGTTGCCGTCGTTCGAGCCGCGGCCGAACTTCTCGAAGATGAGCCGCTGGTCCTCGGGGGAGATGCCCGGCCCGTTGTCCGTCACGCTCAGCTCGACCACGCCGTCCACGGCGTCGGCTCGCACCTCGATCTCGTCCCCGTCGACCGTGTACTTGACCGCATTCGTGAGCAGGTTCATCACGAGCTGCCGCAGCCGCTCGCGGTCGCCGCGGATCCGCGGGAGCGGCGTCGTGACGCTCGTCCGCACGGACACGGCGTCCGTGCCGAGGTCGACGACAGACGCGGTTTCCTCGATCAGCTCCGCGAGGTCGACGTCGCCGAACGAGTAGGTGAACGTCCCGGCCTCGACGCGCGAGGTGTCGAGGACGTCGCCGACGAGCGCGGCGAGACGCGTGGTCTCCTCGTCGATCAGGGCCAGGAACGACTCGCGCTGGCCGGGCGTGAGCGTGCGCCAGCGCTGCCGGAGCGTCGACGCGCAGCCGACCACCGACGCCATCGGCCCGCGGAGCTCGTGCGACACGAGCGAGACGAAGTCGGCGCGCAGCGCGGAGAGCCGCCTGAGCTCTTCCCCGGCCGCGCGCTCCGCGTCGAACGCACGGATGTTCTCGACCGCGGTCGCGAGCTGGCGGCCGAGCAGGGTCACGAGGTGCACCTCGTCCTTCGTGAAGCTGGCCGGGTCGACGCGCGAGACCGAGAGCGCGCCCAGCGTGCGGCCCGCGAGCGAGAGGGGTGCGACGACCCGCGAGCGCAGGCCCAGCCCGGCGATCTCGAGCTCCTCGGGATAGCGGGGCGTCCCGGCGAGATCGTCGGTCACGACGGTGCTCCCGTCCCGCAGGACCTCGCCGAGCACGGTCTCCGCGAGCGGCCGCGTCCAGCCCGGGCGCTGCGGCTCTCCCTCCCCGAGCCCGGCGTCGGCGATCACCCGCGCCCGGCCGCTCTCGGCGAGGATGAGCGCGAGCCGGTCGAACGGCAGCGCGCTCCGCACCTCCTGCACGAAGCGCCGGAACGACTCGTCGAGCTCGAGGGACGCGGAGAGCGCCCTGGCGCAGCGGTTGACGATCTCGAGCTGGTCGGCGTGGCGCCCCATCTCGTCGCGCAGCGCCTCCGCCTCCGCGGCGCGGGCCTCGGCCGTCGCCGTCTCGCGGCGCAGCTGGCGGACGAGGCCGCCGACGATCAGGCCGGTCAGGAGCTGCACGACGAGCGTGATCGCGACGGTCCGCGTCTGGAACTGGTCGGCCGGCGGAACGGCCTGCGCGGCGCGCTGGAGCTCGACGAGCAGGAGCAGCGGCGCGTTCGCGACCGTCAGCGCGACGCCGCCGACGATGCCGTACCGGACGGCCGCCTCCGCGACGACGAGCACCACGAGCCGGGTCGATTGCGTCCCCGTCGTGAGCGTGTGGGTGAACGCGTAGGCGTAGATGACCGTCACGTCGAAGGCGAGCGCGCAGAGCCCGAGCACGTTCAGGTGCCGCTCGCTCGAGGTGCGCCGCGCGAGCAGCGCCAGGGCCCCCGACCCGAGAGCGAAGAGCGCCGTGACGATCCACGCCTGCCCCGGGTTCACGTCGTCCTGGACGTAGGCGCTGATCACGACGAGGACGACCGTCAACCCGACGGCGAGCAACCGGATCCACGCGATCCAGATCTCCTGGGAGCGGAGCCGCTCGGGCCTCACGGGCGCGCTCCGGCGAGCCGGTCCGCCGCCCAGACGGCGTGCTCGCGCACCAGCGGGTCGTCGGCTCGCGCGTGGCGGGCGACGAGCGGCGCGAGCGTCCCGTCGCCCGCGTTGCCGGCGGCCACGAGCGCGTTCCGGCGCAGGTAGCGCGCGTCGTTGCGCGGCACGAAGAGCCGGTCGTAGCGCTCCGCAAGCTCCTCGTCGGTGGCGCTCAGCCAGTCGACGAGCGAGACGGTGGGCTCGGCGCCCTCGGGCAGCGGCTCGCCGGCGCGCCGCTTCTCGGTCCCGCGGTTCCACGGGCAGACGTCCTGGCAGATGTCGCAGCCGTAGACCTGGACGCCGAGAGCCTCGCGGTACTCGGACGGGATCGGATCGCTCGCCTGCGTCCAGTACGAGAGGCAGCGGGTGGCGTCGAGCTCGCCCGGCTCGTGCAGCGCGTCCGTCGGACACGCGTCCACGCAGAGGCGGCACGACCCGCAGTCGGCGGCGAACGCGGGCGGGGGCTCGACCTCGGCCTCCGTGACGAGCGTCCCGAGCACGACCCAGGAGCCATGCCGGCGCGTGATCAGCATCGTGTTCTTGCCGTAGAAGCCGAGTCCCGCACGCGCGGCGCCCTCGCGGTCGACGTGCTGGTTCGCATCGACGAGGACGCGGTAGGCGCCGCCGAGCCCACGGCCGAGCGCCTCGAGCTTCTCCCGGAGCTCCGTGTAGCGGTCGGTCCACGTGTAGCGCGGCAGCCGGCCCTCGCCGGGCCGCGGCTCCGGGCCCGGGACGTAGTAGGAGAGCGCGGCGGAGACGACCGTGCGCGCCTCGGGCAGGAGCCGCTCCGGGTGACACGAGACGTCGGGCCGCGCCATCGTGAAGCGCATGCGGCCGAACAGGCCGCGAGCACGCCGCTCGCGGATGTGCCGCTCGGTCTCCTCGTACGGCTCCGGCCGCGCCGCGCCGACCGCGTCGAGGCCGAGCCCGGCCGCGAGTCGCTCCAGCTCGCCGTGTGTCACGCGTCGAGACATACCCCGTTTTTCGAGTCTAGAGTTCGCGCGCGTGAAGGCAATTCGCATCCACGAGGACGGCGGCCCGGAGGTTCTGAGCCTCGACGACGTGCCCGATCCGGCCCCGGTGCCCGGCGAGGTGCTGATCCGCCTGCGCGCCGCGTCGCTCAACCACCTCGACATCTGGCTCCGCCGGGGGCTTCCGTCCGTGCCGAAGCCGCGCATCCTCGGGGCCGACGGGGCCGGCGTCGTCGAGGCGCTCGGCGAGGGCGTCGACGGCTTCGCGGAGGGCGACCGCGTCGTCCTGAACCCGGGGCTCGACGACGGCGCGCACATCGTCGGCGAGCACATGGACGGGACGCACGCCGAGCTGATCTCGATCCCGGCCGGCTACGTGCACCCGATCCCAGACGGGCTCTCCTTCGAGGAGGCGGCCGCCTTCCCGCTCGTGTTCGCGACCGCCTACCGGATGCTCGCGACCCGCGCCGGCCTGCAGGAGGGCGAGTGGGTGCTCGTCTGGGGGATCGGCGCCGGCGTCGCGACCGCCTCGCTCGAGATCGCGAAGGCGCTCGGCGGGAAGGTGCTCGCGACCTCGACGAGTGACGAGAAGCTCGAGCGGGCCCGCGAGCTCGGCGCGGACGCCGTCGTGCGCACGGACGCCGACGTGGTCGCCGCCGCGCGCGAGGTGAGCGGCGGCAAGGGGGCGGACATCGTCGTCGAGCACATCGGCGAGGCGACGTGGAAGTCGTCCCTCCAGGCCGTCCGCCCGGGCGGCCGGATCACCGTCTGCGGCGCGACCTCCGGCCCGAACCCGCCCGCGATGCTCCACCGGATCTTCTGGAAGCAGCTGTCCATCCTCGGGTCGACGATGGGGACCCGCGAGGACTTCGCCGCCGTGCTCGACCTCGTCGCCACGGGCCGCGTGACGCCGATCGTCGACCGGACGTTCCCGCTCGCCGAGGCCGCCGCCGCCCACGAGTACCTCGAGGGCGGCCACCAGGTCGGCAAGGTCGTCCTGACGATCCCGTGATGGCCGGGCGGGGCACGACCCGCCCCTACGGACCCGAGGTGTAGGGGCCGGGCATGCCCGGCCCGGGCCAGACGACGCCGCCGGGAACCGCCGGGCGAGGCAGGCCTCGCCCCTACCGACAAGGCGGGCTCGCGCGCTCACGCCTGGTCGCCCACCCGACCGAAATCGTCATGGCCCGCCGGAGGCGGGCCGGATTTCGGTCGGCGATTACCCGAAGCCCAGGACGAACTTCGCGTCGTCGGACATCTTGTCGGGCGACCACGGCGGGTCCCAGGTGAGATCGGCTTCGGTTTCCTCGACGCCCTCCATCGAGGCCACCGTCTCCTTGATCTCCTGCTCGATCATCGGGCCGACGGGACAGCCGATCGAGGTCAGCGAGTACGTGACCTTGACCTTCCCGTCGTCGACCTCGACGTCGTAGAGCAGCCCGAGCTCGACGATGTCCATGCCGAGCTCCGGGTCCTCGACGACCCGCAGCGCGTCGATCACCTGTTCACGCGACGGCATGCCCTGGAGGCTACCCGAGGAGCCGCACTTCCTCGCGCCGCTCCCGGGCGAAGAAGTGGATGCCGTCGATGAACTTGACCCAGTTGTGGCGGGTGCACATGACCACCGAGTGCGTTCGCGCGCTGTCCGCAAGGTAGCGGACGCCGCGCAGGAGGTCCGAGTTGGAGACGCCCGTCGCGGCGACGATCACGTCTCCGTGGGCCAGGTCGTCGGTCGTGAAGACGCGGTTCACGTCGGTGATCCCCTGCTCGGCCGCCTGCTGGATCTCCGAGCGGGTGGTCGGCCAGAGCTGTGCCTGGAGCTCGCCGCCCAGGCACCGCAGCGCAGCGGCCACGATCACGGCCTGGCGGGCGCCGCCGATCCCGATCGCCAGGTGGTCGTTCGTCCCGCGGATCGCCGTCGAGATCGAGGCGGACACGTCGCCGTCGGCGATCAGCTTGATCCGCGCGCCTGCACTCCGGAGGTCCTCGACGAGGTCCTCGTGGCGCGGACGGTCGAGGACGATCGCGGTGATGTCCTGCGGCGTCCGGCCGTAGGCCTCGGCGATCGCCTCGACGGTCTCGCCGATCGGCCGCGAGAGGTCGATGCGCCCCCGCGCCGGCGGCCCGACGGCGATCTTGCGCATGTACATGTTCGGGAGGCTCGGGATCGTGTCCGGGTCGCCGGCGACGATCATCGACATGGCGCCGAAGTCGCCGCGCGCGACGAGTGCCGCGCCCTCGATCGGGTCGACCGCGAGATCGACGCGCTCGCCGCCCGCGCCGACGACCGAGTCGGTCCCGAGCGGGCCGCCGGTCTCCTCGCTCCCGACGACGACCTTCCCCTCGATCGGCAGGCCGTCGAGGGCGGCGCGCATGCCCGCGGCGGCGGCGGCCTCGGCCCCGGCGACGTCGCCCCGGCCGAGCCAGCGCCCGGCGGCGACCGCGGCGCGCTCGGTCGCGGCCGCATAGCTCTCGCAGCGGCAAAAGGTCTCGCTCTCGCTCACGGCGTCCCCGCCACCCGCTCGAACGTGTCCAGGACGAGCCGCAGCACCGCGTCGACCGCCCCTTCGCGGTCCGAGTTCTCGATCACCGGGACGCCGGCCTCCTCGGCGCGCTCGAGCAGGTACGCCTGGATCCGCCGGATCTCGGGCAGCGCGTTCAGGTACTTCTCGACCGGGCGGACGCCCTCCGAGTCGGCGTCGCGCACGAGGAAGTGGCGCGCGTGCACGTCCTCGTCCGGGATCGCGATCACGCACTGCGAGACGATCGCGCCGTCGAGCGAGGACGGCACCATTCCCGGCACGAGGTGCACGCCCTCGAGGGCCATCGAGTGGTTCTCCGTGAGCGCCCGTTCCATGACCGCCTTCACGCCGACGAGGACGTTGCGCGTCTGGTCGAGGAAGCCGCGCAGATTCGGGTCCTCCGAGCCGGCGACGGCGGGCGACACCGACGCCCCCGCCTCGAAGCTCGAGTAGTGGAGCGACGGCATGAACGCCTCGGAGAAGAACGCTCGCATCGTCTGGCGGACGAAGTCGGTGGACGTGACGCGGGTGATCCCGAGCCGGTGGGCTACCTCGGTCGTGATCGTCGACTTGCCGGTTCCGGTCGCGCCGCCGACGAGGATGATGAGCGGCTTCTCGATCTCCTGGAGGCCCTGGTACCGGCGCAGGCGCCGCACGGCCTGCTCGTCCTCGTGCTCCCCGAGGACGGCGGCCGCCGCGTCGTAGACCTGCTCCTGGGTGACGGCACCCTCGCCGTGCGCCTCGTGGAGCGCGGTCTCGATCAGGCGCGCCAGCTCGTACGCGCGCTCGGGTGCGAGGCCGGTGCCCATGAGCGCCCGGGCCATGAGGCCCTTCGAGTACGGCAGTCGCGCGTCGGCCGTCCCGACCGGGAGATCGGAGACGCGTCGCCCGCTCACGCGGCCGCTCCCGTCCGGGCGGCGGCGTCGGCGAGCGCGACGAGCGCGGCGTCCAGGTCGGGACCGCCCGGGAGCGCCTCCACCGTGTTGTCGCAGAAGACCGTGTCGACGCCGCGCTCGGCCGCCGCCTCGGCCACGACGTCGATCGCGGCCGCCTTGATCTCGACGAGGTACGCGTCCACGTCGCCCGCCTGCTCCACGTCGGCGCGCAGCGCGTCGCGGCGGGCGAGGTTGCCCGAGACGTGCACGACCGCGGCACCGTGGTCCCGCTCGAGCGTCTCGCGGAGCCGGTCGTGGACGGCCTCCGGGGCGGTCGTGAAGAGCGCGACGCGCCGGCCGGCCACCGGCTCGACGGGTCGCAGCCGGAACACGGTCGTCACGACCGGTACGTCCGGATCCACCTCGGCGATCGCCTCCCGCAGACGCGCCAGCTGCTCCGGCGAGACGAGCGGCTCCTCGCAGCCCGTGAGCACGACGAGGTCGGAGACGAGGATGCGGTACGCGCCGAGGTAGCCCGCCACGAGCTCGGGATCCTGCGCCCCGCCCGCCACGAGCACGCGGGCGCTCGTCTCGACCGGCGGCAGCGCCGCCCCGCTGCCCTCGAAGAGCACGAGGTCGGGCCCGAGCTCGGCGGCGGCGCGGGCGCCCAGCTCCACGTTGGAGACGAACGGGGCGCCGGCGAGACCGCCGCCGCAGCGGCGGCAGCCGACCGTCGTCACACGGGCGAGCGCCGCGTCCTCGAGGTAGTCGGAGGCCGCGTGCGCGCCCCCGCGCGCGAGCTCGAGGAGCGCCGCCGCGTCGGGCGGGTCCTCGACCACGACCGCCTCGGGCGGGCCGCCGCGGCCCATCGCCACGACGACGACGTCCCGCGTCGCGGCGAGCAGCCTGGCCGCATGCCCGGCGACCGCGGTCTTCCCCACCCGCTTGCCGCTCCCGATCACGGCGAGGGACGGGAGGCCGAACGGCGCGAACTCGACCGGGTCGAAGCGGAAGTCGGCCCCGCGGTAGGGCAGCCCGGCCGCGAGCGTCCGGCTCGCGAGGCGCATCCGGTCGCGGGCGGTGACCACGGGCTCGTCGGAGAGGTCGACGACGATCTCGGCGCCGGCCTCGGCGAGGCCCTCCTCGAGCGAGCCGTAGAGAGGCACGCCGTAGTCCTCGCCGCCGCGGAGCTTCTCCGTCCCTCCGAGCCCGACCGCGCCGACCACGTCGTACGGGATCTCCGCGAACGCCGCGACGACCACGTCGGCGTAGTGCTCCCCGTCGATCAGGGCGAGCGCTCTCACGTCCGTGGCCGCCGTCGGTTCACGCCCGGCAAAGCCGGGCTCCACCGAAGGCTGACGTCGCCGGTCGGCGGGATGCTGCGCCGGCGACGCCCCACGAACGCGGGAGAGACCCTCATCGCCGCGATGTGACCTCGTCCTCGATCCGGCGGGTGTACTTCTCGAACTCGAGCGTGTCGGCGAAGAACTGGATGATCCGCTCCTCGCCGTGGAACGGGTAGTGCCGGGACACGTCCACGTGGCGGCCCTCGATCTCGATCATGTTGTAACAGGGCCGCCCGCGACCCCGGAGCCGCAGCGACGAGACGGTGCCGGCGTTCACGACGAACAGGTGCTCGAGCCGCCAGGCGTACGGCACGTGCTTGTGGCCCGAGAGGACGAGGTTGACCCGGGAGTCCTGCAGCACCTCGATCACGTCGCCCGCGTCGTAGACGACGTTTCGCTCCCGCCCCGTCCCGGGCACAGGCAGCAGGTGGTGGTGCAGGACGAAGATGCGGAAGTCGGCCGGTGGGGCGAACTGCTCCGCGATCCACTTGTAGCGGCCGCGCCCGATCTGGCCGTGGTCGAGGTCGGGCTCGGAGGAGTCGACCGCGACGATCGAGACGCCGTCCACGTGCAGCACGGAGCTCCGGTCGCCGAAGATGTCCTCGAAGTGGACGTAGCCGACGTTCCGCGAGTCGTGGTTCCCCGGGATGACCACCCGCGCCTTGCAGTCGAGACGGTTGAGGTAGTCCGCCGCCTCGGCGTACTCCTGACGGAACCCGTTCGTCGTCAGGTCGCCGGAGCACACCACCACGTCGGGCCGCAGGTCGTTGATCTCGACGATCGCGCGCTCGAGCAGGTTCGGCACGAAGTGCGGGGAGCCCGTGTGGAGGTCGGAGATATGCGCGATTCGGAAGCTCATGGGCTGCGTCGACGCGGTGCGCGGCGTGGCCTAATGGTACGACGGGGCCGTCCGCGGCGGCTGGTACGGTGAGTCCCCGTGATCCGGGAAACCCGCGGTTTCCAGGCATTTCGAGGGACTGAGCCACCCCGCTTCCAGAACACCTCGGAGCTCGAGGTGGCCTTGCTGCTCGATTACTACGGCATTCCGTGGGACTACGAGCCGCACTCGTTCCCGCTCGAGTGGGACGAGCGAGGCCGCGTCGTCCAGGCCGCCTGCCCCGACTTCTACCTCCCGGAGCAGGACCTGTACGTGGAGGTCACGACCATGAAGCAGTCGCTCGTCACGCGGAAGAACCGGAAGATCCGCAAGCTCCGGGAGCGGTATCCCGAGCTCAAGGTGCGGCTCTGGTACAAGCGCGACGTCGAGCGGCTCGCGCAGAAGTACGGACTCGATCGCGCTGCATAGCCCGGCCCTCCAGGCCGAACGGCCCGACCGCCTCGGCGACGTGTACCTCTCCCGCGAGGAGCTCGCCGCGCGGATCGGCGAGCTGGGCGCGCGGATCGCCGCCGACTACGCCGGACGCGACCTCCTGCTCGTCACGATCCTGCGCGGCGCGGTCGTCTTCGGCGCCGACCTCTCGCGCGCCGTCGCGCTCCCGCACACGCTCGACTTCGTGTCCGTGGTCGGCTACCGGCGCGGGCCGCAGAACGCCGTCCGGTTCCTCAAGGACCTGGACACGCCGATCACGGACCGGGACGTCCTGCTCGTCGAGAACGTCGTCGACACCGGGCTGACGCTCAACTACCTCCTGAAGGCGCTCGCCCTCCGCCGCCCGCGCGACGTCGCCGTGTGCACCCTGCTCGACCGCCCCAACCGCCGCCTCGTCGACGACCTGCCGATCCGCTACGTGGGCTTCCCGGCGCCCGACGAGTTCCTGGTCGGCTACGGCTTCGAGCTCGAGGGCCGCTACCGCGGCCTGCCCGACCTGCACCTGCTCGGGCGCTAGCGCCTACAGGTAGCCCATCGGGTCGACGGGCGAGCCGTTCACCCGGACCTCGAAATGGACATGGGGGCCCGTGCAGTGGCCCGTGCAGCCGACCGCGCCGATGCCCTGGCCCTGGGAGACCTGGCCCCCGCCGGCCCAGATGGCGGACATGTGGCCGTAGGCGGTCGCGATCCCGCCGCCGTGGTCGATCACGACGATGTTCCCGTAGCCGCTCATCACGCCCGCGTAGATGATCGTCCCAGCCGCGGCCGCGTGGATGGCCGTGCCGGTGGGCGCCGCGATGTCGATGCCCTCGTGCATGCGGCCCCAGCGCATCCCGAAGCCGCTCGTCACGACGCCGTTTACCGGCCAGATGAAGCCGCTCGCCGACGGGCTCCCGCCGCCGCCGCCGCTGCCCCCGCCCGAGGGCGGAGCCTGGCTCGCGCGGATCTGCGCGGCGAGCGAGGCACTCGCGGCCAGCATCGAGTCGAGGTCCTCCTCGGCCTCGTGCCGGAAGCCCTCGACGTGCGCCAGCAATGCGGTCTTGTCCTCCTTCGCGGCCGCGAGCGAGCTCTGGCGGGCAAGCAGGGCGCTGCGGGCGGCGGCCGCCTCGGCCGTCTTCTCCTCGATCACGCGCGTCGCCTCGGCCACCTCGGCGCGGATCGCGCCGGTCTCCCGGCGCGCCGCGGCCATGTCCACCTTGAGCCGGTTGAGCGTCGCCGCAATCCGCTGGTCGTGCCGGCCGACCTCGTTCATGAAGTCGAGCTGCTGGACGAAGTCGTTCAGGCTCTCGACCTGGAGCAGGATGGCGATGTTGTCGACCTCGCCGGTCTCGTACAGCTCGACGAGCCGGGCCTCGAGGATCCGCTGTGCCTTCTCGTGGTCCCGGCGCAGCTGGTCGAGGTGCCGCGTCTGATGCTCGAAGCGGGCCTGGAGGACGGCGAGCCGCGCACGGTGCTCGGCCAGGTCGGCCTCGAGCGTCGTGAGCTGCGCGCCCAGGTCGTCGATGTCCCCCTCGAGCGAGGAGATCTCGTCGGTCGCGGACGAGATCTGGCTCGCGAGGATCCCCTCCTTCTTCTTCGCGTACGTGATCTTCGTGCGGAGCGAGGAGATCTTCCCGTCGAGTCTCTGCTGCTGATCCGTGAGCGACTGCGCCGAGGCGCCGGTCGCCCCCGCGAGCACGGCGGCAACGAGGGCGAGTGCGACGAGGGATGTCCTGCGGGGGGCTGTCACCGGAACGAGTTTCGCGGAGCGGGTTGACGTCCCTGCCCCGGGCGGTCGACCTCGGCTTTCTACCTGAATCGGCTCCTTAGGGCAATCGAGCAGGGGTTTTCCGTTCGTCGGCGACGGCGTCGAGGGCCTTGAGCGCGGCCGCCGCCTCGGCGCGGAGCTGCCGGACGGCGGAACGGTAGTCCTCGTCCGAGACCTTGCCGGTGCGGTGGTCGAACTCGAGCTCCTTGAGGGCGGCGAGCGCGCGGTCGCGCTCCTCCTCGAGGCGGAGCCGCTCGCGCTCGGCCGGAGTCGGCTCGGGCAGGGAGTCGTCGCCGCCGGGCTCGCGCAGGAACGGCAGCGCGACCAGCACGACGCACGCGACGGCGAGCGCCGCCCCGAGGGCGAGTGCGAGCGCCTCCATCAGGCGCGCGCGAGCGCCGGGTCCTCGGCGGCGAAGCGGCGGGCGAGGCGCCGCGCCTCGCGGGCGTCCGGCCACATGGCCACGGCCGCACCGGCGAGGAAGACGAGACCGGCCAGCCAGATCAGGTTCACGAGCGGGTTCACGATCGCCTTCAGGAAGACGTCGTCCCCGGAGAACTGGTCGGCGATCAGGAAGAGGTCCTCCGCGCGGAGCAGGTCGGAGCGGATCGCGACCTCGTTCGAGACCTGCTGCTCGGCGAGGTAGGAGTTCTTCCCGGGCTCGATCACGCCGAGGTCCTTGCCGTCACGCTCGACCGCGATCCGGGCGCGCCGCTCGACCGCGTTCGGGCCGCGCGTCTCGGTCATCCCGCGGTACGTGAGCGTGTACGCGCCGACCTCCATCCGCTCGCCGGGCGCGAGGTCGCCCTCGGTCGTGGTCGAGAACGCCCCGATCCCGATCGCGCCCAGCATGAGCAGCACGATCGCCGCGTGGACGACGTAGCCGCCGTAGCGGCGCCGGTTCCGCCCCACGAGGCCCGAGAACGCGCCCAGCCACGTCTCGGAGCCGGTCGCCTTGCGCGCC
>Ga0210113_1000329_pt1 | contig 11537 bp, 5 predicted proteins | sample MayberryNW_Catta_5_FD_185523 | JGI IMG/M metagenome (GOLD analysis project Ga0210113, IMG submission 185523) | Wetland microbial communities from San Francisco Bay, California, USA, that impact long-term carbon sequestration -... | ecosystem: Environmental > Aquatic > Marine > Wetlands ...
GGGCAGCGCGTCGTCGATCGTTCCCCGCGGTGACAGCCGCGACCTTCCTCACGGTGGGCGCCCTGGTCGCCCTGGCCGGCGCGCCCGCTGCGGCCAGCATCGCCGCCCCCGACGACCGACCCGGCCGGGCTGCCCCGACCGCGCTGCCGACCCGCGCCGCGGCCGCGCTGCCCACCCTGGTGGGCGTCCGCGCCTACCACCGTCCCGGCGTCGACCGAGTGGTCTTCGAGCTCCGCGGCGGCCTGCCCGCGCGGCGGACCGCGACGTACGTCGACCGGCTGATCAGCGACGGCCGCGGAAGGTCGCTGCGCATCGCCGGCCGGGCGATCCTGCAGGTCAGCATGGAGCTCGCGGACGCCCACGACGCGACCGGCTCCACCGCGCCCGGGCGGCTGGCCTTCGCGCTGCCCAACGTCCTGACCGTCGTGCGGTCCGGCGACTTCGAAGGAGTGGTCAGCTACGGCATCGGGCTGGCGAAGCGGACCCCGTTCACGGTGACGACCCGCACCGGTCCGAGCCGGGTCGTCGTGAGCATCCGGGCCGGTTTCCCGACGGTCGCCCGGAAGGTCTGGTTCCTCGACCGGGACGCCTTCGTCGCCGGCACCGAGCCGTACTTCACGCCGGTCACCCGGCCGGTCCGGGTGCGCCACAAGGCGGCTGGTCTCCTCGACCGGGTGTTCGCCGGGCCCACCGCGACAGAGACCGCTGCCGGGCTGCGGCTGCTCCGCTCCAAGGCGCGCGGCTGGGCGGACCTGAGCGTCGCCGACGACGTCGCGCGGGTCCGGCTGACCCGCTCGTGCAGCAGCGGCGGGTCCACGGTCACCGTGGCGGGCGAGATCATGCCGACGCTGCGTCAGCTGGCGGCGGTGGACTTCGTCAAGATCTTCGCCCCGGACGGCTCGACCGAGACGCCGGCCGGTCGCAGCGACTCGATCCCGGCCTGTCTGGAGCCCTGACCTCGCCGGCCGCTCAGTCCCGCCGCGAGCGGGCGGCGACGATCGCGCCGATCGCCTGTTCGAGCGCGAACACCGGGTCGGTGCCGGCGCCCTTGATCTGCTCGTCGGCGACGGCCACCGCGACGATCGCCTGCGCCACGCCCTCGCCCGTCCAGCCGGAGAGCTGACCGCGGGCCTTGCGCACCTGGAACGGTGCGATGCCGAGGTCGCGGGCGATGTCGTCGGGACGTACGGTGCGCGGCGACCCACCCACGCGGGCCAGGTTGCGCAGCCCCGAGGCGAAGGCGGCGTTGATCGGCACCGGGTCGGTGCCGGTGGCGAGCGCATGGCGCAGCAGCCGCAGCGCGTCCTCGTGGCGACCCTCGACGGCGGCGTCGGCAACCTTGAAGCCGCTCACCTCCACCCGGCCCGCGTGGTAGCGCTCGACGACCGCGGCGTCGACGGTGCCGTGGGTGTCGGCGATCAGCTGGCTGCAGGAGTTGGCCAGCTCGCGCAGGTCGCTGCCGAGCGCGTCGACCAGCGCGGACGCGGCGTCGTGGCTGATCCGCCGGTGCGCCCGGCTGAACTCGGCCTGGACGAACGACACCTTGTCGCTCTCCCACTTGACCGGCTTGCACTCGATCACGGCGGCGCCGGCCTTCTTCGCCGCGTCGAGGAGCGCCTTGCCCTTGACGCCACCGTGATGGACCAGGACGAGGACGACGCCCTCCTGGGGCGAGGTCGCGTGCTCCTTGAGCTCGGTTGCGACGGCGTCGGCCGCCTCGGCCACGTCGCGGACCACGATGACGCTCAGCTCGCCGAACAACGACGGGCTCGCCAGCCCGGTGACTCTGCCCGGCTCGAGACCGACGACCGACAGGTCGTGGACCTGGACGGATGGGTCCGCGGCGCGCGCCTGCATCAGCACCTCGCCGACCGCGCGGTCGCGCAGGAGGTCCTCGGGACCGGTGACGAGGGTGACGGGGGGCGGCAGGTCGGCCATCGGCGCCACGCTACCCGCCGCCGGTGACGAGCCGGACCGACCGTCCGGAGCCGGCGACGAGCACCGTCCCGTCCCGGTCGGTGCGGCCGACGACGGCGCCGGTCCGGCGCAGCGCCGTCAACGTCGTTCTCGCCGGGTGCCCGTAGTCGTTGTCCTCCCCCACCGACACGACCGCCAGTCGGGGGCGCAGCGTCGCGACCAGGTCCGGGTCCTGGTAGGCCGAGCCGTGGTGGGCCACCTTGAGCACGTCGACGCGCCCGAGGCCGCCTCGGGCGAGCAGGACCCGCTGCGCCTCGGGCTCGACGTCACCGGTGAGCAGCAGCGAGAGGCCGTGGACCCGCACCAGCAGGACCGTGCTCGCGTTGTTGGGCTCGGACCCGGCGTGCACGACGCGGGCCGGCCACAGGACCGTCCACGACACCGGCCCGACCCGGACCCGGTCGCCGAGGCTGGCTCGGGTCACCGGCACCCCAGCGGCCGCCGCCCACCGGCCGACCCGGGCCAGCTCGGCTGCCGGCTCGTCGAGCAGGCCGACCTGCAGCTCGCCGACCCGCCGGCCGCGCAGCACGCCGGGGACCCCCTCCACGTGGTCCGCGTGCAGGTGGGTGAGCAGCAGCACCGCCACCGAGCGCACCCCGAGCCGACGCAGGCACCGGTCCACCGCCGCCGGGTCCGGTCCGGCGTCCACGACGACCCCGACGCCGGGGCCGGCGGCCAGGACGAGGGCGTCGCCCTGGCCCACGTCGCACGCGGCCATCACCCAGTCGTGCGGCGGCCAGCCCGGCGTCCGTGCCGGCACCACCAGGGCGACCGCGAGGGCGAGCGCACAGGCGCCCGCCGGCACCGGCCGCCGGCCCGCGGACCGCACGGCTGCCACCGCGACCAGGGTCACCGCGCCGAGCAGCGCCGCTCCGGCCAGGGATCCCGGCCAGCCGACGGCGGCCGCGGGCAGACCGGCCGACCACCGGGCGACGTGGACGATCCACCACACGAACCCGCCGGCGACCCACGCCAGCCCGGCGGCCGTCCCGGGGTGCACCGCCGAGGCCAGCGTCGCCAGCACGCCCAGCACGGTCGCCGGGGCGACCGCCGGCCCGGCGAGCAGGTTCGCCGGCACCGCGACCAGGCTGACCTGGTCGCTGAGCAGCACGACCACCGGGGCGCAGACGAGCTGCGCCGCCAAGGGGGCCGCGAACGCGGCGGCGAGCGGGCGCGGGACACCGGCGCCGGACCATCGTCCGGTCCAGGCGGTCGCCAGGGTGACCAGCGCTCCGGTCGCCAGCACCGACAGCGCGAACCCGTAGGACCGGGACAGCCAGGGATCGACCAGGAGCAGCACCACCACGGTCGCCGCCAGGGCAGCGAGGCTTCGTCGTCGGCGCCCGGTCGCCAGGGCGAGGAGCGCCAGCGCGCCCATGGCGGCGGCCCGCAGGACCGACGGCTCGGGCCGCGCCAGCACCACGAACCCGGCGATCGCGGCGGCAGCGAGCACGGGCAGCGCCCGGCCGCGCAGGCCGGCCCATCGCCCGACCAGGAGCACGAAGCCGCTCACGATGGCGAGGTTCGCTCCCGACACCGCCACCAGGTGGGTCAGGCCTGCCGTCCGGAAGTCGGACTGCAGGTCGGCGGGCAGCCGGGACGTGTCACCCACCACGAGCCCGGGAAGCAGGCCGCGCTCGTCGCGCGGGAGGCCGTCGGCCGCCCGGCGCAGACCGGCCCGGAGGTCCCCCGCTGCGGTCTGCAGCGCGGGCGGCCGACCGATCCGCCGGGGCGGCCCGGCGAGCGTCAGGACCGCCGCGGCCGGCGGGCCGTCCCGCGCCGGAGCGAGACGCCCGGCCACCCGCACCTGCTGGCCGGGGAGCAGGTCGGCCGTGGCCGCACGGTCCGCCCCCGCGCCGTTCAGGAGCCCGAGGACGCGGCTGCGCACCCGCACCGTGCGACCCCTGGCCTGCACCGCCTCGAGCCGCAGCGGGACCACCAGCAGCGGTGGGGCCCGCCGCGCGCCGGTCACCAGCGGCGCCGGTCGCACCGGGTCGCCGACCACGGTGGCCCGCCCGCCGACCGTGGCCCGCGCCGCGGCCAGCTCGTCGACCGGGCCCTGCAGGGCGGCGAGCACCCCGAGCGACCCGGCGGCCAGGCCGCTGGCGACGGCGCCGGCTCCGAGCAGGACGGTCAGCAGGCGGGTCCGCGGTGCCCGGCGGCGGTCCCGGCGGGTCCGCGCGGTCAGGCCCGTGGCACCGAGCAGGACGCCCACCAGCACCCCGGCCGACACCGCCGCCGCCAGGCCGACCGGCAGGGGCAGGCGCCAGGCGGCGGTGCCGGCGAAGGCACCCGCCCAGGTCGCCAGGGCCGGCAGGACGAGCCGGAGGTCGGGCTGCGGGCGGCTGGCCCGGTCGGGCCGCGGGCGGGTGGCCCGGTCGGGCCGCGGGCGGGTGGCCCGGTCGGGCCGCGGGTCAGCGGTCACACCGTCACCAGCGGCCGGAGGTCGCCCAGGGTGGCCTCACCGATGCCCGACACCTCACCGAGCTCCTCGACCGTGCTGAAGCGACCGTTGGTGCTCCGCCAGTCGAGGATCCGCTGCGCGAGCACCGGGCCGATCCCGGGCAACCCGTCGAGCTGCTCGAGGGTGGCCGTGTTGAGGTCGACCGGTGCGGTCGGCGCCGCCGGCGACGGCGCCCCCGGGATCGCCGGAGCACCCGCCGCCGGCGCCGGCAGGGCGGTGCCGGGCGCTCCTCGTCGGCCGACGACGACCTGCTCGCCGTCGACCGCCGGGCGGGCGAGGTTGACGCTCGCGGGGTCGCCACGGCGGGTGAGCCCGCCGACGGCCGCCACGGCGTCGGCGACCCGCGAGCCGGCGGGCAGCTCGACCACGCCGGGGTGCCGCACCGCGCCGACCACGTGGACGACGAGCGGGCCGCCGGCGACGGAGGGGGCCGCCCCGAGCGGACTCGCGCCCGGCGTTCCGGACCCGCCGCCCGGGCCGGACCCGTCACCAGGGCCGGATCCGCCGACCGACAGCGGAGCGCCGACCAGCCGGGGCCGGGCCGGGACGGGCAGCTCGCGCGGCCGGGCGAGCCAGGTCGTCACCGCGGCGGCGAGGACGGCGACGAGCACCAGGACGAGCACCGCGACCACCGCGCGGCCGGCCGGAGCGACGACTGCCGCCTGCAGCCGCACCGGCAGCCGGTCGGCGACCGCCGCCAGCCGTGGCACGGGCGACGGAGGCAGCCGCTCCGGCACCGCCGGGTGCTCCTGCGGAGGTGGCCGGGTCGGCACCCACCCGGCCGCTGGGCCGGCCGCGACTCCGGGACCGCCGAGCGCCCGCTGCAGCCGGCGCACCGCCTGTGCGGCCGGGTCGTCGTCGGGCACCGGGCCGCGACGGTGCCGTGCGCTGCGCTCGCCCACCCCGACGACGCTAGGGACCGGACGGCCCCCGGTCGGCCGGCCACGGGCCGGCTGTGGACGAGCACCTGGCGGCGTACGACCTGTGGACGCAGCGGGCGGACGGACCGACGACCGCGCGCCCCGCGCGCCCGGGAACCGGCGCCGTCAGGCGTCGCCGGATCCGGCCGGCGCCACGACGACGGCGAGCATCCCCGGCCCGACGTGCGCGCCCACCACGGCCCCCACCTCGCTGACCAGGAGGTCGCCGAGGCCGGGCAGCCGGTCGCGCAGGCGCTCGGCGAGCGCCGCAGCGCGGTCCGGGTTGGCCAGGTGGTGCACCGCCGCGTCGACGGGTCCTGAGCCGGCCCGCTCGACCGCCAGCTCCTCGAGGCGGGCGATCGCCCTGCCCGACGTGCGCACCTTCTCCAGCGGCTCGATGTGGCCGTCGACGAGGTGCAGCAGCGGCTTCACGGCGAACGCCGAGCCGAGCAGGGCGGCGGCCGGGCCGATGCGGCCGCCGCGGCGGAGGTACTCGAGGGTGTCGACGTAGAACACCGCCGCCGACGCCTCGGCGCGGTCGCGCGCCACCTGGGCGACGTCGTCGACCGAGCGGCCCGCGGCCGCCGCCCGCGCGGCGGCGAGCACGGCGAAGCCGAGGCCCATCCCGAGGGACCGTGAGTCGACGACCTCCACCCGCAGCGGCGCCTCCTTGGCCGCGAGCTGGGCCGACTCGACGGTGCCGGACATCTGCGAGGACAGGTGCACCGACACGACGCCGGCCGCCCCGGCGGCGGCTGCCCGCTCGTAGGCGGCGGCGAAGGCCGCCGGCCCGGGACGGGACGTCGTGACCGGCGTCCACGACCGCAGTGCCTCGGTGACGCTGCGGGACGAGGTCTCGCCGCCCTCGTCGTGGGCCTGGCCGCCGATGACCACCTGCAGCGGCACCACCTCGATGCCGTGCTCCGCCACCAGCGCCGGGGGGAGGTAGCTCGTCGAGTCGGTGACGACGACGACCGGCCCGTCGCCCGGGGTGCGAGACGGCCCGCTCATGCGGGCACGACGTTGACCAGGCGCGGTGCGCGCACGACGACGGTGCGGACGTCACGGCCGTCCAGCGCGCGGGTGACCGCCTCGGAGGCCAGCGCCCGCTCGCGCAGCTCGTCGTCGGACACGTCCGGCGGCACCTCGATCCGGTCGCGCACCTTGCCGGCCACCTGCAGGACGCAGGTCACCGCCGCGACGGCCAGCAGGGCCGGGTCGGCCACCGGGAACGGCTCGTAGGCCAGCGACGACGGGTGCCCCAGCCGCGACCACATCTCCTCCGCGACGTGCGGGGCCAGCGGCGCCACCATCAGCACCAGCGCCTCGGCCACCTCGCGGTGGGTGGTGCCGCTCTTGACCACGTGGTTGTTCAGCTCGATCAGCCGCGCGATGGCGGTGTTGTCCGACAGCCCGGCGTAGTCCTTGCGGACCTGGTCGATGGTGCGGTGCAGCAGCCGTCGGGTCTCGTCGTCCGGGTCCTCGTCGACGACGCGTACGTCGCCGGTCTGCTCGTCGACGACGTTGCGCCACAGCCGCTGCAGGAACCGCTGCGAGCCGACGACGGCGCGCGTCTCCCACGGGCGGAAGGAGTCCAGCGGGCCCATCGACATCTCGTAGACGCGGAAGGTGTCGGCGCCGTAGGCGTCGCACATGTCGTCGGGAGTGACCATGTTCTTCAGGCTCTTGCCCATCTTCCCGTACTCGCGCTTCACCGGCTCGCCCTGCCAGGTGAAGTAGCCGTTGCCCTCCAGGTCCTCGACCTCGTCGGCCGGCACGTACGCCCCGCGGCCGTCGGTGTAGGCGTAGGCCTGGATGTAGCCCTGGTTGAACAGCCGGTGGAACGGCTCATAGCTCGACAGGTGCCCCAGGTCGTACAGCACCTTGTGCCAGAACCGCGCGTACAGCAGGTGCAGCACGGCGTGCTCGGCGCCGCCGACGTACAGGTCGACGCCGCCGGTCTTCGCCCTCTCGGTCGGTCCCATCCAGTAGCGCTCGACCTCGGGGTCGACGAACGCGTCGTCGTTCGTGGGGTCCAGGTAGCGCAGCTCGTACCAGCACGAGCCGGCCCACTGCGGCATCGTGTTGGTCTCGCGGCGGTACTGCTTGGGCCCGTCGCCCAGGTCCAGCGTGACCTCGACCCACTCCTGCTTGCGGGCCAGCGGCGGCACCGGCTCGCTGGTGTTGTCGTCCTCGGCGAAGCGCTCCGGCGAGTAGTCGTCGACCTCGGGCAGCTCGACGGGCAGCATCGAGTCCGGCAGCGCCCGGGGCAGACCGTCCTCGTCGTAGACGATCGGGAACGGCTCGCCCCAGTAGCGCTGCCGGCTGAACAGCCAGTCGCGCAGCTTGTAGGTGACGTTGCGTCGCCCGGCGCCCCGCTCCTCCAGCCAGTCGATGATCCGCGACTTGGCCTCGGTGACGCCCAGGCCGTCCAGGCTGACCGAGTCGTTGGCGCTGTTGATCGCCGGCCCCTCGCCGACGTAGGCCTCGCCCTCCCAGCCCTCGGGCGGCGCGACGGTGCGCACGATCGGCAGCCCGAAGCGCTCGGCGAACTCCCAGTCGCGCTCGTCCTGGCCGGGCACCGCCATGATCGCGCCGGTCCCGTAGCCCATCAGCACGTAGTCGGCGACGAAGACCGGGATCGACGCGCCGGTCGCCGGGTTGGTGGCGTAGCCACCGGTGAACACCCCGGTCTTGTCGCGGCCCTCGGTCTGGCGCTCCATCTCGGTGCGCAGCGCGGTCGCCCGCCGGTAGTCGTCGACCGCCTCGCCCGGCGTCGGGTGCCCGCCGGTCCACGCCGCGGGTACGTCGTCAGGCCAGTCGCCCGTGGCCAGCTCGTCGACCAGCGGGTGCTCAGGGGCGACCACCATGAAGGTGGCGCCGAACAGGGTGTCGGGCCGGGTGGTGAAGACCTCCAGCGGGCCGGCGGCCGTCGGGAAGACCACCCGCGCGCCCTCGGAGCGGCCGATCCAGTTGCGCTGCATCAGCTTGATGGACTCGGGCCAGTCCAGGTCGTCCAGGTCACCCAGCAACCGCTCGGCGTACGACGTGATGCGCATCATCCACTGCCGCAGGTCGCGCTTGAAGACCGGGAAGTTGCCGCGCTCGGAGCGTCCGTCGGCGGTGACCTCCTCGTTGGCCAGCACGGTGCCCAGGCCGGGGCACCAGTTCACCGGCGAGTAGGACAGGTAGGCCAGCCGGTGCGCGTCGACCACCTTGCGCCGCTCGATGTCGGCCAGCTGGTCCCACGGCCGGCCGGGCTCGACGCCGGCGGCCTGCGCGACGTCGGGGTCGACGTGCCGGCTGCCCGCCGCCAGCTCGGCCTCCAGCTCGGCGACGGGGCGGGCCTTGTCCTGCTCCGCGTCGTACCAGGCGTTGTAGACCTGCAGGAAGATCCACTGGGTCCAGCGGTAGAACTCCGGGTCGATCGTCGCGACGCTGCGGCGCTGGTCGTGCGCCAGCCCCAGCCGGCGCAGCTGGCGGCGCATCGTGACGATGTTGGCCTCGGTGGTGGTCCGTGGGTGCTGGCCGGTCTGGACGGCGTACTGCTCGGCGGGCAGCCCGAACGCGTCGTAGCCCAGGGTGTGCAGCACGTTGTGGCCGGTCATCCGCAGGTAGCGGCCGTAGACGTCGGTGGCGATGTAGCCCAGCGGGTGGCCGACGTGCAGCCCGACCCCCGACGGGTACGGGAACATGTCCAGCACGTAGCGCTTGGGCCGGCCCGCGACCGCATCAGGGTCGCCCATCGGGCCGCTCGGGTTGGGCGCGGCGAAGGTCCCTTCGGCCTCCCAGCGGTCCTGCCAGCGGCGCTCGATCTCGGCGGCCAGGGCGGCGGTGTAGCGGTGGGGCGGCGCGTCGGCGTCGTCGCCGGAGGTGGTGGCGGCGGTGTCGCTGCTCATCTGGCTGCGCTCCTCGTGGGGACTCGGGTCCGGACACAGAAAAGCCCCTCGCAGGGAGGGGCAGCCGCACTGACGGGTCTCGCTGTCAGCGCGGCTCGGTAAGGAGCAGTCCGGTACGCACGGGCCCACCATAACGGACGGCGGCCGGGTCGCGCTCGGCGAGCGCGACCCGGCCGGTCGACCGTGGGCCGGCCGGCTACCCGGTCAGCCCGCTCAGGCTGGTCCGCCAGATCCCCCGGCCGTGCGTCGCGGCGTAGAGGTACCCGTCGGGACCGGCGTGCAGGTCGTAGACCGTCGTCAGCGGGAGCGCGGCGGCCGACGACCCCGGCGAGGCACCGACCCGCCGCCAGGTCCCGCCGTCCAGCCCGCTGACGATGACGCCGTAGTCGGTGCCGACCACAAGGGCGTTGCCGACCCGCAGGACGTCGGTCGCCGGCACGTTCGGCATGTTGCCGGAGATGTCGGTCCAGTCGACCGGCAGCGACCCGTCGGCGTTCGGAGTCGTGCTGGTCACGACGCCCTTGTAGACGTGGGTCACGCCGTCCGCCCCCGGGCCCTCGATGAACCGGCGGTTGTAGCCGTTGTACACGAGGTAGACCGTGTTGCCCGAGGCGCTGGCCTTCTCGTCGATCCAGACGGCGTTGGGGTAGCGGTTGGGCAGCGTCGTGTTGCCGTCCTTCATGGCGAGCTCGCGCCAGGTGCCGCCGTAGCTGGTGGCGACACCGCTGGTGAAGCCGGCGCTGTTGCAGTTGCTCTCCCCGCACCACGCCGCGTAGACGACGTCCTTCGAGGCGTCCTGGGGCGCCGAGGGGTTCGCGATCGCGTCCAGCCCGACCGTCATCCGGCCACCGGTGCCCAGGTCGCCGATCTTGCGCCAGCCGTGCGTCGCGTCGGCCGCGGCCTCCGCGCGGGTGTAGGCGAACGCCTTGTCGTGCGTCCACACCTTGTTGCCGCCGGCGACCCAGCGCTCGCTGTCGCCGTCGACGGTGTTCTGCGACCCGCGCACGACGCGGAAGGGAGCCGTGAAGCGTGGGTTGGGATCGGGCACGGTGACGTCGAAGATGACGCTCTCGTCACCCTTGGACTTGCCGCAGTTCTTCGTCATCCACAGGTTGAGGTAGACGTACTCGTCGAGGATCTGGCAGCCGTTGTCCGCGTCGACGATGATGTCGCCGCCGTCACCGCCGAACGGCGAGACCATCTCGGCCGCACCCGCCCGCAGCAGCGAACCGCCGTTGTCCTGCAGGCCGCCGGCCACCAGGTAGCCCGCCGTGCCGTCCTTGCCGACTCCCACCGAGTAGTACTGCAACGTGCCCAGCCCCTGGCTGTGGTTGAGCCAGTCGCTGCCGTGGTTGAGCGAGTCCTCCTTGCTCTGCGCCGGCGCGACCGGACGAGACTTCACACCGCCGTCGTTGCCCACGTAGACGTAGCCCTCGTCGATGGCGATCGAGTGCTGGTCCGGGTGAGTCGACTGTGGGCAGCCGCCCTGCGGGTCGGAGATGTCCCAGCAGGAGAAGCCGAAGTTCCAGTACGGCCCCGGCGTGCTCCAGGTCTTCCCGCCGTTGGTGGTCTCGAAGACCTCCTCCAGCCCGAGGTAGACGTGCTCCGGGTCGGTCGGGTCGACTTCGATGAAGTTGTTGTACCAGGCCTGCACACCCGGTCGGTAGAACACGCCCCCGCCGCCCCCGAGGGCCGAGCCCGACGCCGCGAGCTTGCCGCTGGTGGCGATGCGGTTCCACGGCCCCTGGAGCGTGCCCGAAGGAGACACGAACACGCCGTCGAGCACGGTCTGCGGGCTGTGGTTGAGCTTGTTCGGCGACTCGACGACGGCGTACAGCTTGCTGCCGTCAGCGCTGAAAGCGAACTCCGTGTTGCCGACGTCCTGCGACTTCAGCGCACCGGTCGGGTTGACTCGGGTGAACGAGCCCGCCGCGCCGTCCGGGCTGAAGTAGAAGCCGTTGTAGGCGGCCCCGCTCCGCCAGGCGGCGTTCGCGAGCACTGCTCCGGAGCCGGGCTGGATCGCGACGTCGTTGACCATGTTGTCGTACGGCTTGGTGATGTCGGCGTCGCTGCCCGGGTTCGGCATCAGCACGAGCTGCCACGGCGCGTCGCCGGTGAGGCTGTGCCGCCACAGGCCGCGAGTGGTCGCGGCGTAGACCAGACCGTTCGCGGCGTCGACCTTGAGCTGGTTGATGCCCCGGCTCTCGAGCTCGGTGCCGCCGACCCGGTCGGCGTCGGTGAACGTCGCGGTCGTCGCGTCAGCCAGCCGGTAGACAC
>Ga0210113_1000333_pt1 | contig 11459 bp, 12 predicted proteins | sample MayberryNW_Catta_5_FD_185523 | JGI IMG/M metagenome (GOLD analysis project Ga0210113, IMG submission 185523) | Wetland microbial communities from San Francisco Bay, California, USA, that impact long-term carbon sequestration -... | ecosystem: Environmental > Aquatic > Marine > Wetlands ...
GGCACCCAGCGCACCCGCTGCCGGTAGCGGGGCACGAAGGCGATGCGCTGGGAGATCAGCTCGACCAGCTGCTCGAGGTCGAAGCCGTCGGCCGGCTCCTGGAAGACGGCCACGCCGCCGACGTGCATCGGCGTGGTGGGCTCCTCGAAGTAGAGGAACGACACGTCGAGCGGGGTGAGCCGGTCGGCCATACAGGCATCGTGGCACGTCGCCCCCGTCGAGCGAGGCACCACATGACATCCTGGGGCCCATGATCCGCCGCGTCCCCACCCTGCTTGCCGGCCTGGCCCTGGTCGTCGCCCTCGGTGGCTGCGCGTCGGGTGACGACGACTCCGGTGAGCCCGGCGACGCCGGTACGACGACCAGCCCGGCGGCCACGGCCGCCAGTGCGACCTCGTCCGGCCCGGCGACCGAGACCGAGCAGGTGGTGGAGGTCAGCGTGGCCGTCACCGACGGCAAGGTGGAGCCGAAGCCGCGCCGGGTCGAGGTCGCCAAGGACAGCCAGGTGCGCCTCATCGTGACCAGCGACGTCGACGACGCGGTGCACGTGCACGGCTACGAGGCCGAGGCCGAGCTCGAGGCCGGCCGGCCCACGACGGTGGAGTTCGTCGCCGACCAGAGCGGCATCTTCGAGGTCGAGACGCACGAGAGCGAGCTCGAGCTGCTCCAGCTCGAGGTCCGCTGACGCGCTCGCGGTGACCGGCCGGGTGATCGAGCAGGGGCGCCTGCTCGCCCACGGTGTCGGCAGCCGAGAGGACCTGCCGATCCCCCTCAGCTACGCGCTGACCGGCGCGGCGATCGCGCTCATCGCGTCGTTCCTCGCCCTTGCCCTTCTCTGGCGCGAGCCGCGGCTCGACCCGGCCGGCGCGGGGCGACCCGTGCCCGCCTGGCTGGCCCGGGTGCTGGACGCGCAGTGGTTCCGGGTGTCGCTGCGGGTGCTCGGGGTGGTCGCGACGGCGTACGTCGTCATGGCCGCGGTCTTCGGCCGCGACGACGCGCTCAACCCGACTGCTGGGTCGGTGTACGTCCTGCTCTGGATCGGGGTGCCGATCCTGTCGGTGCTCGTCGGGCCGGTCTGGAAGATGGTCAACCCGATCCGGTCGCTGCACTGGGCGCTCTCGCGGGCTCTGCGGACCGACCCGGCCGAGGGGATGTCGCCGCTGCCGCCGGCGCTCGGCTACTGGCCGGCCGCGGTGTCGCTGCTCGCATTCGTCTGGATGGAGCTCATCGCGCCGGACAACACCACGCTGCCGGTCCTGCGGGTGTTCTTCGCGGCGTACCTCGCGGTGCACCTGCTGGCGGCCACCTGGTGGGGGTCCGGCTGGTTCGACAAGGGCGACGGCTTCGAGGTGTTCTCCTCGCTCGCCGGGCGGCTCTCGGTGCTGGGGCGGCGGGCCGACGGGACGATCGTCGTGCGCAACCCGCTCGACGGCGTGGCCGGCACGCCGGTCGCACCGGGACTGTTCGCCGTCGTGGGCGTGCTGCTCGGGTCCACCGCCTACGACTCGTTCGCCAACACCCCGTGGTGGGTCAGCCAGCTGCAGAGCGGCCCGCTGTCGGCGGAGGTGATGGGGACGCTGGGGCTCTTCGGGGCCATCGCGATCGTGACGACGGCGTTCGCCGGCGCGGCTGCCCTCTCGGGGCGGGGGAGCGGCTTGCGGCCGCTCGACGTCGGTGCCGAGTTCGCGCACAGCATCGTCCCGATCGTCATGGGGTACGTCGTCGCGCACTACTGGTCGCTGCTGGTCCTGATCGGGCAGCAGACGGTGATCCAGCTCTCCGACCCGCTCGGCAACGGGGCCGACTGGCTGGGCACCGGTGGCCGGGGCATCGACTCCACGCTGGCCGGCCCGACGCTGGTCGCGGTGGTGCAGGTCGTGGCCGTGGTGACCGGGCACGTGCTCGGCGTGATCCTGGCGCACGACCGCGCCGTCGGCATCCTGCCGCCCCACCGAGCCCTGGTGGGGCAGGTGCCTCTGCTGGTGCTGATGGTCTGCTACACGGTCGGCGGGCTCACGCTTCTCTTCGCCGCCTGAGGAGCCGCTCAGTCGCGCAGGTGACGGCCGAAGAGGTCCTCGAGGCGCTGCGCCGTCGTGTCGTACGACGTGTGGTGCACCGCGACCAGCCCCAGCGACTCGGCCGCGCGCACGTTGTGCTCGAGGTCGTCGACGAAGACGGTCTGCGACGCCTCGACACCGAGCAGGTCGAGGACGTGACCGAAGATCTCCGGCTCCGGCTTGCGCATGCCGACCTCACCGCTGATGACGATGGCGTCGAACATCTCGTCCCAGCCCTCGCGGGGGTACTCGTTGCCCCACGAGTTGGACAGCAGCCCGGTGAGCAGGCCGGCCCGGCGGGCCCGCAGGACCAGCCCGGCCATCGCCGGGGCGTGCTCGAACTGGTCGAACATCCGTTGCAGCAGGCCGGTGGCATCGATGGTCCGGCCGGCGTGCTCGGAGAGGCGACGGGCCAGCTGCCGCTCGAAGTCGGGCACCTCGATCTCGCCGCGCTCCAGCGCGGCGACCGGGTTGTCGCGGGCGAGCTCGCCCTGGTGCGGTCCCAGCCACGAGCGCATGACCTCGACGTAGTGCTCCACCTCGAGGCCGTCGATCTCCGCCCACGCCCGGATCGCCGCGTCGAGCGGCTCGGTGAGGACGCCGCCCCAGTCGACGACGAGGGCACGCAGGACGGTCGGCACCCGGGGATCCTACGGACCCGGTCAGCGGGACCGGGCCAGGCGGCGGCGCCGCCGGGGGGCCCGGCCGACCAGGTCCGCCGCCAGCTGCGCCAGCTGCTGGCGGGCCGGCGAGGAGGCTGCGACCTCGCCGACCGGGCGGCCCTGCAGGAGGGCGGCGTCGAACCCGGCCGGGTCGTCGGGCACGAGCACCGGGTCCGTCACGCCGGCGTAGCGCTCGAGGGCTTCGGCGACCTGCCGCCGCGGGTCGCGGCCCACGACCGAGGACCGCAGCCGGTTGACCACGACGCGGGGCGGTGCCGCACCGGGCATTGCGTCGCGCAGCTCCGAGAGACCGCGGACCAGCCGGTGCAGGCCGACCGGGTCGGCACCGCCGACGGCCAGGACGACGTCCGCGGCGGCGAGCGTGCTGAGCGTGACGCCGTTGCGCAGCGGAGCCGCCGTGTCGAACGCCAGCTCCTCGTCCTGCTCCAGGCAGAAGCCGCAGTCGACCACGGTGACCTCGGCGACCTCCCGCGAGACGGCCCACACCCGCTCCACGGCACTGGGCCGCAGCTCCGGCCACCGCTCGGCACGGCTGATGCCGGTGAGCACGCGCAGGCGGGGACCGACGACCGGTGCGAGCGCGGCCAGCGCCGACCGGTCGAGGGTTCCGTTGCCGGCCGACCGGGCAGCGGCGGCCAGGCCGGGCGCCTCGTCGAGCAGCCCCAGCACCTGGGCGATCGACCCGCCGTAGACGTCGGCGTCGGCCAGCAGCGCGCTGGTGCCAAGGGCCGCCAGCTCGGCCGCCACGGTGACCGCGACGCTGGTGCGGCCGGGGGCGCCCGCGGGGCCCCAGACTGCGACCACCTGGCCAAGCGCCTGACCGGGCGACGCCGGCCCGTCCGGTGCCGAACCGTCGGATGGCGACCCGGTCGGTGCCGACCCGTTGGCTGCCGACCCCCTGGCTGCCGACCCGTTGCGTGCCGATCCGTTGGCTGCCGACCCGCTCGGTGCCGGCCGGCCGCGCGGCGGAGTGCTCCACCCCGCCGCACCCGTCGAGCCCACCGAGCCCACCGAGCCGGTCGTCGGCCCGTCGGTCCGGTCCAGGAGCGCGGAGACCGCCGCGGTGACCGCGGCGGCGAGGTCGGCCGGCGCGGCGTCACCCGGCAGCACCTGCCCGACGCCGAGGGAACGCAGGCGGGCACCGGCCTGGTCGTCCCCCGGGTCGTGCAGCCCGACCGCCGCCACCCCGACCGCGGCCAGGCGAGCGACCGCGTCGCGGTCCAGCCGGCGCAGGTGGGCCGCCAGCAGGGCGGCTCGTGCCGTGCCGGTCGCGGCCACGGCCAGCAGGTCGGGCAGGTCCGCGCAGCGCCGCACCATCTGCAGCCCGGACTGGCTGCGCTCGAGGCCGGCCACCAGCCCCGCCTCCCAAGCCGCGCCGGTGACGGCCGTGAGCACCGGCACGGTCACGAGGACCCGCCCGGCACGTGGACGAGGTATACCGACCCGTGGGCCACGGCGTCGATCACCGCGGGCACGTCCGCGCTCGCGACCAGCAGGGTCACTGCCGCCTTGTCACCGCCGGCGCCGAACCCGCCCTCACCTCGGACGTCCTCGGCGACGGTGACCGACCCGAGCACCAGCTCGGGAGGCGGCAGATCCTCGCCCGCGGCCTCGTCCGGCACGACGTAGACGTCGACGACGCGGCCCTTGTCCAGGCCGGTGACGCCGTAACGGTCGACCTCGATGACCACCCGGCGCAGGTCCGGCGCCGCGTCGTCGGTCACCGCCGCCAACGGCAGGAGCTCGCCTCGGCCGACCGGCCGGGTCAGCACCACCCCGTCGACGTCCTCGCTGGCCGCGACGTACGACCGCGCGGACTCGTCGAGCCGGACCGCGGCCACGGTCACGTCGGACGACGAGAGCACGGTGTCGCTGCCGAGGTCACGGGTCACGGACCAGACCTCGACCCGCTCGTCCGCGTCGGCGAGCAGCTTGGCGCCGAGCACGACGGCCAGGAGCACCAGCAGCACCCCCAGCAGCAGCCGGGTGTCGAGCCAGCGCGCACGCGGCAGTCGGGACGCTCTCGGGCTGGGCAGGTCGGTCACCGTGACGCTCCCCCGTCGTGGCTCGCGGACCCCGGGCGGTGCTCGTCCGCGCCGGTCGATGCGACATCCTGGCGGTCCGGCCGCCGGACCGCCACCCGTCGTCCACAGGCACGCCGTCGACCGCCGCACCGGGCGGCCATACTGATCCATCGATCGACCGACCGAGAAGTCCCGCGAGGAGCGTCATGACCGTCCCGAGCGAGCCGGGCCGTCCCGGTCGTCGCTTCCTGCAGCTCGCGGACGTGGCGGAGGTGCTCAACATCTCCTCGGCCCAGGTCTACGCCCTGGTCCGCAGCGGCGAGCTGCCGGCGATCAAGATCGGCGGCCGCGGTCAGTGGCGCGTGGAGGCGACCGAGCTCGAGGCCTACATCGCCCGGATGTACGAGGAGACGCGCGACTTCGTGACCACTCACCGCTTCGGCCGGCCCACCGAGGGCGGAGACACGGACGACCCGGACGACCCGGACGACACGAGCGGCGCGGACGACCCGGCCCGCTGACGACCCGGCCGCTCAGCCCCGGGAGCGGACCAGCGCCAGCGCAGCGAACGGGACCGTGCGCACGGGGCCGGCCCGGCGCGGCCGGACCTCGCCGGCCGGGTGCTCGGTGAGCTCGACGAAGTCCGCGCCGACCCGTTCCAGCGTCCCCTCGACGGTGCCGCCGGCGGTGAGTCGGACCACGACCGGCGACCGGTCGCGAGCGAGGGCGCGCAGCACGACCCCCAGCCCGAGCCGGACCCGCTGAGCGCCCGCAGGCGCCGACGACGGGTCCGAGGTCGGTGCCAGCCCGGCCACCGACTGCACCGCGGGACCCGCGACCAGGACCTGGGCACCCGAGTCCTCGACGAGCAGCAGCCACCGGTCGGAGACCTCGAGCAACCTCCCGTCGACCCGGCCGGCCCCCGCGACGTGGACCCCGACCTGGTCACCGAGCGACCCGCCCAGCCGTTCGGCCATCGTCAGCAGTGCGCTCTCGCGTCGGGTGCGGTCGGCCACCTCGGCGTCGACCGAGGCCGCCTCGGCGGCGTCCAGCTGCGCCTCCAGGTCGCCGAACAGGTCGTCCCAGCGCATTTCCCCGTCCGCCTCCCGCGCTCGTGCCCGGCGCCGACCCCCCGGCCCCGGCGCCGCCCACTCGTCCTGCCGAACCGGCGACCTCCCGCCGGCCACTCATCCTGCCGAACCCGCCGACGCCGGTCGAGCTCGGCTGTGGATGGCGGATTGACAGCACGTCAATAGCGGCAGTAGAACGCAAACACACGTAAACGAAGACAACGGGGTAAAGATGACGGTACGGCGATCCGGGCTTCCCGGGCGGTTCCGCCGGTCGGACCACCGGTCGGACCACCGGTCGGACCACCGGCCGGCGGACGTCCGTCTGGCGGTGCGCGCCGCTCTGGTCGTGGCGGCGACCGCCGGGGGCGCCTTCGGGCTCGGGCGGCCGCTGGTCGGCGTGCTGCTCGAGGCGTCACCGGCCACCGGGCGGACCGGCCCGGCCGGGCTGGACGCCGGGGTCGGCGCCGTCGCGGCGGCCGGCGCGCTGGTGACGCTCGCCTGGTGGGCGACCGCCTTCACGGTGGCCGTTGCGGCGCAGGCCCGGGCGACGATCCGGTCCGGGCAGCCCCCCGCGGCTCCCCGGCCGCCGGCCAGGTCGCCTGGCTCGTCGCTCGTCCGGCGGCTGGCCGCGGCCGCGCTGGGCGTCGCCCTGACGGCCGGCCCGGTCGCGGCGCACGCGGCGGTCGACCGACCGGCCGGCCCCGCTCCCGTCCCGGCCGCCAGCCCAGGCAGCCCGCCCGGCACGGCCGCCACGTCCGACGTCAGCGAAGGCCGTGGCTCGCCGCGGCGCGCCTCATGGTCGGCCGACCGCCCGGCCGACCGGACCGCCGTCGTCGTGCGGCCCGGCGACACCCTCTGGTCGCTGGCCGCCGCGCAGCTGGCGGACGGCGACCGGCCGGAACCGCGGGCGGTCGCAGCCGCGTGGCCGCGGTGGTGGCACGCCAACCGCGCGGTCGTCGGCCCCGACCCCGACCTGATCCGGCCCGGCCAGGTCCTGCACCCACCCGCCGTCCCCCAGGAGGACCGATGACCGTGACCCCACCGCCGCCGACCCGGCCGCCGCACCTGCTCCCCGCTCCGTCGTGGGAGCCGCCCTACGACGACGAGCTCGAACCGGCAGCCCGGTCCCGGCGCGCGACGGCGGGCATCCACGGCGACGGCCAGGGCCACGACCAGGGCCACCGTCCGCAGCCGGCCGTCCAGGGTGCGCTGGCGCTCTCGTTCGTGCTGCCGGGCGGGCTCCCCGCGGTCCCGGAGCCGCCTGCCCCGCACCTGCGGGTCCTGCCGGCCGCCGAGCGGGTGACCTGGGGACGTACGCCCGGGGCGGCGGCCGACCCGGACCTCGACGACTTCGGGCCCCAACCGACCCGGCGGGCCCACCTGCCCGAGCCGCGGGCCTGGGGCGGACGGCTGGTGCAGGCCCTGGTGGAGGTGCTGGCCGGCGACCGGCCGGCCGGGCAGCTCGTGCGCTGGACGAGCAGCGAGGTCTACGACGACGTCTCGGCGCTGGTGCCGGTGCGGGCCCGCCCGGGATGGAGCCGGCCGCGCCCGCCGGGCACCGAACCGCCGGCACGGGCGGCGGTGCGGTCGGTGCACGTGACCGAGCCCGCCGACGGCGTCGCCGAGGTGGCGGCGACCGTGACCCGGGGACGGCGGACGACAGCCGTGGCGCTGCGGCTGGAGGGGCTGGACGGACGGTGGCAGTGCACCGCGCTGGAGCTGGGCTGACCGCCGGTCAGGAATCCTGCGGACGGTCCTTCTTCGGCAGCTTGGCGACCACCGTCAGGTAGGACGCGTCCACCGCCTCGAGCAGGTCGTCGTCCGGGATCGCCCCGTCCAGCCGCAGGGTGTTCCAGCCCGACCGGCCGATGTAGGGCATCACCGAGGCGTCGTCCGGGAACCGGGCGAGCCACTCGTCGGCCTCCTCGCGGGTGGCCCCGCACTTGACCCCGACCGTGTCGCGGCCCAGGAACGCGAAGATCTTCGCGCCGACCTTCGCGACGTCGTCGCCCTCCCAGGGCTGGTCCGGCCAGGCCCCGGGCTTGGCCAGGCAGTGTGCCCGCAGCTCGTCCGGCGTCATCGCGTCCCGATCAGCCGTCCCGGTCGACGCAGCCGGTCAGCCGGCCCGGTTGCGCGGGTCGCCGTGGCAGCGCTTGAACTTCTTCCCCGAGCCGCACGGGCACGGGGCGTTGCGCGGCACGTCGCCGTAGGGGTCGTCGGCGCTCGTGACGACCGCCGCCGGGGTCGGCTCGGCCGATGCGTCGCCGTCGACCGTCGGCGCGGTGTACTGCAGCTGCGCCGGTCGACGGGGTGCCTCGAGGCCCTTGGCCACGAGCTCGGCGTGGCGCTCCGCCTCGCCGGCCTCGGCCGCCTGCTCGTCCTCCACCTGCACCTCGAGGTTGAAGACGTAGCCGACGGACTCCTCCTTGATCGCGTCCATCATCGCCGCGAACATGTTGAAGCCCTCGCGCTGGTACTCGACCAGTGGGTCGCGCTGAGCCATCGCGCGCAGCCCGATGCCCTCCTGCAGGTAGTCCATCTCGTAGAGGTGCTCGCGCCATTTGCGGTCGAGGACCGACAGCACGACCCGGCGCTCGAGCTCGCGCATCACCTCCGCACCGAGGGCCTCCTCGCGGGCGTCGTAGGCGTTCTGCGCGTCGGCCTTCAGCTCCTCCGAGAGGAACTCGGGGGTCAGCCCGGACCGGTCGCCACCGGAGGCCTCCTCGAGCTCGTCGAGGGTCACCGTGACCGGGTAGAGCGTCTTGAGCGCGGTCCAGAGCTGCTCGAGGTCCCACTCCTCCGCGAAGCCCTCGCCGGTCGCGGCGGCGACGTAGCCCTCGACCACGTCGTCGACCATGTGGCGGATCTGCTCGTGCAGGTCGGCACCCTCCAGGACCTGCCGGCGCTCCGCGTAGATGACGGTGCGCTGGCGGTTGAGGACCTCGTCGTACTTGAGGACGTTCTTGCGGATCTCGAAGTTCTGCGCCTCGACCTGGGTCTGGGCGGACCGGATCGCGTTGGTCACCATCCGCGACTCGATCGGCACGTCCTCGGGGATGTTGAAGCGGGTGAGGAACGACTCGACCATCGCCGCGTTGAACAGCCGCATCAGGTCGTCGCCCAAGGACAGGTAGAACCGGGACTCGCCCGGGTCGCCCTGGCGACCGGAGCGGCCGCGCAGCTGGTTGTCGATGCGCCGCGACTCGTGGCGCTCGGTGCCCAGGACGTAGAGCCCGCCGAGCCCGGTGACCTCGTCGTGCTCGGTCGCCACCCGCGTCTTGACCTGCTCGACCGCCTCGGGCCAGGCCTTCTCGTAGTCCTCGGGGGTGTCGACCGGGTCGAGGCCGCGGCCGCGCAGCTCGTGGTCGGCCAGGAACTCGACGTTGCCGCCGAGCATGATGTCGGTGCCGCGACCGGCCATGTTGGTCGCCACCGTGACGGCGCCCTTGCGGCCGGCCTCGGCGACGATCTGCGCCTCGCGCTCGTGCTGCTTCGCGTTGAGCACCTCGTGCCGGACGCCGCGCTTCTTCAGCAGGCCGGAGAGCAGCTCGGACTTCTCCACGCTGACGGTGCCGACCAGCACCGGCTGGCCCTTCTCGTGCCGCTCGACGATGTCGTCGACGACCGCGTTGAACTTGGCGGTCTCCGTCTTGTAGACGAGGTCGGCCTGGTCCTGGCGGATCATCTCCTTGTTGGTCGGGATCGGCACGACGCCCAGCTTGTAGATCTGGGAGAACTCGGCGGCCTCGGTCATGGCCGTGCCGGTCATCCCGGAGAGCTTGTCGTAGAGGCGGAAGAAGTTCTGCAGGGTGATGGTCGCCAGCGTCTGGTTCTCCTGCTTGATCTCCACCCCCTCCTTGGCCTCGATCGCCTGGTGCATGCCCTCGTTGTAGCGACGGCCCGCCAGCATGCGCCCGGTGTGCTCGTCGACGATGAGGACCTCGCCGTTCATGACGACGTAGTCCTTGTCGTTCTTGAACAGCTCCTTGGCCTTGATGGCGTTGTTGAGGTAGCCGACCAGCGGGGTGTTGGCCGACTCGTAGAGGTTGTCGATGCCGAGGAAGTCCTCGACCCGCTCGACGCCGCGCTCGAGGACGCCGATGGTGCGCTTCTTCTCGTCGACCTCGTAGTCGACGTCGCGGGCGAGCCGCTCGACGATCCGGGCGAAGTCGGCGTACCACTTGGTCGCCTGGTCGGCCGGGCCGCTGATGATGAGCGGCGTCCGGGCCTCGTCGATGAGGATCGAGTCGACCTCGTCGACCACGGCGAAGTTGTGGCCGCGCTGCACCAGCTCCTCGCGCGTCCAGGCCATGTTGTCGCGCAGGTAGTCGAAGCCGAACTCGTTGTTGGTGCCGTAGGTGATGTCCGCGGCGTACTGCTGGCGACGCTCCTCGGGCCGCATGTGCGCGAGGATCACGCCGACCTCGAGACCGAGGAACCGGTGCACGCGGCCCATCAGCTCGGACTGGTACTCCGCCAGGTAGTCGTTGACCGTGACGACGTGCACGCCCTTGCCCTCGAGGGCGTTGAGGTACGCCGGCAGGGTGGCCACCAGGGTCTTGCCCTCGCCGGTCTTCATCTCGGCGATGTTGCCCAGGTGCAGCGCCGCGCCGCCCATCACCTGGACGTCGAAGTGCCGCTGCCCGAGCGTCCGCCGGGCCGCCTCGCGGACGGTTGCGAACGCCTCGGGGAGGATGTCGTCGAGGCTCTGCCCGTCGGCGAGCCGCTCGCGGAACTCGTCGGTCATCGCGCGCAGCTCGGCGTCGGTCATGCCGACGAACTCGTCCTCGATCGAGTTGACCTGCCCGGCGATGCCGGTGAGCTTGCGAAGGATCTTGCCCTCGCCGGCGCGGAGCATCTTGTCGAAGAAGGCGGGCACGCGGGGAACTCCTCGGTGATGGCGGACGGCACGGTCGGCGCCCTGTGGGTAACGACGGGTGCGGCCGGCAGCGGCCGGCACCAGCATCGTAGGCGCTCGCACGCTGCTAACGGCTCGACCCGCTCCCTCGTGCCCGGTTGGATGGGCCGGGTGACCTTCCCGGGCCCCGTGACCCTGACCGACGGCCGGCTGCTGCTGCGGCTCCCCGAGCCGCGGGACGTGCCGGCGATCACGGCCGCCTGCCAGGACGAGACCCTGTCCCGGTTCGTGCCCGTGCCGGTCCCCTACACCGAGGAGCACGCCCGGACGTTCGTGGCGGAGCGGCCGGCCCGCTGGGCGGCCGAGGACGGGGAGATGACCTGGGCGGTCGTCGACGCGGCCGACGTCCGGCTGCTCGGCATGGTCGGGCTGCACGCCAGGGACGCCTCGATGCGCGAGATCGGCTTCTGGACGGCGCCGGACGCCCGCGGCCAGGGGGTGATGACCGCCGCGGCCCGGCTGGCGGTCCGCTTCGGGTTCGAGGTCCTCGGGCTGGAGCGGATCGAGTGGACGGCGCTCGTCGGCAACGACGCGTCGCTGCGGGTCGCCGAGAGGCTCGGTTTCCGGCTGGAGGGCACGGCCCGGTCCGGCCTGCTGCACCGCGGGGTGCGCCGCGACGGCTGGGTGGCCGGCCTGCTGCCGGGAGAGCTGCTGTGAGCGGCTTGGCCGTCCCGCACCCGTCCCCAGAGGTGCGCGGTGAGGGC
>Ga0210113_1000334_pt1 | contig 11415 bp, 8 predicted proteins | sample MayberryNW_Catta_5_FD_185523 | JGI IMG/M metagenome (GOLD analysis project Ga0210113, IMG submission 185523) | Wetland microbial communities from San Francisco Bay, California, USA, that impact long-term carbon sequestration -... | ecosystem: Environmental > Aquatic > Marine > Wetlands ...
CTCGGGGTCGAGCAGGGCGACGCCGGCCAGGACGACGACGCCGATCGCGATGTTCACGCTCTGCCGGAAGACGAAGTAGTCGGGGTCGCCCGGCACGTCGTTCCGCGAGACCGCGCTCAGCACCCAGAGCCCGTACGCGATCAGCCCCGCGACCGCGGCGAGGAGCGCGAAGTCGAGGTGACGGACGATCCGCGTCGCCTCGGCCCCGAGGGGCGCGACCTGCCGCTGCTCGACCCGGACGGCCATCAGTCGGACTCCACCGCGCCGCTGACGTAGCTGCCGGGCTTCACGCCGAAGAATTGCTCGAACACCTTGAGCGCGGCCGGCGCCGCCGCCTCGCCGCCGTGGCCGCCGTTCTCGATCACCGCGCAGACGACGAGCTCCGGGTCGGCGTACGGGCCCCAGCCGCACCACCACGACTGGTCGCGCAGGCCGGACCACTTGCCGATCGTCACGAACTTCTCGGCCGTCCCGGTCTTTCCCGCGATCGGCACCGGGAAGTGGGAGAAGACGCTCGTCGACGTCCCGTACGGGGCATGGGTCGCGTCGTAGAGGCCCTCCTGGACGGTCGAGATCGCGGCCTGGTCGAGACCGATGTCCTCGGGCTTCGTCCCCGGGAAGGCGCGCACGACCACGGCGGCGTCTCCCTCGGTCGCGGGCTGCTCGATCTGCTGGACGATCCGCGGCTGAACGAGCTTGCCGCCGTTCGCGATCAGCGCGTACATGCGCGTCATCTGAAGCGGCGTCGCCAGCATGTCGCCCTGGCCGATGCCCAGCTGGATCGAGTCGCCCGGCCGCCACTGCTGGTCCCAGGCGCTCTCGAAGTGCCGCTTGCGCCACGCGGGCGTCGGGACGAGCCCCTCGCCCTCCGGCCCGACGTCGATGCCGGTCTCCTGGCCGAAGCCCATGCGCCGCGCCCACTTCTGGATCGGCGTGTCCGGCCGCTCGTACGCCCGGAGCGCCACGTCGTAGAAGTACGTGTCGCAGGAGTTCGCGAGCGCGGTCGTGAGCGTCATCGGCTCGTTCTTGTTGGGATCCCAGTTGCGGAAGACCTGCTGGTCCTCGCCCGCCTTGATCGAGCCGGTGCACTGGATCTGCTCGCTCGTCGAGAGGAGGCCCTCCTGGATCGCGGCCAGCGCCGTCACCGGCTTGAACGTCGAGCCGGGCGGATACAGGCCGGCAACCGCGCGGTTCAGGGTCGGGTAGTTCGCCTCCGGCGCGGCGAGCCGCTCGAGCGCCTTCGGGCGGACGCGGCCCACGTAGACCGACGGGTCGAAGGTCGGCGCCGAGGCGAGCGCGAGCACCTCCCCGTCGTTCGGGTCCATCGCGACGATCGCGCCGCCGTCCGCCGCCCACTCGCCGTTGTCCTGCGCGAGCGCCACGCCGTAGCGGAGCGCGTTCTCGGCGGCGGCCTGGAGGTTCGCGTCGAGCGTCAGCCGGACCGAGTAGCCGGGCTCCGGGAACCGGCTGAACTGCCGCTCGCTGGTCACACGGCCCATGGCGTCGACGTTCACCTCGCCGACGCCGGCCACGCCGCGCAGGTAGCGGTCGTACGCAGCCTCGATCCCGACCTGGCCGATCCGGTCACCCGCCGCGTAGCCCTTCTCCTCGAGCTGCTTCAGCTGCTCGGCCGAGATCTCGGACACGTAGCCGAGCACCTGCGCGGCCAGGTTCCCGTACTCGTACCGGCGGAGCTCGACCTCGCTGATCTCGACGCCCGGGAACTGCGCCTGGTGCTCGAGCAGGAACCGGACCTTGTCGTCGCGGACGGACTCGCGGATCGTCACGGGCGTGAGCGGGTCGTCGCGGTGGAGCTTCAGATCCTTGCGCACGTCGGCGGCGGGGACGCCCAGGAGCTTCGCCAGGCGCTCGATCATGGCGGCCCTCCGCTCGGGCGCCAGCCCCTCGAGTGCCGCGGGCCAGATCTGCACGAGCGTCCCCGGCCGGTTCGAGACGAGCGGGACACCGTTGCGATCGGCGATCGCGCCGCGCGGCGCCGGGACGCGGAACGTCCGCACCTGGTTGTTCTGCGCCGTCTGCAGGTAGCGCTCGCCCGAGATGACCTGGAGCGCCCAGAGGCGGAAGAAGAGCGCCGCGAAGAGCGCGATCGCGAGCACGCCGAGCACGGCGATCCTGATCGCCGTCTGCGGCGTGACGCGGTACGGCTCCTCGACGCGGGGATCGGGAGGCAGGAAGCCCGGGACGCTAGACAAGCGCCGGCACCTCCCGCCGCTCGCGCTGGGTCGCGGGGAAGAGGCGGCACGTCAGCCGGTAGATCGGGATCGTGAGGAGCAGGTTGAGCGCGAGCGTCGGCAGGAGCACCTGCCCGAAGAGCTCCGACGCCGGCACGCCCTCGCCGAGCAGGAACTCGAGGAAGGCCGACCCGACCGCGACCCAGACGGTCGCGAGCGCGATCGCGATCAGGGGCGGGTGGGGCGAGCTGCGGGTCGTCAGGATGCCGAACCGCCCGGCCCAGTAGCCGGCGAGCGTCAGGACGAGCGACGAGAGGCCGATGGTCCCGAACGAGGCGAGGTCGAGCACGAGCCCGACGGCGAATCCGACGAGCGCGCCGACGACGGGCCCGCGCAGGAGCGCGAGGGAGACGAGGAAGCAGAGCACGACGTCCGGATGTCCGCTCGCGACCTCGAACGGGGTCACGAGCGTCAGCTGGAGGAGCGCCAGGACGACGACGAGGCCGGCGGCCTTCGCCCACTCGAGGCCGGTCACCGGCTGCCCTTCCCGACGAGCACGATTACCTCGTGCACCGCGTCGAAGTCGACGAGCGGCGTGCACTGGATCTGCTTGTACGAGTCGATGTCGCGCTGGCTGACGCTCGTCACGGTGCAGATCGGGATCCGGCGCGGGAAGAGCGACTGGAGCTGCCCCGACTGCGACCCGGCCGTCACGACGGTGTCGCCCTGGTTGACCTCCTCGTCCTTCGGGACGCGGTCGAGCGTGAGGGCCGCGCTCGTGCTGGAGCCGCGCTGGATGACCCCGCTCGCGCCGGTCTTGAGCACGTAGGCCGACGCGGCGCTCTCCTGGTCGGTCAGGAGGCGGACGTTCGCGGCGTTCGACGTGGTGTCGACGACGATCCCGACGAGACCCTTGTCCGTCACGACGGGGTCGTTCACGCGGATGCCCGACGAGCTGCCGGCCGCGATCACGACCTCCTGGCGGAAGGCGCTCTGCGGCTCGACGATCACGCGGGTCGTGACGGCGTCGTAGTCATCCGGGAAGCGCGGGCCGTCGCGGTACTCGAGCAGCGCGCGGAGCCGCTCGTTCTCGGCGGCCGCCGTGGCGTTCTCGATCGCCTGGTTGCGGAGGTCCTCGACCTGCTGCTTCAGCTCCTCGTTCTCGCCCTTGGCGTCGAGGACGTCCGTCGTCCAGCCCCAGGCGTCGCGGAAGGGGCGGGCGACGCGCTCGGCGCCGGCCTCGAACGGGGTCAGCACGGAGACGGCGATCCGCTGGACGCCGTGGAGGGGGCCGCCCGACGACTCGCGGAAGTAGACCGTGAGGAGGGCCAGCGACAGGAGGACGAGCCCGAGCGCGACGAGCCGCGCCCTGAACGCGCTTCCCCCGCGTTGGCGGCGACCCTCGGGACGGGCTGCGGTCGGGTTGACGAGCGGGATCCGTGCTGTGCGTTGCCGGGGCACGGGGGCCGTAGTCTACCGGGGCTCGCGGCGAGGCCGACACTGCTCGCGCGCCCGCCGGGGCGGCGCGGGAGCGGCCGTCGCTACCGGCGGCGCCCGTTCCGCTGGCGGGCCTTCGCGGCCGCGTGGATCGCCTCGAACTCCTCGAGGCTCTTCCCCGAGCCGACCGCCACGCACGTGAGCGGCGACTCCGCCAGATGGACGGGCATGAGCGTCTCTTCGCGCAGGCGGACGTCGAGCCCGGAGAGGAGCGCCCCGCCGCCGGCGAGGACGATGCCGCGGTCCATGATGTCGGCGGCGAGCTCGGGCGGCGTCTTGTCCAGGGTGGACTTGATCGCGTCGATGATCTGGCCGACGGGCTCGTCGAGCGCGCGGCGCACCTCCTCGGAGGTGATCACGATCGTCTTCGGCAGGCCGGTGAGCATGTCCCGGCCGCGCACCTCGGCGCGAACCTCCTCGCGCAGCTCCCAGGCGGAGCCGATCTCGAGCTTCAGCTCCTCCGCGGTCTGCTGCCCGATCAGGAGCTTGTACTCCTTCTTGATGTGACTCATGATCGCCTCGTCCATCTCGTCGCCGCCGACGCGGATCGACTGGGAGACGACGATCCCGCCGAGCGAGATGACCGCGACCTCGGTCGTGCCGCCGCCGATGTCGACGATCATGTTCCCGGTCGGCTCCGAGACGGGCAGCCCCGCGCCGATCGCGGCCGCCATCGGCTCCTCGATCAGGTACGCCTGGCGCGCGCCCGCCGAGAGGGTCGCCTCCTCGACGGCGCGCTTCTCGACCCCGGTGACGCCGCTCGGGACGCAGACGATCACGCGCGGGTGCGCGAAGCGGTTGTGGTTCACCTTCTGGATGAAGTGCCGGAGCATCTGCTCGGTCACGTCGAAGTCCGCGATCACCCCGTCCTTGAGGGGGCGGATCGCCGAGATCGTCCCCGGCGTGCGGCCGAGCATGCGCTTCGCCTCCACCCCGACCGCGTGCACCTCACCCGACCGCTGGTCGATCGCGACGACCGACGGCTCGGAGAGGACGATGCCGCGGCCGCGGACGTAGACGAGCGTGTTCGCGGTCCCGAGGTCCACCGCGATCTCGCGGCCCCCCAGCCCGCTCATATAGCCCCAGACTCCCATGCAGCCGCGGAAGTCTAGCGAGAGCAGCCATTTCTCTCTATGGGTGGGGCGTCGTGGCCGAGGTCAGGAGCGCCGCCGGCGGGCGAGCTCGGCGATCGTCCGCAGGACGTAGACGAGCGAGAAGAGGAAGAACGCGACCGCGAAGATCGCGCGCACCTGGTCGCCCGACGCCGGCGTCTTGCGGTCGGCCACGTCGGCCGCCCGCTCGGCCACGCGGCCCTTCCACCCGTGCAGGCCTGCGTCCCCGATGAGCTTCGTGTCCACGGGTCGCCTCTACCCGGCGGGCCCGCCGGGCAATCCCCGCTTACTGCCAGTCGACCGAGACGACCTCGACCGGCTCGCGGAGGCCCTTGAGCTCGAGCGCCCGCGGGTCTCCGTGCGCCCCGTCCTGCCCGAGGCTCGCGGCCGTCACGAGGATCTCGCGGCCCTGGGCCGCGGCGCCGACCCTCGCGGCCGTGTGCACGCCGCGCCCGCGGAAGCTCTCGCCGCTCTGGAGCACGTCGTCCATGTGGATCCCGATCCGGACGTCGAAGACGAACTCCTGGTCGACCGCGCGCTGCACCGCGACAGCAGCCTTGAGCGCCTTCTCGACGTCGTCGAACGCGACGAAGAAGCCGTCGCCTGTGTGGTCGACGACCTGCCCGTCGTAGTCGGAGAAGATCGCGCGGAGCGTGTCGTCGTGCAGGCGGAGGACGTTCGCCCAGTGACGGTCGCCGATCGTCTCGAGCAGCTCGGTGGACTTGACGATGTCCGTGAAGACGAACGTCTTCGTGACCGCCCGAGCCGGGTCGCGCCGAAGCAGATCGGCCACCCGCTCGGCGTCACGTGTCGCGCCGATCCGCTCGAAACGGGCCGCCGCCGCCTGGAGCTCCCACGTCGCCGTCTCCTCGTCGCCGTCGCGACGTGCCGCGAGGCCGAGCTGCTCGCGCGCCCGCGCGACGTCGTAGGTCGCGCCGGTCGCGTCCCAGAGCCGCCGCGCCTCGCGCAGCGACGCGAACGCGCCGGCCGCGTCGCCTCGCTCGAGCGTGACCCGGCCGCGCGCGAACGCCGCCTCGGCCTTGACGGCGGACGTCTCGAAACGCGTCGCGCACTCCGCGAGCTCGGCGGCGTAGCCGCTCGCAGGCTCGACCTCGCCGGCCGCGAGCGCGATCTCGACCGCCGGACCGAGCAGGCGCGCGCGCGCGGGCAGCGTCATGGACTGGTCGGCGAGGGTCCGCCGGATCGACGCCCAGGCACCCTTCGCGTTCCCGCGCGCCAGGCGGAGGAGCGAGAGGCCGGGCTCGGTCGCTTGGCCGAAGTCGTCCGCCTCCCGGAAGGCCTCCTCGGCCGCGTCCAGGTCGCCGAGCCGCAGCCGGATCTCGCCCAGCTCGTAGAACGCGGCGCCCGCGATGCGCGGCGACCAGACCCGGAGCTCCTCGCAGGCCCGGCCGGCCTCCTGGTCGGCCTCGCCGAGCCTCCCCTTGAACCGCATCACCTCCGCGTAGTTGACCCGGCAGAGCCCGGGGAACGCCGACATGGAGTTCGAGGTGCAGAACTCGTGCGCGAGCTCCGTCCACTCCCCCGCCCGGTCGAAGTCGGCCACGTCCCGGCAGGCGCCGATCGTGTTGCAGTAGACGACGACCGTCGAGTACGGGTCGAGCTCGCCCGCGACCGCGGCGGTGCTCGCCTCGTCGAGGAGGACCTTCCCCTCGGTTACGTCGCCCCGCGCGATCAGCACGGCGCCGCGGCGCTGGAGGCCGCGGATCTCGAGGTTCCTGTCCCCCTGGACCCTGCCGAGCTCCTCGGCCCGCCTGGCGAGTGCGATCGCCTGATCCGGGTCCCCGCCCTGGAGCACGCCGAGGGACTGCTCGAGCGCCAGGTAGCCGTGCTCGGCTGCCTCGGGCACCTGGTCGAGCTGCCGCTGCGCGCGACTCATCCAGCCCTGCGCGACCGCCGCTTGCATGAGCGTGGTGTAGGAGTGCGCGAGCCGCGTCGCCACGAACCCGGCGCGCAGCGCGTTTCCGGCCTCGACGTACGCCGCGTACGCGCGCTCGTGCAATCCCACGAACTCGTCCATCCGGCCCGTCCAGGCCGCGGCCTCCGCCAGCACCTCGAGCGCCGGTCCGGGGAGGCCCTCCTCGGCGTCGGCCGCCGTGAGGAGATCGTAGGCTCGATCCCAGGCGCGACCGGCGGCCGCCTCGACTCCGGCTGAGATTCGATCCGTTTCGGCGATCTGCGACACGCCTACCTCCAGTCGAGCGAGACGACCTCGACGGGCTCCGAGTAGCCCTTCAGCTCGACCGGTCTCGCCTCGGAGCGGCCGTAGCGAACCGCCACGTCCTTCAACGTCTGCTCGCTTGCGAGAATTTCGCCGGCCCCCGCGAGGGCGCCGATGCGCGCGGCAACGTGGACGTCCTGCCCACCGTAGTCGCGGTTCTCCTTGGCGAAGGCGCCGCCCGCATGAATGCCGATCCGGACGTCGGGCGCGACGCCGTCGTGCCCGTCGAGCGCCCGCTGGATCGCCACGGCGGCCTCGACCGCCGCGGCCGGGCTCTCGAACGCGGCGAAGAAGCCGTCGCCTGTCTGCTTGATCACCTGGCCGCCTGCCTCCGTGAGGAGCTCGGCGAGCGTCCGGTCGTGCCAGGCGAGGAGCTTCTCCCACTTCGTCTCGCCGAGCGCCTCCGCGAGCTTGGTCGAGTCGACGATGTCCGTGAAGACGAAGGTCCGCATGACCGAGGTCTCGCCCAGGAGCTGCGCCGCGTCCTGCGCGTCGAGCACCGCGCCGACGCGCTCGAAGACGGCGCGCGCGGCATGGAACTCGTCCCGCGCGCCCTCCTCGTCGTCGAGCTTGCGGAGCGCGCGTCCGAGCAGGATCCGGACCTGCGCCGCCTCGTACGGCGCGCCCACGCTCTGCCAGGTCTCGAGCGCACGCTCGAGGAGCTGCGCGGAAGCGGCCGCGTCGTTCTCCTCGAGCCGGATCCTCCCCCACGCGACGCAGACGAGCGCCTCGAACGCGGGCGTCCGCTCGTCGTCGATCCGGAGCTCGTCGACGCGCCGTTCGAGCTCCTCGGCCGCCGTGCGGGCGGTGCTCAGGTTCCGGAGCGCGAGCTCGATCTCGACCTGGGCGGCCAGCCGGCGGATGCGCGACGCCGAGTCCTTCGTGGCCGCGAGCGAGCGCTCGATCGCCTTTGCCGCTGCCTCACTCTTGCCCTGCGCCAGCCGCAGGAGCGCGAGCCCCGGCTGGGGATCGCGGTGCCACTCCTTCGCGTTCCGGTAGGCCTCCTCCGCCGCGGCGAAGTCGCCGCGCTGGCGCCGGATCTCGCCCACCTCGTACCAGCCGATCGCGGTCGCCCACGGGTCGAAGTCCCGCACCTCGTCGCACGCCTGGAGCGCCTGTTCCTCCGCCGCGGCCCAGTCGCCGTTCAGGCGCAGGAGCGACGAGTGGTGGATGCGGCACGAGCCCGGAAACCCCTTGACGTCCTGCTTCGTGCACCACTTCTCCGCCGCCTTCGTCCACTCGGCCGCACGACGCAGGTCGCCGACGCCGTTGCAGGACGTGATCGTCACGCAGTAGACGAGGCCGGTCGAGTACGGCCTGAGCTCACCCGAGAGCGCGGCCGCGCTCGCCTCGTCGAGCAGGCGCACCCCCTCGGTGGGGTTGCCGTCCAGGAGGTGCACGCGTCCGAGCGTCACGAGCGCGATCGCCTCCAGGTCGCGGTCGCCGAAGCGCTTCCCGAGCTCGAGCGCCCGCTCGCCGCCGGCGAGCGCCTCGGGGTAGCGGCCCTCGACCATGGCGGAGAGGGCCTCCGCTCCCGCGAGATAGCCGTGCTCGACGGACTCGGGCTCGTCGGCGAGCAGCCGCTCGGCCTTGGCGTGCCAGCCGGCCGACGGGGAGAGCGCCGCCTTGCCGTAGTAGTCCTGGGAGATGAGGAGCGCGACGTAGGCCGCGCGCCGCTTGTCGCCCGCCTCGATCCAGGCCGTGTACGCGCGTTCGCGACGCTCGATCGCCTCGTCGAGCTTGCCCGTCCACCACGCCGCCTCCGCGAGGTTCTCCAGATCCGCCGCCTCGAGATCGTCAGCCGAGAGGAGGAGGTCGTAGGCCTCCCTCCATGCACCTCGTGCTGCCGCGGACCTGCCGGCCTCGCGGGCGTCGTCGACGACTTGACTCATTGGGCTCCAACGGATTGTACGTCCGTAGAATCGACGTACCGTGGAGCCGCTCTACCGCCCGGAGGGCGTCGAGGAGCGCTGGCAGCGGATCTGGGAGGAGGAAGGCCTCTACAACGCCGACCCCGACCCGTCCCGGCAGCCCTTCGTCGACGCGCACCCCCCGCCCAACGTGACGGGCGAGCTCCACATGGGCCACGCGCTCCAGCTCGCGCTCGGCGACGCCGTGTGCCGGATGAAGCGGATGCAGGGCCTGAACGTCCTCTTCCAGCCCGGCTACGACCATGCTGGCATCTCGACGCAGAACGCAGTCGAGAAGCACCTCGCGCGCGAGGGCCGCGACCGCCACGAGCTCGGCCGCGAGGCGTTCGAGGCCCGCGTCTGGGAGTGGCTGCGGGAGTACGGCGGGAAGATCATGGTGCAGTTCCGCCGCATGGGCGCCTCGCTCGACTACCGGCGCGAGCGGTTCACGATGGACGACGCGTACGTGCGCGCGGTCATGCACACGTTCGTCCACCTCTACCGCAAGGGCTGGATCTACCGGGCCAACCGGATCATCAACTGGTGTCCCTTCCACGAGACCTCGCTCTCCGACCTCGAGCTCGTGCACGTCGACGTGGACGACGCGCTCTCGACGATCCGCTACCCGCTGGCGGACGGCTCGGGCCACATCGCGATCGCGACCGTGCGGCCCGCGACCATTCCGGCCGACGTGGCGATCGCCGTCCATCCCGACGACGAGCGCTACCGCGACCTCGTGGGCAAGGAGGCGATCGTGCCCTTCGTCGAGCGGCCGGTTCCGATCGTCGCGGACGAGCGCGTCCAGCCGGAGTTCGGCACCGGCGCGCTCAAGGTCACGCCCGGCCACGACCCGACCGACTTCGAGATCGGCCGCGAGCACGGCCTGCCCCAGCTGACCGTGATCGGCCCGGACGGGCGCATGAACGACACGGTTCCCGAGCTCGCCGGGCTCACCCAGGGGGAGGCCGGCGAGCGGGTCCTCGCCTGGTGCCGCGAGCGCGACCTCCTCGAGACGCGCGAGTCCTACCGCCACACGGTCGCGCTCTGCGAGCGCTGCGAGAGCCGGATCGAGCCGCTCATCTCGCTCCAGTGGTGGTGCGCGATGGACGAGCTGAAGCGGCCGGCGCTCGGGGCGCTCCGCGACGGCCGCGTCCGCTTCCACCCGGAGTCGCAGCACCGGTTCGCGATCGACTCGCTCGAGCACGCCCCCGACTGGTGCATCTCGCGTCAGCTCTGGTGGGGTCACCGGCTCCCGATCTGGGAGTGCCCGAACGGGCACCTGACCGTCGAGGAGGTCGAGCCCGCCGCCTGCGCGGAGTGCGGCTCGGAGGAGCTGGCGCGCTCCGACGACGTCCTCGACACGTGGTTTTCGTCCGCGCTCTGGCCGTTCGCCACGCTCGGCTGGCCGGAGCGAACGGACGACCTCGCCGCCTTCTACCCGGGGCACCTCCAGACGACCGCGCGCGAGATCATCCGGCTCTGGGAGAACCGCATGATCTTCATGGGCCTCGAACTCATGGGCGACATCCCGTTCGAGGACGTGATCATCCACTCGACCGTCCTCGCACCCGACGGGCGGCGCATGTCGAAGAGCCTCGGCACCGGCATCGACCCGCTCGACGTGATCGCCGAGCACGGCGCCGACGCGACCCGCTACGGGCTCCTGAAGATGTCCTCGACGCAGGACGTGCGCTTCTCCTACGACGCCGTCGCGGAGGGGCGCCGGCTGGCGAACAAGCTCTGGAACGTCTCGCGCCTCGTGCTGGGCGCCGCCGAGGGCGTCGAACCGGCGCTGCGGCCGTCCGCCCTCGAGGAGCACTGGATCCTCGCCCGGCTCGAGGAGGCGCGCGCGGCGGTCGAGGCCGACCTGGCCGACTTCCGCTTCGCCGCCGCCGTGGCGACGCTCTATCGGACGACCTTCGACGACTTCTGCGACTGGTACGCCGAGGCGATCAAGCCGCGTCTCTACGACCGCGACGAGGCGGCCACCGCGACCGCGCTCGGGGCGCTCGAGCTGCTCCTGAAGCTTCTCCACCCCGTCATGCCGCACGTGACCGAGGAGATCTGGACCAGCCTTCCCGCCCGCGAGACCCGGTTGATCGTCGCGCCGTGGCCCGACGCCCGGCCGGCCGCGACGAGCGGCGCGGCGCTCCAGGGGGTGCAGGACGCGGCCTCGATCTACCGGCGCAGCGGCGTGCGGGTCGCGCTCGGCGCCGACGAGGAGCGCATCTTCGCCGCGGTCGTCCGCCCGACGCCGGACGGCGCCGGGGACGCGGCCGCCGAGATCGCCCGGTTGCGCAAGGAAGTCGAGCGCGGTGAGCGGATGCTCGCGAACGAGCGGTTCGTCGCGAGCGCGCCCGCGGACGTGGTCGAAGGCGAGCGGGCGAAGCTCGAGCGCTACCGCCGTGAGCTCGATGCGCTCGAGCGCTGACGTCGCCTGGCTCGAAGGTCTCGAGCTCTTCGGC